>Ga0224555_1000936_pt1 | contig 43838 bp, 31 predicted proteins | sample 714S23034metaG_FD_180687 | JGI IMG/M metagenome (GOLD analysis project Ga0224555, IMG submission 180687) | Peat soil microbial communities from Stordalen Mire, Sweden - 717 S2 30-34 | ecosystem: Environmental > Terrestrial > Soil > Wetlands > Peat | place: Sweden: Norrbotten County, Stordalen...
AAAGCGAAAGCCCCTGGAAGAAGATGATTGGAAAGCCGTATTCGGGAAAACCGAACGTCCGGTTTGATGAGGGGGAGCTGGAGATAGAACCATTTGGCAACTACGCCAGCTCTCTACTCTACTGTAAGATATTAAGGATAATATATTAATTTATTCCAGAATAAGGTTTCTCTAGCCCCGATTCGCTGTACTCTCGGGATAAGAGAAACTAAACATTTCAGTTCACTTCGTTTCTGAAATGTGAGTTTCTCTAGTGGTGCCCGTGCTTGGCTTTGGACTTCACTTCTTTATATTCCGCGCGCAGAGCGATATGATCCATATCTTCCATATCCTCCGCTCTTTTAACCCAGTCTTCGAATTGAATATCCACGCCGAAAATGCCGATCATTTCATCCTGATCGTTGACGATGGGCGCGGAAACAGTGAAGCATAAAACACCGGTCATCTTGGAGATGAAAAAGTCGGAGACATAAACTTTACCCTCTTGCCGAGGTTTGATAAACCATTCCCTGTCTGATTGGTCGGTGCCCACTCCATAGTTTTCATATTTACCGCGATCGGCAATATTCGTGATGTTTCTGGTGGTTTTCCGGCCATTCATATCCACTATGTAAGCGAATTGAATGGAAGGATGTTCATCGACAAAATCTTGCATCAGCGATTCCTGCTGTTTGGTATTCATGTTCTTCATTAATGGAAGTTCAATGATCTGATTGACTGCGTCAACGGCTGCTTTTTCCGCAATAAATTTAATTTTTTCTAATTCCGACATAAAGTATTCCGGCAGATACAGGCGCACTCTTTTCTCCATCTCTTCAGGTGAAATCGAGGTGACCCGGCCGGATTCATATTGTTCCGTGACCCACTTATGAATTTTAGAAATTCCCGGATGCCTTTTATCCACTATTTTGTTGCCTTCAAGATTGAAGCGTTGGTTAATCCAGAAGGCGATGCCGGCATTGCCGGATTTGTCGGTGATCATGGTTGTAATCGGTCGCTTTAAAATTTTTCTGGTGTCGAATATATTATAAATTTCTTCGCATTTAATAAGGCCGTCAGCGTGAACACCGGCACTGGTGACATTGAACCCTAGACCGACAAAGGGATAATTATGCGGTATTTTTACACCGATCTCTTTTTCAAAATATTCGGCGATATCGGTAATGACTGTGGTGTCAATGCCGTTGTTTCCTTTAAGCGCTATATATTCAAAAATTAAACCTTCGATAGGAGGATTTCCTGTTCTTTCGCCCAGCCCCAAAAGTGTTGAATTTGCAGCGCTGCAGCCATAGAGCCATGCTGTTGTGGCGTTAATCATGCCTTTATGAAAATCGTTATGGCCGTGCCATTCCAGAAGATTGCCGGGAACTCCGGCATCATTAATAAAGGCGTGGACGAGCTTATCCACACTGCGGGGGAGAGCCGCGCCGGGATAAGTTACTCCATAACCCATTGTGTCACACAGCCTGATTTTAACATCAATGCCGCTTTCTTCCCGGAGTTTCATTAATTCCTGAGCGAAGGGAATGCAAAAGCCATAAATATCGGCGCGGGTAACATCTTCAAAATGGCAGCGGGGAATTATGCCTAATTCCATAATGGATTTAACGATGCCCAGATAATCATCCATGGCCTGGCTTCTTTTCTTATTAAGCTTTAGGAAAATATGATAATCGGAAACCGAGGTAAGAATTCCGGTTTCTTTTAATCCGAGTTCCTTAACCAATCGAACATCTTCTTTGGCAGCTCTGATCCAGCCGGTAATTTCCGGATAACGCAGACCAAGCTCCAGACATCCTTCCACGGCTTCCTTGTCTTTTTTACTGTAAAGGAAGAATTCCGATTGACGGATGACTCCATTGGGGCCGCCCAACTTGTTCATCAATTGAAATATTTTAACAATTTGTTCAGCTGTATAAGGAGGACGGGACTGTTGTCCGTCTCGAAAAGTTGTGTCTGTGATAACAATTTCTTTAGCCGGACACATCGGAACAATTTTATTATCGAAAACAATCTTGCTTACTTCACTGTAGGGGAATATATCTTTATATAAATTTGGTTTATCCAGTTCTTTTAAATTAAACTTTTTAGTTTTTTTATTTTGAGCGGTTATTTTTTTTTCATTCTTGGATTTTACCATCTTTTTCTCCAATAATTTACTATGAAACAATTTTCAGCGATAATTCCATTAATTGTTCGATGCTAACTTTAGAAGGGGCATCGGTCATCAAACAAGCTGCTTTCTGCGTTTTCGGGAAGGCGATTACATCGCGTATCGATTCCGCCCCGGTCATGATCATGGTGAGTCTGTCCAGACCGAAGGCTAGTCCTCCGTGAGGCGGAGCTCCGTACTCGAGGGCATCCAGCAGAAAACCGAATTTTAGCCTCGCTTCTTCATTACTCAATTTCAGCGCGCTGAAGACCTGAGATTGCACTTCCTTATTATGGATACGAATACTGCCGCCGCCGATTTCCGAACCGTTAAGTACCAGATCGTAGGCTTTGGCGCGAACTTTTCCCGGATCGGTGGTCATCAAAGGCAGATCTTCCAGAAATGGTGACGTGAATGGATGATGTGTGGACATAAAGCGTTTTTCCGTTTCCGAATATTCCATCAGTGGAAATTCCGTAATCCAGGTGAAAGCCAATGCGTCGGGATCAATCAGATTCAGTTTTTTGCCGAGATTCAGACGTAAATTGCCCAGAGAGTCGGAGACAACCCTGGGTGTGTCGGCGACAAAGAAAATAATATCTCCTTCTTTAGCGTTCAGTGCCTTAGCGATGCCTGTCACTTCCTCAGGTTTAAGGAATTTAAAAATGGGCGATGTCCAATCGGCAGCGTTGACTTTGGCCCAGGCCAAGCCTTTGGCGCCGTAAATGGCCACAAAATCTTTTAATCCGTCAAGATCTTTGCGGGAGAGAGCGGAGGCCTGTTCGGCTTTAATCGCTTTGATCACGCCGCCGGAAGCCGCGACTTCCGTGAAAAGTTTAAATCCTGAATCTTTGACAATAGCGGTAAGATCAACGATCTCCATACCGAATCGCACGTCGGGATTGTCTTTACCATAGCGGCTGATCGCGTCGGCGTAGGTCAGCCGGGGAAGGGGCAGGACAATGTCCTTGTCCAGACAGGCCTTAAAGATGGCTTTCATCAGACCTTCCATCATATTCATAATATCTTCTTCCGTAATGAAAGACATTTCCACGTCGATCTGTGTAAATTCCGGCTGACGGTCGGCGCGCAAATCCTCATCGCGGAAACATTTAACGATTTGATAATAACGGTCGAAACCGGAAACCATTAAAAGCTGTTTGAATATCTGCGGCGATTGCGGCAGAGCGTAAAACATGCCTTTGGAAATCCTGCTGGGCACCAGATAATCGCGCGCTCCTTCCGGTGTGCTTTTACCCAGAAACGGCGTTTCCACTTCAATAAAACCGTTTTCCTCAAAATAGCGGCGGGTCGCGGCGGCCAGACGACTGCGTAAAAAAAGGTTTCTCTGAATCGCCGGACGGCGTAAATCCAGATAGCGGTATTTGAGGCGGACATTTTCCGAAATTTCTTCATCGTCAAAAGAAAAGGGAGGTGTTTTAGATTCGTTCATGATTTCCAACTCGGAGACGATAACTTCAATTTCGCCTGTTTTCAGCGCCGGATTATCCATGCCCTCCGGCCGTTTGCGCACTTTTCCTTTAACGGCGAGAACAAATTCGCTGCGGATTTTATGCGCTTCACCGTGAACATCTTCTCCCGCATCAGGATTGAAAACCACCTGCACAATCCCTTCACGGTCGCGTAAATCCACAAAAATAACGCCGCCGTGATCGCGCCGGCGATGCGCCCAGCCCATCAGGATCACTTCCTGCGAGGCCATAGAAATATCCAGATTTCCGCAGTAATGCGTTCTCTTATCTTTTGTTAAAAAATCAGCCAAAACTTATTACCTCTCTTTAATAATTTTTATTATTGATTTCAGTAGATCATCCAATGGTATTGTCTGTTGATCTTTTGTTTTCATATTTCTTAATATGGCCTGTTTTTCAGAAATTTCCTTATCGCCTATAATAACAGCAAAGGAGCTGTTTAATTTATCCGCCCGTTTTAGCTGGCTCTTCAGGCTTTTATCCGCATAGTCCATTTCCGCGGATATTCCTGAGCGCCGCAGTTCGTTGGTCAGAGTGAAAGCGAACTTTTGTGCCTGTTCACCCAGCGTGGCAATAAATAAATCGGTTTTAAATTTATTTTTTCCATCTTCCGGCAGGCAGACAATAAGACGTTCAAAACCGACGCCAAAACCGATTCCTGCAACTTCCGGTCCTCCGAGAGAACTAACCAGACCATTATATCTGCCGCCGCCAGCAACTGCATTTTGCGCGCCCAGGGCGTTTGATTTTACTTCAAACGCCGTTTTGGTATAGTAATCGAGTCCGCGAACCATTCGGGGATTGATTGCAAAAGATATACGTAAATCTTTGAGAAATGATTGCACTTGTGCAAAATGACTTTCGCAGTCAGCGCATAAGAAATCAAGAATCGTGGGCGCATTGGCAATGGTATCGGCACAGGTCTCTACCTTGCAGTCGAAAACCCGTAGAGGATTGGTATTTATGCGTCTTTGGCAGTCAGGGCAGAGATTTTTTTCGCTTCCTTTTAAAAAATTAATAACGGCTTGGGAAAATACAGGACGGCAGGAGGCGCAACCAAGAGAATTGATTTCCAACTGCAAATCTTTTAAGCCGGCGCTGGTTAAAAAATGCATCAGCATAAAAATTATTTCAGCATCGGATTGCGGTTTGTCTTCGCCGAAAAGTTCGACATCAATTTGATTAAATTGACGGAAACGTCCTTTCTGCGGCCTTTCGCGGCGGAACATCGGACCAATCGTAAAAAGCTTGGTTATTTGTTCAGCCGCGGACATATTGTGTTCGATATAGGCACGGATGACGGAGGCGGTAGCTTCCGGCCGCAAAGTTAAAAATTCATTGTCCCGGTCGGCGAAAGTGTACATTTCTTTTTCGACTATATCCGTTGTTTCTCCGATACTCCGCTGGAAAAGTTCTGTTTTTTCCATAATAGGAGTACGGATTTCCTGAAAACCAAAAGAGTTAAAAACCTGACGGGCAATAGATTCAACTTCCCAGAAGCGACGGGCATCTTCCGGTAAAATATCTTTAAATCCTCGAATTGCTGTAATTTTTTCCATAATTTATAACCATAATTAAATCGTGATTTTTTAACATATTCGGTGGTGTTTGGCAATGGGAAAAAAATCAGCCGCTTCGGACTGATTAGCTGAGAAAAATCTGAATCTCCAGTGAAGAAGGGAAAAGGCGGGGACATTTTTTAGCTGAAGGCGAAGTTTTTCTCACGAAATAATTTCAGGCAGGTATCGACGACGTTTGCATCATAAAGGATGCCTTTACTCTTGGAAATATCATCCAGAGCAAAACTAATTCCCAGGGCGGAACGATAGGGACGGTGAGAAGATATGGCCTCTACGACGTCGGCAACAGCCAGAATCCGCGCCTCCAGAAGAATAGCCTCTCCCTGAAGATGTTGTGGATAGCCGGATCCATCCATCCGTTCATGATGCTGAAGGATGACATCGGCTACAGGCCAGGGGAAATCGATGTCCCTCAGGATATTATACCCTGACATGGAGTGAATTTTAATTAAGTTGAATTCCAGTTCGCTAAGCTTTGTCGGCTTACTGAGAATTTCCGATGGAATAGATATCTTGCCGAGGTCATGAATAATGGCTGCGGTGCCGACGAAATCCTGCTGATCTGCCGTTAAACCCATCTCTTTGGCAATTGCCTCAGCCAGATGGGATACTCGCTCCTGATGACCAGACGTATAGGGATCTTTCGCTTCTACAATCAGGGCGATCGACTGTACTGTGGCTTTCAAGGTTTTTTTTATCCGGTTATAACCTTCGATGCGCTCTTCCTCCAGCAACTTACGCTCGGTGATTTCATTCAAAAAATTCAAGGTAGCCGGTTTTTTGTTCCATTCAATAACAGTGGCATTAAGTTCAACCCACTTTACTTTTCCATCCTGACTAAGAATTCTGAAAGAATAAACGGAGGGGACGATCTCACCATTCAATCTCTTTATGCTGTAATCGGCGACCATCCGCCGGTCATCGGGATGGATAAAGCTCGTAAAAACCCCGGATGTTAATGTTTCTTTGGAATAACCTATCTGTTCCGTAGCGGCACGATTGGCAAAAACCAACTTCATGTCCTGAGTGATGATGATGGCTTCATGCGCATTTTCCACGACAATACGATATCGCTCGTTGCTTTCCTGCAGATTTTTTTCGGCCTGCTTGCGTTCGGTGATATCAGCGTAGAGTGCCTGAAACTGCATCTCGCCGTTCCAAAGTACTTGCTTGCGGAATACCTCAAGATAGCGAATATCACCATTCTTACGTATAATACTCAACTCGTAAACCGGAGGAACGTATTCGCCTCGCCGCCTTTTTAGTTGTCTGATCTCGTATTCGGCATAGCACTCCGGGGTGTATCTCTTTTTGTGGGGAGTCGAGGCCAGCTCTTCAAAGTTATCGTAGCCATATATATTCAAAATCTCCTGATTGGCGTAGAGTGTTTTGCCATCAGTGGTGACAATGCGAATGCCCAGTGGGGAATCATCAAGGGAATGGCGGAAGTTTTCCTCACTCTTCTTCAACCGTTCATCCGTCTTTTTCTTATCCTGTCGCATTTTCGCTTCGCGAATTTCTCTCTCTATCGCGACTACGAGCTTGGCTAGTTTGTCCTTCATCAGGTAGTCGTGCGCGCCGGATTTCATTGCAGTCACAGCCGTGTCCTCTCCGATAGCACCGGACACAATAATGAACGGAATGTCGATATTTTTGTTCTGTACAAGTTTCAGGGCCGCGGGCGCGCTGAAATGCGGCATTTTATAGTCGCAGAGAATAACATTCCACTGTTCCCGGTTAAGGGCGGCCTCCATGGCTTCAGCGGTTTCCACCCTTTCCCACTTCGGGTTATAGCCTCCTTTGTGCAACTGACGTATGATCAGCTTGGCGTCATCTTCCGAATCATCAACGATTAGAACGCGAAGCAAAGCATTCACTTTTTCATCGCCTTTGTCTTCCACCAGTAATATTTTCTTGTTGTTGGACATAGAGCATACCTCTTAATTTTACTTTTCATTAAGACTGAAATAAAAAGTTGCGCCTTTGTCTGTCTGTCCCTCTGTCCAGACCTTGCCTCCGTGGCGGTGGATAATACGCCGCACTAAAGCCAGCCCGATTCCCGTTCCTGGAAATTCCTCTTCATTGTGCAAGCGCTGGAACGGGGCGAACAGCTTGTCCACATAAGCCATATCGAAACCAACCCCGTTATCGCGGATGAAATATACTTTTTTCCCGCCTTCCTCTGTACACCCGAACTCAATTACTGCTTTTACCTGCTTTTCGGTGAATTTCCAGGCGTTGCCCAGCAGATTTTCAAGGGTGATACGCATTAATCTCGAATCTGCAGTGTCTTCCAGACCGTCGCCAATTTTTATCTCGACATGCCTTTGGGGATGAGACTTTTGCAATTCATCTATTACGGACCGGGCAATCCGGGTCAGGTTAATCTTTTCAATGTTCATTTCCGTACGCGTGAGCCGGGAAAGCTGCAACAGATCTTCTATAAGATCCGCCATCCGCTTAGTGGCTGCCCTGATTCTTATCAGATAATCCTTGCCTTGCATATCCAGTTTATCCTCGCAGTCTTCCAGAAGCGCCTGGCTGAACCCGTCAATTGACCGGAGGGGGGCGCGCAGGTCGTGGGAGGCTGAATAGGAAAAAGCCTCCAGTTCCTTATTGGACGATTCGAGTTTGATTGTACGTTCGCGCACCAGTTCTTCCAAATGCTCGCGGTATTTTTTTAGATATTCTTCCGTCTGCTTGCGCTCGGTGATATCGCGACAAATTGCCTGGATGTAGTTTTTACCCATGTCGCTGATAAAGTTTAAGCTGATTTCTGCATCAAAAAGCGTCCCATCGTAACGACAGTGTTTCCACTCGAAAAACTGAGGCTGACCCTTAAGCACAGTGTTGTTCTTCTCCTGTGCTTGTTCTGTGGAGTTCCTTCCATCAGGCTGAACTTCCGGCGAGAACCGGTAAGGAGGCTGCCCGATGATCTGTTCTCTTGTACATCTAAACATCTCCAGGGCTTTTTGATTACAATCGATAAACATATCATGATCCAATAAGAAAATGGCGTCATTAGCAGATTCGAAAAGTGTCCTGTATTTTATTTCGCTCTGCTGCAGCTCATCTTCCGCCTGCTTGCGCTCGGTTATATCACGGAGATTAACAATGACAAATTCAACAAAATTATCGTGTACCAGCTTGCTTCCCACAGCTTCGAACATACGCCAGCTTCCATCCTGATGACGAAGACGTATTTGTCGAACAGGAGCGTTTATATCCTTGGAGGACGTATTCAATATGAACGCATTGAATGCATCAGTTGCAAACTTCAAGTCATCCGGATGAATACGATCAAATACTTTGATGCCAATCCTTTCCTCCGCTTTGAATCCCAAATATTTCTCCACAGCCGGATTTTCATAGGTGATAATCCTTTCTCTATTCACGAGAACAATGATATCTGAAGATTGCTCCGCAAGAGCCCGGAATCGCTGTTCCTCGCTTCGTAATTTCTCCTCCATGCTTTTGCGCTCGATGATGTCGCTCATCACGACGCGGCATACCGTTGCGCCGCTTTCGTCCTTGGTGGTTGCCCCCGCCAGATGCGCCCAGAATACAGAGCCGTCTTTTTTCACCATCCGCAGTTCGCACGTCTGCGGTTCACCGGTGTCCAGGAGTTGTTTGCGATACAGGTAGTAGATGTCCTGGTCTTCCTTCATGATGAAGCGGGTCAGAAGCTGATTCATCAGCTTGCCCCGGGCTACGTTAAGCATGATGGCGGCGGTAAGATTAGCTTCGAGAATCATCCCCTGCGCGCTGATTGTGCAATAGCCCACCGGTGCCAGATCGTAGAGGTCAAAGTACCGCGCCCATGCGGCATTAAGTTCGACCTGCGTCCGGCACATTTCTTCATTTTGCATCTCCAGTTCGATCTGATGCACCTGCAGTTCGTGAAGCGTCTGCCGCACCTCTTCGGGGGACATCGTGCCCGGTTTATTTGGCGACAGTGCCACTTTTTTGCGGGCCATTTTTTCGGCCAGTTTGCGCAGGGATGCGGCCTGCGAAGTCGCGGGTTTTGTATTCTTGACCGGCTTTTTCATGTTGATCTCACTTTTTATTTTAATATCTTTCCCTCCATTTTTTATCGTATATTCCCATCATCAGAGCAAATCTTGCCTCTTTCGTTCTTTTTTACTTTGTACATGAACTGATCTACCCGGTGAACAAATGCCTTTATCTCTTCCTTAGGCTTGTATTGCGCCAGACCGATGCTTACCGTTATATAAACCTCTTGACCCAATACCGGGGAAAAATTTTCTTTCCTTAATTCTTTTTGGATTCTTTTCGCCGTTACGATTCCCTCCTCGCTCATGGTCATTGGCAAGATAATCGTAAATTCCTCGCCGCCGTAACGATAGGCGGAATCGATCTCGCGCAAGCTTCGTTTTATTGCATGACCAAGTCGCGATAACACATAATCTCCCTGAACATGGCCGTATGTGTCGTTAAAATCTTTAAACTTGTCGATATCCAACAGCAGAAGAGTCAAAGGTTGTCCATAGCGGTTCGACCGCTCTATTTCTCTTTCCAGTTGAGCGTGAAAATGCCGGGAATTGTAAAGTTGAGTGAGGTCGTCGATTATGCTCAATTCCAAGTATCTCTTTTCGCTATCCCGCAACGCTTCAAGCATAACCTCCCTTTGTGACTCCAACCGCTTGCGCTCGGTGATATCGCGCAAGGTTCCGGAAGTACCACATGGTCTGCCATCTGAATCGGTAAGTATGCTTGCCGTGAGTGATGCGTATGTCTGTGTGCCGTCCTTCTTCTTCAGAAAGACTTCATAATCCCGGAGGAATCCACTCCGGGAGATCTCTGCTAAAAGTTTTTTCCGGTCTTTCGGGCTAACATAGACATCCGTGACCGGCTTTCCGATGAGTTCATCAGGAGACCATCCCGTGAGCCGATACAGCGATGGAGAGAGGACTCGGATGATACCCTTCTCATCTGTCTGATAGTAGAGGTCCTCGAATGATTCAAAAATCCGCCGATACTTGATTTCGCTTTCCATCAAGGCAGCCTCTGTTATTTTACGTTCTGTAATGTCTGTTACGGAAATCAAAGCCGTGGCTTTATCTTCATATTGGATGGGGCTTCCGGTCAGAATGACCCATTTTTCCAAGCCGTTTTTTGCAATGATTTTGAATTCGTAAGCACGAGGCAGTACCTTTCCCTGTTGACGATTGAAACCGCTTTGTTTTACCATGTCCCTGTAATCAGGGTGCACAATATCCCAAAAGTGCATGCCGCAGAGTTCCTTTTCCGTGTAACCGGAAATTTCCTCAGCCGCACGATTCGCATAAATCCAACGGTCTCCCTGATGCATCATGATGGCAAAAGAGCTGGATTCGGCCAGCATGCGGAATTTTTCTTCACTGTTTCTTAATTTCTTTTCCGCCTGCTTGCGGTCGGTAATATCGCTCATCACGATGCGGATGGTCGTCGCGCCGTCTTTATCATTGCCGGCGGCCGCCACCATATGCGCCCAAAATTGCGTGCCGATTTTATTCACCATCCGGAGTTCGCACGTCTGCGTTTTACCTGTGTTAAATAGTTTTTTGTGGTGCAGGTAGTAGATGTCCTGATCTTCCTTGAAAATGAATTGGGTCAGCATCCGCTTGACCAGCGTACCCCGGGCCACACCCAGCATGGTGGCGGCGCTGAGATTGGCCTCTAGGATCAACCCTTGCTTGCTGACGGTGACATAGCCCACTGGTGCCAGGTCGTACAGGTCAAAGTACCGGATTAGCGAGTTGTCCAACTCCACCTGTGTGTGGCGCAGCTCGTCGTTCTGCATTTCCAGCTCGATCTGATACACGCGCAGTTCTTGGAGCGTCTGCCGCACCTCTTCGGACGACAGGGCTTCCGGGTTCTCCGGCGACAGTGCCTTTGTTTTACGGGCCATTTCTTCGGCCCGCCGGCGCAGGGCAGTAGCCTGCGGAGTCATGGATTTGGTATTCTTAACCGGCTTTTTCATGTCGCTCTCGCTTCCGTTCCACTTTTTATTTGAATGTCCAATGTCCAACAAGGAATACCCAATTACTGATTTTAGTTGGCTCTGTATTTGTCTTTTCCCTTCATCATTGGACATTGAGTGTTGAATATTGGTTATTCACCGTTTTTATTTATCATCCGTTCCGTTGTTGCAATCGCATATATTTGCCCGGCCTCATTCATCAAAGCTGTGACGGTCATCCAGATATTCACGACGGTACCGTCTTTGGCGATCCGTTGTGCACGATACGGCTTCAGAATTTCAGCCCGGCTAAGCTGATGAATTATGGACACCGCTTTCTCTCGCTGTCTCTCCGGGATCTGGTCGCGGACGTTCATTGCCAGCGCCTCAGCTTCACTCCAACCATACATTCTCTTTGCGCCCGGGTTCCAGGCCAGGATGCGGCCTTCCAAATCCTGAACCGTGATGGCTTCGTGCGCATCGCGCACCACGATGGCCAGACGGTTCAGGGAATTCGCTTTGCGCAGCAATTCCTTTGTGTGTATCATCTCGGTGATGTTGAAGAAGGTGATCACCGTACCCTCGATTACGTTGTCAAGCGTGCGGTAGGGCAGGATGCGCATTGTGTACCACGTGCCCGCCTTGGTCTGCACTTCTACCTCTTTAGGAATAAGGCTGTTGAGCACCGCCTGCGTGTCCGCCATAATGCTGTCGTAGCCCGTCAGGTTGGAGACGATGTGGCCCAATGGCCTTCCTACGTCGCTCCCGATCAGGTTGAAAATCGAGGTGGCGAACGGTGTGAAGCCCATGATGCACAGTTGATGATCCACAAAGATGGTGCCGATGCCGGTGCCGGCCAGCAGGTTGTTCATGTCGTTGTTGGCCCGCGACAGATCGACCACCTTGGTTTGCAGCTCGGTGTTGACCGTGGACAGTTCCTCGTTGGTGGATTGCAGTTCCTCCTTGGAGGTCTCCAACTCCTCGTTGGTGGACTGCAATTCTTCGTTGATCGATTGCATCTCCTCGTTGGAGGATTTGAGCTCTTCGTTGGAGGTCTGAAGGTTTTCCTCTGTGGCTTGCAATTCCTGCTTGAGCGCGGCTATGCGCGCATCGGCATCCGATGTCTGATTGCCGCTCACTGACGACTGATTAATAATCTGCGGGTCCGGCGGTGGCGCTTCTTCGAGGATGACCATGTATAGGGGCGCGTCAAGTGTCGCGGCGGTGCCTGCCGTCACCGGGCGGATGGTCAGGTCGACTGTGGTAAAATCGCCGTTGGTTTTGACGCGGAGGCCCGGGCGCCGAACGATCTCTTTGCCCGATATGGCTTTGTGCAGGGCCGTGATCAGGTCAATCCGCAATCCTTCGCGGGCCATCTTCAGGATGTTGTTGATTCCGGCCTCGCCAGGGGTCGGTTCCAGATAAATCCCGGTGCGGCCATGCAGGTAGAGGATTTCGCCCTGACCGTTGACGAGCGCGGCGGCTGGGGCGATCTGCTGCAAGAGCGCCTGTTCGGTCAGTTCGCGCAGTGGCAGTTTCCGTGGCAATACAGCCTTTAACGCGGACTGCGGAAGTGTCTCCTCCATCGCCGTCAGGTGTGGGATATAACGTTTTATAGCCGTCCGCTGAGAGTAATCTCCGTGAAAATCTTCTCTGCGTTGATAAATTTTCGACTTGCGATCCAGCGTGGTAAACATATCGCCAAACTCGCCCACGGTCTCCGAGGTGCCCAGAAAAAGAAAACCGTCCGGGTTAAGCGCGTAGTGGAACAGAAAAATGAGTTTCTTCTGCAAATCCCCACCCATATAGATCAGGAGGTTGCGGCAACTGATCAGATCGAGTTTGGAGAAGGGAGGGTCTTTGATGACGTTATGTTCGGAAAAGACTATAATGTCGCGGATGCGTTTGTGGATGCGGTACGCGCTGCCGTCGGACTCGGCTGTAAAAAATCGCGCCAACCTCTCCGGCGAGAGGTCGGCGGCGATTCTGGCAGGATAGAGGCCTTGCCGGGCTATGGCAATCGCCTGGGGGTCTATGTCGGTGGCGAAAACCTGTATTATCTTGTAACTCTGCTTCAGCGTCTCCTGATGTTCGGTAAGCAGGATGGCGAGAGAGTAGGCTTCCTCGCCGGTGGAGCATCCCGGCGACCAGACGCGGACAACGCCGCCAGCGGGCTTGCCGGCAAAGAGCTTTGGAATGACCTGCTCTTCAAGCGCTTTGAATATCTTCGGGTCGCGTAAGAAATTGGTCACGCCGATCAACAGATCGCGAAAGAGTGCTTCCACCTCGGCCGGTGTCTGCTGCAGATACTTGATGTATTCGTCTATCGATTCGATCTGCCCTACGGCCATGCGCCGTTCGATCCGGCGATGGATGGTGGATGGTTTGTACTGGGAAAAGTCGTGACCAGTCTGGGCGCGCAGCAGGATGAATATCTTCTTCAAGGTGTTCTCGGCCTTGGGCGTCGAAACGGTGTCGGGCAAAGGGGGCTTGCCAAAGGTATGGGCCACGTAAGCCATGATTTGGGCGGGCATCTCCGCCGGAGGAAGCTCGTAATCCACCATACCGGTGGAGATGGCGCTGCGCGGCATGCCGTCGTACTCGGTGGAATCGGGATTCTGGACCATGACCATTCCGCCTTCGCCCTTGATGGCTCTCACGCCCAAGGTGCCATCAGAGCCGGTGCCCGAAAACACAATGCCGATGGCCCGCTCATGCTGATCCTGGGCGAGCGACCTGAAGAAGAAGTCAATCGGCAGACGCTTGCCGCGCGGAAAGGAGGGTTCCAATAATTGCAGCGTGCCTTTCAGAAAAGCCATGTCGCGGCCCGGGGGAATGATGTAGGCGCAGTTGGGCCGTACTGTCATTCCATCCTCGACCTCAAAGACTTGCATGCGGGTGTAGCGCCGGATGAGTTCGGTGAGGATACTCTTATGGTCCGGGGCCAGGTGCTGCACCAGCACAAAGGCCATACCGGGATCGGTGCAGGCGGGCATGCCGGAGAAGAAGGCTTCAAACGCCTTCAATCCGCCCGCCGAAGCGCCGATGCCGACGATGGGAAAATTGACATCCGTGCTGTGCTCTTCAGTCGATTGTGGTGGCGGTGGTTCTTTCGGTATGGCGTTGGCCTGCTTTTTTTGACGGGATACAGGTTTGGTTTTGTTTTTCATAGTTTAATTTTCCCTTAATATTTATTACGGGTGACTATGAGTTCCGCAGGATTGCCGCCCCTGTGGTAAAATAATATTCCTTTGGTTTATGCTTTTGTCAATATTCTACATTGAAAAACCAAAAAGTCAATATTATTTATGATCGTAAGATATTGTTTTTTCGTTGATTTGTAGGCGAATATTCCCGCCGCGTGAGGGTACGCGACCTACAATAATATTTTGCGCAATGTGGGGTCTAACCTGAAGGTCACGCGACACGGCCTACATAACCATGTTTCACGCTGCATGGGGTCATGCGGCCTATACCGTTTTTGTAGGCCGGGTCACTGACCCGGCGAATATCCAAAATTCAGGGAGAGGATTATGTTTTTTCCTTCATCATTGGATATTGAATATTGTTTATTCATCTTTTTTGTTTGACGAATGTGTTTATTCTTAAATTATTTCCGTCAGTCGTTAAAGTTACCGCTCCATCGCGGTCAGTGCGAAAAATACTAACTCCGGCATCGTTATATCTTTGGAGAGTTGACGGATGCGGATGGCGAAATACATTCGCTTTGCCGGCGCTGACTATTGCATAACGGCAAGCTACAGCTTTAATGAATTCGGCGCTGCTGGAGTAACCTGAGCCGTGATGAGGAGCCACCAGAACATCACTGCGTAAATCTATTTTAGATTCAATTAGCTGTTTTTCAACATCGGCGGAAATGTCGCCGGGGATAAGAAAACTTACCTTGCCGAACGTTATTTTCAAAACCAAAGAAGTGTCGTTGACTTCATCATAAGAAAGATTATTCATCTCATAAATAGAATAATTTGACGGCCACAAGACATTAACCCTGACACCGTTAAATATTTTTTCCGGGAATTTATTGGAAACCAGAGATACATTAATATTGTTACGCTTAATCGCTTTTTTCCACCCCGGATAATCTTCCAGGTCGATGGGCAGGTTTGATCTCCAGGCCTGCCGGACATTAAAATTATTCATAATGTAAATCAGTCCCAGTAAATGATCAGGATGAGGGTGGCTTAGCACTACCGTGTCAACATTGCTGATTCTTTCATGATAAAGAAAAGGAGCAAGGACAGATTTACCAGTATCAAAGGAACTATCCGAAAAACCGCCGCCGTCAATAAGCATATTTTTCCCGCCGGGAAACCGTACCAGGGTGGAATTTCCTTGTCCGACGTCAATAACCGTAATTTTTAAATCAGGGGATAATTTATCCCTGAAGGAAAGATAAATTATATCAGCTGCAAAAAAGACAACAGTAGTAATTAATAAATATTTTAAAATCAGGAAACGGCGTGGTGAGAATCCTTTCTTGGTTTTTCTTTTCTTCCTCGCCTCGATAAATTGAATAACAAGAAAAATAAATAAATAAAATAATGTAATTTCAATGATGTTGGGTGTGATGCAATTGAAAGAAGACCAGGAAGGCGCCGCTAATTTGTTTATTATATTTACAGATATTTGCACAAAGAAAGAAGCCACTTTAATTAAATAACCGGCAATTACCGGGGAAAAGAAGGCGCATAAAATAAAAAACATGGATATCGTTAGCACTAATGTTCCTAAAAGTGGAACTAAGATCAGATTGGCAATAATTGTTATGGAAGAGACACGGTTGGAATAATACATGATCAAAGGTAAAGTGCCGATGGTTACCGCGCTGCATACAAGAGCCGACAAATATATATACCGGATAATACTTTGACCCCATAACGGAAGAAGCGCAAGTTGCGGGAAAGATAGATTCCGGAAACGCGGAACAATGTAAATGAGCATTAACACGGCCATGAAAGAAAGTTGAAAAGAACTATCAAACACAGCTTCCGGTAAAATAACCAGAATAATTAATCCTGCCCCGGCAAGCGTATTGTAAAGGTCGTTTTGTTTTCCTGAGATCAAGGCAATCAGAAAAATCAGCGCCATAAAAGTTGACCGCATCACGGGAATTTCCATTCCCGCAATAAAAGCGGAAATTAATACCATAAAGAACGCTGCTGCCGCAGCAATTTTGATTATATTAAATCTAAGCATCAGGTATTCTGAGGACTTCAAAATAAGAAAAACAAAGAAAAAAGCGGAAGCCGCAATTATTCCGATATGCAGACCGTTAATTGACAAAATATGTGAGGTGCCTGTCTTATTGAAATTGTCCCGCACGTCAGCAGGGATTGCTTTTTGATTGCCGATCGTCATGGCTTCGATGATTTCTCTTTGCGGCGAAGGAGCGTTTTTATAAATTATTTGTTTTAAGTAAAGTCTGAATGATTCCAGTTTTAATCTTATCGGGCTGGCGGAATTTTGTCTCAGCATTACAATACCAGAACTATCGGCGACAAATCCTGCGGCATAAATGCCCTGAAGGTTCAAATAATGTTCGTAATCAAAGCCGCCTGGATTATTAAAATTATGTATTCTTTTTAAGGTTGAATGAAAGCGGATAAAATCACCGTATTGGAAATTTAAATCCGGTGGAATTACCAGACGAATATTGCCCGAGACCGGAATATATGATTTATCTTTAATTACCCGCAGACAGCGTATAATTAACACGTTTTTATCGAGGTAGGCGAGGGGACTTTCTATGACAATTCCCTCCACGGTAACTTTGCCTTTATCAATATATTGTAATATCTTCCATTCATCTTCGATGAAATAATTTTGCTTTTGAATGTCAAAGACACCAAGCATAAAAATAAAACTGATAATTAAAAAGAAGTCGGCGGTTGACCATTTATTCGTGAAACTCCAATTCCGAAAGTATAACCCGGCGCATGCTGGGCGAAGCGCTGCGGAATCTGTTTCCAAAGCTTGCTTCGGGGTTTTATACCCGTGATTTCTTATGGTTACAAAAAGAAGTAAAAGAATTGAAGCGAGTACAGCCAATAATAAATAATAGGAAACAGCGAAGTGGCTGCCGGCAATAATTCCGGCGATTAATGCGATTAAAAGATAAATTAATGGTCTGCGCATATTTTTAATCCCGCTGCTTGGAATCTCCCGGCTCCTGCCGGGTGGCGCTCTACTATTTTTCTCTATAAGGAAAATAGTTCAAATTTATTAGCTAAAACTGCTAAAATATTATAATATGATTTTAATGAAACTCAGATATTACAAGCGCAGTGCAATAATATCTGTAAGTTGAATTATCCCACGTGCGAAGCTAAGTGGGGCTATATTAAGGGTATGAACCCCAAAGCAAGCTGTGGTGTTCATACTCGTGACTAAAAGGAAACTAAATGCCTATACTCTATAGCGAAGCCGTAACAAAAGAAATAAATGCACGACGGTTGTTCGTTTTAATCATATCCAGAATTGTCATTGTAACGCTCTTACTCAGTATTACTATTTTTATCGATATTAAAAAACAAATATTTACCATATCACAAATAACTCTTAACTTTATTTATCTCATCTCTGCCGCAATTTATTTCTTTTCAATTATTTATATTTTGCTTTTTAAATTCGTGAAAAATTTAAAACATAATATAAATTTACAAATGACCATAGATGTTATTTTAATCACTTTTCTTATTGGCCTAACCGGCAATACCCAGATTGATTATTCTCTTTTTTACACGCTGGTAATAATTTATTCGGTAATCTTTCTTGGCCGTAGGGGAGGATTGATTGTCGCTTCAGCTTCCAGCATATTTTACGGGTTATTGTTGGACCTTGAATTTTACAAGTTAATGCCTTTCGTTTCTTTTGTTCAACATGATTATGATTTTAACTCAACCGATTTATTAACAAACATTTTGGTACATATTGTATCATTTTATGTTTTGGCCTTTTTAGCCAGTTTTGTTGTTGAGCAGGAAAAGAAGACAAGATTGTTATTAGAAAAAAAAGAATCGGAATTTAATCAACTGGATTTGCTTTTTCGCAGCATTGTTGAGTCGGTTGATACCGGCGTCATGACAATTGATTTACTCAACACGATTAAGACTTTTAATCATGCGGCTGAAGAAATCACCGGATTTCCGCGAGCCAAAGTTCAGGATTGTAAAATTGAAGATGTATTTCCGGATTTTGTGCCCTTTTTGACTTTAGAGACGATTAATGAACAAACCCAAAAACGATTGGAAGTTATAATCACAGGGAAAACAGGTAATAAAATTAATCTGGGTTTGTCGGTTTCTCCATTGATAGGCAAGCATGATAATCAAATCGGTAATATTTTAATTTTTCAGGATCTCACGAAAATCAAGGAGATGGAAAATAAAATAGAAAAAAATAAGAACATGGCTTTAATTGGTGAAATGGCGGCGGGGTGGGCCCATGAAGTGAGAAATCCCCTAGCAGCAATAACCGGTTCGATTGAACTTTTAAAACAAGGATTGAAGTTGGATGGAACTGATGAACGATTAATGCAAATAATTTTACGCGGCAAAGATCAATTAGATAGCTTTGCCCGCGATTTTCTTTCAATGGCACGTCCGGTTCCGGTGTCCAGAGAATTAGTTGATTTAAACGAAGTTGTCGAAGAAGTTTTGGAGTATATAAAATTAAACAAAGACTGGACAAGTACAATAAAAATTGTGAAAGTATTTTCGAGCAATGCCCATGCTTTTGCCAATAAGGAACAAGTCAGGCAAATTATCAATAATCTTGTGCTCAATGCGGTCCAATCTATGGAAGAAGATGGTGTTTTGTCTATTGAAACCAGAAGGATAAAATTAGAGGACAAGAAAGAGTATGCCGAAATTAAAGTTTCGGATACCGGATGCGGTATTAAAGAAAATGATTTAAAAAATATATTTGAACCTTTCTTCACGAAAAAAGAAAAAGGAACGGGTTTGGGATTGACGATTGTCAGTCACCTTGTTGATGGTTACAATGGAAAAATTAAAATAGAGAGTACTATAAATCAAGGTACCATTTGCGCTGTATGGCTGCCCGGCAAAAAAGAAGAACATATGTAAAGACGTTTATAAGATTAATCGGCAGATGAAATTAAATGGAGTGAAATTATGGCAAAAATTTTAATTGTTGATGACGATCAGGGCATGAGAGAATTCATGGAAATCATGCTGACAAAAGAGGGCTATGATGTAACCAGTTCAGGAGAGCCGGTAAAAGCAATTGATCTCTGCCGTAAGACGGCCTTTGATCTGGTCATCACCGATTTAAAAATGCCTAAAATCAACGGTATTGAATTCCTTAAAACTATTAAAGACCAAAGACCGGAAACAATAGTTATTCTTATTACGGCTTATGCTTCAGGAGAAACAGCAATAAATGCGATGAAAGAAGGCGCTTATGATTATGTGGAAAAAGGCGGCAGCATTGAGGATCTCAAAAAAGTTGTGCGGGCAGCTTTGCTGAAAAAAGGATTGATGATTGAAAATCAGCCCCTAAAAAAAGAAACAAAAACAAAGGAAACGGCAGAAAATTCATTTTGCGGTATGATAGGAACAAATCGGGAGATGCTTAAAATATTCACTACAATTAAAAAAGTGTCCGATACGCTGGCGAATATTTTAATCCTGGGAGAAAGCGGAACAGGTAAAGAACTTGTTGCCCGAGCTATTCATGAAAACTCTTCGCGTTCTAAAATGCCCTTTATTGCTATTAACAGCGGAGGAATACCGGAGAATCTTCTGGAAAGTGAACTTTTCGGATATATGAAAGGATCTTTTACAGGGGCTTATGCCGACAGGCAGGGATTTTTCGAAATGGCGCGCGGTGGTACGATATTCCTAGATGAAATAGGCGAATTATCACCATCTTTACAGGTCAAGCTTTTACGGGTAATTCAGGAAAGAACATTCAGACGCATAGGCGGTGCGGAAGACATCAAAGTTGATGTGCGTATAATTTCTGCAACCCATCAAAATCTAGGAGAAAAAGTCAAGAAGGGGGAATTTCGCGAAGACCTTTATTACCGGCTCAATGTTATTCCCATTTTTCTACCCCCACTAAGAGAACGCAGAGAAGATATTCCGCTTCTTATAAATAATTTTATAGAAAAATACTCACAAATGTTCGGTAAAGAAATCCGGACTATTTCTTCTTATGCGATCGAACTATTGATGAATTATGATTTTCCCGGAAATATCCGTGAACTGCAAAACATTATTGAACGCGGTGTAGCTATGGAGAGCTCCAATATAATTTTACCGGAGAGTTTGACATTTGGTGTGCCCAAATTTGATATTGATATTACGGAGAGCGGAATAGACTTGAATGAAGAATTAGACAAAATCGAAAAAATGCTGATTGAAAAAGCTTTACAAAAGACGAAAGGATCGAAAAAGAAAGCGGCTGAATTATTAAAAATAACGTTCGATTCATTACGACACCGTATTGAAAAACTTGGCGTGGAATGAATGAAACTCAAATAGTACAAACGCAGTGCAGTAATATTTGTAAATTGAATTCATCCCGCATAGCGGGATAGTATAACCATGATTTACTTTTTCCTTGACTTTTCGGGCATATTTGCTCTATATGCGCCATTAAACATGCAAGAGGTGACAGCGAAGATGTTAAAAATTTATTTTCTTAAACGGGCAGTATTCTTTTATTTTTTTAGCTTTATTAATTTTAAGGTCTGCCTGAAGGAATCATGACCATTTGCAAAGGGAAATGAACCGTGGGCAGATAAATATCAGCTCACGGTTTTTTTTTGCCATGATTATGGCGTGTTAAAAAAAAGAAAAGGGGAGGGGGAAATGAACATGAGAAGTAGATTCTGGATTACAATTTTAGCGTCTGTTTTTCTGGTTGCCGGTATTGGCAGTGTAGAGGCCAAGACAATTAAAGTGGGAGCGGCAATCAATCTGACCGGCCCTGCATCAAGCTGGGGACAATTTCATGAAAAAGGTCAACGCGATTATTTCCGTTATGTAAACGAAGTTAAAGGCGGTGTATTTGGCAACAAGATTGAGATGATTACCGTGGATACAGCCTACAAAGTACCCGAAGCACAAGCGGCAGTTAACAGATTCATCCTGCAGGATAAAGTAGATATGATAGCGACCTGGGGCGCAGGTGAAGGACTGGCGGCAAAACCCATTGTACAAAAATACAAGGTGCCGACAATCAACTATTCCACCAGTTGGGAAATATTGGAAAAACCAGTCGATTATATGTATTTGCCTTTCGGCAGCTACAAAATGGATTGTTATGCCGTGTTCGAATACATTAAAGCCATTCACAAAGGGAAAACTGCACCTAAAGTTGGTCTTCTCACTTACAATAACGCCTATGGCCGTTCTATTCACGCACCGAGCAGAGAATATGCAAAAAAACTGGGCATTGACCTGGTTGCCGTGGAAGAATTCCCGCCCAAGACGGTTGATCTAAACACAGAGCTTCTTCGCTTACAGAAAGCCGGCGCAGAATACGTCTTTATGCAGATGCTTCCTTCCGCAATCATCACGGCTTTCAAGAGTGCTGACCGTATAAATTTCAGCCCTATTTTTCTGGGAACATGGACGTCAACGGACCCCGATTTTTTCAAAATGGGCAAGGGTCTGATTAAAGACCGCCTTGTAATCCAATTCCCCGGTGGATTACCCACTGACAAATCCAAAGGAATGGATGTCATGAAAGAATTATGGAAACGTTATAAAACAGTGGATAAATTCGATGCTTCCTATTGGGAAGGTGTTGTTGTCGGTATGATTATGGAGAAAGCCTTTATCCGCGCTTATGAAAAGAGTAAAAACATTAATCCGGAAACAGTCAATGCCGCTTTGGAATCGTTCAAGAACGAAAACTTCGGCGGTTTAGTTCCGGCAATAACCTATACAAAAGATGATCACGGCGCATCTTTTACCGCGCGCATGGTCAGGGTAAAAGAAGATGGAACATATATACCTCTGACTAATTTTTATATTCCGGGAAAAGATAAAATTAAACTGTTAAAGAAATAAGAGATTATAAAAAAGGTATTGCCGGAAATTATATAATTTCCGGCAACGCCTATAAGCAAAGAGGTTTTGATGAAAGCTTTTCGCAGCCGGCCATCAATAATGATTAACCGGCGGGAAGAAGATGAAAAAGCTGAATTGGATATTCAGAACTTACGTTTGAGCTTCGGCGGCGTTATTGCCGTTAAGGATGTTGATCTTAAGGTTCATACCGGTGAATTGATGGCGATTATCGGCCCCAACGGGGCGGGTAAAACAAGCCTGCTTAATTGTATAACCGGTTTTTACCGAGCCCAGCAGGGTAAAATAATCTTCAATGGAAAAGACATTACCAATCTGCATACTCACGAGCTTGTCGGCGTGGGCATTGGTAGAACTTTCCAGAATATAGAACTTTTTCCTGGCATGACAGTGCTCGCCAATATGACACTGGCCCGTCATATTCATTGCCAATATAGTTTTATCCGCTCCTGCTTTTTTTCGGGTGCTGTCCGAAAAGAAGAAATCCGTCACAGACAAATTCTCGAAGAGATCATAGATTTTCTGGAGATGCAGTCCATTCGAAAAAAAACAGTTGGTTCTCTGCCTTATGGCATGATGAAAAGAGTGGAACTGGGCAGAGCGCTGGCTCTGGAACCGCGCTTGCTTATTTTAGATGAGCCTTTTGCCGGCATGAACATGGAAGAAAAAGAAGACATGGTACGCTTTCTTCTGGAGTTGAATCAAAGATGGGGCCTCACGATGATTCTGGTCGAGCATGATATGTCTATAGTCATGAGTATCGCCCAGCGAATTATGGTTTTGAACTTTGGAGAAAAACTGGGTGAAGGCAGCGCTGAAGAGATCAGTGCCAACCCGGATGTCATCAAGGCTTATCTCGGCGAGGCTGAAGAATTATAAATATTTAAGGCGTGATATTTTGGATAGAGCAAAGCAACATAAACCCGGCAAAAGCAAAGTAACGCTGCCGCAATTGTTAATGGAAAATGCCGCCCGGTATGGTGATGCAAAAACGGCAATCCGGGAAAAAGCATACGGCATCTGGCAGACATACAGTTGGGCTGAATATTGCCGCTATATGCGAATCACGGCGGCGGGGTTTGCCACGCTGAATCTGCAGCGTGGCGAAAATGTCTGTCTGATTGTTCATAATCATCCGGAATGGCTTTTTTCGGAACTTGCAGCACACGCTCTGGGTTCAACAACCCTTAATTTGTTTACTTCCTCTATCGCCGATGAGTTGGCTTTTTCCATAAAACGTATTAACTCGCCCGTCGTTGTCGTTCAGGATCAGGAACAGGTTGATAAGCTTCTGGAGGTAAAAGATAAGCTGCCCCAGACAAAGAAAGTTGTTTATATCGATCCCACGGGCATGACGTCTTACGAGAATGATCCCTGGCTGATTAGCTATGCTCATCTTTTAGAAATAGGTGAAAAGTTTAATTTAGAAAATCCTCATTTTATTGATGAGGAAATAAATAAAGGTCGACCGGAAGATATAGCTGTTATGATTCAAACATCGGGAACTACCGGCGTTCCGAAGCTGGCCATGTTGTCGCATCGCAATCTAACTGCTATGGCGGCTCAATGGGTAGAAGAAACAAAAATCAAACCGGAAGAAAACTGGTTATCGATGTCTCCTCCGGCATGGATTGTCGATCAGATGTGGGGAATGGGAGTAGCGCTCGAAAGTGCGATGATTATGAATTTTCCGGAAACAGCGGAAACTGTTCTGGAAGATTTTCGGGACATCGGCCCTTCGATAATTATCACGGCGTCACGCTTCTGGGAAGATATGGCTTCGAGTATTAGAGTCAAAATATCCGATGCCGGTTGGTTAAAGAAAAAATTATTTTATTTGGGTGAATCAACAGGTAAAATGGTTGTAGAAAAACAATCACGCAAGCAACCTATACCTTTATTCTTAAGGGCTTTATATAAAGTCATGTCTATTGCTGTTTACCGGCCTCTTCTGGATCGTCTGGGTTGCTCTCATTTTCACAGCGCCTTTACCGGCGGCCATCCCATCAGTCCGGATGTTATTCTTTTCTTCCGGGCTATCGGCTTGAATTTAAAACAATGCTATGGTCTGACAGAGTCCGGGGGGATATTTCAAATCCAACCGGATAACGAAGTTAAACTGGAAACTGTCGGCAAACCGCTGCCCCTGACCGAAGTAAAGATAGCCGAGGATCAGGAAGTGCTGGTTAAATCCGAGGCCAATTTTTCCGGATACTATAACGACTACCAATCAACACAGGGCGCGTTTGAAAACGGATGGCTAAAAACCGGCGATGCAGGATATATCGATGGCGATGGTCATTTATTAATCATTGGCCGCAAGGAAGATATTATCCGCAATAAAAGTGGTGAGGCTTTTTCACCTGATTTTATTGAGACTCGTCTGAAATTCAGCCCCTATATTAAAGAAGCTGTAACGTTTGGCGAGGCGCGCCCTTATATCACAGCCATGATTAATATCGATTTGGGCAACGTCGGCAATTGGGCGGAAGAAAAAATGATCCCGTACACAACTTATATGGACCTTTCCCAGCAGCAGGCTGTGGAAGAGTTGATTTTGAAGGAAATCCGTCAGGTCAATGAACAGCTTCCCGAGGTGATGAAGATTAATAAATTCATCCTGCTCTATAAGCTTCTGGATGCGGATGAAGAAGAGCTTACCCGCACCGGAAAAGTCCGACGCCGTTTTGTTTACGGTTTGTATATAAAAATTATTGAAGCTATGTACCAAAACCAAAAGAATGTTCAGGTAACCGGAAAAGTCCGGTACCGTGATGGACGAATAGGTGAAATAGAAACAACGATAAATATTATCAATGTGAATTGATGCTAATTGATTATTGGCATAATACCAAGTAAGCTTTCCATAATTCATATTTTAATGTTTGAAAGCAACTTGCTATAAGGAATTAATCCATGGAATTTTTTCTGCAATTATTAGTCAACGGTGTTTGTGTAGGCCTGCTCTATGGCATTTCCGCGATGGGCTTTGTCATGATTTTTAAATCATCGAGCGTGTTGAACTTTGCCCACGGCGAACTTCTGGCTCTGGGAGCTTTCTTCTTTCTATCGCTGGTGACCTGGGCAAAACTACCTATCATTGTTGCTTTCATCCTGACTTTGATCGGTTGCTTTATTCTGGGATTCCTTATTGAAAGATTTTTTCTGCGCCCGTTAATCGGCGAAAAACTTATTTTTGTTATTATGCTGACAGTAGGATTAGCCGCCATGTTCAAAGGTTTTATTTTACTGATTTGGGGTGGCAATTTGTATACCTATCCGGAATTTTTGCCCGAAGCCATGGGGTTGAAATTTGGTTCAATTTATATTGCCCCCGTCTATTCGGCCACGTTGATCATCAGCGTTATTTTTCTTGTCCTGTTCGGCCTGTTTTTCAAAAAATCAGCGCAAGGTATTTATATGCGCTCTGTCGCCGATAATCAGAAGGCGGCTCTTTCGCTGGGCGTTCATGTCCGGCGAGTGTTCGCGCTCTCCTGGGCGATTGCCGCGCTTGTGGCCTCTATGAGCGGCATTGTCCTCGGAATTATCAACGGCGTCAATGTTCATGATTTGAGCTCTATTGGACTGAAAGTATTTCCCGTGGTTATTTTAGGCGGGCTGGACAGCATCGGCGGCGCGATAATCGGCGGGATTATCATCGGGGTTCTGGAGACATTTACAGGTGGTTATTTGTCGCCATCTTTGCGCGATGTTGTTCCTTATATTGTTTTGGTATTTATTCTGATGGTTAAACCTTACGGATTATTTGGCTTGGTGGAAATTGAAAGGGTTTAGCAAGTTAGAATTTGCTTTCTGGCAGAAAGCAAATTCATTAACGCGCTTATCCCGTTTATCGGGGTTAGGAAATAAACAAAAATGAGAAAATTTTCTTTTCATCCCTGCGGCAATTATCACGAGAATTACGCGCAGGAATTAAATATTTTTGAAACTGACTTCGGCCGGGTCTGTCTAGGTATATTTCTAACCTTGCTATTTTTTGTCGCGCCATTTGTTGTCAGCCCCTACATGCTCTACATTCTGAATACAATCGGTATCGCGGCTATTGCCGCCATCGGGCTAAATATCCTTATCGGTTATACTGGGCAGATATCTCTGGGTCATGGCGCATTTTTCGGCGTGGGCGCATACGCGGCGGCAATTATGGCTACCAGATTGGGAGTGGGATTCTATATCGCCATCCCGGTGGCGGGTATTATTACCGCTCTCGTTGGTATGATTATCGGCATACCGTCAGGCCGCTTGAAAGGTCTTTATCTGACGATTGCCACTCTGGCCGGACAATTTATTATTGAATATGTTTTAATCCAGTGGGATAGTCTCACGAAAGGTACGATGGGAATTACACTTCCTGCGCCGCAAATAATGAATTGGCAAATATCGGGAGACAAGGCATTTTTCTTTCTGATTTTCGTAAGCCTTGTTCTGATGACGTGGTTCGCGGTAAATATCATGCGCAGCAAATACGGGCGGGCTTTCATTGCCATTCGTGATAATGACCGCGCAGCGGAAGGTATGGGCATCCCCATTTTTAAATACAAATTGCTGTCCTTCGGCATCAGTTCTTTTTATGCCGGTTTTGCCGGCGCTCTCTGGGCTTACTACATGGTGAGCATTACGACAGAACCTTTTAATCTGGGGCTTTCTGTTGAATATATCGCGATGGTGATTATCGGCGGTATGGGCAATATTCCCGGCGCGATCTTTGGCGCGACATTTATTACCCTGCTCAATGAATTTTTACGATTTTTAACCGGCGTGTTAATGAATGTCGGAGCAATTACCAGTTTGGGTTTAAACATGGCTCCGCTTAAAGAATTTGTTTTCGGGCTGGTCATTGTATTATTTATATTAATTGAACCAAAGGGCTTAGCCGAAATATGGAGGATCATCCGTTCCAGTTTCCGACTCTGGCCTTTTTCATATTAGAAAATTAGTATTTGCTGAAAGCAAATACATAAATTTTCTTATCCCGATTTATCGGGGTTAGGATAAAAATCAAGAAATATTTTGCTTTTTGAGCAGAAATATTTCGTAGATATTTTAGTAAGTTTGAATTTTCTTTCTGTAAGAAAGAAAATTCATTAACGCACTTATCCCACATGGGTGGGACTTATCCCGCAAAGCGAAGCGACGCGGGGTTAGTACAGAGATAGTTAGGATAAAAAATGGGAGAGATTCTTCTACAGTTAAATAATATATCTGTTGTATATTCAGATGTTATACAGGTATTAAAAGGTGTTTCTTTAAGTGTTGAGAAGAATCACATCGTTTCGCTTTTGGGCAGTAACGGCGCCGGGAAAACAACCACGCTCAAAGCTATCTCAGGGTTACTTAAACCGGAAAACGGCGAAGTAACGGAGGGGACGATTCTGTATAACGGTGTCAATATTCAAAATCAGGCACCGGAATTCATTACCCGTCAGGGCATCATTCAAGTGCTCGAAGGCCGTCAGCCTTTTAAATATCTCACAATTGAAGAGAACCTGCGCGTAGGCACAGCTACTCGATTCGGCAAACCCTATAAACAGGATCTGGAACTTGTTTATAATTATTTCCCCGCTCTGGTTCAAAGAAGAAAATCACTGGCTGGATACTGCAGCGGCGGTGAATTGCAAATGCTGGTCATTGGAAGGGCGTTAATGGCGCATCCACAGCTTTTACTGCTCGATGAACCTTCTCTGGGATTGGCTCCGCTTGTTGTTCAGGAAATATTCCGCATCATCAAAAAAATAAATGAAGAACAGGAAGCGACAATTATTCTGGTGGAACAAAACGCCCGGATGGCATTGCAGGTCGCTCATTACGGTTATGTCATGGAGAACGGCAAAATCATGATGGAAGCCACGGCCAAAGAATTATCCGACAATCCGGATATCAAGGAATTCTATCTTGGAATGGCGGCATCAGGAATTGCCAAGTCCTATAAGGATGTTAAATCTTATAGAAGACGCAAACGCTGGTTATAACCCTTCCGCTTTCTTCGGCTAACTTTGTTGGCATCGTCGTCAGCTTCCTCAACGTATTAGTAATGCGCCTCGTCGCATCCTCCTTGCCGTCGCGTTATCCTTTGAAAGCGAAAGGTTATATAAAGAAATTAATTTCTAAAAATCCTTTTAAACAAAAAACGGTTATGCTAAATTGCATAATCAAATAAGCGAAAGTTAAAAAGGAGAACTAAGTGCGAAGTCATCTTGATAAATCAATATTATTTAGATTGCTATTTATTATTTATTTTATGGTAGGTCTAAGTGATGGCGTAGCAATAGCAGGTGATTATTCCGGAAAATACATCAGAGAAACTGAAAACGAGAGTGCTGATATTGTTATTAATAAACTTAATAATGGAAAATATCATATAAAAGGCTTTGCGTTATGGGGCACTAAAAGTACTAATGCACCGCATACTGGTGAATTAGATTTTATATCAAGAATTAATAAAGGCAGTATTCATTACACATGCTATAAAGGAATTTGGAAAGGCAAAAAAGAATATTATGTGCTGGATATCGAATTTCACAAAAATGGATTGGTCGTAAAAGAAAAGAATTGGGCTGGATTCTTCGGAATGAATGTTCAATTTATTGGGGAATATATTAAAAAATAATGCTGCATAACATAGGAAACATATGAATCAATTATTTGATAAAAAAGAATCTTGGGGAAAGAGAAAGAGAAAAAGCCAGCAGGATAAGGCTCTGGCTTATATGGTAAAGCTCGGTTACGAAAAGTCAGGGCATGTTAAGGCAATGTTGGATGCTCATAAAATTAATCCCGCCAATATTAAAACACGTGAAGATTTAGTGTGTCTGCCGGTTACTTCCCGCGAAAAATTAGTGGAAATGGAACAACTCGATCCACCTTACGCCGGATTAGAAAATCCCGATATTTCCATTGATCGCGTTTTTACCTCACCCGGGCCGGTATATGAACCGCATCTATCCGAAGATGATCATTTATGGGCGCGAGCCTTTTTTGCCGCAGGCATTGGTCCGAATGATATAGCGCTCAACGCCTTTTCTTATCATCTGGTCGCCGCAGGATTAACTTTTCATAATGGCCTGCGCAAAATCGGCGCCACTGTTATTCCATCTGGCTCTTCATCTTCCCAGATTCAGGTGCAATTAATTAAAGATTTGAAAGTGACGGCTTATGTGGGCACACCCAGCTTTTTAATGGCCATTATCAACAAAGCAAAAGAGATGGGGCATGATTTTAAAAAAGACTTCCGTGTGAAAAAAGCATGCTTTGCGGCGGAGCCGCTTCTACCGGATTTGCGAAGGATGTTTGAAAACGATTACGGTATTGATACTTACCAGATGTACGGAGCAACTGAAGTCGGCGACGTGGCGTATGAATGTTCCGAAAAAAAAGGATGGCACATCTGTGAAGAAACAATAGTGGAAATAGTCGATCCCGCTACCGGCAAAAATGTTCCAAATGGAGAATTGGGTGAAGTAGTAGTCACGAGGCTCAATGAAATTTTCTTTTTATTGCGTTTTGGAACTGGGGATTTATCGCGCTTTATTGTAGATAAATGCCCCTGTGGCCGGACATCTTATCGTCTGGCCGGAATTGCGGGCAGGGTAGGCGACGCCGTAAAAGTACGCGGATTATTTGTAGCGCCCAGTCAGATTAAAATGATTCAGGCAAAATTCAATAATCTGCCACTGCAGGTGGTTGTGAGCCGCACAGGACATGAAGATATTCTGAAACTGCGAATTGAAAAAGTATCGCCCGAAATTGGTAGCACTTCGTGGGAGGAAGGTTTTAAAAAAATATTCAGGGAAATCTGCACCGTTAGAATTGATACTCTGGAATACATTAATGCAGGTGGAATCAAGCCTCAGGAGAAGTTGATTGTTGATCATCGACAATATTAATGAGACTCCAAAATAACAAGCGTAGCGAAGTTAGATTGTAAGTCGAATTATCCAGCAAAGCAAAGCGACGCTGGATTAATGAAACTCAGAAATATAAATACATTAAATTGATTCATTGGTGGCACTGTACTTTGCCATTTCTTTTTTCCCTGATATGTATGCGTCAATGATTGAAAAAATCCAAAGCAGAATCATGAAAGACAAAATTAAATACAGGTAAGACAAATTCAATGCTTTTATCGCATTGATTGTCAATTGGATAACAGCGTTGAAAGTAACCGTTCCTTTTTTAAAGGGAGCGATTTTCAAAATATTTATTGTTGTTTGAATCACAGACCATATCATAGATAAAACTCCGGCAATAATGGCGATTATTATCAAGATTCCTTTTTTATAATTTCTTAAATAAATCTGCCCCCAGCCGGGAAAGAGGAGCGCATTAAATAATGCTGCTTTAGTGGCTAAATTCATATATTCCCCTCATATGCTTAAAATTTTCTTTTAAGGAATAATATTTACATCTTTCATCTTCAACTGAATATCGGAAGATCCGTTCCAGTTGTTAATTTGTGGTGTGAAGACAATGTCAATATTGGCGCCGTTAATCGCGGGCAGATGTTTGCCCATACCAAACCAAATGGAATCGCAAGACATGCCATTGCTTTTGAGCCACATTTTCAGATGGTTATTGCCGACAATAAATGGAGAGGAAACCTTGATATTGCGGGCACAAAGTACCGGTTCCGGATTTTTACTGCCAAAAGGCGCGAGCATTTCAATCTGCTCCATCAAATTCAGATTAATATCTTTGAGTTGACATTCCGAATCAATATCCGTTTGGGAAAGAAGTTCCGGAAATTGAATGCTATTGCGAATTGTTTCATCTAAAAGACAGGCAAACTCATATATATTTTCTTCTTTGATGGAAATGCCGGCGGCATGGTAATGCCCGCCATAGGAAAGCAAAAGAGGAGCGCACTGCTGAATTCCCTTGTAAATATTAAAACCGGAAACACTTCTTCCGGAACCTTTACCTACACCATTATTTAAACTAATGACAAATGCCGGACGGTTGAAAAGGTCAACGAGACGCGAAGCGACAATACCGACAACTCCCTGATGCCACTTATCAGATGCAAAGACAAGCGCATTCATTTTTTCGATATCCTGAGTATTGCTTATTTTTTCAAGAATTTCATTGAGAATCTTTTTTTCCATTGTTTGCCTGTTGCGATTATAGGAATCGAGCCTTTCGGCCAACATACGAGCTTCCGACATATTATCAGTCAAAAGCAATTTCACCGCATCCAGAGGAGAAGCAATGCGTCCGGCGGCATTTATACGGGGAATAAGAGAAAAAGAGGCTTTAAAAGAATCAATAGTTTGGTTATCAACGCCGCTAACCTCTTTAAGTGCTTTGATTCCCGGCCGTTGACCTTCGGTAATTAATTCCAATCCGATTTTGGTAAAAATTCTGTTTTCATCAACAAGAGGCGCGATGTCGCCAATAGTTCCCAATGCGACAATATCGAGATATTCTTTTAAATTGGGATAGTCTTTATTTTTCCAAAAGCCCTCTTTGTTCAAACTGCCGCGCAAAGCAATGAGAAAGTTATAAGCAATGCCCACACCGGCAAGTCCTTTAAAAGGGAAAGTACAATCTTCACGATTCGGATCTATTGAGGCTACGGCAGGAGGCAGCATACCTGATATTTCATGGTGATCCAGGACAATCGTATCGATGCCAAGTGATTGGGCATAAGCAATTTGTTCAATGTCGGAAATGCCGCAATCAACCGTAATGATCAGTTTGACATTGTTATTTTTGAACTTATCAATGGCTGGTATTTTTAAACCGTAACCTTCCTGCAATCTGTCGGGAATATAATAATTTACATGAGGTGTTATTTCCTTGATAAACTTAAAAAGAATAACAACGGAAGTTATCCCGTCAGCATCATAATCGCCATAAATAATGATTTCTTCGTGATCGTAAATTGCTTTCAGTAAACGCAAAACACCCTTTTTCATATCTTTCATTAAAAAAGGGCTATGCAGATCATTGAGGGAAGGGTAGAGGTAATGACGGACTGCTTCCAAGTCCTCGATGCCCCTATTGACCAGAATTTGAGATATAATCGGGTGAATTCCAAATTCTTTACTCAATAGGTTTTCTGTATTTTTATTACCTGCATCGTTTAATTTCCATTTTGTTGTCGGCAATTGGTTAGATATGGTCATTATTTTGCTTTCGTATTTACTTTTTATTTTAAATCCTGCGGGAAATGCATAGGAGTAATTTTCCCGCGAGTAGAATGATTGGTTTAAGCTCAAATGCGCATAAACTACTCCGAAATTTGACTTAATCATACAGTCTTTATCTGTCGGCGTCAATTGGTCTTTGATTCTTGATCTTTAAAGTGATGAGTGATAAATGTAAAATCCAAGAAGATGATAAAAAAATATTTTAAATTAAAGCGAAAAGATATTGCCATAGTCCAATTTATTATTGAAGGATATGAGGAAATGGCCACGGTAACAACAATAGATTCTCACACCGCAATAATCCAAATTTCAATTATTTCTGATTTTATTTTAGATATGAACGCTGTCATTAAAGATCTAAAAAATAAATGTAAAATGGAAGAAATTAATTGTCCAGAGAAATAAGAAAGACCTCCAATAGGAATGTTTTTTTATGTTCATGTTAACACATACTTATTTTTTACAAAAATTTTTAGGTGCGGCAGATGTAAAAAATATTGACTTGGATATTTATGTTTATAACATTGTTCCGGATTTATTAACAATTCATCCACAAATAAGCTCAAATAGAACTCACAAAATACGAAGGTTTCTGCACATACCAGCTCAATATCCACGATCGGCTTACGTCATGTTTCATCTCTTAGTCGATGACCTATCTCACTATGGATATATTTGTTCTAATTGTCAGGAAGAATTCGACTCTAACTCTAAAGGATATTCCTATCTCAAAGGCAAGCCTCTAATCAATTCCATTTTGGATTTACACAAAATAATCAACAAAGAAATTTCTTATACGGAAGCGACTTACCAATCACATTTAATTATCGAGATGATCTATGATCTTGTTATTTTAAATCAGATTAATTCATTTAAAACTATTGATCTGTTAGCAGAAGCGATAAATTTCACCGTAACAAATAAAATGGATGAATTCATTGCCACAATCAATTGGTTATATGATGTAGAGAAAACTGAAATCGGTGAAGTAATGAAAAACGCTTCCGTCAATATCACTAAAGAAAGAATGGAGGGCATCATGAATATTGAAAGCCGAATTCATCTTTATAAAGATAAATTCGGCTTGAAAAGCAATGATCAATTATTTTATGATGGTCTTGAAAATTTATTTCAACAAGCTAAAGATTTAATTGACGACGATGAATTATTTTTTCGAGAAACCGTCCAGACAATAAAGAATTATGGTTGGCTTCCGACTTTTATATAGCTTTTTTTACAAATCCAGAGCGAATACAACGAGTGCAAACTTTGACTCTCTTTACCGATCCGGTTTTTTCATCAACGCAACGTAATCTTTGCAAATTGGGATACCACACCACTTTTGTTTTATTATTAGCATGGCTCACCAGATTGCCAATTGACGGCTTTTTACCACATACTTCACAAACACGAGACATTAGAAGATCCTCCTAAAATTGTGCGTCGTTACTAAACCATAAGGCAGTATTTTGCAAGCATTTTTTCGTTTTATTTAAATATTGAAGAATGAGGCCTACTTTTGTGCAGATTTTAGGTAAACTGTTTCCGCAAAACGGGGAAATATAGAACTTAACATCCTTATATTATTTATGATATTTTACGGCGCCATCAATTTTTCATGGAAGGTGGTTGTCCAGTCGTTTCCAAAACACGTAACCAAGTATTATCCTGAGAATCAATTTTACGGCTGGAAGTAACTGTATTTAAAGGAAGATGAACATATTCGTCTTTCATTAAAGCTACCAGAATACCGGTTTTTCCGGCCATCCCCACATGCACAGCATACTGCCCCAGCGAGTTGCAATAGATGCTGTCCGAGGCATTTGCCGGAACTGAGCGGATCAGATAACTGGGCTCAATATATTTTAGATTAATTTCCAGATCAATTTCTTTAAAATAGTCCTCTATGGCGTTTTTTAAAAATAATCCTATATTGAGCAGACGAATATTTCCTGAAGGATCTTTTTCCATGGGAGAAATATTGTTCCTTAAAATATCCTGACCTGCTCCTTCCGCAACCAAAATTACCGCATGCCCTCTGGATTTTATGCGTTTTTTCAATGCTGTTAAAAATCCGTTTTCCCCTTCCAGATCAAAAGGTACCTCGGGGATTAAAACAAAATTTGTATCATTTTGTGCCAGCGCCGCGTGGGTAGCGATATGGCCGGAATTACGACCCATTATTTTAATCAAACCAATACCGTTGAATGCTCCTTTGGCCTCTACATGGGCGCTTTTGATAGCTTCAACTGTTTTTTCTATTGCCGTATCAAAACCAAATGATTTCTGGATTAAATTAAGGTCATTATCAATTGTCTTGGGAATACAGACTATGGCAATTTTCAAATTTCTCCTGGTTACTTCAGTAATTATTCTTTCGGCTGCCCGTATCGTGCCATCACCTCCGATACAAAAAAGAATATTGATATTTAATCTGACAAGATAATCCACCATGACATCTACATCTTGTGGGCCGCGCGAAGTAGAAAGAATACTGCCTCCGATACTTGTTATATCATTGACAAATTCGGGGGTCAGATTAATTAATTTAAGGCCGGATGCGGGATTTAGCCCCATCAGGCCGTATTTAACTCCTAAAATTTTTTTAACACCGTAACGGTGAAAAAGCGTCATCGTGAGTGAGCGAATGACATCATTGATACCCGGACAAAGCCCGCCGCAGGTAACAATTGCCGCTTTTGTTTGGGACGGATCAAAAAATATTTTATCACGAGGTCCGGCAAGTTCTACAGAAAGCGGCTGGCCTTCTTTATCAGTGCAGGATAAGTAATTATCTAAATAGGTGTTGAATAATAATCTTTTTTTGTCTTGTGTAAAATTGCTGATGTTTAGCGGAGATTTAAATAATCTCTTTCCGAGATTGGTGATGAAAAAATCGTATTCCATAAATCACTTCCTTTTACCTACTACCCGGGCTGCGGCATTCATACCGGAAATAATTTCTCCTTCGAAGCCGGCATCTGTTAATAATGAAGCACCGGTGAGATAAATGTTACCAAATTTGGTTTTATTACTTTTCGCGGCAAAACCGGAAATAAAGGAATTTTGTAACTGATATTTAGGATTAATAACATCGCGTTGTTTTTTTGAAATATTAATTGATTCTTTTATCTCGAAGAATTCAATATTTTCTTTTAAAAAGGGAAGAAAATATTCGAGGCGCTCAATTATTGATCGGGCATTTGCCGTTAAGTTTTCTTTAGACCAAGTCATTTGATCATCAGGAAGAAAAACAGTTGCTGACAGTGAACTTTTTGCTGTGGAGATAGTTTTTTCATCTTCAGGCGCGCTTAATTCCAAAATGATCAGATTATCATCGTAAATATTTTTATTTACATCACTAATTACGGCAACATGCCTAGCCATTTTTTCAGGAATAGAATTTTGTCGAATACCCAGATGAATTGTAAATGGATAATAAGAAACTTTAATTGGTCTGATAAAATCACCTAAATTAATTTTCTTTTTACGTTCGATCAGTAAATGCATGTTTTGCCACTTCGTACTTACAATTAAGTTGTCAGCCTCAATCTTTGAGGCAACACCGTTTTTATCCATAACAGTTACTTCGATTAATTTGCCTTTTTTGATGGACAATACTTCGCAATTATTAAGATACAAACCGTTTGTAGATTCTATTTTTTTTATTAGAGAATTAAAGAGTACCTGCTTGCCTTGTGAAAAATAGTAAACACCACGCAGAGGCGCGGAATATTGAAAATGTGAGAAAATAGAATCTTTATTTTTTGTTTTGAAAGAAAGCAATGCTTGTTGTGCTTCCATAACTTTTTTAAAAGAAGCATTACGAAACATACTATGCTTCAGTTTAACATTGTCATATTTATACTTGATTAAATAAGGTGTTAAGTTAAGATAGTCAAGGCAATCCTTTAAGCTATTCGGTTGAATAAAGGGATGATCGTGCAGCCATTTGCCAACGATAGCTGAGTTTTTTTCAACGGAATTATAAAATGAATTTATTTCCGAAGCAAGGTCGGGAAATTCTCTTACCATTTCTTTTACTAGTGATTCTTTATCATTGAAAAAATCCAATCTGTGTTCCGGCAATATTACCTGATAAGCGGGATTCAATAATACGCTTTCTCTTTCGCTGGGAGGAATATCTAGTTCGGTTAAAAGAGAAAGAAGGGTCTGACCGGTTCCAAGCCCGGTAATTGGTGTAGGATCAATGTTAAAAACAAAATCGTCAGTTAAACATATTTCTTCTCTGATTCCGCTTTCTGAAAGCAGCGCTGTATTGATGCCATTACGGGAAGAAACTGCCGCGGCAACATGAGAAGAAAGATCATCTCCTATGACAATTAGATCATACATCAATTAATTCATTTCCTCATAATGCAATAGTAATAATAAAAGTCGAAAGATGAAACGCAAGGAGAGATATTTATTTTTTAGTTTTAATGCTTATCTTGCGTCCTTTTATTTCTATTTTGCCTTCAGCAAAAAATTGGATTGCCAGCGGATAAATCCTATGTTCTTCCTTTAATATTCTTGCCGCTAATGTTTCCTCGGTATCGTCATCAAAAACCTGCACGGCACTTTGAATTATGATCGGTCCGGTGTCTACGCCTTCATCAACAAAATGCACGGTACAGCCGGATAATTTGACGCCGTATTCCAAAGCCTGTTTCTGTCCATGAATCCCGGGAAAAGATGGAAGGAGGGCTGGGTGGATATTCATTATTTTTTGGGGAAAAGCTTTCAAAAAGGTAGAAGTAATAATACGCATAAATCCGGCTAAAATAACCAAATCCACACTATTGTTTTTTAAAATTCTTATTAATTCTAAATCAAAGTCTTCTTTGTTTTTAAAGTCCCCGTTTTTTAAAACAACAACGGGAATCCCGTGCTTTTTTGCTCTGGTGATTCCGTAAGCATCGGGATTATTACTGATAACGATTTTGATGGTTGCTTTTAATGATCCTTTTTCAATATGATCAATAATTGATTGTAGATTGGAACCATTTCCGGAAATCAAAATCCCCAATTTCAATAAATCAGCCATATATTTCTAACCTTCAGAAAGACAAACTTGATCCTGTTTATCTTCTCTTTTTTCTATAACACCAATTAGAGAAGCTTTCTCACCCAGCATTTCCAGTTGGTCAAGAACTCCCTGACATTCTTTTTCCGCAACGATGATCATCATCCCTATGCCCATATTAAAGACACGAAACATTTCTTTTTCTTCGATCTCGCCTATTTCCCGAATAACATCAAAAATAGGCGGTATATACCAACTGCCTTTGTTAATAACGCAACTGCAAGATTGAGGAATTATTCGCGGGATATTGTCGTAAAATCCGCCACCGGTGATATGCACGAGACCTTTTATATTAAAAACCTTTAAAAGATTCAAAAGTGGTTTGACATAAATTCTAGTCGGTTCCAGCATCTCCAGACCAATCGTTTTATCTAAACCGGCTACTTTGTCGTTAATACCTAATTTCCCGTTTTCCAAAAGAACTTTTCGGGCTAAAGAAAAGCCATTACTATGCAAACCGCTGGAAGCAAGTCCAATAATCCGGTCATTGACGCTAACGGTGGACCCATTAATTAATTTATCCATTTCCACCACACCAACACAAAAGCCGGCAAGGTCATATTCACCAGTTTTATAAAAACCGGGCATTTCAGCGGTTTCGCCGCCCAGAAGGGTGCATCCGGCTTGTCGACACCCTTCAGTAATGCCCTCGATAATTTTTACACTTTTTTCCAGTTCTATTTTTCCTGTGGCGAGATAATCGAGAAAGAATAAAGGTTCAGCGCCTTGAACAACGACATCGTTCACCGACATTGCTACAAGATCAATGCCGATGGTATCATGCTTATCCACTAATTGAGCAATCCGCAGTTTAGTGCCCACACCATCTGTAGAAGAAACTAATACCGGATTCTTTAAATTGCTTGAATTAAAATGGAAAAGGCCGCCAAAACCGCCAATGCCGGAAATAACTTCTTTGCGTGCCGTTGTTTTAATCAGCGGCTTAATGCGATCAATAAACTCGTTAGCGGTATCAATATCTACTCCCGCATCTTTATATGTAATTTTAGTTGACATGTTACCCCTTATGGATTTGATTCGTGATATAAAAGTATAATATAAATTCGTGTAACGTAAATCAGCGTTTAAGTCAATCATTCCTTGCGCAAACAAAATATATTTGTTAACAAAAAGCAATCGATTCATCGGAAATTATTTAGTAAGTTAGAAATTATTTTCTGCGCTTTTCCGGCAGAAAATAATTTCGTTAATGCATTAGTGAGTTAGAATTTGCTTTCTTGTAGAAAGCAAATTCAATAACGAATTTATCCCGAATGTGCGGGGCTTATCCCATTTATTGGGGTTAGGTTTGCCAACTTTCCCATGCGGAGACTTAAATGGATTCACTAAAAGAGATTCTGCAAAAAATAGAACAGCCTTTGAGTTTTGCTTCTAAAGATAATTATAAAAACTTGTCTCACATAAAAGATTTAGGCAAATCTCTTTTAAGTTTGTTGTCATTGTTCAAAGGTTCCTTACCACCTGCCTCCAATAATGATTTTTCCTTTCCGGTAGAGGAATTGTTGGAAATATTTTCCGATTATGATTGGCAAAAGCTGGAATTAAAAAAATATAAGATAGAAAAAGCACAGATTATATTGGAAAAACTAAAAGTAGTTATTAATTCATCACCCGCGCCCGGCCAAGGTCATCCTCATGACCAGCAGACAATACAAAGGATATCCGATCTAAAAGAAGCTTTGGCCAAACTTAACCAGCCGGTTCAATATTTAAAGGGTGTCGGGCCGAAAATGGCCGCTCGTTTTGCCGCTAAGAAAATCGTTACCGTCGAAGATTTGCTCTATTTTTTACCACGGACATATGAGGACAGGCGTGAGATCAAGAAGATCAGTCGATTGGAAGTTGGTAAAACTCAAACAATTGCCGGCAAGGTAATTAATACAGAAGTCAGATACTACGGGAAAAAACGTATATTAGAGGTTACCATCAGCGATAATACCGCCAATTTAACTGCCAAGTGGTTCAAAGGCACGATATCTTATCTGGTTGGCACTTTTAAAAAAGGGACTGAGGTAATGTTTACGGGAAATGTGACGCCTAATTATTCCGGTAAAACAATGGTTCATCCCGAATATGAAATATTGGAAGAAAATGAAGCGGAAAATTTTTTAAATTTCAAAAGAATAGTGCCGATTTATTCGGAAACAGAAGGACTGCATCAGAAATATTTCCGCAAGGTAATGAATTTCGCACTGGAAAATTATTCCCGCTATGTGGCTTCGCCGATACCGGATAATATCTGTGAAAAGCGCAATTTGCTCAATATCCACGAGGCTCTGCTGTCTGTTCATTTTCCCGGCAATAACGAATCAGTAGATGAATATATATCCGCGCATTCGTCAGCGCACAGACGTTTGATTTATGATGAATTCTTCTTTTTTCAATTAGGAATGGCCATAAAGAAAACGGGACGGATTTTAGAAGCAGGCATTAAATTCAATATTGAAGGAACTCTTTTAAATAAATTTCTTGCACTTCTGCCTTTCGATTTGACTGCCGCGCAAAAAAGAGTGATCAACGAAATACAAGCTGATATGGCTAAACAAACCGCGATGAACAGGCTTTTGCAGGGTGATGTCGGCAGCGGCAAAACGATTGTCTCGATGGCGGCAATGATTACCGCTTGTGAAAATTCGTATCAGGCGTCGATAATGGCGCCTACTGAAATTTTAGCTCAACAGCATTATCAAAATATTCAAAGCTGGGCGTCCGCGCTGGGGCTGAACGCGGTTTTGCTTATCGGCGGCCTCAACACTTCTCAAAAAAAAGAGGCGCTGGATAAAATCTCCAGCGGAGAAGCGAATATCATCATCGGCACACATGCTTTGATTGCGGAAAATGTCGATTTTCATAAACTGGGCATGGTTGTCATTGATGAACAGCACCGCTTTGGCGTCATGCAAAGAGCGACTTTGCGCGGCAAGGGAATCAGCGCGGATGTGCTGGTTATGACCGCGACTCCCATTCCGCGGACACTGGCGATGACTGTTTACGGCGATCTGGATGTTTCCGTAATTGATGAAATGCCTCCCGGTAAAAAGCCTGTGCGCACTGTCCTAGTATCAGAAAACAGAAGAGAGAAGGTTTATCAGACAATCAGTTCGGAACTGGCTAAAGGCCATCAGGCTTTTATCGTTTATCCTCTGGTGGAACAATCGGAAAATCTGGATTTAAAAGATGCCACCAACATGGCTGGGCATCTGCAAAAAGATATTTTCCCTGATTATAAAGTTGGTATTATTCACGGCAAAATGAAGGAAAAAGAAAAAGATACCGTGATGAAAGATTTTTTGGCCAATAAAATTAATATTCTTGTGGCAACAACCGTTATCGAAGTGGGTATTGATGTGCCGCGGGCATCGCTGATGGTTATTGAACATGCTGAACGTTTCGGCCTTTCGCAATTGCATCAGTTGCGCGGCAGGGTAGGGCGCCGTGATATTCCTTCAAGCTGTATTTTACTGGCGGATTATAAGTGTTCGGCGGACGCGCGTAAAAGATTAAAGGTGATGGAAAAAACTAACGATGGTTTTGCCATTGCCGAAGAGGATTTGGCCATTCGCGGCCCCGGTGATTTTTTAGGCACAAGGCAATCCGGTTTGCCTGATTTTCGCATAGCCAGCATCATTCGTGACGCCCGCATTTTAAATGATGCCAAAGAGGACGCGTTTCAATTAGCGGAAAGAGATCCATTTTTAGAAAAGCCTGAGCACATAATTTTGAGAGAAACATTGCTTTGGAAATGGCAGGGGAAACTGGATTTAGCGAGGACAGGATGAAATTTATTTGCATGTCATTACGAGAAGGCCAAAAACAGACGAAGCAATCTAAAGACGAAGCAATCTAAAAAGGAGTATAAAATAAATTGAGAATTGGCATTATAGGCATAGGCGGGGTAGGGGGATATTTTGGCGGAAAACTGGCCATTGAATACGAAGGCTCTGACCAGCACGATATAATTTTTATCGCGCGCGGCGAACATTTAAAAGCGATTCAAGAAAAAGGCTTGCAGTTATTGACGCAGGAAGGTGATTATGTTGCGAGGCCTGCGCTTGCCACGGACAATCCTGCCGAGGCTGGCATTTTTGATTTGGTCTTTTTCTGCACAAAAAGTTATTCACTGGAAAGTTCCGCGCAACAATTCAGCTCCTGTATCGATAAAAATACAGTTGTGATTCCTCTGCTGAATGGCGTTAACAGCGCGGAAAGGCTTCGCGCTGTTTTGCTTCAGACGAATGTTTTAAGTGGCAGTGTCTATATCATCACCCACATTGAAAAGCCGGGTGTTATCCATCAGGAGGACGGCGCATGCATACTAACATTCGGCACGGATGATGAATCAGCCAAAAAATATCAATACATTCTAGATATTTTATTGCAGGCGAAAATTAACGCCATATTAACGGACAAAATCTCCGAAGTCTTATGGACAAAATATTTGCTGATGTGCCCTCTGGCATCACTGATGTCCGCTACCAATAAGACATACGGCGCTGTCTGGGCGGATTCTTCGCTCAGGAAAAAGGCAACGGATATGATGCTGGAAGTAGCGGCAGTTGCCAAAGCACGTCATGTATTTCTACCGGATAATGCAGTCGATAAATCGATGGAAATGGTTGCCGGTTTTGGTCACAACTCAAAAACATCCATGCAACTCGACAGAGAAAAAGGGAGGCAAACGGAAATAGACGCACTGACCGCATATCTTTGCAAGGAGGGCAGGGAATCAGGAGTTCCCACACCGTTGCATGATGAAGTTTACGCGCAACTAATAAAATAATGTTACTTGGCGTTACAGGAATAATAATTATCATGGAAAATGAAATGGGAGTAATAGGAGAGGTGGAATTAGTTTGATTTACTTAAAAACAGGGCTATTGGTTAAGGAGAAATTATATGAGTGAAACAATACTGATGGGGCAGGGAGATCAAATTATAGAGATTCCACGTAAGGACTGGGAACAAGGCGTATCAGCAGTTTCAAAACAAATGCAAGCTGGACTCAGTTTTATGTCGGCAGATCATCGTCGCGTATGTAATTTTGCAGTACGGGAACTCCCTAATGTTGGAAAGCCTCTTTCTCCAGAGTTTATTGCCGATAAACTTAATTTGCCTGTCGAATGTGTGAACATCATTTTGGAAGACCTTGAGAAGCATCTGACGTTCTTATTTCGGAATGAACAAGGCGCGGCCGCCTGGGCATATCCGGTAACTACCGACACTACACCGCATCATGTCACCTTCAGCACAGGCGAGCAAGTTGTATGCGGCTTGAGCAATCGACGCGATAGCGACGCCCTTCGTGCAAGGGCGATTAAGAGAAAAACCCCTATCGGTTGTTGTTAGAACAAAATGTGCTTATTCATCTCAGCCGATCATCATTGAAATAGACAGCGAGCTTAAGTATCATATTGTGGAGGGAGGAACAGATCCTTTGGTCTTTGTGCCGCATGTAGATTTTGCCAAGCTCGCCGATCCGAGTATTATCGATGCATTCTGACGGAAATCCATCTTCTTCTGGTCAGAAGAACAAGCAAGAAAATTTAGAGCCCGGATGGGTCTTATAGATGGCATAGGCATATATCTACTTTGGAGCAAAGTGCTTATCAAACGAGAGCTTTGCAAAGCACACTTTTTGCGTTTAAATAATATTTTCCATAAAAGGGAAGGGCAAGTAATGAGCTCCAGTGGACGCTTTATGTCCGCCAGCAATGAAATGGGAGCGATAGGCAAAGCCCGGCAGGGAACCCCGGCGAATGCCTGGGGATGCCGGGGAAGGTGGGGTTGGTTAAAAAAAGTGGAATCAATAAGACAATCAATAATTGAAAGAAGAAATAGGCTCGGATGGTCTAATAAAATATTAGCCGAAAAGTCTAATGTTCCATACAGCGCTATAGTTCGGATGGAAAAGGGAACTGGATATTGGGCAGATTACTTCATACAGATAGATTCGACTTTAAATAAAGCTATTAAGACATTACCCCTCATAGAAGAAAAACAAAATACAGACATTACGAAATTTATCACGCCAACAAATGAGAAAGGCTTAACAGTAGAGTAGAGAACTGGCGTAGTAGCTTCATGCTCTATCTCCAGTTCCCCCTCGTCAATTCCGTACGTTCGGTTTTCCCGAATACGGCTTTCCGATTATCTTCATCCGGATGCCTTCACATTCTGTACCCAAGGAGCTTTCGTGGGAACTTCGTACAGGCCTAAAGAATCAAAATAATACCTGTCCGGATATGTCCCATACCCAAGACTGTGGTAATGGTGTTTCCGGCGCATGTATATCCG
>Ga0224555_1000937_pt1 | contig 43809 bp, 33 predicted proteins | sample 714S23034metaG_FD_180687 | JGI IMG/M metagenome (GOLD analysis project Ga0224555, IMG submission 180687) | Peat soil microbial communities from Stordalen Mire, Sweden - 717 S2 30-34 | ecosystem: Environmental > Terrestrial > Soil > Wetlands > Peat | place: Sweden: Norrbotten County, Stordalen...
CCAGCAATAGCCTGCGTGCTTGTACTCATGCACTCCCTTTCGCACGGACAGCCTGTACTGCCCTGCAATCAAGAATGCTCGCCCGCCTTCAGTCTCGTCCAGACGGCCATACGTAGACGCTTACGGAGAGAAGAAGGTGAGACGGTCAATTTGTCAGCTTTGTCCCCGTCCGCCGCGCTTGCGGCGCATCCGCGTGCTTGGCGGAATCTTCGGGCGCATGATCGCTAGTTTTCAGGGCAACCGGTCGTACATTCCCTTGGCATGCGATGACACGTTTCCAGGGCGGTGAGCGTGGATGCGCCGGGCGAGCAGTTCGAGAATGCCACGCCTGGAAATTGTTATCACTTGCCTGCCGGGGCCGCCATCTTGTGCTCCACGAAAATGTGTGCTTGATGACAGCTCACACACGTCCTGCCTTTCATGAATGGATCAGACTTCAGTTGTGCCACCTGATCGGTGTGACAGTTGTCGCATGTGCTTAACGCCGGCGTGCCCGCGAAGTCCTTTGATGTTGTTTCGCCATGGCACACGGTGCATTCGACGCCGTTGGCGGCATGCGGGCTGGCTTTCCATTGGTCATACACCACCTTGTGGCAGCTGGAACAGGTATCCCCGGCTGGAATCAGCCGATGGAAAATATGCTTGGCTTGATCCTGCTGAGCAATGGCAGGTTGGACGGCAATAGCCAAAACGAGAAAAACGAACAGGGTGAGACCGAACATGCGCGCACAGAAACTATTCACGGACAGACCTCCTGAGTACGGTCTTCAAGCATAGAACCGGCGATGGCTGCAATCAGTGATACACATCACATCTCACCGGAATGCGATCTGCGCACTGGCTGCGAAGCCTTTAGCCAAAGGAATGTTCTCCGGAATAATCAGCAATTCATGGAGTTGTGCCCGGTTGACCGGTAAACAGGAAGTAATCCCATAACGGGGAAAGCCAGGCCGGGAGAGGCGTCTGGATGGTTTACGTAATCAGGCGTGGGTGTTGAAAAAGGGCTGCGTGAAATCGGAAGTTGGTGGGTGTGAGTACCACAGCGAGGAAGAGTTTCTTGCTAGGTTAGAAAACTAATTGGTTGCCAGGAGCGGCTGCCTTGGTCCTTGGCTGAGGAAGCGGACTAGCGTTTGATATTTTGCGCAGTCGCAGCCAGGAAGAACTGCTCGCGAACAAACTTTAATCTCCGCAAACGCAAGCGACGGAGCGCAATCTGATTCTTGAGTTCCGCAAACAACGCCTCCACCTTTTTTCTCTTTCTCTGCGCATCAACAAAGGCGGGAGTATTGACTAAGTCGCGAGCGCGTTGCCGTGCAGGTTCATGCATGTGGATGGCAAGATACTTCAGCGGCGAAGTGGTACATTGCGCTTTTTGTGCGCACCCACCACAACGTTTGCGCGTCCCGATGTAGACATGGGTACGGTTCCGAGCATTGTGTCCGCCGTAGTTGAGTTGCTGGCCTGCGGGACAGAGATAGCGGTTGCTTTCGGGAAGATAGGTGAAACGCTCGGGACCGTAGAGCGGACTGTTCTTGCGGAGGGCACTGTCCCGCGTGCGCATGTACGGGGTGATGCCCCGCTCCATTAACCATTGCAGGAACTCGCCATTGCCGTACGTGGCATCGGCGGCCGCCGACGTGGGCTCCCGTCGTTGCTGTTCGGCAAAGCGCGCGATCATGTTTTGTGCGGCTACCGTCTCCTGACTCATCCGCGCCGCCGTCGCTTGCACACCGACGATTACGCAACTGTGATTGTCCACCAGATAGTTGTCGTAGTAACCCAGTCGAGCAGGAGTTCCCCCCTTGGTCGCGTAGGTCGCATCGGGATCGGTGGTCGACACCAGTTTCTGCTCATGCACCGGCTCTTCGGTTGGATTCTGCTGCTCCAGTTCCACCAGGTATTGGCGCACGGTTTGGTTTACCTGCGCCGCTTCCGCTAACTGCTCACGTGGGATGCGGCTCTCCTTGCTGGCATTGGCCTCCACGAAGCTGCCATCCACCGACAGGGTGTCCCCTCGGACTAGGCCGGCTTCCAGACAACGGGCTACGATCTCTTCAAACAATTGTTCGAACAGCTTCGACTCCTGGAATCTTCCGTGCCGATTCTTGGAGAACGTGGAGTGATGCGGAATCTCCTGATCGAAACCCAGACCGGTAAACCAACGCCACGCCAAATGCATCCGCAGTTCCTCGACCAGCTTGCGCTCGCTGGTGATCCCGTACAGATACCCAATCAGCAGAATGCGCAGCAGGAGCTCGGGATCAATCGACGGACGGCCCCTATCGCTATAGCTGTCCTTCAGCTTTTCCCGCACAAAAGCAAAGCTGATGTGTTTTTCGATGAGCCGTAGCAGATGAGTCTCTGGAACCTGATCTTCCAGACGGAAGTAGTAAAACAAGGCTTCGGAACGATCATGTTGCCCCATCATGATTAGCGCGCCTCCGAGAATGGTGATCCAGCAAAGCATGGCGAAGAAATTTCTCCTTCTTTTACCACGCTTTTGCTTCCATTCGGCTGCTAATCGGGGTGACTTTTTCAACACCCACAGGCGTTAGCGCTCATCGACCACGATGAGGCTGCACACGCTCGCCCGCGAGACACTCAATTGCTGAGTTGGCGTCCGTCTCCCAGCGCATGTTCTGTCCGTCCCACCTAATGCACTTGCGGGCGATCCTTAATTCGCATTTGTTCCAAACGACTGCGTGAATCCATTTGCTGTCAGCCTGCTCGACCACCGCGATGTCGCGCCCGAGGACCGCCACACGGTCGCCCCTCATCAAAGTTCTGTCCCGCTGGCGTCGGGCGTAGTACTGCGTGCGTTTCCCGACCAGATAGTCCAGCCCCGCCGCATCGAAGCCTGAGCCCCTCCGACAGAGCGGAATCTTCTGCCCGCCGCCAACGATGAAGATGTCTGTGCTATATGCAGCAAGGGCCTCTAGGCGGGACTCCATTTCCTTCGTGTCGGATGGGATCAAGTCGGACGGCAGGAACAGCGTCTTGGGATAGGCGAACTGAGCACGCCATCCGAGTTCGTGCTCCACGACCGTTCCCCACAGGTAGACCTCGCCGTGGATTCCGCACTTCGCGTATCCCGTCGTGAGCAGTTGCTCAAGGCTTTTCGACGCGTACACGCCGCAGGTGCAGTTGGTTTGCGGAGGCTCGTGGGCATCAGGCACAGCCTCCGCACGCCCAACGATGGGTCCGACGACAGCAGAAGCCCTGCATCTCGCCGCCAGCAACTGGCTGGGCTTCCACCGTTCCCCGCAGAGCGATTTCAACCCCGTGTTTTCCCACTTCCAAACACGGTAGCCGACAATCGGCGAGATGTAATCGGGGACGCTCATTGCTTGGCTGGCACCTGCTCAGGTTCGGGCTCGGGCGACTGAATCGGCTCGGGCTCAGGTTCACGGGGCGGCTGTCGAAATCAGCCAAGTCAGAACTCCGTCGCAATCGAACCGATTCAAACGTGATCCCGTTTACTTTCACATTTACTTGCCGCACTGCTTGGTCAGGCTTACTCATCCGCTCTCCAGAACTCGGCACCGCATTCTGGGCAAACCAGCGATGTCCCATACTTCTCGTTGAGCCGCTCGCTGGCGATTTCAACGATGACGCTTTCGGGCCCCAGAAGATTCAGTTCGCTCCAGACGTAATCGGTCATTAGTCGGCCAATGGTGCTGTTGGGCAACCCCACAAGTCGTTCCTTCAGAATCGCGCCGACGCAGAGCGAGCCCACCACCCGCTCAAAGGGATTCGTGGAATGAGCGAGCTTTCGTTGTTCCTCGAGGAGAACATCCACGCTGATCTCCTCTTCGCCGTAGTCATCGGGCACGCATCCACCTGCATTGCTGTTATACCCAGTTGATCTCGGAAATCGATAGGAATTCAGGACAATATTTTGAGTAATCACCAGAAAGGATTACTGGTGTGCTACTTTCTGCAATCGGGTGTGCTGCTCCTGAAAATTTTCTGGGGATTCCTAGCGATTTTGCGAACGCCGTTGGTATATATACGGTGGGAGGACACATGTCACTAGAGAAGGAATTCATTCGAGACGGGAAGCGCAGGATCATCGGGTCGGTCACGACTGGCTACGTTGGTTCGTTCGAGACCATCGTCAGGGACGAACAGAACCACATCACTGGGAGCACCAGTGAGCGATTCAACACTACTCGCGATGAGCATGGCGGTTTGGTTTCGATCAACAGCGCCGACCCCGGACTGCTGATCCATAGGAAAAAGTAGCCCGCACCTACGGACCATCGCGAATTCAAGCTTTTACTGCTTAAGAGGGAGAAGCTTCTCGAGTCTGTTGTGAACCGTCTCAGAGTCATGCAACCAGCGTTGGAACCGATGCCGGAACTTCGCCGTTGACACTTTTGGAGGTCAATGCTCGAGGTCGCGATGAGTTTTGAGGAAATCGAGCACACCGCCGATCGCGCTTTCCGCGTGCAGGGCCGGGATTTTGCGGAATTGCTGGAGAATGCCGGTCGAGCCATGAGTTCCTTGGACCCGTTGGGGCCAAGCGGGACGCCGTCGGTGGTCCGCACCATCGAAGTCGAGGGTATCGATAGAGAAGCGTTGCTGGTGAACTGGCTGAACGAGATTTTGTATCTGGAACAGACCCATGGTGAGGTTTACGATCGTTTCCAGATCTTGGAATCCAGCAACCGTCACCTCCACGCGCGATTAGATGGTCGACAGTCAGGGGGGTGGGTCACACATATCAAAGCTGCCACTTTCCATGACCTGGCAATAAAACAGACTCCAGAAGGACTGGAAGCCACCATCGTGTTTGATGTCTGAGTGCGGTGAGGGAGTGCAAGATCATGCTCGGCAAACACAGTTTCGTGCGCGTGGCCGAGAATATCTGGGAGATCCCGTCGACATTTCGCGATGACATGCGAGTACCAGCGCGCGTTTACGCCGATGAAGACTTGCTGGCCGCGGCCCTCGGCGACAACTCGGTGGTGCAACTGGTGAACACCGCTACCTTGCCCGGGGTCATCAAGCATGCGATCGCGATGCCCGACATTCACCAGGGTTACGGCTTCCCGATTGGGGGAGTCGTGGCCACACGTTTGGCCGCAAGGGGTGATTTCGCCGGGAGGCGTCGGATACGGTATGGGGGCGTAGTCCGGTTTAATACGCAACGCTTCCTTGCTCACTCACATGCACGCTTACGATGACGCAATCGCGGAGTACAAAAAGGCGATCGTCATGGACCCTGGTTTTGCGCTGGCGCACTCCAACCTGGGAAATGCATACCAGCAGAAAGGAGACATGGCGAGCGCGATTCGCGGCCTGATGGTGCGCCCGTTGCCAGTTGAGCCAGTGCGGACGCGCTCATCATAAGGGATACAGCAAAAGCAAATCCGACTCTCATGTTCTCCTATACTTTCGATGTCCGGTCTTAGCCGCCTTCTTTCCTCACTTTACTTTCCACTTCGCCCACTTCGCCCGCTGAAACGCTGCCATCTTCCTACGAGCTGATGCTGACATGGTGCGCGAGGTTGCCCGGAACTCCGATTCGGGCGGACGCACTTTTGCATTTGCCAATTTTGCCAGCGCAGCCGCCGGGGGATTTGTTGGCATGGCCCATTTGCCGAATGGATTCAATGACACTTCGCACGCGGGACAACGCACGCTTTCCGAGCTGCTGGGAATTGGGATTGCAAATATATCGCGGGAATTTGCGCCTCAATGGGGACCGTTCGTTCGTAAGCTCCATTTACCGAAAGTAGTGCCTGTCTGGTGGGTGCCAGAACATCCGCAACATCCCGCTATCGAGGCAGCAATTCAGGCTGGACGACAGAAGATCGACGCGGGTTTCGAGCGGGGACGTGCGGTCGTGAACGGGTGAGCGAAGGAAGAGCAAAGACCAGCCGACCAGAAATCGGCTAGTCAAATTGCTGCACAAAGTGCTGCACAATCCCTTCCCAAAACACCCCAAAATGCACCACAATCGCTGCACTGCGGTCTTTATTTCACAACAACATACGCAAGGTTGGGTCTTTTCGTAATCGGCAGGTCATCAGTTCAAGTCTGATCGTCGGCTCCATTCTAACCCCTTGTGGTAGGTTAATTTACGAATCCCTGCGTTGCGCCAGAATCCGGTTTTGGTGTCCCATCGCTGTTCCGAAGGTTCTGACCCTCCAAATTTTCAGCGAATTGCTGCATGGCTTCCGTTACGTCGGACGCCGTGCTCTTGACCCCCTGCCGGCTTTGCGCAGCGCTGCCGGGATTCGGGGTTCCTTGGCCAGGACCTTTTCGATTTCTTCCCGCAACCAGCGATTTGCCGGATCATTCTCCACACTCTCGTGCCAGTACAAGTGGGCTTCGAGACGGGGCGCTGATAGCGGAAAGGGATACACGCGATTCATCAGACCCGTGTTCAGCAGTTGCGCATGGCGCTCCGGCAAGGTCAGCAGCATGTCCGTCTCACTCACCACCATGCAGGCCGCGTGGTTGTGCTGGCTGCGCAGAAATATCTGCCGGTGAAGTCCCCGCCGGCTAAGTTCGACATCGATCAGGCTGGGACCGTGGCGCCGGGAAGAGACCTGAATATGGCGCTGCGCCAGATAAGTATCGAGGTCGAGTTTGTCCGCGATCGCGGGGTGACCGGGCCGGGCGATGACCACGAATGGCTCATTCAGCAGCCACTTATGCCGAATGCGATCGCTCATCGTCATGGGGATGTCGATGGCCAGATCGACCGATCCACTCGCCAGCTCGGTCTCCAGATCTCTACGCTTGGCGCGCGACGTGGTGATCGACATTCCCGGGGCGGCATGGGTCAGACGCCGCAGCAAGAACGGAAGAATCAGGGCTTCGGCGTATTCCCACAACGACAGGTGAAAGTTCCGCCGCGTATCCTCGGGAACGAAGTTGCGGCTATGGCTGAGGTTCACTTCCAGGATTTGCAGCGCCTGCCGCACTTGCTCAATCATGTTCCGCGTGAACGGCGTCGGCACCATGTGCGGTCCCTGGCGGACGAAGAGCGGGTCTTGCAGGAGATCGCGCAGTCTCTTCAGCGCATGGCTGATGGCGGGTTGGGTAAGGTTCAGTTGCTGGCCGGCGCGAGTGATGTTGCCCTCGCGATAGATGGCCTCGAGCACCACGAAAAGGTTGAGGTCGACCTGACTTAAATGCACGCCGCATATATTACAGGATTCGTAGGATTCATTAGGAGAATTCTGCTGAAATCGCTAGGCTAGGATGCCTGCGGGGTCAGCGCGTACCCATGGATTTTTCTCCGTCACGGAAAGCTCAGAGCTATGTCCAGCGCCTTCTGGCGTTCATGCAGGAGCAGGTGCTGCCGGCGGAGCCTGAGTATTGCGCGCAATTGCAAAACGTTCCCGATTGGCGCGGTTGGAAGCAGCCTCCGGTTATGGAGACGTTGAAGGCTAAAGCGCGCGCCGCCGGCCTGTGGAACTTGTTCCTTCCCGACCGGGAGTATGGCGCCGGCCTCACCAATGTGGAATATGCGCCGCTGGCGGAAATCACCGGGCGCTCCTCGATTGCGCCCGAGGTCTTCAACTGCAACGCACCTGACACCGGCAACATGGAAGTGCTGGTGCAGTATGGTTCGGCAGCGCAAAAGGAACGCTGGCTTAAGCCGCTGCTGGCCGGCGAGATTCGTTCCGCGTTCTGCATGACGGAGCCCGGCGTGGCTTCTTCGGATGCCACGAACATGCAAGCTACGGCCCTCATCGAGGGGGATCACGTCGTCCTCAACGGCCTGAAATGGTGGAGTTCCGGAGTTGGACATCCCCACTGCCGGCTGCTCATCTTCATGGGCATCACCGAGCGCTCGGCCTCGAAGTACCAGCGTCATTCCATGGTTCTGGTGCCGCTCGATACTCCGGGCGTCAAGATCGAACGCATGGTGCCTGTGTTTGGCTCCTATGATTCGCCTTTCGGTCACGGCGAGGTTAGCTTCACGAACGTTCGGGTACCGCTCGACCACATCATCGCGGGACCGGGCCGCGGTTTCGAAATCGCGCAGGGGCGGCTCGGTCCCGGGCGTATTCATCACTGCATGCGCACACTGGGAGCGGCCGAACGCGCGCTTGAACTTTTGTGCCGGCGATCGCTTCATCGCGTGGCCTTCGGCAAACCTCTGGCCGAACTGGGCGCCAACGCCAATGTCATTGCCAACGCCCGCATCATGCTGGAGCAGGCCCGTCTTCTTACCCTCAAGGCCGCATGGATGCTTGACGAAGTCGGCACCAAAGGCGCACGCAGCGAGATCTCCCAGATCAAAGTCGCGGTGCCCAATATTGCGCTGGAGATTATCGACCAGGCGATACAAATGCACGGAGCCGCTGGCGTTTCCGCCGATGTTCCACTGGCCGAACTGTTTGCCACGATCCGCACGCTGCGCATCGCGGACGGCCCCGACGAAGTGCATCGCGCCTTGATTGCCAAGCTGGAGCTGAAGAAATACAAACCGCGGAGCACGGCTTTGGCCTGACTGAAGGCAGTTGTCAGTTGTCAGTAAAACCTACGAGCTTCGGAGGCCGCGGCAGAATCCCACTCATCGCAAAGTGCGCGATGAATGGGGCACCCGCGGAGACGGGGCGAGCTTAGAACGTCAAGCGCAGGCCGAGCTGGACCTGGCGCTTGGGGAAGGCGGAGGTGAAGGCCAGCGGCGTGCTGGATGTTGCCGTCTCGCCACCGGGTAGGGCCGTGCCCGGCCGAATCCCACGCACGTTGAACGTCGTGAACCCCGGGGTGAAACCGAAGAGCGGGCTTACCTCATTGTTTACGCTGGCAAAGTTTGTGCGGTTCGCGATGTTGAATCCTTCCGCCGTAAACTGCAGGTTCGACTTCTCGCCTAGCTTGTGCGCCCAAGTCAGGCGCATATCGAAGTCGATGTAGTCGGGGCCGAGACCGGTGTCGCGCGCGGCTCCGATGGGGCGTTCATTGGTGGTGTGATTGTCGCCGTTCACTTCTCCTCCGGCGAGCAGGTTGAAAGGATGTCCACTGTGGGCGGAGAAGATCGGAGCCAGTTGGAAACCCGACAAGATACTCTGTCTCCAGGGGCTGTCGAGCACTCCGGCGATCACCAGTTTGTGCTTCTGATCAAACTCGGAAACACTGCGATCCAAATTGAGGTTGGTCGGATCCTGCGGCCCGTAGTCGGTGTTGTAATCCGTGGACGTGTCGAAGCCTTTACTAAAGGTGTAATTCCCGAACAAGGTGAAGCGGTCATTGAAGCTCCTTTTGACTTCTACAATTCCGCCCTCGTAAAGAGCGTACGCCGCAGAGGTGTATTGGTTGTTCTGCACAATCAGCGGATTCACAAAGCAGAGATAGGGATCGGCCGCACAGGGAAGGCCTCCGGGCTCAGTGCCGCCCAGCGGGTCAGTGGCCGTGCTCGTATTCCAGTTGCGATAGGAAACCGTCTGGCCATTGGCCAGAGTTACGGTGCTGACCGGAGCCGGCAGCAGATTGGTGTCGATGGCGACCGGGAGTCTCTGGGTATGAGTGTAGATTCCGCTCAGAGAAATTGAGAAGCCAGGTCCGATCTCGCGTTCGAGTCCGAAGGAAGCCTGCTGCGCAATCGGAGGACGATAGCCCGGCTGGTTCACGAAAAGGACCTGCAGTGGAGAAAGGGGACCCGTATTGGTAACGTCGAGGCCTAACGGGGCCACAGCAGCCGGAGTGATGCAGGCATTATTCCCTGGGGCTGGGGTCGTGCACTGAATCAATCCCTGCGCAAAGAGTGTCTGGAAAACAGTTGCCGACCCTGCTATGCCCAAAGCCGGAACCCCGGCGAAGCCATCGGCGTAGATGGAAATTGGTCGGTTGCAAGGGCTCGAGCCGGTACCGGGGATAATCGGTACGCCGAACTGGGAAACTCCGCAGATCGCGGAGACGTTTGCGACTTGGCCGGCTGGTGAGCTGTTCTCGACAGCAGACCTATTCTTGTTCACAACCCCCAGGGCCAAGTCGACGTCGGGGATCACGAAGTCGACGGGTCCGTAGAAGATTCCGTATCCGCCCCGGATCACGGTCTTGTGATCCTTGAAGGGGTCCCAAGCGAAGGAAATCCGGGGGCCAAAATCCTTCTTATAGGTGGTCAAAGGGGCGTATTGCGTGTCCAGTTCGTAGCGGAGACCGTAGTTCAGGGTGAAGTTTGGCGCCATCTTCCAGGAGTCCTGCGCGTAGAACGCGGTCAGCGGCCGGTCGTAATTCCCGACGGTCGGAATTCCGAAGCCCTGCTGGTAAATCTCGGGCAGGCCCAACGACGCCGATTGCAACGGGTTGACGGTGGTGGTTGCCAGCTGCGGGCTAATGGCAGCTCCGGGGAGCGACCCGAAGACGAAGCGGCCCGGGAAAAAAGTGTGGGAGTCGGTGTGATTGCCGCGGAGCAGTTCGTAGGCGCCGAATTTAAGGGTGTGATGGCCGCGGATGAGGCTGAAATTGTCCGTGAACTCGTAGCGGCGCAGGAGGGTGATGCTGGGCAGGAAAATGTTCGTTCCCAGGTTATTGATGAAACCGGGAAGTTGGAGACCCACCTCTCCGGGCTCGTTAGGAATTACGTTAAAGCTGTTGTAATCCCACTGCACCCGGGCCTCGTTCTGGGCGGTTGCACTGAACTGGTGATACCAGGCGGCTTGCAGATTATGATCGTAGGTGTGGATGGAACTTCCCGCCGAAAACGCGGTCAGAGACTGCACATCCGGCGACTCCTCCAGATCGTGTCCATACCTGTAGGTGAGAGAAAGCTCGTTGTTCACATCAAAATGGTGATCCAAACGGCCCGACGCCAGGTATTCGCGCGTGTCGTAAGGAAAGACTCCACCTTGGGTTTCAAACTGGTTTACCAGGAAGGCACTCAACGCGGCCTGCCCTGGCGTTACGAAGGGGTTCGGACCTGGATTTGGGTTCACCGTCAAAATGCTCTGGAGCGCAAAGGCGCAAACAGCCGGCGGCAGGGTTACGCCCGGGAAGCAGGTGACGCTCGGCGCCGAGGAAGTCGCCAGCCCGGCAATGATGGCATCCTGCGCTGCCGTCGGACGAAAAATATCGGTGTCCGTCAAGAGCGGAACCGCGTTCTGCGCATCCTGCCGCAAGCCTTCGAACGCGGCAAACAGAAACGTCTTGTCTTTTTTAATCGGGAAACCTATGGTCCCGCCGAATTGCTGACGAGTCAAAGTATCCTTAATCGGCGAACCTAGAGTATCGGGATTGGCAGGATTGAAGGTCTGGCCGGGTTGCAATGCCTGGCTGAAGGAGAACGGATTCTCGGCGTCCATGGCATCGTCGCGGAAAAAACCATAGAGCGTGCCATGCACATTGTTGGTGCCGGACTTGGTCACAATATTGATCGACGCACCGGTGGCTGCGCCCAGGTCGGCGGCGTAGTTGCTGCGATTGATCTGGAATTCCTGCACATCGTCCTGGCTTACCGTCAGGCGCACGCCGCCGCTATCACCTGAGGTCTCGCCACCGTCCACCGTTATACTGTTTCCCCGGCCATTGCTGCCGTAGAAGGACAGCCCGCTTTGCGGCGTTTGCTTGACTCGGAAATCCTGGTCTCCGGCGAGCCGGGTGGAATCGGAGACGCCGGGCGCGAGCAAGGTAAAGGTAAGGTAATCGCGCCGGTCAACCGGCAGGTCGGCGATGTACTGTTGAATGATTCTGTCCGCCTGGCTGCCTCGTTCAGTTTCCACCACGGGCGCCTGGTCGGTAACCTCGACAACCGTGGCCACCTGCGACGGATTCAGTTTGAAATCGGAAAGGGCTATCTGCCCGATGGCGACGGTGACGCCTTTTCGAATTTCAGTTGCAAAACCCGACATTTCCACACTGATGTTGTAAGTGGCTGGCGGCAGGCTGGCGACTCGGAACTGGCCGGTGCCATTGGTTATTGCCGTGCGCTTCAGACCGGTCTGAGTATCCACGACATTGACAGTAGCTTTGAGCACAACCCCGCCGGAAGAGTCGGTCACAGTGCCAGTGATTTCTCCCGAGGTGCCCACGCCCTGGGCATGAGCCATAAAGGTTGCGAGCAGGCAGCACGCGAGAACGCGTGCGACTGACTTCATAGTGGAATCGACAAATGCCCGCTGCCAAAAACGGGTCCTGTTGCGTGAAGCCGCACGACCATACAAACTGCTCGGTTCGAAACCCATATCCCCCCTACCTCAGGCTTGCCTGAATCACAGCAAGTCCCGGTCGCCTAACCGCATCCCGTCGCTTTCTTCCAACGCTGACTGCTTGCCAGGCTGGAATTGTCTCGATCGAGTTCGCCAAGTTTTTTTGGATCTGCCGAATGAAAACGAACAACTCCCCGCGCTCGTGCCGTTCAGAGCGGCGCATCTTCACAATGGGCGCGAGCGTATCCGCGTTCGTGAAATTCATCAAATGAATTATTTTGATGATGAAGTATGCTTGCGGAGAATGCCGGGTTGGGGTCAGTTTTCGCTCGAAGAATGGCTTATGACCTATCTGTTTCCGGGTCTGGCTCTCGGCCAGCATGCGACAAAAGAAATTCGAGTATTTCCTGGTGTGCCGCTTCGGTCTGGTCGGTGACAAACAGGTGACTCGCGTGCTCGAGCAGGACGAGTTTTGCGCCCGGAATCCGCTGCGCGATCAACTCCCCGTTGCCGGGAGGCACGAGTGCATCCGACATTCCATGGATGACCAGCGTCGGCACCGCGATCTGAGCGATTCGGCTGTAGCTCTCCCACGCGAGGATTCCCTGTAGCTGTGCCATGTAACCTTGCAGGGAAGGGAGCCAGCGGCGGCGCAGGCTGAGATCCTCTTCGATTTTCTCTCGCGGCGTGGAGGCGTCATAGATGTAGGGGAGAATAGCTTCCCGCGCTTGCTCCAGGCTCATGCCGCGCGCCATCATGACGTCGGCCACTATGCGCTCCGCGCGCACCGCCGAAGGTCCGCCGGCTGAAGTGCAGCCCAGAATCAGCGAGCGCGTCCTCGCCGGATATTGCAGCGCGAATTCTTGCGCAATCATCCCGCCCATCGAAATCCCGAAAACGTGGGCGCGGGTAATACCGGCGGCATCGAGAACTGCGGCTGCGTCCGATGCCATGGTCGCAATCGAATAAGGGCCGGGGGGCACGTCGCTCAGTCCCACACCTCGATTGTCGAGCGCAATCGTGCGGAAGTGTTGCGACAGCGCCGGTCGTGTGCGATGCCACGCGGCCGACGGATAGCCGAGGCCCATGATCAGCAGAACCGGGGCGCCTTGGCCCTGTTCGTCCCAATAAATTCTTGTCCCTTGATTTTCGACGAATGACATCGAGTCCATCCTTTGGGTAGAAGTTACTCACGCCGCGGAGACGCGGCAAGCCGCGTCTCTACTCGAGTGTGTTTCATAAATCCCAAGCCGATTCTTGAAGGCATTTCTTCCCGTCTCGTCCTCAGACCGTATAGCGCTCGTTCGCCAGCAACCGCCCTGCAATCTGGCGGCGCAGTGCGATCGCATTCACCGGATCGTGACTGGCGTACCCGCGCACACGGGAAAGATTTCGCCGCAGTTCGTCGCCTTGGGCGCAGGCGCTCAGCACCGTCCTCGACGAGAGTTCGATCTTGGCTATGGCATCGCGCAAGTACACGGCGCAGGCATCCGCGGCATTGACTCCGCTACCGGCCGCCGCCAGTTTACGGCTGCGCAGCAGACTCGACTCCATGGCAAACACTTCCATGATGATGTCGGACAGGTTCATGATGATCTCCTGCTGTTTTTCGAGATCCGCGCTGTACTTCTCGTGCGCAACTCCCAACGTTAGCAGGGCGATCTTCTTCGCTTTGTGGACGAGGCTCAGTTCGGGATCTTCGGATTTGGATTCGCCGGCCGCTACTGGCGAATCGCTCTCCTGCAGGACGGCGCGCGCGGCTTCGAACAGAGGTAGAAGGCCACGGGCCGCGCGCTTCAGCGGCATGCCCGTGATCACCAACCGGTTGATCTCGCTGGTCCCCTCAAAGAGCCGGTTAATGCGCGAATCGCGATAGGCGCGCTCGACCGCATAGTCCTGATGGTATCCATAGCCGCCGTGGATCTGCACTCCTTCATCGACCACATAGTCCAGCATCTCGGCGGCGTAGACCTTGACCATCGAGCACTCGGCGGCAAACTCCTCGATAGCCTTTAGTTCTTGAGTAGAATTGTCCCTGGAAGCGTTGGCTGGAGCGTTGGTAGATTCCACGGCCGCGCCGTGCATTTGATTTTCAATCAGTCCAACTACACGCCAGGTCATCGACTCCGCCACGAAAATGCGGATCGCCATTTCCGCCAGCTTATGTTGAATCGCGCCGAATTCGGCAATCGCCGAGCCGAATGCCTTCCGCTGCTTGGCATACTTCAGCGAAATCGCGAGCACGTTTTTCGCGGCTCCGACCGTGGCGGGACCCAATTTCAAGCGTCCGATATTCAGGATGTTGAATGCGATCACGTGTCCACGGCCAATTTCGCCGAGCACATTTTCCACTGGCACCGGAACGTTATCGAGATACACGGCCGTGGTGGAACTGCCGGTGATGCCCATCTTGTGCTCTTCCGCGCCGCTGCTCACTCCGGGAAAGTTTCGCTCGACCAGAAACGCAGTGAACTTTTCTCCTCCAACCTTGGCAAATACCGTGAACAGATCGGCCGCCCCGCCGTTGGTGATCCACATCTTCTGGCCGTTCAGGACGTAGTGTTTTCCGTCCGGCGCGAGGTCGGCGCGGGTTCGTGCGGCCAAAGCATCGGAGCCTGCCAGAGGTTCGGTGAGCGCATACGCGGCCAGCATTTCGACTTTTGCCAGCTTCGGCAGGTACTTCCGCTTCTGCTGCTCGTTGCCAAAGTAGACGATCGGCAGCGTGCCGATGCCGGTATGAGCCGAGTGCCAGCCGCCGTAAGAGCCATCGCGCCCCATGCGTTCAGACGTGACCATCAGCGACGGCAGATCCATGGCCATGCCGCCATACTCCTCGGGGATCGTCATCGCGGTCAGACCCAGTTCCACCGATTTGCGCAGCACGGCCATGGCGACGCCCGGCTTCTTTTCGCGGATCGCCGGCAGATTCGGCTCGACTTCGTTGGCCCAGAATTCGTCAACCATGTGGCCGACGGCGAGATGTTCCTCGCTCAGATCTTCGGGCGTGAAAATATCCTGGGGCGTTGAATCTTCGATCAGAAACGCCGTTCCCTTTGTCGTCTTGCGCGGGACGTCTGTCAGTGTCGTCATAAAAAACTCCTATGCCACCTTTTGAAATTGAGAACCTGAAGTCTTTGAAACACTCATATCGTCCCGCTTTCCGCGCTGTGCCATGAGGCGCGCAGCAAAGTGTGGATTCTTTGCGGCAAGGCTGCGAAGCGCGCGTCCTGCGTTAGTCCGTGGGCATAGCGGTAGTAGATCTGCTGAATAATGACGGCGACTTTGAAGCGGGCAAACGTCAGATAGAAGACCATGTCGCCGGTGTTGCGGCCGGTTGCGGTTGCGTAACGCTCGACTAACTGCGCCCGCGTCAGTGTGCCCGGTAAAGTGGTGGGCGCGCTGCGAATTTCCTGCAGATCTTCCGGATCTTGCGGATCGGTCCAGTACGCGAGCGCCGTCCCCAGGTCTGTGAGCGGGTCGCCCAGCGTGCACATCTCCCAATCCAGAACACCCACGATCTTTGTCGGGTCGCCGGTCGCGTCGTCGCGATCGAGCACGACATTGTCATACTTGTAGTCGTTGTGAATCAGCGCCGTGTCATGGCTCGCCGGCATTCGTTCGGTTAGCCAAGTGGAAATGCGTTCGACTTCGGGCAGGTTATGCGTTTTCGAATTGTGGTAGCGCTCGATCCAGCCTTTGACCTGGCGTTCGAGATAACCTTGCGGTTTGCCCAAATCAGCCAAGCCGATCGCGGCGTAATCGAGCCGGTGCAGACGCGCGAGGTTATCGAGGAACGCTGCGCTCAATCGCCGCGCGGTCTCCGGCGGAAAGGGCACGCCCGGAGGCGGATCGCGGCGCACGATCATTCCGCGAATCGGCTCCATCAGGTAGAAGGGCGCATTGAGAATCGACAGATCGTCGCAATAGAGGAGCGCCTGCGGCGCTACGGGATATGCGGCGTGCAGTTTCGACAGCACGCGATACTCGCGCGCCATGTCATGCGCCGACCGCACCTTGCTGCCAAAGGGCGGGCGTCGCAAGACGACTTCCCGGCTATTCAGGCGTTCGTTACCCAGTCGCACCAAGTACGTCAGATTAGAGTGGCCGCTCGGGAATTGTTTGATGGACACGGGTCCGCTGTGGCCGAAGCGTTCTTGCAGAAACGGCTGCAGGCGGGCGATGTCGAGTTCTTCGCCTGCTCTCACCATTCCCGCTTGATCGCAAAGTGCCACCATATTCCCAATTCCTGTATCGGCTACCGGTACGTCAGCAACTCGTCGCGGTCGAGATGCGGGTGCGCGTTGAATGTGCTCAGCGTGAAGCGCTCGCCGGAAGCCAAGAATTCAGTGAGCGAAGCGTTGCGCGACATCCACGTGAGCTGCAGCGTGTCCTCGGCAGACAAATGCAGGGCACGGCGCATCGCCGCGCCAATCGTGCCCGCCGATGTGAAGACCACTGCGCTCGCTGCCGGAGGAGTGTCGCGCACCACTTGCGCCAGCCCTCGCTCGACCCGCAAGCAGAATTCGTGCCAGGATTCAATGCCGGCGGCTGTAACTTCTCTCGCCACCCACTTGGCAATGACCGCTTCAAACAACTTCTGAAACGTCTTGCGCCGGTCGCCGAATTCGCTGGAACATTCATACGCGCGGCGCAGTTCCTTGATCTCGGCGTTCACCTGCAGCAGTTGCGGAAGACATTCCCGCAGCACCGCTTCGGCTTGATATTCGTCGAATTCGCTCATGATCACTGTCTCGGGAAAACCAACGCCGGCGCTGCGATAGGCATCGGCGACGATCCGGGCCGTCTCCCGTTGCCGGGCACGCGGGCCAGAATAGGCGCTGGCAAAAACCACGCCCCGCTGCGACCAATACTCCCCCAGCAACCTGGCCTGCGCCTCTCCGTTCGCGCAGAGCTTGTCGTAGTCGCGCTCCAGTAAAGACGCTTGCCCGTGGCGCGCCAAAATGATGTGGCTCATGTTGTTTCCTGCAGGTTTGCCCCCCTACGCGGCCGCAAGCTGCTCTTTGTCGAACTCGGCAAACGTCTTGCCCTGTTCCGCCAAGCGCTGCAGCAGAGGAGCTGGCGTCCAGAGTTCTCCGTGCTGCTGATGAAATTCGCAAATGCGCCGATAGACTTTCGGCAATCCCACTGTGTCGGCATACCACATCGGACCGCCCCGGTAGGCGGGAAATCCATACCCGTTGAGATAGATGATGTCGATGTCGACTGCGCGCAGCGCGTATCCTTCTTCGAGAATCCGCGCGCCCTCATTCACCAGCGCATAGATGCAGCGATCAACGATCTCGTCGGCGGAGATCTGACGTTGCGGGATCCCTGCATCCGCGCTCCACTTGCGCACCAGGGCGGTCACCTCGGGGTCCACGCTCGCGCGCCGGTTCTCGTCGTAGCGGTACCATCCCCTCACTGTTTTCTGGCCGTAGCGCCCCATTTCACAGAGACGGTCCTCCGCGAACGGCTGGCGGACTCCGGGCTTTTCCAGATGGCGATACTCCTTGCGAATACGCCAGCCCACGTCGAGACCGGCAAGGTCGCCGGTCGCCAGCGGGCCCATGGCGTTGCCGAATTCGACGAGCGCGTGGTCTACCGCCTCCACCTCTGCACCTTCTTCGATCAGGAACTGCGCTTCCCGGCGATACGGGCCAAACATGCGGTTGCCTACGAAGCCGCGGCAGTTTCCTACCAGCACTCCGATCTTGCCCACCTTCTTGGAGAGTTGCATGCAGGTGGCAATCACTTCTTTGCTCGACTTTTTTCCGCGCACAATTTCGAGCAACCGCATTACGTTGGCCGGACTGAAGAAGTGCGTTCCGATCACCGCTTCCGGGCGCGACGTGGCTTCGGCGATTTCATCGATATTGAGCGTCGACGTGTTGCTTGCCAGAATCGCTCCCTTTCGGCAGGCGCGGTCCAAGTCCGCAAACACGGTTTTCTTCAACGCCATGCCTTCGAATACTGCCTCCACCACCATGTCCACACCAGAAAACGCATCGTAGTTGAGCACCGGCGCGATCAACTGCAGGCGTTCGTCCACGAATGCCTGGGTGAAGCGCCCGCGCTGCACGGAACTCGCGTAGTTTTTCCGGATTTTGCCCATACCCAGATCGAGCGCCGCCTCATCGACGTCCTTCAGCAGCACCGGAATTCCCGCGTTGGCGAACACCATCGCGATCCCTCCGCCCATCGTTCCAGAGCCGACGACGGCCACGCGGTTCACGGGGATCACCGGAGTTTCTTTGGGAACGTCGGGAATCTTCGCCGCCTCGCGCTCGCCAAAGAAGACATGGATGAGCGCTTTGGACTGATCGGAGAAAAGACATTCGGTGAAAAGTTTCGCCTCGACCTGGCAGCCTTCCTCGAACGAAAGTCTCGTCGCTGCCTCGACCGCATCGATCGCCGCCAGAGGAGCCTTCAGCCCTCGTTGCTTCTTGCCAGCCACGTCGCGCGCCGCGGCGAAAATCGCCGCGTTCTCCGTGGACGTTCCCAGCTTTTTCGTTCGCTCCCGCGTTTTGGGCGCAGGCTTGCCGGAGATTTCGCGCGCGAAAGACACCGCCCCAGCGAGCAGGTCGCCCTCGATTAACCGGTCGATCAGTCCAAGAGCAGCCGCCTCGCGGGCGGACACCGGCTTGCCCTCGGCGCACATTTCAACGGCCTTGGCGATGCCCACCAAACGCGGCAGACGCTGCGTCCCACCGGCACCGGGAATAATGCCCAGCTTCACTTCCGGCTGACCGACCTGCGCCGTAGGCGACGCAACCCGGTAGTGGCCGGCCATGGCCAGTTCCAGACCACCGCCAAACGCCGTCCCGTGAATCGCCATCACCACCGGCTTGCCGCTGTCCTCAATGTGAAGCAGCAGCGGAAGCAGGCTTCGGCGGGGTCCGCCCGACGTCATCTTGCCGAATTCCTTGATGTCCGCGCCGGCGACAAAAGTGCGGCCGCCACCGATTACCACCGCCGCCTTGACGGCAGGGTCTCGATTCATCTCATCGATCGCCGCCCCGATCGCCTCCGGCACGCCCGGACTGAGAGCGTTCACGGGTGGGTTGTCGATGGTGATCACCGCAACATCGTTGTCGTTATTGTTGCCGTTGTCTCTGGTGATTCTCACAAAATTGCTCATAGGGCAATTTCCACCTGATATTTCTTGCGCAATTCTCTTTTCAGAACCTTTCCCGTCGCGGTCTTGGGTAAGCTCTCGCAAAACTCAATCGATCGCGGACACTTGTAGTGGGCCAGACGCGACCGGCAAAACTCGATCAATTCTGCTTCGCTGAGCTTCGATCCCGGTTTCGCCACCACCACGGCCTTCGGAACCTCGCCCCATTTCTGGTCGGGAACGGGGATCACTGCGACTTCGTAAACGCCAGGGTGCGCCGACAAAACTTTTTCTACGTCGAGCGACGAAATGTTTTCTCCGCCGCTCACAATGATGTCCTTTTTGCGATCCACGATCAGGATGTATCCGTTCTCCGCGATCACGGCCATGTCGCCGGTGTGAAACCATCCGCCCCGCAAAGCTTGGGCGGTGGCTTCCGGTTGTTGCCAGTAACCTGCCATCACTCCGTCACTGCGGGCAATGATTTCTCCCATCGTCACTCCGTCGTGGGGCACGTCCTTGTCTTCGTCTTGCGCGTCAACCACTCGAAGCTCACACCCCGGATAGGCATAGCCGGTCATGGCTTGAATCACCTGTCGCTCTTGGGGTGTGCACTGCATGTCCGGTTTCAGTTCGGCAGTCGTTAGCCCGGGCGAACATTCCGTCAGTCCATATGACGAAAAGCATTTAAATCCTAACTTTTCCTCGACCTCGCGGATCAGAGTCGGAGAAGATGCCGCGCCGCCGATCAACGACCACTGCACGCTGCTCAGGTCGTACTTGGAACGCGCGGGTGAGTTCACCAGCGCGGCGGCCATAATCGGCACCAGGGTCAGCGCGCGCACCCGCTCGCGCTCCACCGGCCGGAACACTTCCTCGGGCACGAAGCGCGGAAGCATGACATGAATTCCGCCCATGAACGTGATGGTATGGGCCGCTCCCCAGCCGTTGGCGTGGAACAGAGGGATCGTGTGCAGCATCACGTCCTCAAAGCGGGTGTGATGGTACAAGGCGATGGTCATCGCATGCAGGTACACGTTGCGATGCGTGAGCATCACACCCTTGGGGCTGGCGCTAGTTCCGCTGGTGTAAAAAATTTCGGCCACGGAGTTTTCGTCAAACCCCATCAGTTCGCCGCGGTAGGGCGTGGCGGCGGCCAGCATTTGCTCGTAGGTTTGAGCGGAGAGCCACGCGGCTTGCGGCGTTCCATCGAGTTGATGAAAGTCGAGCTGATGGAATGACCGCACCGTGCGCAGGTCTCGACGGAACGAATCCACGAGACCGGCAAACTCCTGTTCCAGGAACAGCACCGTCGCTCCGGAGTCATTCAGAATGTAGGTAAGCTCCGGCGCTGCCAGTCGAATATTGAGCGGAAGCAAAACGCAGCCGGCTTCGAGAACCCCGAAGTAGGCTTCCAGCAGGCGATGGCAGTTGAGGCTGAGGAACGCCACGCGATCGCCCGCCTTCACTCCGGCGGCGCGCAACGCTCCGGCCAGACGTCCTACACGATCGCCAAACTCGGCATAGGTAAACCGCAGATCATGGCACACCACGGCCGTCTTGCGGGGAAACTGCTGTTCTGAGTAGCGAAGGAAGCGCACGGGCGTCAGCGGAAGATTCATAATTTGTTTACCAGGCCGTCTGGCCGCCATCGACAACCAGCACGTGGCCGGTCACGTATGCGGACGCGTTCGATGCCAGAAACACGACCGCGCCTTTCAGATCGTGATCGCCGCCGAAGCGTCCCAGCGGGATCTTCGCCAGCAGGGAATCTTTACGATTTTCGATGATCCATCCCGACATATGCGTCGGAAACCATCCCGGGGCGATTGCATTCACCTGGATGTTGTGGGGCGCCCACTTGCACGCCAGATCCTTGGTGAACGCGATTACTCCGCCTTTGCTGGCGTGGTAGCCGATCGCCTGTAGTTCCGCGGACGCTCCGCCCAAACCCGCCACCGATGCGATGTTGATGATCTTGCCCGACCCCTGCGCGGCCATGGCCTTGCCCACCGCCTGACAAAACAGGAACGTGCCGGTCAAGTTGGTGGAAAGAACTTTGTCCCACTGCTCGAGCGTCATCTCTTCCACCGAAGCACCCCACGACACGCCGGCGTTGTTGACTAGAATGTCGACCCGGCCAAACTTTGCGAGCGTCTCCTCCACGACTTGCTGAATCGTCGCCTTGTCTTTGACATCGCACCCCAACGCAAGCGTCTGCACGCCGCAGGTGCGCAGCGCTTCCGCCGCTTCCTCGCAGCGCTCCTTGTTGCGGGCGCAGAGCACGAGATTCGCCCCCATCTCCGCCAGACCCTCGGCCATCTGCCGGCCCAGTCCCATCGAGCCACCCGAAACGATGGCGACGCGGCCGGTTAGATCGAAAAGCTGTTTGACATTCACTTGGAGAACGGCCTTTCATGGTGGCGGCGCCACACAAAAGTGATAGTTGATATCATATTAGAGTCGCTAACGTCAATGAACTCTTGGCGCGATTTTCAGAGCGCCCGGTGCAGCCGCGCTGGGACTGCTTCTACAGGCGGAGCACCACCCGGCCCGAGATTTCGCCGCGGCTGAGTTGCCCCAGCACTTCTTGGACCTCGGCGAGCGGGCGCATGGTCACCTGGCAGTGGACAGTCCCGGCTGCCCCCATCGACAGAACCTCGCGCAGGTCTTCGCGCGTGCCCACGGCGGAAGCCTTGATCTGGATCTCGCCAGCCGCCATCATAATTGCCGGGAACGAAATATCTTTTGCGGGCAAACCCACCGCCAGCAGCGTTCCCGTCGGGCGCACACAATAGAACGCCATGTCGTATGCGGACTTGGCTGCCGAGGTGACGAGAGCAACGTGCACTCCGCCGGAGCGGCGCACTTCCTTCACCACGTCGCTGGTCGCGGCGTTGAGCGTTCGGGCGGCGCCCAGCGACTTGGCCAACGCGAGCTTCTCTTCGGAAATATCGATCGCAGTCACTTCCGCTCCCGCAGCGCAGCCAATCTGGACGGCAATGTGGCCGAGTCCGCCGACGCCGAAAACCGCCAGTCGCTGCCCGGCGCGAATCTTGGCCTGCTTGAGGGCGCGATGAACCGTGACTCCCGCACAAAGCAGCGGCGCCGCCTGCTCGGAGGAAAGTGTGTCGGGAATCTTGATCACGTGGCTGGCGGGAGCCTTCGCAAATTCCGCATATCCGCCATCCACCATGACGCCGGTGATGCGCTGCTTTATGCACAGATTCTCGTTGCCTTCACGGCAAAACTCACATTGACCGCATGTCCACTGCACCCACGGCACTCCGACCCGGTCTCCCACCTTGATACTTTCCTGGGCACTATGGACGGACGCGCCCCGCTCCACCACCCGGCCTACGATCTCGTGTCCCAGGATTAGGGGTTTCTTTACGATGCCGGCCAGTTGCGTCCAGTCGCCGTCGGCCACGTGCAGATCGGAATGACACACGCCACAAACCTCGACCTCGATCAAGACTTCGTCCGGGCCAGCTTCCGGTCGGGCCACCTCCTCCAGCGATAACGGCGTCTTGAATGCGTGCAGAACGGCGGCCTTCATTTTGTTCTCCTGTCTAACAGACATGCCTGGCCAACAAAAAAGTGCTGTCGCGATCGCGGAAAACCCTACGGCCGGATGCCGCGCAAGAAAAACTCCACCGCGCTCCGCACCCGGTTCGTGAGCTTGTGCGGCCCGGTCAGATCCACCGCCCATTGCCGCACCACAGTGTTGTAGAGGCCTTCCATGAACTCCGCCAGATGCACCACCGGAAACGCGCGCGTCACTTCGCCTCGCTTCTGCCCCTGCGTCAGAATTTCGCGGAGCAGGCTGACGGCAGCCTCTTCGTGCCCGCGCAGTTCCGCGGATCGCACCGGATCCATGGCGCCCGACAACACCACCGCTTGCCAGAGTTGGCGGTCGGCTTCCACCTCCCGCGCCATGGTCACGTACAACCGCCGCAAACGCTCGCCGGTCTCCGCCTGGCTGGAAAGCTCCGAACGCAGCCGCTCGCAGATGCAGGCATACCCGCGTTCCCCCACCTCGCGTAGAACCGCATCTTTACTGGGGAAATAGCGGAAAAAGGTGGGCTGGCTGATTTCGAGCATTTGTACGATGTCGTCGATCCGAGTGGCCTCGTACCCGTGCTTGCGAAACAGTTTGATCGAAGTGTCGATAATCTGCTGCCGCAAGCGCGCCTTCTTTCGCTCCCGAAGCCCGACCTCAGCCTGCTCTCCAACTGTTTCGGCGGCCGAACTCCGTGTCGCGAGCGCACTGGGCATGATCTAGTCCTCCTGCATCGATTACCGGCACGTCCCCAACCGCAACGTCCGTAAAATGTGAGGGTAACTATAACAAAAGAGCGACTAACGTCAAGTTATTGCGCAATTCGCTGAACTGTGGCGCCTGATTCTCCAAAGCCGGCAGGGGAAGGGTGGGCAACCTTGCCCAAGATTTGCCTTATGCACGAGTCCTCTGCTGGGTCCCGGTGCTGTACGGTCCGGGGGGCTCTGGGTTACTATGCAAAATCGAACCGGCGCAGAAACTTCTTGTGGCCCAATGCCCCAGACGGAGCGTTCCGATGAAAAACTCTAGATGTGTTTCGCTTGCGATCTTCCTGTTGACCCTGAGCGCTCTCGCCCAGGTGCCGTCCCTCCCAGCGCCGCCCAGCACGCCCAAGCGTCCGGTCGGCGACGAATACCACGGCGTAACGGTCAGCGACGACTACCGCTGGCTGGAAAACTGGGACGATCCCGCAGTCAAACAGTGGAGCGCCGCCCAGAACGCCCACGCTCGCGGGTATCTGGACAATCTGGCCGCCCGCCCCGGCATTAAACAACGTTTCCAGCAGCTTGTCGGCGTCGGTTCCGTCGTCTACTTTGACCTGCAATTCCGAGGCGGAACTCTATTCGCTATGAAAAGCCAGCCGCCCAAGCAGCAGCCACTGCTGGTGACTCCAGGTTTGGCGGCGGATTCCGCCAGCGAGAAAATCGTCTTCGATCCCAACGCGGCCTCCGCGACGGGATCGATCGCCGTGGATTTTTATGTTCCCTCCCTCGACGGCAAGTTCGTCGCCGTCGCGCTGTCGGAAAACGGGTCGGAAGACAGTGTCGCCCACGTCCTCGAAGTCGCCACCGGGAAGGAACTTCCAGACCGCGTGCCGCGGGTCAACTTCGCGACTGCCGGAGGCAGCCTCGACTGGAAAGCCGATAACTCCGGTTTTTATTACACGCGCTATCCACAAGGCAACGAGCGGCCACCGGAAGACGCCAATTTCTATCAGCAGGTTTACTATCACAAGCTCGGCACGGACGCGCACCAGGATACCTACGTCATCGGGAAAGATTTCCCGCGTATCGCTGAAATTCATTTGCGCACCAGCGACGACGGCCGCTGGCTGATCGCAACCGTAGCCAACGGAGACGGCGGCCAGTTTGCTCACTACCTGATGGACGCGGCCGGACACTGGACCGAGATCACGCGATTTGAAGACGAAATCGTCGCCGTCCAAGTGGCTTCGGATGACAGCCTCGACCTGCTCTCCTACAAGAACTGTCCACGTGGCCAGATTTTGCGTCTGCCGCTTTCGCACCTCGATTTGGTAAGAGCTGATATGGCAAAGGCTGATTTGGCAAAAGCGGAGGTCATCGTTCCCCAGAGCCCCGGGGCTGGCGCCGACGAGAACGCCCGCGCCTCCGTCGAGAGCTTCGTGGCGGTTCCGGGACGCCTTTATGTAACCGACATCATCGGCGGTCCCTCGCGGGTGCGCGTCTTTGATCCTCAAGGCCGCCCGCTCGCGGGTCCGTCGCTGCCGCCGATCTCGGGGGTCGACGATGTCGTGTCGATCGGCGCCGGCAATGTGCTGTTCCGCTCCGCCACCTATCTCCAGCCGTCCGCCTGGTATCGTTTCGACGCCGCGAGCGGAAAATCGACCCGCACCGCGCTCTCCCAGGTTTCCCCTTACAACTTCGACGACGCCGAAGTGGTGCGCGAATTCGCGGTTTCCAAAGACGGCACGCGTGTGCCGCTCAACATCATCCGCCGCAAAGGCACGAAGCTTGATGGCAGCAATCCCACGCTGCTCTACGGTTACGGCGGCTACGGGCTCAGTGAGAAGCCATTTTTCGCGGGATCGATGGCACGCGTCTTCCTCGACCAGGGCGGCGTTTACGTGCTCGCCAACATCCGAGGCGGCGGCGAATACGGCCAGGAATGGCACAAAGCCGGCAACCTCACTCACAAACAAAACGTCTTCGACGATTTCATCGCCTGTGCTCAACACCTTATCGATCGTAAATACACTTCGCCCGCTCACCTCGCGATCATGGGCGGAAGCAACGGCGGTCTGTTGATGGGCGCAGCGCTCACCCAACGTCCCGAGCTGTTTCGCGCGGTCGTCTCTTTTGTTGGAATCTACGATATGCTCCGCGTTGAACTCGACCCGAATGGCGAATTCAATACGACGGAGTTCGGCACCGTGAAAAATCGGGACCAGTTCCAGGCGCTATATGCCTACTCGCCATACCATCAAGTCAAGGATCGCACGGTATATCCGGCAGTCCTTTTTCTGACGGGCGAAAATGACCACCGCGTCAATCCGCTGCACTCGCGCAAGATGACGGCGCGATTGCAAGCCGCCAATGGCTCGAACCATCCCATTCTGCTCCGCACCTCATCGAACTCCGGCCATGGCATCGGCACCGCGCTCGACGAGCAAATCGAAGAACGATCCGATGCCATGAGCTTCCTGTTCGATCAGTTGGGCATGGCGTACGTGCCGGTAGCGAAGTGAAACACTGATTGAACGCGGGTCAATGAGGGCGCGAGTCCCACGTATTTTTCCTGGTCCAAACTTTTTCTAGTTCCAGTGGTGGGAGTGCCACCAAATTTTCTGGATGTCGAAGAGGACTCCGCGGCAGAGGTAAATCGGCGTGTTTTCCTCGCCCATGCCAAAGCGCTGGTAGTGCTCGAAGGCTTGAAATGAAGTGCAGTTGTCGCGCACGTCGTCGAGGCTCCACTGGATGACGATGAGGTTCTTGTAGACCTGCGGCGGCGGGCCCCAATACCAATGGTTCTGGTGGCGAGAATAGGCGCGGGGCAGGCCGTACTGCGGGCCGAACTGGTTAATGGCGCCGGCTTCGCCGTAGTTGCCGGCCCAGATGCCGGCCTGGGAGCGGTCTTCGGGTGGCAACGAGTTGTAGATGCCAGCAACTTCACGGACCATCTCGGGCCATCCGAACTGATCGGCAATCGGCTGCGGCAACAGCGACTCGTGGTGCACCTCGGCCTTGGCGGGTTTGAAGCCGATCGCGTTTTGATAGGCGAGGAGACGCTCGGGCGGCAGCATCCACGTCACCAGCGGGATGGCGGGAAGCGCCGCAAGCAGGATGATGGCGACGACGGCCGCACGCGTCGTTGTGCGTACCAAGGCGGCGCGGGTTCCTAGCCACTGCTCGATCACGACCGCTCCGCCCGCGAAGAGCATCGGATAGATCGGAAAGACGTAATAGTTCTTGCCGTGTGCGACTTCCATCAATACGAAGAAGACGACAAAGGTCAAGCCGAGGACGCGCCAGCGGCGGTCGCGGAGAAACCAGACTAGGCCGGAGAGCCAGACCGGCAACAGGATGGGGTGCATGTCGATGATCTGCTCCTTGACGAAGGCGAGCGGGCCGAGCACCACGTTCTTGCCTTCGCGGCGGACGTTGGCCAGGTCTTCGATGGTCGGGAAATGATGGCGGATTTGCCAGATGAGGTTGGGGAGGAAGAGCGCGAGCGCGATGGCGCCGGCGATCCAGATCCACGGCCGGGCGAACTCGCGGCGGTGATGCGTCAGCAGCAGGGCGACGGTGACGGCGAATCCGAAAGACAGCGTGGAGTGCTTGTTCTCGAGGCCGAGGCCGGCGAGGACGCCGAACCATAGCCACAGCCGCGAGTCTCCGGTGCGCAGGATACGAGCGACGACCCAAATGCAGCCCATCCAGAAGAGCGGCTCGAAGGGATTCATGGTGAGAAGACTGTCGACGCTCAGAATGGCGGGGCAGAGCAGAATGGCGGCTCCGGCGAGAAGCTGGGCATACCGCCCACCGCCGAGTTCACGCGCGATGAGAATGGTGAGCGCGATAAGTGCTGCGCCGGCGAGCGCGGGAAGGATGCGTAGCGCCGCGAGCGAACCGCCCATGAGCAGCGAGACTTTCGCGTAAACGGCGATCAGCGGGGCGGCATCGACGTAGCCCCAGTCGAAATGGCGGGCCATGTCGAGGTAATAAAGCTCGTCGCGAAAGTAGCCGTAGTGGCGGACGCTGGTGAAGATGTGCAGCAGCAGCTTGGCGGCGCAGAGTGCGACCATGACGCCAACGTCAACGCGAGGCAAAGGGCCGGCCGAGTTCGTCTCGCGGTTGGGCGAGTAAGTGTCGGGTGCGGACGCGTTAGTTCCCAATGGAGGCACGTTATTGCTCCTGTTAGTCAGGTTCGGCGACGGCAATGAGTCGTCGCCGGTGACTCTTCCCTAAGTTCGCAGGATGGTTCCAAGAAGGCAAATTCGTTGGGATATGCGGGCCCGTGGGAGGGACAAACAGAGAGACCGGCGGATGGCGTGACCCGGTCCGCGCTAGAGCTTCTGCAGAATTTCCGATTGTCTTCCCAGATACCGCCGCGTCCACGTCAGGCTTGCGCCCGATTTCAGGATGACTTTGTATTCGCCGTGAAACCACTTCTGTAGCTCGCGCACTGCGTCCAGACGCACGATGGCCGAGCGGTTGATGCGCACAAATTCCGCGCGATCAAGCCGCTCTTCCATCGTGTCCAGCGTTCCACGGATGGTGTAGGTTTTGTCGCCAGCGTGGACCAGCAAGTAGTTGCGTTCGCTCTCGATCCAGTCAATCTCGTCGGGCGCCAGGAAAAACATTCGCTCGCCATGCTCGACGACCAGACGTGACGGAGCACGGCGGGCGCGGTCCACCTCGGCCAAGAGCCTGCGCAACGCGTCTTCAGAATTAGAATTAGAATTAGAATTAGAATTGGATCTGTAAATGGAACTGTTGTGGGCGCGTGCTTGGTGCTTGGCGTCATCCAGAACCTTTTGGAAGCGCGGTTGGTCGAATGGCTTCAGCAGGTATCCGAAGGCGTGCACGTCGAACGCCTGGATCGCGTACTGGTCAAACGCGGTGACGAACACGATCCAGGGCAGCGGCGGCGCGAGCTGCTTCACCACTTCGAACCCGTCGAAATCGGGCATCTGCACGTCGAGCAGAAGCAAGTCAGGATGCGTGCGCTGAATTCCTGCCACCGCTTCCCGCCCATTCACCGCTTCGCCAACCACCTCAACCTCGGGATCGGCAGTAAGGAAGCGCAGCAGCTTGCGGCGCGCGGGCGCTTCGTCGTCCACCACAAAGACGCGCAGAGCGGTCATGCGGTCGCCGCCTGCAGCGGTATGCGCACGGACACCGTCAATCCACCGTCCGGGCCGTTGTCGAAGCTTAGCTGGTGGTGTTCGCCATAAAGTGCGGAAAGGCGCTCGGCGGTGTTGCTGAGCCCGATGCCTTTCTCGATCGTCGCGCCTGGCAGTCCGGGGCCGTTGTCGCTGACGCGCAGCAGCAACTCGCCTTCGCTCTGAGCGGCGCGGACGGTTACCTCCAACGGCGTCTTTCCGGCGGCATGACGAATCGAATTCTCCACCAGCGGCTGCAACAGCAGTTGCGGGACGAGCATCTGCGCGACGTCGGGATCCATCGCGACTTCCACACGCAGGTCATCGCCGAAGCGTTCCTGCATGATGCGCAGATACATTCGGACGGTCTCGATCTCATCTTCGAGCGGGACCTGTTGCGCGTCCGGGCGTCGCAGGGTGCGCCGAAGCAGATCGCTGAGTTGCGCCAGCATCGCATCGGCTCGCGCAATGTCCTCGTACATCACGGAGGAAATGGTGTTCAGCGCGTTAAAAAGAAAGTGCGGCTGAAGCTGGAGTTGGAGATTCTGGAGTTGCGTCTGCGCCAGGCGCGCTTCGAGCTCCGCGGCCACGATCTGCCGATTGCGCAGCTCGCGATAATAGTCGAAGAGGTTGAGCGCGCCAATGAAGACGGCGTAGATCACCACGAAGTTGGCGAATTCCATCGGGTACCGCCAGCCCATGGCGCCGTAGTCGTAGCTTCCCATTCCGAGGAGCGGGAAGATGATGGCGCGCGAAACGGCCATCAGCGTGGTGTGCGCAATCGAGAGAATGACGGCGACGCCAAGGTGGATTGGGGCAATTCGCCACCACGGATGCTCTCCGAAGCGGAACCTGCGGCTCGTCCAGACAATTGCGGGAATCAATACGGTCGCGGCTAGCAACCCGGTTCCTTCTTCCAGCGCGCGTTGCGGGAACGTGCCGCTGCGGTCGCGTGCGAGATCGTCGAGGTAGAGATACCAGAATTTCAGCAGGCCCGCCGCCGACACGACCGCCGCGGAAATCAGCGAAACGCGAAGAATACTCGGCTGACGTTGGGGGGAAATAGCCGCGGAGATAGGCGCGGGAACAGGCACGCGACTAGGGTAACCCAGATGATGAGTGGATTCACGCTCGGGATGGGATGGGCGGGCTTGAGGCGGGGACGAGCGGGACCCATTCCAACCTGCTGGTTGCTGGCAACGGCCCAGATTCTTAATCTGTCAGTGACTCATCGCGCAGGCGATGCGCATCTTCCGCGTTCAATTGAGTCTGGAGACAGTCTTTTCCGCAGCCTCCAGTATTTTGCCGTCCCTGGCCACTCTGGTGAGGGTGTTGATGTCGTCGAAGAGCGGCCGGTCTTCATCGAGTCTCTTCACATGACTGCGGACAACTTGATACGCCGCCTCCGAGGCAGGGGAGGGTTTGACCGGCGAACGCAGATCGAAGGCCTGAGCGGCCGCCATCAGTTCGATGGCGACCACGTGCCATGCGTTCTCCAGAATCTGCCGGGTCTTGATGGCCGTAGTCATGCTCATGGAGACAAAATCTTCCTGGTCGGCGGCGGCTGGAATCGAGCCGGTCGCCGCCGGGTGGCAGAGCACACGGCTCTCACAAACTAATGCTCCAGCGGTGTACTGGGAGAGCATGAGGCCGGAAAACATTCCGGCGCCTTTGGTAAGGAAAGCAGGCAGCCCCACCGACAAATGCGGATTCAGGAGCCGATTCAGCCGGCGCTCGGAGAGAGCTGACACGGTGGTCACTGACATGCCGACGAGTTCGAGCGCGAACGCCAAGGGAGTGCCTTGGAAATTGGCGCCAGTGAGTACGAGATCTTCGTCGGGGAAGAAAACCGGGTTGTCGGCGGCGTGGTTGAGTTCGATCTCGAGCATGTGCCGGCTCCACAGGAATGCGTCTTTGGCGGCGCCGATGACTTGCGGGCTGGAACGGAGCGAGTAGGCGTCCTGCACTTTCTTGCCGGGTCGCTTGAGAAGTTCGGATCCAGCGGTTAGCCGGCGGATGTTCTCGGCGCACGCTTGCGCTCCGGGATAACCGCGCACGTTGTGAATTCGCGGATCGTAAGCGGTCATGTTGGCGTTGAGGGCTTCGAGAGTCATCGCCAGGCAGACTTCCTGGGTCTTGAGCCACCTTTCCGCATCGTAGAGTTCGAGGCAGCCCATACCGGTGGTGAGATCGGAGCCGTTGATGGTGGCCAGGCCATCGCGTTCGCGGAAGGCAATCGGCCGAATGCCAGCAGCCGCCAGACCCTCTTTCGCAGGCAATCGGCTGCCTTTGTAGAACACCTCGCCCTCGCCCATAAGCGTGATCGCCATTTGCGCCATTGGGGAGAGATCTCCGCATGCACCCACCGAGCCCTTCTGGCATACCACCGGGGTGACGCCGCGGTTGAGCATCTCAATCTGGATTTCCACGACCTCGCGGCGAATTCCGGAATGACCCCAGCAATGAGTGTTCAGGCGTGAAAGCATGCCGGCGCGCACATCTTCTTCGCGGCAGGGTTCTCCACAACCCGCGGCATGGGAGTAGAGCAAGTATTTCTGGAATTGTTCGGCCTGCTCCGGAGTCAGCACGACTTCCGAAAGTTCGCCAATGCCAGTGTTGACCCCGTACATGATTTCGCGGGCGCGGATCTTGCGCTCAAGAAGGTCCCGGCACTTGTCGATGCGTGCCACCGCGTCCGGGTGTAACTGGATAGGCTGACGATGGCGGGCGATAGCAGCGACATCTTCAATCTTCAACGAATGCCCGTCCAATACGAAACCGATTCCTGCCTGGTTTGACCGCACTTCGTCGAGAACAACAGTCATGCGCTACCCCCGCGTCACGTGGCGATACACTGAAGCGTCCACGGCTACCCATCGAGTCCGGCCTGACGGACCACTCTGCAATCTAGCGCGTCAGGCTCGAAAATGGTGTGACCGGAATCACGCCAGAACTGGACGCTGCAACTCTCCACCACCCTCACTTGTCAATCAGGCAGTAGTCGCCAAGCTTCTCGGCTTCATCTGGTTTGGCTTGATCCCCTCGATACATCTCAACGTTCTTGCAATCGTACATCCCGTTGTTCTCGGGAAGTTCAAGCATCAGGTAGTTACCGCTCGGCAGAGATTTGCAGGTGGTCGCTCCCTGATTGCACTGCAGGTCAAGAGATTTCGCGCCCTTCTGGACGTGAACAATGACAACTCCCGTTACAACCTCCGAGCTTTTCACCTTGACTGGCGCTTTATCCTGCGCCAACGCTTGCGCGGTAGCCAGGATGACGAGAGCCGCTGTCAACGCAGCCAACAGAAAAACGGTCCTTTTCATGAGTGCCTCCAATTGTGCAAAGGCCTTTCAAGCCTATCCATTATTTTCCGACTTGGGGCGGTCCTCTGTCTGTGATGTCTGATCATGCGTCTGTGATCCCGGATCACATTCAGAGAATACACGGAAGCCGGCCCCGCCCACCCCTGCAAACATTTTGTTGCAATGCCCTGTCTCCAAGTGCTAAGAATGTTGCACCAAAAAATCCGCCCCTCGCCTTGTTGCAAGCGCTTTGCGAGCCAAGGCTCTGAGACCGGAAAGGTAGGTGTCCCTATGTTCCGCTCCCCATCGTCGCGTCGTGGTTTTGCGCATTTGTTTCCCCTGGTCCTTTCAACCCTGCTGCTGGTGTTTTTTGCGTGCTCCGGGTTCGCACAGACGACCGTGGGAACAGGCAGCATCGTCGGCACGATTGTCGATCCGAGCGGAGCGGTAGTGGACGCGGCCAAGGTCGCGATCACTAATGTAGCCACGGGTCACGTCATAAATCTTACGACGAATTCCTCGGGCGCGTACAACTCCGGCGCTTTGATTCCCGGCATCTACAAAGTGCGGGCAACGACCAAGGGCTTCCGCACGACTGAGATAGGGTTGACCGTCCTCGTCGGCAACACCGCAACCGGCAATGTGAAGCTGGAAATCGGGCTGGAAAGCCAGATTGTTGAAGTGCAAGGCTCGACGGTGCAGGTGAACACGGAACAGGCCACAGTGCAGGGTGTATTGAGTGCGGAACAGATTGAGAATCTGCCCGTCAATGGCCGCAACTTTCTGGACCTGGCGCAACTCGAGCCGGGAGTGCAGATTCAGGACGGACAGACCTTTGATCCCACCAAGGCGGGATACTCATCGATTTCGTTCGGCGGCCGTTTCGGGCGCACCGCCCGCATCGAGGTGGATGGCGTGGACGTGTCGGACGAAACCGTGGGCACAACCACCACGGATATTCCCGCCAGCGGAATTCAGGAGTTTCAACTTAGCCAGTCAAGCCTGGACTTGTCCAATGAGTTGACCTCCTCTGGTGCGGTGAATGTCACTACCCGGTCTGGGACCAACGACATTCACGGCGAGGCTTTTGGCTTGTTCCGCGACAGCTCAATGGCGGCGGCGTTGCCCACGCCGCCCGGGTTGACGGCGCCTTTCCAGCGCTCGCAGTATGGCGGGCGTGTCGGCGGGCCCGTAATCAAGGACAAATTCTTTTACTTCCTGGACGGGGAACGTACGCTCCAGCACGAGCAGGCGCCGGTGGTTGTGGGCGATCCTTTCGAGGGGTACTCAGGGACCTTTAATTCGCCGTTCGTTGAGGACAATCTCATGGCCAAGGCGGATTACCAGCTTACGCAGTCGGCACACATTTTTTATCGCTTCAGTTATTTCAAGAATTCTCTGCTGGCTAATGCTGGACTCGGTTTCTCGGTTTACGATAACAAGGACATCACGCGCGCTCACGTGATTGGCCTGGATTTCAACACCGGGAGCTTCACGCACAGCGTCCGTTTCGAATATCTCAAATTCCAAAACCAAATTGTAGACGCCACCACCGGCAGCAGTTTGCCGCTGGCCAATTATCCCCTGGAAATACAGATGGGCAGCACGGGACTGGTCACCGGGCCGAACTACCTGGCGCCACAGACCACGCTGCAGAGCAATCATCAGCTTAAGTACGATGGCAGCAAAACCCTGGGTAAGCACATTATCCGCTACGGTTTTGGTTGGAACCATATCGAGGGCGGTGGCCTCGCGGCCTTCCAGAGCATTGCGCCTTACCTGATAACGAATGTGGGAACTCCGGAAACCAATTTTGCGGCAACGGGGTCGTTTCCGGGTGGTGCAGCCAATCCGCTGAATTATCCGGTGGAATATGTTTACCTGGGGAACGGTCTGGGATATTCCACCAGCGTCCCGGCGTTTGGGTTTCCGGCGGGTGGAATTACCGACAATCGCATCGGCGCATATCTGGGTGACAGTTGGAAGTTGAGGAAGAATTTCACTCTGACCTACGGCTTGCGCTACGTTCGGGATTCGGGCCGGACGGACAGCAACCTTCCGGGAATTCCAGAGCTCAATGCGGCGATGCCCGGGCTGGGGAATCCGGTCAAACAGCCGAATCTGAATTTGGCGCCGCAACTCGGCGTTGCCTGGGATCCGACCGGAAACGGCAAGACTGTGATCCGCGCCGGCATCGGACTCTTCTTTGAGAACGCGATCTGGAACAACGTAGCGTTTGATGCTCCAGACCGGGAAGCAACTGGAGCTTTCGGCCAGTTCCCGACTGCCTGCAATGGCTCGAACGTTCCTGAACCGGTTGTCGCTACCGGTGGCCCGCTCCCTCTGGCAACGTTTTGCGGCGACGGATCCGGTAACCCGGTGGCGATTGGTACCGTCGCCAGCCAGATTGCGGCTTACCAAAAACAGTATCAGTCGTTGTCTCCGTTTAGCGTGACGCTAGCCAATCCCAACTACGTCGGCTCGCTTCTGGACCAAGGGGAGGGCTTTGGCACGGGTCCCTCTATGTTCGATCCGAATTATCGCAGCCCGCGTTCGGTGCAGATGAATTTTGGCATCCAGCGGGAACTCCGTCCAGGCATGGTGCTCACTGCGGATTTTGTGCGCAATGTGCAGACTCATTACCTGCTGGGGATTGACGAGAACCATGCGGGCGATGCTCGCTACTTCAATAAGTCCGGGGCACAGCAGGCGATTGCCGCCACGCTAACCGATTGTGGTGTCGGTTCGATTCAGGCTGGGATCAGCAATGTCTGTCCTTCTGGCTACTACACGGACGCAAACGGGAACAATCGTCCTCTGCTGATGAGCGATTTCGCCAGCAACGGTCTTACCTCATCGGCGGATTTTGACGTCGCCTGCACGAACGCGACAAACGGCTTTGGCTATCCTTGCGCGTTTGGCGGTATCAATCCCAACGCCCCACCGCTGCCCTTTCTAAAGCCCATCGGCCGGTCCGTGTACAACGGCTTGCAGGCGAAGCTCACACAGAATGTGAAGGAACCGTTTCGCGGCATTCGTTACCTGAACTTCCAGGTTTCTTACTCTCTATCTCGCTTCGAGAACACGGGCGGCGGCTCGGCGGACAGCCCGGGCGCGTCCGACCAGGACTTCATCATCAGCGCACTCGACAACGCGAAGCCGAATCGCTACTTCGGACCCTCGGTATTGGATCGCACCGACCAACTCTCTTTCGGCGGATATGCAACTTTGCCCGCGGGATTCCAGGTCAGCCTGATCTCCCATTTCTGGAGCCCACTCGCAGTGTCGGTGGTTGTTCCGGACACCAACTTGGGACCGGGTGAGATATTCCGCACGGACTTCACTGGGGATGGCACGGTTCAGGATCCAGTTCCCGGTACGCACGTGGGAAACTTCGGCCGCGGTATCAACGCATCCAACATCAACAACACTATCAACGCTTACAACAGCACCTATGCGGGCCAACCGACGCCGGCCGGCCAGGTGCTGATCCAGAACGGCCTGTTTACCTTGAACCAACTGCAGCAGATTGGGGCGGCTTACCTGGGTCAGCCGACTGGCGATGGCGTAGCTCCGAGCTTGCCGAACGCACCGCCAGGGCAGGTGAACTTGGGTTGGCTGCGGGCTTTGGATCTGAAACTCTCCTGGACGCGCACCTTTTACGAACGCTTTACGGTGCAACCCAACGTGGGCTTCTACAACGTGTTGAACTTCTCCAACTTCGATCTGCCGGGCTTGACATTGAACGGATTGTTGACCGGGTCCGCGGGGCAAATCAACGGAACCGACTCGGTTGGGCACAACATTGATCGCGTGGGCGTCGGAACCGGGGTCTATTCGCTGGGGGCGCCTCGACAGATCGAGTTTGGGCTGACCCTGACGTTCTAGAAGCATCGGGCTGCAAGCAGATTATTGCGACGAGGCAGTAACGGCGCGGTCAATAAGCCGTTGCTGGCTGTTCATCGCTCCTTCAGCCGTGCGATTGGCATCACGCAGATAGCTTCCGTCCGGTTGCATATAGCGTGCCTTGGCCACGTCGGCCAGGTAGGTGGCCAGAACATCGTCGCGCAGGTGACGAATCAATTTGGCATCCCCTACGGGAAACATCACCTCGACCCGGCGGTTCAGGTTCCTCGGCATCAGGTCGGCGCTGCCGAGATAAATCTCCTCATTGCCATTGCCCGCGTTCCGGAAATAGTAGATCCGGCTGTGCTCCAGGAAGCGGCCCACAATACTGATCACCCGGATGTTTTCGCTCACACCCCGGATGCCGGGACGAAGGCAGCATATCCCTCGCACCAGCAGATCAACCTGCACGCCGGCCTGGGATGCTTCGTACAAGAGCCGGATCATGCGCTTGTCGACCAGGGCATTCATCTTGAAAATCAAGTGTCCACGCTCGCCTTGGCGTTGATGCTCGATCTCCCGCTTGATCAGCCGCTCCAGCCGCTCTCGCAGGTTCGTGGGGGCAACCAGCAATTTCCGGTACTCGGCCTTGGCCGAGTAGCCGGTTAAATAGTTGAACAGGTCGGTACAGTCAGCCCCGATCTCTTCGTCACAAGTGAACATCCCAATATCGGTGTAAAGCTGTGACGTAATACTGTTGTAGTTGCCGGTAGAGAGGTGCACGTAGCGCCGGATCAGATTTCCTTCCTGACGCACGACGAGCGCGGCTTTGCAGTGGACTTTGAGGCCTTGCAATCCGTACACCACGTGCACGCCGTCGCGTTCCAACGCCCGGGCCCATTCAATGTTGCTCTCCTCGTCAAACCGGGCCTTGAGCTCAACCAGCGCGGCCACCTGCTTCTCGTTTTCGATGGCTTCCAGCAAGGTTTCTACCACCGGCGCATTCCGGCCCACCCGATAGAGAGTGAGCTTGATGGCCAGCACAGCGGGGTCGCGCGCCGCTTGCTGCAGGAAGGAAACCACGGGCTGGAACGAATCGAAAGGATGGTGCAACAGAATGTCTCCGCGGCGAATGGCGGCAAATATATCCTCTCGCTCCTCTTCCGACACAAGCGCAGCAGGAGTTGCCGGCAGAAACGGCGGATCCTTCAGTTCGGGCCGATCCACGGCCCAGAGGTGCCGCAGCCTGCTGAGGGCAACCGGTCCGCTCAACTGGTAAATATCGTCACGACTGACCTCGAGATTCTCGACCAAAATATTGAGCATCGCAGGAGGCATGGCATCGTTGACTTCGAGTCTCACAACATCGGCAAAACGTCTTTGCCACACGCCCTCTTCGACGGATTCCAGCAAGTCTCCCGCTTCCAGTTCCTGAATGGCAGTTTCCGCATCCCTGGTTATATGGAAGGGATGGGCTTCCAGGATTTTCATGCCCGGGAAGAGCATGTCCAGGTTGGCGGCAACCAATTGCTCTAACCAAACGAAGTACTGTCGTTCGGGACGCTTCCCGTCCTCTCCTTTTTGGAGTGGGACGGGACCCATCGCGACCAACTGGGGAATCGAATTCGGGATCTTGACCCGGGCAAAGTGTTCGGTGCCTTCTCTGTCGCGAAGCAGCACGGCCAGGTTCAAACTCAGGTTCGAGATGTGGGGGAAAGGCCGGCCAGGATCAAAGGCCAAGGGGGTCAATGTCGGGAAAACTGTCTCCGAGAAATACTTATTAACGGCCGATCGCTGCCGACTGGTCAGGTGGGCATAGTCGACGACATGGATGCCGGCTTTCCTGAGCGCGGGCAGGATCTGCCGCTGCAAGCACTCGTGCGCGCTCTGCAACAGAGCGGCGACCTTCTCGCGTATGCATCCGAGTTGAGCGGCCGGGTGCATTCCATCCGGACCACAATCGAGAACACTTTCCGCGACCTGGCGCTTGAGACCGGCGACTCGCACCATGAAGAACTCATCCAGGTTGGAGCCCACGATGGACAGGAACTTGACTCGTTCCAGCAAAGGGACGGTCTCGTCCTGAGCCTCTTCAAGCACTCGTCGCTGGAAATCCAAGAGACTGAGTTCGCGATTCACGTAGAGCTGAGGATCATCGAGAGGGGGAGCGTCGGGCGGGGGCGCGCCAGCGGAGCGGCGTCCGCGATTGCGCCGATCGTTGTTGCGCCGAGCAGTCGCTTTCCGAGTACTCCTGGCAGCGGGCACTCCTCGGTTGTTCATGGAATTTCTTCGACCTCGGCGTTACCGAGCAGAAATAGTCATTCTAAATGGGAGATCGCCCTTTTGCCCACCGATTCCCGGAATTCACCGCCGAGACGCAGAGTGCGCCGAGAAGTACTTTGGCAAGAGCTCCTGAGGCCGAGGTGCACTATTCCTCCCAGTTTTTCTCGGAGCTCTCGGCGTCTCGGCGGTGAAGTCACAACCAAAACAAGGGAATAAGACCGAGTGCAGCCAGAGCGGTCAAGAGAGCGAGGCCCTGAACGCCTGTCTTTCGATCCGCCAGGCTGTAGGCGTAAATCCCCTTCACGAGGTTGTTGCTGGCCGCGGCAATCACAACCGCCGCCGCCGCGACTTTCAAAGGAGTGAGCGAGCCCGCCGCTTGGGTCATGCCCATGATAAAAGGATCCACGTCGGTAACTCCCATGACCGCGGCCAGTATGTTGACTCCCGCTCTACCGAGGTAAGTAACTGCCAACTGGGTGGCCACCATCATTGCCAGGAACAGAAGAGCGAAGAGAAAGGCGGCCATCAGCTCGAGTGGATTGTTCGGCTCAAACTCGCGCTTTACCTCATCCACCCTGGCATCGGGCCGGCGCGCCCAAATCCAGCCGACAGCCATTGCCAGACCCGCGAGCACGAGAAAGGGGAGCGCCAACAAGAGCATCAGTTGACGACTGAAAAGAGCCAGGAGGGCAACTAAACGGATGTACATGACACCCGATGCGATCAAGATCCCTCCCGCGAAAAGGTGGGGGTGATCCTCGCGAGCCGCTCTTCGTGACATGACCACCGTGGTCAAAGTCGATGAATATGCCCCACCCAGGAAGGCTGCCAGCACGATTCCGCCGCGTCCTTTGGTGAGCTTCTGCAGAATGTAACTGCCATAGGAAATCGTGCTTACGGCGACGACGACCAGCCAAGTCTTAAAAGGATTGAGGTGAAACGGCCCGAACTCCCGGTTGGGCAGTATGGGCAGGATGACAGCCGTGAGCAGCAGGAACTTGGCGAGAGTGAGAATTTCTGCTGGCGCGGTACGGTTGGCGAGTTTCTCCAGACCGGTCTTGAGTTCCAGCAAGAACAAGCTGGCCACGCTCAAGGTAGTGGCAATCCAAAAATGCTCGTAGTAGACGAGCGCGCCCACCAGGTAAGTCGCCAGACCGGACATCTCTGACGTGACGCCCGCATACTCGGCAGAGGAGAGCTTGTGCCAATAGGAGAGCGAGAGAAAGCCGCCAATCACGAGGAAGCCGAGCGCCAGCGGAAGCAGTTGCGTGCCGGACAGAAGCGCCATCGAGTAACCAATCAATCCAATGAGCGGAAATGTGCGCACGCCCCCGAATGCGTAGTGCCCGGCTGCAGTCTTGTGCTCCTCGCGCTCCAGTCCGATGAGAAAGGACAGGAAGAGAACCAAAAGAATTTTCACCGCTTCGGGCGGCAACCAGCGATAGAGTTCCACCAGATTGTGTCTCCGATTTATCCAGTTCGCATTTTGTCACAATTCTGTCAAAAGCGACGTGACAACGCGGGTCCATGCCAAGGGAAACAAACTCAGGAACATGAATTCCCGAAATGAAATATTAGGAAGTCAAGCGCACCGATTCAATAGCATTGCTCACCGCCGCAGGGAGTCGATCGGGTGTAAGCTCGAAAAATAGGACATCTTCGAACATCATTTTCGAACGCAAGGTGGCAATCATGAAAACAAAAAAAGGTGTGATCGGAATCCTCACCGGTGGCGGCGACGTGCCTGGGTTGAACCCCGCCATCCGCGCCGTAACCATCCGCGCCCTGCGGGAGGGCTGCCAGGTGATTGGCATCCGCCGGGGGTGGGCCGGGCTGGTCGACATGGTCCGCGAAAAAGACTACGACAACAGCGAGAATTTCCAGACGCTGTCGGAGGATCTGGTCAACCGCGCCGGCCGCACCGGCGGTACGTTCCTGCACACCTCGCGCACCAATCCCAGCAGAGTAAAGAAGTCGAGCGTTCCGGCTCGCCTGCAGTCTGCTTATAACGCCGAGAAGAACGACCTGACCGCGGAAGTTCTGAAGAACCTGGATTGGCTCGGCATCGACTACCTCATCCCCATTGGCGGGGATGACACGCTGAGCTACGGAGTGCGGCTTCATCGGGAAGGTGTGAAAGTAGTCGCGATTCCGAAGACCATGGACAACGATGTTCCGGGCACGGACTACTGTATCGGCTTCAGTACCTGTGTGACGCGCACCATTTCCATGACGAACAGCCTGCGCACCAGCGCGGGCTCCCACGAACGGTTCATGGTCCTCGAAGTCTTCGGCCGTTATGCCGGGTTCAGTGCCATGCTGCCCACCATGGCCGGAGCCGCGAACCGCTGCGTGATTCCGGAGCATAAATTCGACATCGAGCGACTTACCGAGTTACTGGTCTCCGACCGCCAGAAGAACCCGAACCGCTATTCCATTGTCCTGGTTTCGGAGGGAGCTACGTTTGAAGGCGGAGAAATGGTCTTCGAGGCTGAGACCACTGACGCCTTCGGCCACAAGAAACTCGGCGGAATCGGAGACCTGGTGTCCGACAAGCTGAAGGAGCTCTCGCCCAAGTACAACAACGGTAAAACGATCGACATCATTAACCAGAAACTCGGCTACCTGGTCCGCTGCGGCGATCCCGATGCCATTGACTCTATCGTCCCTATGGCCTATGGCAACATTGCGCTGGACTTGCTCTTGGGCAAGATCCACGGACGACTGGTCGTCCTCAGGAATGGACGTTACGACAGCATGCCCATCGACACCGTTACGGCCTCGAAAAAAGTTGTCAACGTAAAAGAGCATTACAACATCGACCGCCTCCGGCCCCACTATAAGAGCTTCGAGAAGAAGCCACTTTTCATCCTGACCGGCGAAACGGGATAGCGCCACGGCTGGTTGTTCACCGCCGAGAACGCGGAGAAAAGCTGGAAGGCTTCACCACAGGTGTGCGCCACTTCTGTGCTATTTCACCCCGATTCTCCACAGCCTTCCACTGCGTTGCTACTTGCATTCCCGCTCAGAAGTTCCGGATAATCAGGGCTGAGATCTTTACCGCCGTGTATCGCTATAGCCGCGCCGATTTGTTGCGCATTCTCCGGCTCGTTCCTCGCCAGCTTCAAACCTGGGAGAAGGCGGGACTGGTGACGGCGAGCGAAGAATATTCTTTTTTCGATCTGGTGCAAATCAAGAAAGTGCGCGACCTCTGCGCCCAGCGGGTTCGTCCGGCGGTGATCCGGCAATCGCTCGAAGCCATGCAGAAACAGGTTGCCGGCATGGAGAATCCACTGCTTGAAGCTGGGGCTTACCAGAGCGGACGCCGCGTCGCTTTCCGGCACCAGGGGCGGCTGCTTGAGCCCATCGCCGGACAGTTCATGCTCGATTTCTCGTCCGAAGAAATGAAGGTCGTGACCAGCCCGCCGCGGAATGGCCCGGAACTGGTGGTTACCGACGTTGCCGACTTGTTTGCGCGCGGGATCATGCTGGAAGAAAATCCTTCGACGCAGAGCGAGGCGATCACTACTTACTTAAGGGTGCTCGAAATGGATCCCATGCACGCCGCCGCGCATATCAATCTGGGCACGCTCTACTACAACCGTCAGGACTACGCGCTCGCCGAAAGGCACTACCGTTCGGCGATTGAGATCGATCCGCGCTACGCGCTCGCTTATTTCGACCTGGGCAATGTGCTCGACGAAACCGGACGCGTCGAGGAAGCCATCAACACTTATAAGACCGCGATTCAACTCGCGCCCACCTACGCCGATGCGCACTACAACATCGCGCTGGCCTACGAGAAGATTCGCGAGCCACGTAAGGCGCTGCAACACTGGCGCTCCTACGTGAAGCTCGACACCACCGGTCCCTGGACCGTCCACGCCAAACATCAGATCCAGCGCATCCTGCAGAGCGACAGCCTGAAGCTGGTGCACTCCCGCAAGGCGAACTGAGAGCGACTTTTCCCGAGTTATACTCAGGTTTCACCTCACAGGTGCAGGAGACAAAGATGAAGCTCTACCGGTGGATTTGGACGCTGACTCTTGCGATCGCGGTGGCCGCAGGCAGCGCGGTCTGCTTTAGCCAGACAGTAAAAAAAGACAAAGACATTTACAACGAAAAGGCTGATGCGCGGGCCGAAATCAAACAGGCTCTCGAGAGGGCCACAGCGGAACACAAGCGCGTCATTCTGGTGTTTGGAGCAAACTGGTGCTTTGACTGCCACGTGCTCGATACCGCATTTCATCGTTCCGACCTGGCGCCGATCCTTGCCGCCAACTATGAAGTTGTGCACGTGGACATCGGACGGGGAGAGAAAAATCAGGATCTGATGACGAAGTACGAAGTTCCGATGAAGCGTGGCATTCCCGGGCTGGCCGTACTCGATGCCGATGGGAACCTGGTTTACAGCCAGAAGAACGGCGAATTCGAGAATGCGCGAGCGCTCGCCCCGGAAGATTTTCTGGCATTCCTGAACAAGTGGAAACCCGGAGCGCAGAGCCGGTGAGACTCTAAATCAGCCAAGTACCTGATAAAAAAGGGCGCGGCTTGCGCCGCGCCCCAGGAGAAAGAGCAACTCTGCTTAGTCGTTTGCCGGCTAGTCGTTTACCAGTTAACCCACCGCCAGTTAGTTCACCACCAGCTTGTTCTCGACGCTGAACGCGCCCGGTACAGCGCCCGCTCGCATTCCTGCGATGGTCTTATCCATTGTGCTCTGAACGCTTCCGTAGAGCGTCACGTGTCCGTTGTCCACCACGATGCGGATCGGGTCGACCGGATCGCTTGCGTAGCGGCCAAGCACCGAGTCGCGATAAATGGCGCGCGCCATGCGCACCCGCAGTGAATCGTCAAACAGAGAAGCCGGCAGCACGTTCACCTCGTTCACAACGTCCTTGACGCCGGGCGTACGCGCCACGATGGCGAGCGCCGAGTCTATCGCGATATCGTTTACAGTATCGCCGTTAAGGGTGACGACGCCGTCTTTCACGCCGAGCGCGAGATAATTGAAGGCGTTGTCGTAGTGTCCGACACGGTCATAGGCCAGCTTCCTGGCCAGTTTCTGCTGAAGTTGGCCATCGGACACGGCTTCTCCCGCGACCACGATGTCATTGCGAACGCCGCTAACGTTTGCGAGCTTCTTGATTTTCTTCGCGGCATCGAGCTTGTCCTGATAACGGCCGACGGTGCCGGTCAGGGTCACGATGCCATCTTCGACGCTCGCGCTCACGCTCTGCAGTTGCTTCGCGTTATGAATCTTCTGGCTGACCGCCTGCTGAATCTGCTGATCGTACCGGCCGGTGGCGGCCATTGCAGTCATACTCAGCAGGACGAGCAACGCCGCAGTTACCGCAAGTATCTGCTTCTTCATGGTTGCCATCCTTACTGGAATTCCGGTTTCCCCACGGTATTAACCGGTTAGTTAAATAGATGCGCGGCGGGCAAGGAGAGATGCGCCCGCAGGGCGGCTTTACAAACTATTACTTTTACAAACCATGACAAGCGGACTAACCAGGAGTTTGCCTCTCTGGAAGCGGAAAGGGGTAAAATATCCAAATGACGACTGACGAACGCCTTGATCGGCTTACCGAAAGACACGAGGCTCTAGGAGTCTGTCGGGAATAGATTCTCCAGGGGCACCAAACATCATAGTTTTTCCAGAGGGTACTTCGGCTTAAGATGCGGCTATGGGAAAGTGTTTTCGGTCCGACGATCTGAATCAGGCGTT
>Ga0224555_1000938_pt1 | contig 43808 bp, 40 predicted proteins | sample 714S23034metaG_FD_180687 | JGI IMG/M metagenome (GOLD analysis project Ga0224555, IMG submission 180687) | Peat soil microbial communities from Stordalen Mire, Sweden - 717 S2 30-34 | ecosystem: Environmental > Terrestrial > Soil > Wetlands > Peat | place: Sweden: Norrbotten County, Stordalen...
GAGAAACCAAGTTTTACCAGTTCACCGTGCCGGCGGGCATTGCGAGCATCGAGGTGAGTTTGCAAAACGTGGTGGGCAATCCGTGGATGACATTGAACTACGGCACCAATCTGGTGGCGCCTTATTATGGTTTCGACGGATACGGCAATTATGGGGGGACGAACAGTCAGTGGTATTCCGGCAATCTCATCACTGTCGCCAACCCGCAGGGCGGCGTTTACAGTTTGTCCGTGTATGGTTCCACCGGCAACTCCGGCACCTTTCCCGATGCCAGCTATGTGCTGAGAGTGAAGGCGCCAGTCGTCCCGCAATTGAGTTTCAGCCCGGAGTTGGATACGCGCAGCCTGACCAACGTTGTTCCAGGCACATTGGCGGATACGGAACATGCTTATTATCAGGTGATCGTTCCGGCTTGGGTGGCCGGAGCGCCGGTTTTGGGTTGGCAGCTTGAATTGGCCACGCTCGCCGGCTCGCCTTCCGTTCGCGTGCGCCAGAATCTCCTGCCCGACAATACTTGCGACACCACCGCCTTCGCTTCGCCCGATGCCGTCATCGTGCCTCCATTCCTCGTGCCCGGCACATGGTACGTGGATGTGGTCGGAAGCGGTTCCACCACTTACACTCTTACCAGCAGAGTCATCACGACAAACACGCTCACCCATCCTGTTTGGATCATGCCCTCCGTCGGAGAAACAAACACGGCGCCAGGCCTTGCCCTGCCCTTCATCGGCGACAGCGGAGTTGACACAAATGGGGACCCGCTGCCCGGCGACCAAGGCATTGATCTCGCGCGGGGGAGTTATGATTATTACGCAGTCATGGTGCCCACCAATAATGCCGCTGTGCTCCGCACCGAGTTGCAGGCCATCAGCGGCAATCCCAACCTTTACATCCGAGTTGGGAACGCGCCCACCGTGAACCACTTTGCCGGAGGATCGTGCGACTGGTGGGATGGCCAACTGATTGACCGACAACTGACCAGCGGCACTACCGAATACGGCAACTGGGTGCCTCTAAAGGGACGTTACCAATCGCAATTGACCCCCGGCCTTTGGGTGCTTGCGGTGCAAGCCGCCGGCAACGCCAATGCCCGCTACCGGCTGCAGGTTTCATGCGGCAATTCAATCACGAACGGGGTCGTGCAGGACATGGCTTTGGTGGGCGGCAGTTTCACCAACCAGAATCTGGATGGCGGCAACTGGCGGTATTATCGCGTGCAAATTCCAGACCCGGCTCCGGCCAACTGGGTGGTGAATTTCACCCGCACCTTGGGCGGCGCCATTATGTTCGTGCGCGACTCCAGCCCTCCGGGCGACGGGAACACCACGTCCCCCTTAAATTACGCCAATCCGAATTACAATCCGGGACAGGCATCAACCGATCTGCAAACCTGGAATAGTGACGACAAGAATGAAGGCCCCTATCCGCGCTTTGACACGCCGGGAACCTTTAATCTGACCACCCCGCCGCTCCGCCCCGGTTACGTTTATTATCTCGGCTTCTGGTCTCCCGTCGATACCACGTTTTCCCTCAACTCCGAAACAAACGGCGGCTCAATTCAAATCACCAATTCGCTTGCCTTCCTCGGCGGATCGATTGCCACAAATATTCCCGGGCACGGAACCCTCCAATATCGGATGAACGTGCCGCCCAATGCCACGCGCATCGAGTTCAATGCCTCCAATTCAACCGACCTTGTCTTCTCCCTGGAACAAGGAACTATTGCCCTGGCCGGCGGACCGGCGCATTGGACCAGTTACATTGGCAATTACATCCCCAATGGCGGTCAGGCCAACGCCAGCTTTGACCAGCTTCTGAACACGGGCAACAACTGGCCCTGGCTGCCGGGTTACAGCTATTACCTGACTGTCACCAACACCTCCTCCACCCCGGAGAGCTTCGGCATCTTTCTCCTTCTTCCCTCGGACCTGGCGCCTGTCTCCGTGTCGGCGCCAAACAGTATCATTTCCACGAGAGCCTATCCGTCAATTCAGATGACATGGATCGTGACCAACCAGGGATTGGTGACGGCGTCGGGGAACTGGTATGATACGGTATGGTTCTCCACGAACGGCGTATTGGATGGGAACTCAATCGATATAGGTAATTTCTGGCTCTACAGCCAATCAGTGCCGCCGGGGGGAAGTTATTCGCAGACCAACAACGTGACCCTGCCGATGAACTGGAGCGGGAATTACACTCTGTTTGTGCAAGTGGACGCCGGAAACTACCTTTACGAGGCAAATCTGAGTGACAAAGTCTCGGCCGGTGTCTCCGGAACATTCGCCTTGACGCCGCCGGACTTGATGCCGATAGGGGTGATCGCGCCGGCGACGGTAACAGCAACACAATCCGCCCCAGCGATCCAAGTGGCCTGGACCGCGACCAACCAGGGAATTGGAGCCGCGACAGGCGGCTGGTACGACCGCGTCTGGTTCTCGACGGACGGGGTCCTGGATGCCAATTCAACGGATATCGGAGACTTTTACTTCAGCCAAACCGTGCCTGCCGGGGGCGGATACTCACAGACCAACACAGTGACGCTTCCGATCAGCCTTGGTGGAACTTATACATATACTCTGTTCGTGCAGGTGGACATCTTCAACTATGTTTACGAATCCAACAAAGCCAATAACATTTCAGCTCCCGTGCCGGGTGCGCTGATATTGGATTTGCCGCCGCAAATCGTCACTCAGCCTGTCAGCCAATTCATGGCGCCGGGCGGCACAGCGGCATTCAGCGTCGCGGCCAACGGCACGCCGCCTCTCAACTACCAATGGCAACTTAACAACGCCAATCTGAGGGCCGCTACAAACACCACGCTCGTCCTCAACAACGTCCAGCCGACCAATACCGGAGCGTATGTTGTCGTTATAACCAATGCCTTTGGCGCCGTGACAAGCAGTGTCGCAAGTCTCTTAGTGGAAGGTGCCGGCTCCAACTGCGTCAGCGCCCCGGCGGGCCTGATCGGTTGGTGGACGGGCGAAGGGAATGCGGATGACGCCGTCGGCACCAACAACGGGACATTGGTGGGCGGGACGACGTTCGCAAACGGCGAGGTGGGACAAGCGTTCAGTTTCGATGGGGCAAATCAATATGTGGCCATCGAAACAGCGGAGTCACTCACGGGCGCGTTTACTGTCGAATTCTGGTTCAACCCAATGAACCTGAACGGCGCACTTGGGCTTATGGGGTCGCGTTCTCCGCAAGATGGGAGTTTTGATTTGCAATTGAGCGCCAATCAGATTCATGGGGACATTGGCAACGGCAGTTCATGGCTTACCACCTCGGCCAACGCCAATTATTCTTTCACGGTGGGCAATTGGTATCACTTTGCCCTTGTGGCGACTCCCACAAACTACGCCATCTACCTCGATGGAGTTGTCGCTGGAAGCGGATCCTATGGGTATGGAATCCCGCTGCTGTTCGACCCGAATCATCAATTGGATATAGGATACATTGGCGGCTACGGCTTGTTCATGAACGGACTCATGGACGAAGTTTCCATCTACGACCGGGCCTTGTCTTTCGACGAAATCGCCGCAAACTACCTCGCCGGCTCTTACGGAAAGTGCGAGGATGTTCCGCCCACTATTCTCAGCCAGTCTCAGAGCCAGGCCGTTGTTGCCGGATCCGACGCAGTTTTCAATGTGAATGCCGTCGGCCAGCAGCCGCTGTCTTATCAGTGGCGGAAGAATGGAATGGCACTCACAAATTCCGCCAGCGTTACCGGTTCCACCAATGCCAGCCTGGTTGTCAGCAACGTGACGCCGTCGGCCGCAGGATCCTACTCCGTCGTTGTCAGCAACGCCTTTGGCTCGATAACCAGCACCGGGGCGGTTCTGGCGGTGAGTCTCTTGCAGAACGGCGATTTTGCCTCCGGAAATATGAATGGCTGGGTTCAGTCTGGAAATACCGGAGGCACTTCCGTGAGCACATCTCCTGCCTATGCCTACTCCGGCAACTACGGTCTGTCCGCCGGGCCAAGCGGCTCGCTGGGCTTCCTTTCTCAAACGATTTCAACTGTCCCCGGACAATCTTATCTGCTTTCGTTTTGGTTGGATAGCCCGGGAGGGACGCCCAATGAATTCCAGGTCTCTTGGAACGGGAACCCGGTCTTCGATCAAACCAATGTCCCGGCCCTCGGCTGGACCAACATGCAATTCACTCTTCTCGCGACAGAAACCAACACTGATCTTGAATTCGGATTCCGAAATGATCCGTACTACTTCGGTCTTGACGATATAAGCGTCACTGTAATCTCCACTCCGTCACCGCGACTTGCCAATGCTGGTTTTTCCCTCAACGGCGGTTTTCAACTGACTGTCTCCGGGCAAATCGGACAAGCTTACACCCTGCAAACCTCGACCAATCTCAGGAGCTGGACTTCTCTGCTGATCTTTACCTGCACGAATTCGCCCGTCTCCATCGTCGATCCAACGGCGAAGAATTTCAGCCACCGCTTCTATCGTCTCGTTCAAGGGACTTTTGTGGCTCCGATCATGCTGGGATTTGGTTCGGCGAAAGCGTTGACAACGAACGGCCTCTATCTGATGTTGCAAGGCACCATTGGGCCTAATTACGTCATTCAGGCTTCGACTGATTTGGTGCATTGGCAGCCGATCACAAATTTCGTGAGCACAAATTCACCGACCTATTTCACCGATTTGGAAGCGACCAACTACAGCCGGCGCTTCTATCGCGTCGCCGCTCCGTGATGGGCGCGGCGAGTAGTTAACAACGAATGGAAAGGCAGATCTATTATGAGCAAGCGAATTGTTTTCTGTGCCGACGGAACCTGGGACAGCCCGCAAAACGACACCAACGTCTATAAACTCTTCAAGGCACTCCCTATCTCATCCGCCCAAATCGTCTTTTACGACGACGGCGTCGGATCGGATGGAACGCCCCTTGAAAAGCTGGCAGGGGGCGCGATGGGGATCGGTCTGTTTCAAAAAATCAAGGATGGTTATACAAAGATCGCGCACGTTTACGAACAGGGCGACGATCTCTTCCTTTTTGGTTTCAGCCGCGGCGCTTTCACCGCGCGCAGTCTCGCCGGGATGATCGCCATCTGCGGCATCCCCCTCGGATCATTCGATGACAACCTCACGGAAGATGCCTTTCAGGCTTACAGGAATCCCTCTCAACGCCCGGCTTTCGACAGAAATTACAATTTGTTCGACGCCAAACTCAAAATGGTGGGCGTTTGGGACACCGTCGGCGCCCTGGGAATTCCCGCGATCATTGGCGGCGTTGACACGCTGGTTGACGGTTTTCTCGACACCAGTTTGCATCCGGACGTTTTGAACGCCTTCCAGGCGCTTGCCATTGACGAGCGCCGCAAGGAGTTTCCGCCAACCCTTTGGACTCCGCCCTCGCCGCCGTTCCCGAGTCAAGTGCTCAAACAGGTCTGGTTTGCCGGCGTCCATTGCGACGTTGGCGGCGGATACCCCGAAACGGGCCTTTCCGACATCACCTTCAGTTGGATGCTCGGAAACGCGGTCAATCTGGGATTGCAGGTGGACCCCGCCGTATCGGCAAGCTACGCGACACTCGACGCCAAGAATGCTCTTGGCCAACTCCACAATTCATGGAATCTGTTATGGCTCTTCCCCAAATCCAGAACCATCGCGCCCAATTCCGCCCTCACCAACAGCGTCGCCATCCGCTGCCAGTTCGATGATTCTTACACCCCAAAAAATCTGACCCTCAATAATGGCGTGCCAGCCCCTTCTTACCAAACGGTGCCGGTGGTGGCGTCCCCGGCGCCATGACCAGGCCCCATGACGGCAACACCAGGATTCCTTCGGGGGCGCGGCGCCGCGAACAACCCGCCCAATCGCTTTGAAAAGATTCATTTCGAGCGCGATCAGGATTGGGACCCCGCGGAGGACCCATCGCCGAAAACCCAGTTTCTGCGCGACCTTTCCCAGACCATCATCACCTACAACGACAGCCCCGATATTCCCTTCAACGCCAGCATCAATTGCTTCAGAGGCTGCGAACATGGGTGCCCCTATTGCTACGCCCGCAACACCCACGAGTACCTGGGTTTCTCAGCCGGCCTGGATTTCGAGACGAAAATCATGGTGAAGGAAAACGCGCCTGAATTGCTTCGGCGTGAGCTTGCGTCGCCCAAATGGAAACCCCAAACGCGGGTCAGGAGCGGGGAGGGATTTTCGCCGACCAGATTTCACAAATGATCCACGTCACACGCCGGAAGCCGTGATGTGTTCGCATACAATTTCATTTCTTGAGCGGCGCGAGGAACGCCGTTCCGTCGAACTTCAAGCCCTTTGGGTCGCCGATGGCTCGTGCTTCCGCCAGTTTGCGCGTCATCCTCGGCGTTGCGCCCTTGCTGACCACAAACTTGGGCTTTCCGTTGGCTGTGACGACCAGTTGCCTCCCTTCGGCAGTCCGTCCACCAGCCCGGCATTGTGATAAAACTCACGAGCGGTTACAGTTTTCATGCTTTCAGAACAAACCGACGGTGTTGCCGTTGGCATCCACGTCCATCGCTTCGGCGGCGGGAACTCTAGGCAGGCCGGGCATGGTCATGATGTCGCCCGTGTAAACCACCACAAATCCCGGACCGGCGCTGAGACGGGCGGCGCGCAAAGGCACCGTGAAACCTCGTGGACAGCCTCTCAAGTTCGGGTCCGCGGAGAAGGAGTACTGGGTCTTGGCCATGCAGATGGGCAGCTCGCCGAAGCCGGCATCCTCGAAGGAGCGGAGCTTGTCGGCGGTCTTGCCTTCGGCCACCACATCGTCGGCGCCATAAATTTTCCGGGCAATCCGACGCACCTTTTCGAGCAACGGCAGCTTATCGGGATAAGTGAAGTTCAGGGCGCCGTTGGCAGGGTGGGCAGTGGTGTCAAGCACCAGCCGGGCGAGATCTTCCGCTCCGGCGCCGCCGCGTGCAAAATGATCCGAGAGCGCCATCCGCACCCGGACTTTGGCACAGGCTTCGCGGATGACCTGCCATTCTTCAGGGGTGTCGCTGGCAAAGACATTGATGCAGACGATGACCGGCAAGCCGAAGGCCTGGAGATTCTCAATATGCTTGAAAAGGTTGGCCAAACCGGTTTCCAGGGCCGCGATGTTCGGCTTGCCCAGTTCCGCCACCTTGATGCCCCCTTGATACTTCAACGCCCGCACGGTGGCGACCAGCACGGCCAAATCCGGGCGCAAACCGGCTTTGCGGCACTTGATGTTGACGAACTTCTCCGCCCCGAGGTCCGCGCCAAAGCCGGCTTCGGTCACCGTGAAATCGGCCAGGCGCAAGCCCAGTTTGGTCGCCGTGACGCTGTTACAACCGTGGGCGATGTTGCCGAACGGTCCACCGTGGATCAGCGCCGGATTGTTCTCCAACGTCTGCACCAGGTTCGGCTGCAGGCCGTAGCGCATCAAGACCGTCATCGCGCCATCCGCCTTGAGGTCGCGTGCGGTAATGAGTTTGCCACCATGCGAGCAGGCCACGACGATCCGCCCCAGCCGCGTTTTCAGTTCGGCCAACGAGTCGGAGAAGCACAGGGTGGCCATGACCTCGGACGCCGGCGTAATATCGAAGCCCGACTCCCGCGGGATGGAGTTGCCCGCGCCCCCGAGGCCAATGACGATCTCGCGCAGGGCGCGTTCGTTCATGTCCATCACCCGCCGCCAGACAATCTGGTGCTGGTCGATGCCCAGGGCGTTGCCAAAGTGCAGATGGTTATCGAGCATCGCCGCCAGCAGGTTGTGGGCGGAGGTCACGACATGGAAATCTCCATTGAAGTGCAGATTGATCTCCTCCATCGGCGCGACCTGGGCGTAGCCGCCGCCGGTGCCGCCGCCCTTGACACCAAAGCACGGTCCGACGGCTGGTTCCCGCAGGCAGAGGATGGTTTTCTTGCCCAGGCGATTGAGGGCGTCGGCCAATCCGATACTCGTGGTGGTCTTGCCTTCGCCAGCGGGAGTCGGATGGATCGCAGTCACCAGGATCAGCTTGCCTGTCGGGGCGTCTTGCAACCGCCGGTAAAGGTCAAGGCTGATCTTGGCCTTGGTCTTGCCATACAAGTCCAGGTCCTCCTCCTTGATGCCGACCTTGGCCGCGACGGCTTCAATTGGCTGCAGCTTGGTTTTTTGGGAGATTTCGATGGCACTCAGTTGTCCGAATAACGGGTTCACAAGGCTCCATTGGAGCAGGAACCGGCTGCGAATTCAATGGTGAAAGAGGGCGCCAGTGTTCTTGAAGATGTTACATCTCAGCCCAAACATTGAAACCTCAAATCCCTGACGACCCTGAACGCGGGCAGTTATTGGGTGCTCCTACTGCTTTGCCCGCAACACCCACGAGCACCGGGGTTCCTCAGTCGCACTGGATTTCGAGTCAAGAACCACGGTGAATGATAACGCGCCGGAGCTGCTTCGGCGCTAGCCTGCGTCGCCCAAATCGAAACTCCAAATTCTGGCCCTGAGCGGCGTCACGGGCTGCTTTCAATCCGGGGTGGAAAAGAGGCGGGCCAGTCGAGAGGGCAAATCCTGGGCGGTGTGTTCCAAAGTAATGACTGTGAGTGTTTGCCCGTCCCACCGATGGAAGAGCGCAAACACGGGAAAACCAGGCACGGCCACGCGCCGTATGTCAGCCAGATCGGGAGATTCAAAACGAGCGGAATGGCCACGCAGCGGATCATTCAATAGCTGGAGAACCAATTCTTGCGCCGCCGCGACGAACTTGACGGCAACATGCGGACGACCATCGGGAACCGCAATCCCGTCCCGATAGTGGCGCACACGCCGATAAAAGCCCGGATGAACAAGCAGTTTAGCGGCCATGCGCAATGGCTTTCATGTTTTTTTCGAATTGCGCCGGGGTCGTAGGTTCGGCGCGTTCAGCCAGCGCTTCGCGAACCCGTTCCTCCAGCCAGAGTGGAGGCGGTTGAAATCGGGCCGCGAATTGTGGCAGGCCGATTCGGAGAGCCTGCCGGACAACGTCGGCTTTGCACAGGTCGGAAAGCTTGATGTTCTCGTTGATTTGCGCGTCAAGCTCTTTGCTGATCTCCATTTTTGGCAACGTTTTCATTCACGTCATTTTAACGTCAATTCGCCATTCGTCAAACGTCGCTTCGCGCGACCTTCACGAGGATTCGATTCTTCTCCCCTGCTCCGTCCGGGAATTTGAATCAGGTTCCGGCCCGACAACTCGAACCGCGGGCGGCAAGCTCAATGCCCCCCGTTTCGGAGCCACAATGCGTGGGGAAGGGGTTTTCGCCGACCAGATTTCGCAGATGTTCCACGTCGCGCGCCGCAACACGGGCCTGACCGAGGCTGGCCCTGAGATGTCCACCGCCAGCTTCCGAAGGCGGGAGGGACCGCGGTTGGGGCTGGGCCTGTGAGGGCGGCAAAACGGGTCAATTATAGCGTGCCATCCCATTTTGGCGCTGCATCCCCGTTTTGAAGGCCAGAAAGCACAGCCGGTTCCAGGAATTTGACAGCGCCATAAAGGCTTCCAGCCACGCTGTATGCTGCGTTCTAACGATCTCAACCCCAAGTAGATAGGTGGCTCATTACCGAGTTGCATTAGAAAACCTACTAACAATCACTCAAAGAATACACTACAGTAAAACCTATTTATGCCGATATGTCTGCCGCATGTTAAATGCTGACATAAGAACACTGGTCATCCGGCTGGCATCACTGGCGGTCGGGGCGGGAATCTCGTGTCAAGCCCAGGCCGGCGTCCTTTTCGACCTCAATTATGTCGATCCTTCGGGTAACGCCGCCAGCGGCGTAATCACGGCCAACGACAACTTTGACGGCACCTATACGGCCATCAGCGGCACCCTAAACATCACCGCGTCCACGACAGCGGGCGCCGTGGGCAGTTACTTATTGCTTCCTGGCTCCGGCACCTCCCCCGCCGGCGCGTTCATATTTGACAGCCTGATGTTTTACCAGGTCGATCCTTTTCTCGACATTGACGGTCTGCTGTTTACCAATGCGGACCGCGACGAGGTCAATCTCTGGGGCAACGGTCCGGGCAATTACAGCCTGTACACATGGGAAACCGGCCTTGGCTATGCGCTTCAATGCGCCGGGACGGCTGCGTCCAGCATCATCATCGTTCCCGGCGACGCGGAAGCGACGATCGCCGTCTCCTCCTCTGCCAATCCGTCTCCAATCGGCTCGAATGTCACGTTCACCGCAATTTTGACCGCAGTCACGATGGGAAGCGGGACGCCCACAGGCACGGTGCGGTTTTTCGTGGACGGGTGGCCGCTGGGTCCATCCGCTCTTCTGGCTGACGGTGTGGCCAGTGTCAGCACATCTTCGCTTTCACAGGGCACGCACGTCATAACCGTCCAATATGCCGGCGATGGGAATTTCCTCGGCAGCACCAATAGCCTCAGCCCGAACGAGAGCATCGAAACGGCGCCAGCCGCCCCGAACATTGTTTTGCAACGCTACCAGAACTCCGATGTGAAAGTAAGCATCCCCGCGTTGCTGACAGGCGATTCGGGTCCGAACACTGGCTCTCTGTCGCTCATCTCGGTCAGCGTGACAAGCACCGCGGGCGGAACGGTTACCGTGACCAACAACTGGATTTTTTACGCCCCGCCACCGGGATTGACCAACTCGGACACGTTTTCCTATGTGATCGCAAACCCCGCGGGACTCAAGGCCACCGGATTGATTTCCATCACCGTCCCGGCTGACCTGGGTCAGTCACAAAACATCGTGGCGATCGGAAATCCCGGCAAGAACGCCTCTCTCATCCAGTTCCAGGGAATAGTGGGACGCACTTATTCGATTCAATATACCGAAAGCCTCGTGACGCCTGCCTGGCAGACGCTGGGGGCGGAAATGTCGGACGCGACCGGCGGGTTTGAATTCACCGATACAAAGGCCAACGGAGCGCCCGCGCGATTTTACCGTTCAAGCAATTTATGATTTATGAAAACCACCCAGGACCATTTTAGAAACGAAACCGCCGCCACGCAGGGGCGGGTCGAAAACATCCGCCTGCGTGACAACAAACTCAAACCCAACAACACCATGAAAAAAATGCAACATAGAATACTGGTGCTCCTCGCGGCGGTTTCACCACTGCTGCTTCAGGCGCAGACTCTTGAAACGTTCACCTTCACAACCAACCGCCTGGTGCCGGACGGCAACCCTTCGGGCTTGGTTGACGCGCGCAATGTCAATTCCGCCATCGGAACCATTTCGTCATTGCAGGTGGGGCTTAAAGTCACCGGCGAATTCAACGGCGACCTTTACGCTTACCTGCGCCACACCAACGGGTTCGTCATCCTGCTGAACCGTGCCGGCAGGACCGCCTCCAATCCTCACGGTTATGCCGACAGCGGCATGAATGTGACTTTTCAGGCTGGCGCGGCCAATGGCGACATGCACGTCTATCAGAAGGTGATGACACCGGCGAGTGGCTCGCCGCTCACGGGGATTTGGGACGTGGACGGACGCGACGTTGATCCGACGAACGTCACCGACGTTTCGCCGCGTTCCACTTCGTTGACCAATTTCAACGGTCTCAACGGCGCGGGCGAATGGACGCTTTACCTCGCCGACATGGAATCCGGCGGGACGAACATGCTCACCGAATGGACGCTCTCTATTTCCGGCGCGGCTTCGCCGACACTTGCCTGGGCGAATCCGGCGGACATAACTTACGGCACGGCGTTGAGCGGAACGCAATTGAATGCCGCCGCGACTTACAACTCGACGAACGTGCCTGGAACGTTTTCTTATACGCCGGCACTCGGCGCCGTGTTGAATGCGGGCCTTGACCAGACCCTCTCGCTTACTTTCACCCCGGCGGATACGAGCAGTTTCCTGCCAATCACCACCAACGTGACCATCAATGTGCGGCCGGCTCCATTGACCATCACGGCCAACAATGCCACCAATGTCTATGGAGCAGCGCTGCCTCCGTTGACGGCCAGCTACAGCGGCTTCGTGCTCGGCCAAGGTGAAAACGATCTCACGGGCCTCGCCACGATCACAACGACGGCCACTGCCATGAGCGACGTCGGCTCCTATCCAATCACGCCCAGCGGCGCGACCAGCTCGAATTACACGTTTGCGTATGTGAACGGCTCCCTTACGGTAACGCAGTCCCTCTCGGCGGGGGTTCTTGCGTCCTCGGCCAATCCGGCTCTGCCCGGATCGAACGTGACCTTCAGCGCGACTGTCAGCGCGGTCGCGCCTGGCGGCGGCACGCCTGGCGGCACGGTGAACTTCCGTGTTGACGGCAGTATTGCCGGCTCCGGCACATTGTCGGGCGGCGTGGCGACGTTTACCACCAATATACTTTCGCGCGGCTCGCATACGGTGGTCGCGGAATATGCCGGCAACCTGGACTTCGTGGGAACCACCAACTCGCTGACGCCCAGCCTGCTCATCAACACCCCGCCCTTCGCAGGCAACCTCACCATCGAGCGATACCCGACGCAGGGCGTGAAAGTCAACCTCTCGACCTTGCTGACGAATGACAGCGACGCCTACGGCGATACGCTCCGCATCGCCGTCAGCTCCACCAGCGCCAACGGCGCCACCATCGCGGTGATCGGCAACTGGGTCTTCTATACCCAAGCCACCGGCTTCGCGAACGCGGATTCATTCACTTACACGATTACCGACAGTTATGGCGCCAATGCCACTGGCACAGTCACCGTGGCCATCGAGGTGGACACCGATGCGAGCCAGAACCTGATCGTCACGGATTTGGGCAACGGCTCTAGCCTCATCGATGGGAGTGGCATCCCGGCCCGCACTTACCGCTTGCAATACACGGCTGCATCCGGTCCCGCGGACTGGCAGGATATTCCCGGAGGAAGCGTGACGGCGGACAGCGCGGGCGCGTTTGAATACACGGACACTCGCGACACCGGAACGAGCCTCTATCGCACAGTGTATCCGTAAAGAATTCGCGGGGTTTCTTCGAGTCTCAAGGCCGGAGAAACCCCGCCATGTAACAGAATACATGCAAAGACTGAAAGCCATAGTCTTATTGACGCTCCTGGGAGTGGCGGCCCCGCCGCTCCTCCAGGCGCAGCTGACCGAATCGTACACGTTCACCACCAACCGCGTGGTGCCCGACGGCAATGCCCCTGGTCTGAGCGATGTGCGCACCCTCAATTCCGCCGTCGGCGCCATTGCGTCAATCAAAGTGCGGCTCAAAATCACGGGAGACTTCAATGGCGATCTCTACGGTTATGTGAGGCACTCCAGTGGGTTTACGGTGCTTCTCAATCGTCCCGGAAAAAGCAGTTCCAACGAATCTGGCTATCCCGATGACGGCCTCGATGTGACATTCCAAACCGGCGCAACCAATGGAGAGATACACGTGTACCAGAACGTGACGACGCCAGCCGACGGTTCGCCGCTCACGGGCACATGGGAACCGGATGGCCGCGCCGTGGATCCGACAATTGTCACCGACGTTTCAACGCGCTCCACGTCCCTGACAAACTTCAACGGCCTCAATGCGGCCGGCGAATGGACGCTCTATCTGGCCGACATTGAATTGGGTGGCACCAACATGCTGACAGAATGGGGGCTTGATATTACCGGCGCGACTTCGCCGACTCTTGCCTGGGCGAATCCGGCGGACATAACTTACGGCACCGCGTTGAGCGGAGCGCAATTGAATGCCAGCGCGACTTACAACTCGACAAACGTGCCTGGAACATTTACTTACACGCCGGCATCCGGCGCCGTGTTGAATGCGGGCCTTGATCAGATCCTCTCGCTTACTTTCACCCCGGCGGATACGAACACTTTCCTGCCGATCACCACCAACGTGACCATCAATGTGCAGCCGGCTCCGTTCGGATCGAACAGTCCTCCGGTGCTTTCGATGATTTCGAACGCAACGGTCCGGCCCGGCGCTCAACTTCGTTTCACTGTCTGGGCATCAGACACCAATGGCGGCCCGCTAACTTTTAGTCTTGATCCCGGAGCACCCGTCGGAGCGTCCATAACCAGCGGTTGCGCGTTGGGCATGAATACGAATACCAATTACCCCATTGATTCCACCAGGGCCGCCTTTGTTTGGGTCCCGACCCGCGCTCAAGCTTCCACGACTAATTTCATCACGGTTCGAGTCACCGACAACGGCACTCCTCCGCTGAGCGCGACCCAAACCTTCGTGGTAATTGTGGAAGATTATCTGGACATCATGATCGGTTCGACCAATGGGTTCGGCGGACAAATCGTCGGTGTGCCAATAAACCTTGCGTCAAGCGATGGCGTCACGAATCTTGTGTTTAACATGCCTTGGCCAGCCGGCCAATTCACAAACCCGTCATTGACTGTCACTGCGCCGGGAATTGCGTCAGCCTCCACGCAAGACCAGATCACCAATCTTTTGATCGCAATTCAGATGGCACAAGGGCAGGCGTTGCAAGGAACACAACAGATCGCTCAGCTAAACTTTTTGGCGCTTGCAAACCAACCTTCGGCCTTTGTCAGCTTGCCGATCGGATCCGTCAGCGCGGTGAAACCCGGCGGGTCGGTTTACACCGACTACATCACGCAAGCAGGCGTGGTGGCGGTGGTTCGAACCGCGCCTTTGCTTGACGCGGCCTATTCGACAAACCTGGGCCGAAGCCTGATTTGCTTCGGTAATCTCGGAGTGAATTACCAATTGCAGTATTCGACGAATCTGGCGCCTCCCACCAGTTGGGGCTCCCTGCTGAATTACACACAAACGAATGCCGTCATGACGATGGATATGAATTCGTCAAATCCGGTAATTTTTTACCGCCTTTTTCAACCCTGATTCCCACGACGTTGAAATAAAATCCTACCAGTTGGTGGGAATGGCGTTGCGGAGGTCCAGGCGCGAACGCGCCGCCGCGCGCGGCACAGGCGGCGCGCGATGGCTGAGGTGGGGCCAGACGTTCCATTCCATGTTTTCATCCGCCTGGCTCAGGGAAAAGGTGGCGAGGTTGGAGGAGGAGGCCGCGCCCAGCATGAGCGTAAAGAACGACCCGCTGTTGTTCCGGCTGGCCAGGGGCGCGGAAGCCAGACTGGCGGTATGCACCGCCACGAGCATCGTCAAGGCGCAGGCGGCCAGCGGCGCGAGCCAATTCCAGCCCGCCGCGCGCGGCGGCATCGCCCCCCGTCCGACAGCGCCAAAAAGCCGGCGCGCCACCTTAGGCGAAGGGGGGCGGGGCGTCCAGGATTGCAACTGTTTCTCCAACTGGTTCATCTCGTCCATAAACGTTTCCTTTCATGGAAAACTTCAATTTATTGATGCCATAGCGGTAACGTCCGGCCACCGTGTTGGGCGAGACGCCGAAAAAGCGTCCGATGGCCTCAAACGTCATGCCGTTCCAAATCTTCAAGACAATCACCTCGCGCTGCTCGGAGGGGAGGGCGCTCAATTGGCGCATCGCCTCCTTTTCCGCCTCGTCCTGGGCCGAGCCGCGCTCGAACCAGCGGGCCGATTCCCACTCGCGGGCCAGGCGGCGCCAAACCCCGCGTCGATAATTGAGGGCGCGATTGCGGAAGGTCCGCACGCAATAATGGGCCGGGTCTTCCGGCTTGGCCGGCAATTGCAGCAGCGCCAGAAAGGTCTCTTGCAGAACATCTTCCGCTTCGCCGTGGCTCAGACCCAGGGCGCGCCCATAAAGTATCAGCCCCGCGCCCTTCTCTTGGTAGAGGGGCTGGCACCAGGGGCCGTTGAGTTCGGGTCCGTTCACGCCACTGTCAGGGTCATCGGGTTGTTCATGCCATTCAACATATAGACACCCCGCCCCGCAAATCTGTATAAAAAAAGTTTGAAAACAATGCCTTCCGCGTTGACAGCGCCCGCCGCTCTCTCTAAGGTCTGTCCGTAAAGACCAGCGCGTCGGCCCCGGAATTTACATTTCGGGGATTTTTATTGCGGCAGTGCGCCGCCCGCCAAACTTGTCATCAGAATATGGCCAATACAATTCTAGTGGGCGCCCAGTGGGGCGACGAAGGCAAAGGCAAAATCATCGACGTTTTGACCGGCAAGGCGGACATTGTCGTCCGCACCCAGGGCGGCAACAACGCGGGCCACACGGTTTTTATCGGGAAGAAGAGATACGTCCTGCATCTGATTCCATCGGGCATCTTGCGCCCGCGCAAGCTCTGCGTGATCGGCAACGGCGTGGTGGTCGATCCGGTGAGTCTTGTGGGGGAAATGGAAGAACTCAATCGGCTGGGGGTGCGGGTCAAGAACCTTTTCATCAGCGAATCGGCCCATCTGGTCATGCCCTATCACCGCGAATTGGACGAGCAGCGGGAACTGCTCAAGGGCGAAGACAGAATCGGCACCACCAAACGGGGCATCGGCCCCGCCTACGGCGACAAGGCGGCCCGCACCGGTTTGCGCATGATCGACTTGATCAACCCCGGACGGTTTGAAGGGCTGCTGCGCTTCAAAATCAAGGAGAACAACGAAATTCTCAAGGCCTTCGGCGCCAAGCCCCTCTCCTTCGCCAAAGTCCACGCCGCCTATCGCGCGGCGGGCGACCGCCTCAAGCCCTTTGTGACCAACACCGTCGCGCTGTTGCACGAGGCGGCGCGGCGCGGGAAGGATATTCTTTTTGAAGGAGCGCAAGGCACCTTCCTGGACATCGATCACGGCACCTATCCCTTTGTCACTTCCTCCAACACCACTTCCGGCGGGGCTTGCACCGGATCGGGCGTGGCCCCCAACCGCATGGATGAAGTGGTGGGCGTTATGAAGGCCTATATCACGCGCGTCGGAGAAGGACCGTTGCCGACAGAGAACCAGGAGATCGCCGACCTGCTCCACGGCATGGGCAGGGAATTCGGGGCGACGACGGGCCGGCCGCGGCGTTGCGGTTGGTTCGACGCGGTCGCCACGCGCCATGCAGCCATCATCAACGGCATCGACGACCTGGCGGTGACCAACTTGGACGGTTTGGACAGCCTGGAGACGATCAAGGTGTGCATCGCCTACCGCGCGGGACCGACGCGCCTGGATTATGTCCCGGCGGACATTGAATTGCTGGCCAAATGCGAGCCGGTCTATGCGGAGTTCCCGGGATGGCGGACCTCGACCTCGCGCTGCCGGAAATGGAGCCAGTTGCCGCTCCGCGCTCGAAGTTATTTGCGGAGTCTGGCCGAATTGACAGGGGCGTCGCTGATGATTGTCTCGGTCGGCCCGGCCCGGGAACAGACGATCTTTCTTTGAGACGCAATCACATTTGACTTTCGATTATGAGCGGGGCCGAGGATATCGAAGCGGCCATCTTGACCGATGGTTCGACAAATCCACTGGCTTGGTTCGCCGGCATGACGGATCACTGTTATGCCTTCGCGGAGGCGGCCAAGGCGCGGGGCAGGCCCATCGCGGGCATCATGTGTGAGTTTACGCCGCGCGAAATTCTCCTGGCCGCGGGCGTGGTGCCGGTCTGCCTTTGCGGCGGGTCAGCGGCAACCATCCCCCGGGCGGAGCAGTTCCTGCCGGCCAACCTGTGTCCGCTCATCAAGTCCACCTTCGGCTATCACGTCACCGGGACCAACCCATTTCTTCAATCGGCGGATTTGGTCGTCGCCGAAACGAGCTGCGATGGGAAGAAGAAGATGTTTGAGTTGATGGGCGCAACCAAGACGATGTATGTGCTCGAACTGCCGCACAAGGCGGATGGGGCCGACGCGCTGGAACACTGGACGCGGGAAGTGCGCAAGTTTAAAGAATACGCCGAGCAACGCTTTCAGACCCGCATCACGGACGAGAAACTCCGGGACGCCGCAAAGCTGATGAACCGCGAACGGCGCTTGCGCCGGCAGTTGGCTGATTTGATGACACACGACCCGCCGCCGCTGACGGGGCGGCAGCTCATCGAGTTCAAGAGCATCATATCGGGGATCGAAGAGGACCTGCGCCAATATGAACGGGCCATCAAGATGTTCGAGGGCGCCGCCGGCTCCGCCCCGCCCGCCCAGGGAGGAATCCGCGTTTTGCTCACAGGCGTGCCGCTGGTCCACGGCGCGGAGCGGGTCCTGGAATTGATCGAACAGGCCGGCTCCGTGGTGGTCGCCATGGAGAACTGCACGGGCCTTAAACCGATTCTTGACGATGTGGATTTGGACGACCCGGACCCCCTTGGCGCCATCGCCAGGAAATACTTCCATCTGCCCTGTTCGGTCATGACGCCCAATACCCGGCGCTTCGATTCGCTTCGCTCGCTGGCCGCGAAATTCCGGCCCGACTGCGTCATCGAGCTTGTCTGGCAGGCGTGCCTGACTTATGACGTTGAGTCTTACCACGTCCGCCAACTTGCCGAAAAGGAACTTCGGCTGCCTTACCTGAAAATCACGACGGATTATTCGCCGTCGGACTCGGCTCGAATTTCGGCGCGAATCGAGGCCCTGTTTGAAACCATTCGCGCCAGGAGACCATTATGAAATTAGCGCCGCAAATTCACTTGTCGAATGTTCAAGCTGTCTATGCCGGACCCGAAGGGCGGCTTTGGGAACTGCTCATGGGCGAACAGATTCACATCGGCGGATTCCAATCCTCAATGGACCTCGCCCACCGCGGGACCATCGCCGCCGGTTCGGAGGGCGTTGACCTCTGCTGTTGCAGTGGCGCGGGGATGAGGTTTTTGGCCCGCTTTATCAACGTCGCGCGCATGACCGGCGTGGACGCCACTCCCGCCATGGTGCAACTGGGCCGGCGCCGGTGCGCCGACGAGGGTCTGGCGGAAAGAGTGTCATTCGTCGAAGGCAACGCCTGCGACACCGGCCTGGCATCCGGCCATTTCCATTTCGTCTGGGGTGAAGATGCCTGGTGTTACGTCGAGGACAAGGCGAAGTTGATCGCGGAGGCCGCCCGGCTCGTCAAGCCGCAAGGCAAAATAGTTTTCACCGACTGGATGGAAGGCCCCTCGGCTATGAGCGAAACGGAAGCCGCCCGCTTTCTCGCATTCATGAAATTCCCCAACATACTCGCGATTGGGGAATACAAGTCGCTGCTCGAAACCAACGGCTGTTTGGTCCGTGTCGCGCATGATACCAGGCGCTTTGCCCTATACATGCCGCTTTACCTGGACATGATTGAAAAACAACTGACTTTCGACGCGCTCAAAATCATCGGCTTCGACGCCGCGCTCGCGCAAAACCTCGTCTGCGAAATGCGTTTCATTGAATCGCTGGCGGAGGCCGGAAAAATCATTCAAGGGCTCGTCGTCGCCGAAAAGGCAGGATAGATGGACGGACACAAAGAGGGACATGGCTCCGCTGGAGCGTCGCCCTGCCACGGCATGCCGGTGGGGCGACGCTCCAGCGGAGCCGTCCCGCGAGATCCGTGCGAAGCGTCCCTTTATTTATGTCCGTCCATATAGAACCGGCTGGCGAAATGGACGTCTTCCTGACCAGCCCGTGGATTCCCCCCGAATGGGTCCGCGCGCACGGTCTCCAGCCGCGGGGCATCTGGGCGGCGGAGAATCTCCAACGCCTCCCCTGCCCTCTCTCCGCCGGCGTCTGCGCCTTCGCGGAATCGGCGGTCCGGTTCGCCCAATCGCGGGCGGAATCCGCGGCGGTTTTTTCCACGGCTTGCGACCAGATGCGGCGCGCGTTTGACGCGGCGATTTTCCGGGGACAGCGACAGGCGTTCTTATTCAACCTGCCGGCCACCTGGCAGACGGCGGCGGCGGGACAAATCCTGCGCTCCGAACTGGAGCGGTTGGGACAATTCCTTTTGGCGATGGGCGGGCGCGCCCCATCGCCGGAACAGTTGTGGCTGGAAATGCTGCAAGCCGGCCGGACGCGAAAACTTCTGCTCGAATCGGCCCGCGCCAGTTCCTCGCGCGGATTTGCTGAAGCAGTGGCCCGCTTTCACTGGGACGGCTCCTTCTCGCCGCCGCCGCCCGCCGCGCCTGCGGATCAAATTCCGCTCGCCCTTGTTGGAGGGCCGTTTCTGGCGTCGCATTGGAAATGGCTCGACGCATTGGAAGCCGCCGGCGGGCGTGTCGCGCTCGACGCCACCGAAATGGGCGAACTCAGTCTGGCTCCGCCGCTTGAATCGGAAACCGTCGCAAAGGACCCATTTGACACACTTTTCCGCGGCTGCCTTGACAACACAATTGGCGTGTTCCAACGGCCCAATGCGCGCCTGTATTCCTGGCTGAAGCCGCGGCTGGCCTCCCGTCAGGCGCGGGGCATCGTGCTCTGGCATTTCACCGGCTGCGATCTTTGGCGGGCCGAGGCGCCAACGTTGAGGGAGACATTTGGCCTGCCCGTCTTGCTCTTGGAAGCCTGCGCGGAACCGGGCGCCGCGCCGCGCGATCTCAACCGCCTCCAGGCTTTTGTGGAAACTCTGCGATGAACGCTTCGCCGCGCAAGTTGACCCTGGATGAGTGGGACGACCGCCACGAGCAACTCCGCCGCGATGGCCTGCGCGAACCCACTTACGGCGGGCCGCTCCGCCGCCATGTCGTCCGCGACAGGAATTTCCGCCTGCAACACTTGCAGTTCGACAACTCCCCCGCCGCGCTGCGCCTCTGGAATTTCCTGCTCACGGAGAACCAGCGCCTGCATCAGGCTCGCGCCAACGGCGACAAGCTCGTCGGCGCGATGAAAGACCTCGGCACGGTGCCGGTCATGGCCTATGCGCTGCCGTCGATGCGGGCGTTTTATCCCGATGGCGCCTGGTGGACGCCGTGCCTGATGGAATGCGGCGACATGCTCTTGCAGCAGGCGGAAACGATGGGCCTGGACAGCTCGTTTTGTCCGGTGCGGGCGATGTTGCCAGCCTTCGAGCATGGCGGCCATTTCCCGCGCCCGGATTTGTTGGTGTGCAGCGCCGGCGCGATTTGCGACGATTTTTCGGCCATCGCTCAACGCCTCGAACATCTGGGGCATCCCATTCTCTGGTGGGAAATGCCGCGCCGCCGCCAGCCCGATTCCGGCGAGACCGCCTGCGCCTTGCCGGGCGGTTTGTCCGCGCCGAAAATTCAAGTGGACTGCGTCCGGGCGGAATTGGGGCGCGTCGGCCAGGCGTTGGGCGAACTGGCCGGGAAACATTTGGACGACGTTTGGCTGGCGGACGGCATCCGCGCCGCCAACCGGGTGCGCCGGACGCTGGAGTCATTGCGCCGGACCGTTTATGCCGCGCCCGCCGCGGCGCTGCCCGCGCTGGAAATGCTCGTCGCCGAGATGCTCGCGATCCATTTTTGCTCAGACCGCGAGGAGAGCATTGCCGTGTTGGACGGTTTGCTGGCCGAGGCGCAATCGCGCGCGCGACGGAACCAGTTCGCGGTCAGCGCCGATGCCGCGCGGATTTTCTGGGTGAATCCGGTCGCCGATTTGCGCGCGATGAACTTGCTGGAAGAGATCGGCGGACGGATATGCGGAACCGATTACATGTTCACCCACGCGCTGGATTTGATTCCCGAAGACCTCCCGCCGCTGGAAGCGCTGGCCCGCGCCGCGCTGGCGGACCCGATGGTTGGCCCCGCCTCCGACCGCGCCGCGCGGATCGTCCGTGAATGCCGCGCCAACGGCGCTGAGGCTCTGGTCGTCTCGCGCATTCCCGGAGCCAGCCACTGCGCGCGCGAGGGGGAAATCATCCTCCAATTCGCGCGGCGGGAAATCGGCATACCCGCCATTGAACTTGAAATCTCACCCGTTTGCGACGCGATGCGGACGGGCCTCCGCTCGCGATTGCAGGCGCTGGTTGAAATCGCGCGAGACAGGAGGCCCGCATGATTCGCGCGGGCATAGACGCTGGCTCCCGCTCCATCAAGACAGTGTTGTTTGACACTGAACGGAAGGAGATTCTCGCCTCCGGCCTGGCCGACCAGGGCGTGGAACAGGAACGGCTCGCCGCGGAGCTTTTCGCAAGGGTTTTGAAGGAGGCCGGACTGGGGCGGTCCCGCATTTCCGGCGTCGTGGCCACCGGCTACGGACGCCACGCTATCGGTTTTGCCGACACCACCATCACCGAAATCACCTGTCACGCGCGGGGCGTCCACTGGCTGGCGCCGTCGGCGCGCACCATCATCGAAATCGGCGGGCAGGACAGCAAGGTCATCAGCCTCGAGGACGGCGGGCGGGTGCGGGATTTTGAAATGAACGACCGTTGCGCGGCGGGCACCGGGCGTTTCCTGGAAATGGTCGCCGCGCGGCTGGAGATGAATTGGGAAAAGCTTTCGGAACTCGGACGCCAAAGCAGAAAACCCGCGATCATCAGCAACGTGTGCGTTGTCTTTGCCGAGACGGAAATCATCGGGCTGCTGGCGGAGGGCAAGCCGTTGCCGGACGTGGTGGCCGGCGTGCAAAACGCCATCGCCACGCGCGTCTCGGCGCTGGCCGGTCGGTTCATCGCGCCGCCCGTCTATTTCACCGGCGGCGTTGCGTTGCTGCCAGGCATGGCCCGCGCGCTGGAGGAAGCTCTGTCATGCCCGATCCACGTCGCCCCCCAACCCCAATTCACAGGCGCCCTCGGCGCCGCGCTGTCGGACGGCGCTTAATGAAGTCGGCGCACTGTCTGGCGGGCGGGCACAGAACAGGATCCTTTGGGACTCGACCTCACCCTCCGCCGTCGCAGGGCTATGGCGGACAGGCCGCCCTCTCCTCCAGGAGAGGGAGAATCACTCGCCGTCCACTTGAGATTCCAGCGACTGCATTGGCCGGACGCGCTCCCGCAAAACCAGAGCCGTGCGATTGCTGTTCCTTCTCCCAGGCCTGTCCACCAAAGCCTTGGCGACGGTGGAGGGAGAAGAGGTTAGGATGAGCGCCAGCCCCGAAGCCCCACCGCCTTTATGCGTGTTGCAACTTGCGGCCGGGCAGAAAGCGGATTTCCACGCGCCTCTCCATGGCGGCGGCGATGCGGCGCAACATGGCCAGGGAATGGCCATCATAGTCCGCGTCTTCAAGCCGGGAGATGACGGGTTGGGTGGGCCAACCTTGCGCGCAAGCTCGTCCTGCGAAAGCCTGGGCTTGATGCGCAGTTCGTAAATCTTCCGGGCGATGTCCAGATTGTCCTGTTCCCGTTCGACCAAGTCAGCCATGTCCCGGCTCTTCCCGGTGAGTTGTTCCACGAGCGCCAGCGCGTCACTGGTCCGCTTGTGAATCTTCTGGCCGCGCATTTTCAATGTCTCCTATAAACGCGTGGGCGGCAGGGCTGGCAACATCCGCGCTGGCGTCGATGGGGCCTCATGCCATGCCGGTCTTGCTCGAAATCTACCATGACGGGAACAGCCAACAGAAAGAAAACACGGTGCGAGTGTTTACAAACTGGGGGTCAAACGCCGTCATGGCCTATTCGGTCTTGGTCGAGGACTTGAATTCGACGAATGTGGGCACGGCAGACCGTGCGGCCCAAGCACTCGTCCGCATTGGCCCACTTGCTGCGGCTGCGATTCCCCGTTTGACCGAATTGATCCATGATAAAAATGCCCGGCTCCGCGTGCGGGCGGCGCAAGCCATTTGGCGGATCGGTCGGCAAACGAACGCTGTGTTGCCGGTGATGATGTCGGAAATGGAGCATTATTCAATCGTGTTTCAACGCGAGCACAACCTATCGAAATACCCAACCAAACTCTACGATCACGGCAATTCCATTCAGCAGGCAGCCGCCGAAGCTCTTGGAGAAATCGGTCCTGCGGCTTCGAATGCTGTGCCATTGCTTAAGGTCATGCTGCAAAGCGACTCTGACGATCAGAAGCAAGCGGCCGCAGACGCGCTGAAGAGGATTCAATCAGCGCCGTAAACCGCCGGGGGCGTGCAGCGATTCGCGCCGCTCCGCCGCCGGCCTTTCCGCATCGCCAGCCCCCACAACATCCAGCCGCGGATCGGGGAGTTTGGGCGGTGAACCCGTTTAGACCACGCCATGCCCCGGTTGTCGCGGCTTTTGCACTGCAGGGAGGGAATTGCCCGCAGAACACGCAGATTGACGCAGACACGGAAGAGAAAGATTCTTCATCTGCGTCATTCTGCGTGTTCTGCGGGCAAAAAACTCTTGCAATCCTTCCCCGGTGTGTTACATTTCATAAGCAGGCTTGTTCTTTGAAATGCTGTTGGCGCGGCCCGTCCTGCACCGGGCGGCGTGCGTGGCGTGAACCGTCACGCCCGCTTTGCGCCGCAAGCCAATTATCCCGCTTGGCGAGCCGGGGGTGTTGTTTTTTGCACCAAATTGCACCAAATTGCGGTGGTTTTTGCCAATCGCATGAAGGGGATGGCAAGGTTGCGCCTCCGTCAAAGCACCCGCCGTCGCCGCAGCGGCTATGGCGGGCAGGCCGCAGCCACACCGAAAAAATGCGGGTTGATGCAGGCTTATGCAGGCTTGTGCATGATAAAAAGCGCGGGCAGGCGGATTTTGAGACGGGATTTACGGGATGAACAGGATGAATTGTGAATCCAAGTCCAACCACCACAGGGTGTTGCGTTATTCACGGACTGGGTAGAACACCTGATACCCCCGGACGCGCTTTCATGATATTGTCAGAGTGTGAATTCTCCGGTCACAGTGATCGTGGAGAGCCGCCCAAATGCCGAGGATGCGAACAGAGACGCGGCTTCGGACAAAGGCGGTTCAAAAGGAGAGGAGCACGGCACGTACGTGCCGGGCTTCGATACGCGGATTGAGCGGGCGGAAGCTCGCACAGAGCGCGCCGAGTCCAGGACGGAACAAGCCAAAACACGGACGGAGCAGGCGGAGGCGCGGACAGAACAGGCGGAATCGCGCACGGAGCAAGCCAAGACACGGACGGAGAAGGCCGAGACGCGCACCGAAGAGGCGGAAACGCGAAGTGAACAGGCCATTCGCGCCTCGGAACTGAGTTATCGGCGGTTATTTGAAGCGACAAAGGACGGCATTCTGATTCTGGAAGCGGACACAGGCCGGATCAGTGATGTGAACCCCTTCTTGGTAGAAATGCTCGGCTTTTCCCGCGGTGAACTGGTCGGCACACCCATCTGGGAACTTGGTCCGTTCAAGGACATTGTCTCCAACAAGGCCAATTTTGAGCAACTGCACGAAAAGGGGTATGTCCTCTCCGAGAACCTTCCGTTGGAAACCAAGGACGGTCGCAGGATTGCCGTGGAGTTTGTCACCAACGTGTATCATTCCGGCGATCACAACGCGATCCAGTGCAACGTTCGCGACATAACGGAGCGCAAACGCGCGCAGGATCAAATCCACCTCCTCAACGAACAACTGGAACAACGCGTTTCCGAGCGCACGGCACAACTGCAAACGGCCAACCAGGAATTGGAAGCCTTTAGTTATTCCGTCTCCCACGATTTGCGCGCGCCACTGCGCCATATCCTGGGGTTTGTGAGTCTGTTGCAACAAGACGCCGGGCCGTCGCTTTCAGAACAAGATTTCTGTCATCTGACGACCATTTCCAAGGCGGCCACCCGGATGAGTCATTTGATTGACGATCTCCTGGCGTTCGCGCGCGTCAGGCACACGGAATTGCGAAAGACGGACGTCAATCTCAATGAATTGGTCCGGGAAGCCTTGAACGATCTTCCGGCAAACACCAAGGAGCGCAACATTTCCTGGGACATCCACCCTTTGCCAGCGGTGCGGGCTGACTGTTCCCTGCTGCGCGTGGCGCTGGTCAATCTGATTTCCAACGCGGTCAAGTTCACCGGCGCCCGCACCCAAGCCAAGATCGAAATCGGTTGCGCTCCCTGTGACGGCGGCGAAACCGTGATCTTCATCCGCGACAACGGAGCCGGCTTCGATCCGAAATACGCCGGAAAATTATTCGGCGTGTTCCAACGGTTGCACAGCCAGGATGAGTTTGAGGGCACGGGCATCGGATTGGCGAACGTCGAACGCATTATCCACCGGCATGGCGGACGGGTCTGGGCGGAGGGCGTGGTGGACGGCGGCGCGACCTTTTACTTTTCAATCCCCAAGGAACCCATTCTACCCGCAAGCCACGCCGAAGTTGGAACCCACACAGAAGTTTCGCCGGCCAGAGACCGTACCGCTGACAATGAACATGGGCGCAAGGGGCTGCCTCCCAAACACGTCAAATGTCTTGACCTCGCGGGCGCCTGAACGCGGTTATCCACGCGAAGTTTCCGAATTTGGATTGATTGCCTGGCGGCCGTGCGGCTCACCGGTCGAGGAGGTCGCGCACGAGGCTGGCGACGGCGAAGACGGCGCTGTGCCGCATGTCCCCGCTGAACATGGGCGGAAGGTCAATGTTCTGGCCGGCGTCGGGACGGGATGCGGCGGCCAGCCGGCGCCGCTTCTCCTCCATGTCCTCCATTTCCCGCGCGCGCGCCTTGTCCATCCCGCCGGCGCGGATGAATTCCACGATGCGGTGAAGATGATCGCGGTCGAACCATGTGCCGTGCTGGCGGCAAACATCGACGATGACGCCGGAGATGTTGGAAAAATTGACGCGGTTCATCATCGTGTTGCAGACCGGGCAGCGCAGGTAGCGAATCTGCTGGTCGATGTCCAAGCCTTCGTTGGAGGGCAACTGCGTGGGCAGGCCCAGCACGGCGGCTTGTTTTTCCTGGTCCGCGCATATCTGCCGGAGCGTTTCGGTGTCGGTCCATATCCCTTCGCAATGGGGGCATTCAAGAACGTGGCTGGAGCCGATGACGACAGCTTCCAGGATGGTCTGGCAGCGCGGGCAGGGCTGGGGCTTGGCGGGCGCGGCGGCATCCTTTCGATCTGCCCTGGCGCCGCAATGCGGGCAGAATTGCTGGCCGATGAACATCAGGCCAAAACAGGAAGGGCAGCCGACGGTCGCCAGGCGCGCGCCGCAATGATCGCAACACGCGGCGTTGGCCGCCGCCGGCGCGCCGCAATTCGGACACTTCAGAGATTCAACGGGCATAATCTTTCGCGCGGATGCGGGTCCGAGCGTGGCGCGCCCGCTCCCGGATGTCAATTCAAAGCCGCACCGTCAGGCTGCCATCCAGCCGTTTGGACAGGTCGATCGGATCGCCCGCGGAAACTTCCGCTGGATTCACTTGATAAGCCCACACCTCAAAGTGCGTCAACGCCGCCTCGCCGTAAATCGTCGTGAACGCCCCGTCCACCGCGTCGGCGCCGTGGGCCAGCTTGACCCGTCCGATGCGCGGCACATTGTAGCGCGGGTCAAATGTCAGCCATTCCCGCCCCAGATAAACTTCGGAATAAGCGTGAAAATCCATCGGCGTGCCCGGATCGACGTAGCCGATGTCGGGCAGGTGCCCCGTCACGTAGCGGGCCGGCAAGTTGAAGGCGCGGCACAGGGCGATGGCGGCATGGGCGAAGTCCCGGCACACCCCGTAGCGCCGTTCGATCACCTCGGAGGCGGACAAGTCGGAACGGCCGGACATGAAACGGTATTCGATGTTATTGTGGACCCAATCGCAGATGGCCTGCACGCGCGGCAGACCGTGCGGAACCTGTCCGAATTGATTCCACGCGAAATTGAGCAACTTGTCCGAATCGCAATAGCGGCTGGGCATCGTGTAGCGCAACACCTCGGAGGGCAGTTGGCCCACCGGCAAAATCGGACCCGCAATCTCCCGGCTGTCGGGCAGGGAAGAGACAGCCACCAGGGCGTCGTGCCGTATTTCGTTGCGGCCCGGCATGAGCGTCGAGCGATAGGTGATATTGCCGTGCGAATCCTGAAACTCATAGGCCGGCTGCCCGATGCCGAAGGAGAGCTTCTCCTGCATCACCAGCACCCTGCCCTCCAACCGCGGTCTGAGGACGAAGAGGACCGGCGTTGGCACGGTGGTGTCGTAGGCCAGATTGCAGCCCACGCGGACGGTCAGATTGAGCGGAGTCCAGCTAATGGCGTCATTCCTTTCCGGGGGAAGTCAGGCGGGCGGATTCGATCATTTCCCAGAACTTGGGGTTTTCCTGCAACGCTTCGTCCTCGCCGGTGGGAAGGCTGGAGCGAAAGAGAAAATCCTTGAGGGTGTTGCGGCTGAGGATGCGATGCACCACCACTCCCAGTTCATGCCTCTCAAAATAGACGCGGTAGTCCCCCAGCCGGAACCGTTGGAGCGTCTTGCCCGCGCGTTCCAGGCGGCCGAAATGGGGCGGGTCGCTTTGGAGCACCTCATGCGGCAGCCCCCGGAATTCGCCCAGGATGTGGAGTTGCAATTCGCGGGGCATCTTCGCCAGCTCCGCCGCGCTGGTCGGATTGAAAATGATTTGGAACTGCATGGGGCGAGTCTAGGGGGCGGGGGTCCAAGTTCAAAGTTCAAAATTCAAAGTTCAAAATGGCTTCGCAGGAAACGCATCACGCTGTCGCCGTGTTTGAGCATTTTGGCCTCCTCCCAGACCGTCGGAAAACTCAAGGTGTCCCGCTTGGTGTGGCCGAGGACGAAGAGTCCGTCCGCCCGCAGCAAGCCGGGAAGGGCGGGGTCGTCGAGCAGTTGCTGCGCCAGCGAGGTGGAGCGCCTCCCCTGGTTTTTCGCGCCGTAGGGCGGGTCGGCCAGGACGAGATCGAATTGTTGACTCTCGGCCGCCAGTTGCCGGATGACGGCGAAGGCGTCGCGCGCCTGGATTTCCAGCGCGGCGGCCGGCAGTCGGGAACGGCCCAGATTATCCCGGATGAACTGGGCGTGCCGGCTGGATTTCTCGACACACACCGCATGCACGGCGCCGCGGCTGAGGCATTCCAGGCTCAACGCCCCGGTGCCGCCGAACAGTTCCAGAACCCGCGCCCCGGCCACCCTCTGGCCGAGGCTGTTGAATACCGCCTGCCGCACCAAGTCGGGCGTGGGCCGGACGTCGAAGCCCTTGGGCGCCCGCAGAATCGTCCCGCCCGCGCTGCCCGCGATGATGCGCATGTGAGGATTATATCCCCTTGGCGATCATGAATTTGACCAGGTCGGCCACGCGGCAGCTATAGCCCCATTCGTTGTCATACCAACTGATCAATTTGAAGAACCGCTTGTTCAATTCGATCCCCGATCCCTGGTCGAAGATCGACGAGAAGGACGAGTGAATGAAATCGGTGCTCACCACTTCGTCCTCCGTGTAGTCCAAATAGCCTTTGAGATACGTCTCGCTGGCCTTCTTCATCGCCGCGGATATTTCCGCGTAACTGGTTTCCTTGACCGTGCGAACCGTCAAATCGACGACCGAGGAGGTCGGCACCGGGATGCGGAAGGACATGCCGGTCAACTTGCCCTTGACTTCCGGACAGACCAAGCCGACGGCCTTGGCCGCGCCCGTGGTTGAGGGGATGGTGTTGATGGCCGCGCTGCGTCCGCCCTTCCAATCTTTCTTGCTGGGGCCATCGACGGTCTTTTGAGTGGCGGTGTAGGCGTGAATGGTGGTCATCAAACCTTCCTCGATGCCGAAGCCTTCTTTGAGCAGCACATGGACGATGGGCGCCAGGCAATTGGTGGTGCAGGAGGCGTTGGAAATGATCCTGTGTTTGGCCGGATCGTATTTCTGCTCATTGACGCCCATGACCAGCGTAATGTCCTCGTTCTTGGCCGGGGCGGAGATGATGACTCTTTTCGCGCCGGCGTCCAGGTGGCCCTTGGACTTCAAGCCGTCGGTGAAAAGCCCGGTGCATTCGATGACCAGATCGACGCCCAGTTGTTTCCAAGGCAGGCCGGAGGGGTCCTTGGCGCTGACGACGCGCATTTCCGCGCCGTTGACGATCAGAATGTCGTCCTCCGGCTGGGCGGGCGCCGACTTGCGGGAGGAGACTTCGCCGCGAAAGCGGCCTTGTGTGGAATCATATTTGAGGAGATAAGCCAGATTGTCCGCCGGAACAATATCGCCCACGGCGACCACTTCGACGTCCTTGCCAATCATGCCTTGCTCGGCGATGGCCCGGAAGACGAGGCGTCCGATGCGTCCAAATCCGTTGATTGCAACTTTTACTGCCATAGTATTACTTTCTTTTAAAACTACCCGGTGTATTTACCGAAGTTGGCCGTAAGCTTTACCGGCCAGCCCGCCATCGTCAACGAAATTTCACAGGTTGGCTCGCAGCCACTCCTCCACCTCGTCGATCACGGCGTCGGGCGTCGATGTCCCGGCGGTCAGACCCACCGTGCGGGCGTCAGCGAACCATTCGGCGCGCAGGCCGGCGGCTCCCTGCACGTGGCAGACGCGCGGGCAATAGCGGGCGCAAGAAAGGGCCAACTGGCGGGTGTTGTTGCTCTGCAAGCCTCCCACCACCACCACCGCGTCGCATTGCTCCGCCAATTCCTCCGCCGCCGCCTGCCGCAGCTTTGTCGGCTGGCAGACCGTATCGACAAAGCGCACCTCCGCCCCCGAAAACCGCCGCCGGATCAATTCCACCAGCCGCCGCACCGTCTGGATCGGCTGCGTTGTCTGCGCCACCACGCCGAACCGGGGGCGTTCGGCCATTTGCTCGACCTCCTGGTCCGTCAACACGATGTCAAACGCGTCCAAATCCTCCGTCAGCCCGCGTACTTCCACGTGGCCGCGCTGACCAATGATGACCGGATGAAAAAACTCGCGCGTCAACCGTTGGATGGCGCGATGGGCGTGATGGACCAGCGGGCAGGTCGCTTCCAAAACCTGCAAGCCGCGGTCCCGCGCCTGTTGCCGGGCCTTCTCCGATGCGCCGTGGGCCGTGATCATCACGGCCGGGGTCGTGACGTCCGCAGCACGGTCTTCCAGACCGATGCCGCGAGAGCGCAGGTCCTGGACGACCGATTCGTTATGCACCAGTTGGCCCAGGATGGTCAAAGGCTGGCGCCGGGATTCCTCCAGCGCCAGGGCGATGGCGTCGCGGACGCCAAAGCACATGCCCAGGTGCGCCGCCCGGATGAACTTCACGGCGGGCCGCGGAGGGAAAAGGATCGCGGATGCGCTTTGCATTACAAAGTTAGAGGCTGCGGGCGGAAAAGTGTTCATTCTTTTTATCGGGGTTAGGGCGCGGTCCTGGCCTGCTTGACGATTTGCTCCAGCAAATCAATGTACTGCGAAAAGGCACGGCGCCCGGACGGCGTCAGCGCGCAAGTGGTCAATGACCGCTGATTGCGAAAGGACTTTGTCACCGACACAAAGCCCGCCTCCTGCAATGTTTTGATGTGCATGCTCAGATTCCCATCCGTCATGTCGAGAGCGTCGCGCATTTCGGTGAACGACATTCCAGCCGAGGCCGCCAGCAACGACATGATGGGCAGCCGTCCCTTCTCGTGTATGACGCGGTCGATCTGGAGAAACGGTTTTGGGTTCACGTCGCATTCCCGTGCTTCTCGGTGAAATACAAGTAGATGCCGTACGCAAGGTGTGAACCGCCGAAGATCACGCCCATGGCCCAATGCATCCAGGAAAGGGCGGGTGCCGGCCCGAAGCTCATCGCCGCCCCGAGCACGCAGCCGCCCGCGATGAACAGCCAGCCAAAAAGCTTGAATCCGCGCGGCATGAAGAACCCCGCCGCATGCACGCCGCAGCCGTAGAGCACCATCCAGCCCGGCACCAGCAGCCCCACTGCCAACGGGGTCCGCGGCTCCGCGCACAGGAACATCAACCCGGTCGCGAATCCGGCGAAAAACGCCGGCGACAACGCCTGCGCCGCCCGCCGGGTCGGCGGCGACCAAAACGGCTCGGCGTCGTTGAGAGCCTGGCGTCGAATCAGCAGGAAGGCGCCCGCCAGGCATATCGCCGCCACCGCCATCCAATAACCGGCAAAGGCGCGCGGGGACCGCACGGGCGCAAAGGGCGCCACGATTGCAGCCGCGACACCGGCCAATCCGACCGCTCCCATGAGCGGGGCCAGAGCGCGGCGGTAAACCGCGGACCGTTCCATCAAGGTGCGAATGACACGTAAATTCTCGGCCGCCCAATCCGTTTCCATGCCGATACTTTGCACTGCAAAGCCAAACCCGTCAATCCCCAAATAAGCCGTCACAGCAGCGCCCCGGCCAGCAGCGTCAACCCCAGCCCGACCAGGCCGACGAGGGTTTCGCACAGGGTCCACGTCCGCCACGTTTGCGCGACGGTCAGGTTAAGGTAGTCTTTTACAATCCAGAAGCCGCCGTCGTTCAGGTGCGAAAGGAACAGCGAGCCGCAGCCGATGGACACGACGGCCAATTCGACATTGACGCCCGGGTGCCTGGCCAGCACAGGCACCATGAGGGCTGACGCCGCGGTGATCGCAACGGTGGCGGAACCGGTCGCCACGCGCATGAACGCCGAGACCATCCAGCCGTAAAGCAAGGGGGAAAAATGCGCCGCGCCGGCCATCGCGCCCAGGGATTGGGCCACACCGGAATCTTGCAAGACGCGCGCGAAGCCGCCGCCGCCGCCGACAATCAGGATGGTCATGCCGACTGCCGCGATGCTGGATTCGGTGAATTTCAATAATTGCGCCGCAGTCAGGCCGCATTTGATCCCCAGGGACCAGTGCGCGAAGAGGATCGCCGCGAACATGGCGACCGCGGGATTTCCAGCGAAGTCAGCCACATTGCGCACCGTCCCAACCGGCAGCGCCAGATCCGCCACTGAGGCCGCCAGCATCAGCCCCACGGGTGCCAGCATCGTGAAAAGCGTCAGCCCGAATCCCGGCCAGCGCGCTCCGGGATGAAGGGGGCTGGGTTCAGACGCCGAGCCGGTGACGTGGAGGCGGCGGCAACCCAGCCTTGCGAAGATCGGTCCCGCCACGGCGGCAGTCGGGATGCCGATTACAAAGCCCCACATCAGCACCAGGCCGGGATTGGCGTGCAGCACGTTGATGGCCACGACCGGCCCGGGATGCGGGGGCATCAGCCCGTGCATGACGGACAGGAATGCCAGCAGCGGCAGCGCCAATTGCAGAAACGGCTGCTTGGTTTCGCGCGTCAAAGTGTTGAGAATCGGCGTCAGCAGGATCAGTCCCACCGCGAACCATGTCGTCAGCCCGACCACCAGCGCCAGCGCCATGATGCACCAGCTAATGTGGCTCGGACCAAAAAACGCCGCGAACCGTTTGGCCAGCACCTCCGCTCCCCGCGATTCGGCCAGCAGCCGCCCCAGCATCGTTCCAAACCCGATCACCGCCGCAATCCCGCCCAACGTCGCGCCCAGCCCATCCTGGAATGCCTTCGCTGTCTCCAGCATCGGCTTGCCCGCTCCCGCCCCGACGCACAACGCCGCGGCCAGCAATGCCAGGAATGGATTCAGCCGCGCCACCGTCACCAACCCCACCAAAACGCCAACCCCCGCCAGCGCGATAACAATGAGGAACAAATCCCGGGATGTCATGCCGCTACTGCTTAAATAACAAATGACAAATCTTCAATGACCAATTCTCAATCATTTCAATCGCAGAAACCTCTCCCAAGACAGAGATGCGGCAAAAAAATGCATCCGCCCATGCGCCGCTTGACGATTCCACCGCGACTGACTTAATTAATGGCCATGCGAGTCTTTACGGGTTATTTGTGCGCCGCGCTGCTGGCGGCGGGTTGCGCCGCGCAACATTCTCCAGCGCCCTTTTCGGCGCAGCCCGCCGCGGACAAATCCAAGACGATCATCACGCCGGATTACAGGCCCGCCGGGCAGGTGGCCATGGTCAACAAGGAGGCTCGCTTCGTCATCCTCAGTTTTGCCGTCGGTCCTCTCCCGGAGCCGGGCCGGCGTTTGCGCATCGACCACCGCGGCCTCAAAATCGGCGTGGTCAAAGTCACCGGCCCGCGGCAGGACAACAACACGGTCGCGGAATTGGTGGAAGGGGAAGCCAACGCCGGTGACGACGCCAGGGCCGAATAAACGCTTCAGCCCGGCGACAGCGCATTGACCTTGGCCGCGAAAACAAAATCGCTCTGCGACAATCCGTCGATCTTGTGGGTCCACAGAGTCAGTTTGACCCTGCCCCAAGCCAGGTAAATATCCGGATGATGATTCTGTGCCTCGGCCAGTTCTCCGACGCGATTGGTGAAAGCCAGGGCGTCGCGGAAGTTGGCGAATCCAAACTCCCGTTCCAAATGGTGCTCGTCCACGATCCGCCAGCCTTCGCCCAATTGACGCGCCAGCGGGGTCAGCTCGCCGCCTCGCAACGGCGCCGCGCCGCCTTTGCAGGGAGCGCATTTTTCGTCTGCCAAATCGGCCATGTCCGAATCTACACTATTTCTTGAGAAACGCGCTGAACAAATCGATGGGGAGGGGCAGGAAAGTGGTCGTATTGTGCTCGCTGGCCATTTCGCGCATGGTCTGGAGGTAGCGCAGTTGGAGGGCGATCGGCTCTTTGGCGATCATGGCGGCGGCCTGGACCATCTTCTCGGCGGCCTGGTATTCACCTTCGGCATTGACCACCTTGGCCCGGCGTTCGCGCTCGGCTTCGGCCTGCTTGGCCATCGCCCGCTTCATGCTGTCGGGCAGCGCCACTTCCTTGACTTCGACGGAGGTCACCTTGACGCCCCACGGCTCGGTTTGCTTGTCAATAATCTCTTGCAGCTTCATGTTGATCACGTCGCGCTGCGAGAGCAGATCGTCCAGGGGCGATTGGCCCAGCACGCTGCGCAGGGTCGTTTGCGCAATGAGCGAGGTCGCCTTCCAATAGTTCTCCACCTTGATCACCGCGATGTTCGGGTCCACGACGCGGAAATAGACCACCGCGTCCACCGTGGCGGGGACATTGTCCTTGGTCATGATTTCCTGCTTGGGCACATCGATGGTGACGACGCGCAAATCAATTCGCACCATGCGATCGACGACGGGAATGAGGAAAACCAAGCCCGGCCCCTTGGCGCCGACCAGTTTGCCGAGGCGGAAAATCACCCCGCGCTCATATTCGCGCAAGATGCGCATGGCCTGCGGCAGCACGATCGCCGCGATGATGACCAGCACCACCGCTCCGGTGCCGAGTTTAAAGAGCAATTGAATGAGCTGTTCCATATTTTTCTTATTGGTTGGGTTGAGTGTTTCAATGAGTTCGCCGAGCCGGCCGCGTCGTTCTCCGGGCGTCCCCGCGATTCTCCAAACTGGCGAACGTGGCGGCGGCGCACTTGCGACAAACGAGCATGTCCCCATTCATGCGCCGGTTCCGCCACAAGATCAAGCCCAAAAGCCATTGGGGTGTGAGACAGGGTGACACAAAATTCTTCTGTTGGGCCACGACGCCTGTTTGAGGAACAAAGCGGCGCTGGCGCGCGCGCACTCCAAGACGCTTCGCGCACGCAGGAGGCTTGCGAAAATCCGCCTGGTCTTGGATTGCGCGCGCGCCAGCGCCGCTTTCCCCCGCGCGCCCAGCGTTTATAGATGAAGGTATATACGACTCTCATGGTCTCCCTGCGGAGACAAACCGCTTGAAGAATTTTGTCTCACACCCCAGTCGTTGGCTTTTGGAGAAGGGCGAGTCCTGAAAAATTCTGTCCCGCGCCTGATGAGGGGTGTGCATTCAAACGCACATTGTCCAAGCTGAATTCCGGGAGTAAACTAAAATCCGAATCAAGGTTGTTAGTAATACTTATATGAAACGTGTATGAAGACAATTTCTCTCCTTATTGCGACAGGTCTTTGTTTCAATCTCTCCCTTCAGGCGCAGTCGGCCGTCTTTTTGACCGACGCCAGCATGGGGGCGGATGACCCTAATTATGACGGCCAGGGTGTTGTCGTCATCAGCTGTAGGGTGACCATTGGCGGCACTCACGCGTTTTCCGACCTGCTTATAGTTGACAATTGAATGGTGACTCATTCGCCCGTCACCAATATGTCGGGCGGACTCGATTTAACAGTGAGCAACGATGTGGTCATCGATGCCGGCAGCGCGATCAATGTCAACGGCTTGGGTTTTGGGCCGGGGTTGGGAGCCGGGGCCGGATTTAGCTCGAACGAATTCCAATTTGGCTTCTATTAAACCAGCGCGGGCGGCGGCGGGTTTGGAGGCCGCGGCGGGTCGAGCTTTGGCCGTGTGCCGGGCGGTGATGTCTATGGCTCCCGCCGCGCCGTAGGCGCCATTGCCCCCGTATCAGCCGTGCCCGCCGCCACCGCCGGCCACATTGCCCTTGTATTCCAGACGAACCAATTCACCGGAACGACAGCCGTGTCCGGCGGCGGAGGATTTGTCGCCGGCCAAAGCGGCACCCTCTGGCTCTCGACCAACACCAGCAGTCCAATCGTGACGAACGTGGCGCCCGTGCCGGTTTCGGTGGCGGTGGATGTGCAAACGGGCAACCTGATGTTGCAATGGAGCGGTGGCGGCGGAGTGCCCTGCCAGGTGCAAACCTCAACCGATCTGATCCATTGGCAGCCGTGGGGCGGCGCGCTGTTGAGCAGCAACGGGCCGAACACGCTCAACCTGCCGGTGGGGGCCGATTCGGGAACATTTTTCCGGCTGGTTGTGGCGCAGTGACCGGCGCGATTCGGCGCTCTCGGACTTTTGGCAGAAGAATCGGCATTGCGCCAAGCGGCTAAATCTGGCATGGTTTGAGCATGAGTATGGCTGAGATAATGCGGGAAGTGGCCGATTGGCCTGCGGAACGCCAAAACGAACTGGCAGCCTTTCTTTTGCATCTTCGCCTTGAGAAGGAATAGCGCGTGGCGGTCAGAAATGACCCGACGGATTGACGATAAGAATCCTGCCAACTGGATTTCCCTGACAGAATGGAAGAAGGCCTCCGCGGCGAGTGAGAAATGAGGAGCAGTAATGCCACGGTACCGGGTTCTGATAGCAAAAGAGGTTATTGCATCCCTTGGCAACGGTTCGCGCCATGAGAAGTTATTAATTACCCGGCTCTTTGACGATCTTGCAGATGATCCTTATAGGGTGGTGACTACATTGAGCGGGATGATGTTCGAAGGCCAATCCAAGTTTTGGTGGTCGGCCGGTTTGCGTTCTGGTTCTGGTCCGACCACGCTGTCAAAGAAGTCAAAGTCCTGGATCTGACATCGGCAGGACGTTAAAACGCTTCAACCGTTCTCATCTCGACGTAAAGTCTAACACAGCGGCGGACACCCGCAAGGAGGAAGGATGTCGCTGTCGGTTCTCCGCTCAATCTATATCAGGCCAGGAATTTTTCAAGGCCGCGGGCGGATTTCAACGGGCTGATGAGGGCCAGCGTGAATCGATCGGGCCGCAAATACTCGCGGGCGGCGGCGCGGACTTTGCCCGCCGTGATTTCGCCCAGGCGCTTCTTGACTTCGTCGGGCGGCGAAATTTTCCCGTACCCCAGCCATTGCTCGCCGGCCCACATCATCTGGTTTTCGCTGCTTTCCAGGCTCAGATCGTGCTGGCCGATCAGATAGTCGCGCGCGCGGCGCATTTCCGCGGCCGGCACCAGTTCGTCCGCCAGGCGCTTGATCTCCCTCATCATGATCTTGAGGGTCTTCTCCAGGTTATCCAGGTCGAGGCCGGCCGAGATGACGATGTCGCCCGCATCGTCGAAGAAGCTGTTGCCGCTGGAGATGGAGTAAGCCAGGCCGTGGTCCTCTCGGATGGTTTGGAAGAGGCGCGAACTCATGTTTTCGCCCAGGACGACGTTGAGGAGGCGCAAGGCAAAACGCTGTTCGTCATGGCGCGAGCAGGCTCGGATGCCCAGGGCGATCTGGGTCTGCTCCGTTTCCCTGGTGTGCAGGAACACCACGGGCTGCCTTTGAGCGGTCGTGGCCGGCACGTAGCCCGGCCTGGGTCCGCGGCCGAATTTCGCGGCGTATTTTCGCGCCGCACGCAGCGCTTCGGCGTGCGTGATCCGCCCCGCCACGGCGACCAGGGACGCGGCGGCGACGTAATTGGTTTTTTGATAGCCAACCAACTGGGGGCGGCCAAGGGCGTCGAGCGTCTTCTCGGTGCCGGTGATGCAGCGGCCCAGCGGCTGGCCGGGCCACATGGCGGCGTTGAGAAGTTCCTGGACGTACTGCTGCGGCTGGTCAACGTACATGGCCAGTTCCTCCTTGATCACCTCGCGCTCCTTGTCAATTTCCACCGCGTCGAAGGCCGAGCGCAAAAACATGTCCGTGAGCACCTCCAGCAGCCGCTCAAATTCCCCGTAGCGCGCCCGCGCGTAAAAACAAGTCTGCTCCTCGCTGGTGAAGGCGTTGAGGTAGCCGCCTATGCCTTCGACCGCCTGCGAAATCTCCCGCGCCGAGCGTTTCCGCGTCCCCTTGAAGAGCAGATGCTCGATAAAATGGGAGACGCCGCTCAACTCCGCCGGCTCGTGGCGCCCTCCGACCCCAACCCAAATTCCGACGCTCACGCTGGCCATGTGCGGCATCTCCGCCGTGGCCACCGTCAGACCGTTCTCCAGCCGGGTCACTTTATACATAGGGTCATCGCCTGGGTGTTACGCGAGAGCGCGCGGGGTTGATTCCGGCGGCCCGACCTGTCTCATGTAATCGAGAATCCGCTGGACCGCCTCATCCGCGTCGTCAGTTAGTAAAAACAAGTCCAAATCCGCCGGGTTGATCATTTTTTCCCTCACCAGGGCGGTTTTCATCCAGCGCAGCAACCCACGCCAGTGCCGGCGGCCGAAAAGGATGAGGGGAAATCGCGGGATGCGCTGGGTCTGCGCCAGGGTGATGACCTCGAAGAATTCATCCAGGGTGCCGTAACCGCCGGGCATGAAAACGAAGGCAATGCTATATTTGACAAAGCAGACCTTGCGCGAGAAGAAATAGTGGAAGTGAATCGGCGCGTTGGCAAAGCGGTTGCCCTTCTGCTCGAAGGGCAGCTCGATGTTCAGCCCGATGGATTTTCCCCCGCCCTCGGCCGCGCCCCGGTTGGCGGCTTCCATGATGCCGGGACCGCCGCCGGTGATGACCGGCAGCTTGTGTCTGGCCAGTTCGCGCGCCATGGTCCTGGCCGCCTGGTAATAAGGATCGTTCGGCTTGGTCCGCGCCGAGCCGAAAATCGTCACCGACGGCCCAACCTGCGAAAGGGTCTCGAATGAATCGACGAATTCCGCCATGATGCGGAAGACGCGCCAAGGGTCTTCCTTGGTGAATGGTTCAGTCTGGTTATTCATCTGGAGACGCATCTTGAGCCAAGCGCCGCCGCACTGCAATCGCGTTGATGAGCATCTCGACGTAGGGCACGTCGTCTGGAACGGTCACTTTGGGGTTTGGAGCGGGAAGAAAGACCAGTTTGACGGCCTGGCCGATCATTTCGCAGGCGGCTGTGTCGTCGGTGATTTGCAATCCGCTCGCCCGCGCGGCGGCCAACGCGCGCCGGATCACTTCAACCCGGAAGGTCTGCGGCGTCTGCACGGCCCACAATCGCGATCGATCCAGGTGCCGTGTCACAAAGGCGCCGTCGTCGGAATGCTTGATGGTGTCGGACACCGGCTGGGCGGCGACAGCGGCGCCTGTCTGGCGCGCGGCGGCGATGGTGGCTTCGATCAACGCGAGGCTGGTGCAGGGACGCGCGGCATCCTGGATGGCGACGATTTCCGAGCGCGGTGAAAGGTTCTCCAAGCCGTTCCAGACCGAGTCCTGGCGTTCCTTGCCGCCGGGGGCGAAACGGAAGGGTTTTGCGAAGTGATACTGCGCGGCCAATTGGGCAAAGGCGCTTTGCCGGCCATCCCGCACCACCAAAACAATTTCATCAATAAACGGCGCGCCGTCGAAACGCTGCCAGGCGTGGGCGACCAGCGGGCGTCCGGCCACGGGCAGGAACAACTTGTCCGTTTGCCCTCCCATTCGGGTGCTCTTGCCGGCGGCGACGATGATGGCGGAAATCACGGCGCTGGAAGATTTAATTGCCGCCGCGGCCGCGGTGGCGGGCCAGTTGTTTGGCCAGGCGGATGGCGGCGATCATGCTGGAAGGATTGGCCTTGCCCTGGCCGGCGATGTCATAAGCGGTGCCGTGGTCGGGGGAGGTGCGGATGAAGGGCAAACCCAGAGTCCAATTGACCCCGTTATCGAAGGCAACCATTTTCATGGGCGCCAGTCCCTGGTCATGGTACATGGCGACGACCGCGTCGTAATCGCCCCGATAGGCGTTGTGAAAGAGCGTGTCAGCGGGCAGCGGGCCGACGACGTCAAGGCCCTTTCTCTGGGCGGCTTGCACGACGGGGCCGATGATGGTGATTTCCTCGTCGCCAAACTCGCCGCCTTCGCCGGCGTGGGGATTGAGACCGCAAACGGCGACGCGGCGCCGGGGCAGGCCCAAATCCTGGCACGCTTGGGCGGCCAATTCGATGGCCAGCTCAATTTTGTCCGCCCGCAACTCCGCCGCGACCATTTTGAGAGGGAGATGGGTTGTGGCCAGGGCGACGCGGAGCCATCGGCCGCGGTCATCGGCCCCCAGGAGCATCATCGCGGTGCGCGAGGTTCCGGCCAATTGGGAGAGGTACTCGGTTTGTCCGACGAACGGCTGGCCGGAGCGCATGACGGCTTCCTTGTTCAACGGGGCGGTGATCAGGGCGTCGAGTTCATGGTTCAGGCACCGCTGGGCGCCATCGGTCAGCCAGGCCAGGGCGGCGCTTGCCGCGGCCGGCGAACCCGGTTGGAGCTTGGGCGGCAGCGGGGCGCTCATGGGATTGTGCAAAAAGAAACGGCCCTTGGCCGCGAATTCCGAAAACGGCTGCAGGGGCAGGCTCATTCCCAGCCGCTCATAGACCGATGCCGTGTAATCGGCGTCGCCAATCAGCAGGTAGCGCGTCTCATCGCTCCCCGCTTCCAGCGCCAGCGCCTTGAGGGTGACTTCCGGTCCGATGCCGGTGACGTCTCCGAGCGAGATGGCGATCCAGCCTGTCATTGATAATACCAGACAAACGTTTTCTTCTGCAGCCGATGAATCCACCGCTCATAGAGCCGTTTGCTCTCCTGCGTTTTGAGGGCGACTTCGATCTCCTGACGCACCTCGGCGACCGGCTTGACGTGGGCGGGCCGGGCGTCATCGACTTGCAGGATGTAACAGGTTTCGGGCATCTCCGAAGTTTCGGGCAGCTTTATGACGCCGCTGTGCTGGCCGGCCTTGAGGGAAAAGGCCACGTCGGACAACTCGGGGCGGCAATCGGTTCGATCCACCCATCCGCGCTTGCCCCCCGCGGCGCGCTGGGAGCCGGACGAATAAATCCGGGCCATCTGGTCAAAAGACGCCCCGGCGTCGATCTTGGCCAGAACCTCGCCGGCCATCTCGCTGGCGAACCCGGCGGGCCTGCTGGAAGGCTGTTCGATGACGATCATGCGCAGATCGACCTGGTCTTTCATTTTGAAACTGTCCTGGTGCGCCTCGTAATACTGCTCAATCTTCAGCGGAGAGATGAAGATTTTGTGCAGCTCCGAATCGTTCTGGTACTTCATATACCGGATGATGAACCCGTCCCGAACCTCCCGCCGATGCGCGTCCAGCGTCTTTCCCCGGGCGTGCAGCGTTTGGATCAGCAGGGCGCGGTCGCCGTGGTAGTTCTTCTGAACCTCCTCTCGAATCTGGTCGTCAATGAGCGACTCCAGCACGTTGGTGACGTAGCCGGAGGTGATGAAATCGTGCAGGATCAATTTGTCCTCCACCTGCTGTTCGACCTCCTGGTCCTTCAATTTCACTATGGCCTTGGCATACTCCTGCTTGTCGGTCGCGTAAAGCCGCGCCACGGCTTGCGCCGTTTCGCTTTGCAACATGCCATCCTCAATCTCCGCGTAGGTGATGACCGAATCGGCCACCACCACGTTGATGGCGCTGACGGTCATCGGGGTATCGGCCCGCGCCGCCGATGCGAGCAACAGCGGAAGTCCGGTGAAAAAAAGGCAAAAACGTCTCATCAATGAGATGGGACATTACGGGAGCCTGTCGGCGAGTTCAAGCGGCGAATTGAGCCATTCTTCCGGCCCGCGCGCATAAAGGAGGGGCGGCCCGCGCCCGCAAGCCCGCTTGCGCCGCGGGAGAACTCCAGGCCCTGCCTTTCTTACGGTGCATAAGTTGTTCTCTGACTTGTAAATGGCTTTTTCATAAAAGTTATTCACCGAGGACTGGCCTGGGGTGAAAAAGGTGCACAAGGGTGCACAAGCCTGCATAAACTCCGGGATTTCCGCCCCGCGGGCCGCAAAATGCGCTCGCGATTGCGATCTGGCCCCACTCAAATCCCCTCCCCGTCGTCAATTCAAGCCGTAAATAGGCGTAAATAGGCGTAATTTACCGTAATTTCCGTAACCAGTGAACTCCGGCCGTGGGGGAAACCCTCACCGCCGTCAATTTAAGCCGCAAATAGGCGGTCAAAACCTCAGACGAAGACATTCAACCACGTCCGCCGTCGCCTGGCTATGGCGGACAGGGATTTCACTGATTTCACGGATAAAGAATTCAGAATCCGTGTTATCCGGGTAATCCGTGGTTAACTCCCTTTTCTTCAATGGCTTACGGCGCACAGCGGGCATGACGGTTCGCGCCAGACACGCCGCCCGGAGCGGGAGACGGGCCGCGCCAACAGCATTTCAAAGAACAAGCCTGCTTATTAAATGTAACACGGAAGACGGAGATGGCAAGAACCATTTTTACCGCGGAACAGAACACTCGAGAATCAAATCCAATCGGGAGAGGCGAGATCCCGCGAGACCCTGACTGATAGGAGAAAACAGCCTTTCTCACGCAAAGCCGCAAAGCCGCGGAGAAAGAATTCCGTTGAAGAACTTGAACAAAAGAAAACGAAGCAAACGAAGATGAAGAGGCATCCTTGAATATCTTTCCGGAACAAACACGGCTCCGGGGCCTTGATCCCGCGCCGCTCCGGGCCGCCCTGGTCCCGGAGGGACACACTTTTTCTCTTCGTTGCCTGTGAATCCTGTAAAACCCCGGTCGCTTTGCCAATGGAAACTTGTAGCCGGGGGGCAATTCGCCATCGAGCAACCAACAAGCACGGAAACGAGCAGATTCGTCACCGGCCAGAGGCGGGGCCCGCGGAACATTCCGCCTTCGCGCTATCCGCTACGGTGGACAGATTTGCCGTCGCCTGGCTATGGCGGGGCAAGCGCGGAATGACGCAGATGGAGGCCAAAACAGGGGTTTTTCAGCTTGAAATGGACGAAGCTACGATACGATCCCTTTGATTCGTGAGCACGCCACTGGAATTTCGCTCGATCATTTTTCCAGGAACAGGCCTGGCCTATCCCTTGTAAAGGTCGTGTGTGCCGATGGACACTGACCAGACCGTTTTGCCATCAATGAAGAATGTCGCCCGCAAATCACCGGCGATGTCCACCGCGTAGATTGTGCGGCCATAAAGAGCGGAAAGCCTGTGAATCTTGTGCGTCCGCAGGCGCGCATCGAATGGGTTGGCCTTGAAAATCGGAAACGCCTGCCGCGCCGCCCGCTGCTGAATTTCTGAGAGGCTGCTCCAACTCCGCCAAAAGGTCTTTGCGGCGCGAAAGCGGTAGTTCATTGGCCGCCCGGATACGGCTCATTCAACGCGGTGTCCAAATCCACGACGCGGCCGGCGGCGATGTCAGCCATGCCCTGTTTGAACTCTTCCGGGACCCAGGAATCATCGGATTCCACTACGAATTTAGTCACCAGCGCCCGCTCGTCCGATGGCAACGCTTTAATCTGCTCAATAATGTCCTGTGCGCTCATGTTCCTAGTTTCCCACAGACATTCTCGTTCAGCAAGCAGCAACCACACCCCCCGGACAAACACAGGCCAAATATGCCCGGAGCGCCGGTTCTCGATAGTCACGCCCTCTTCAAATTCCTCTGCGTAAGAGCCAACTGTGGTCGCAGGATTTTACGGCCAAGCTGTTTTGCAACGTCGAGTTCTGGATTGAACGGGTGCCGAAATTGATCGGCCTTTGGGGGTCATCATAGGGGTCAAACCGTACTATTGGCTTGTTCATGTTCTTTTCTCCATAGATATAGCGCTGCGTTGAGTGTTTGGCGCGTGCCCATGTGCAAGCGCGTCGCAAGCCAGCGGATCGGGACGGTCGTCTCCCGCCGTATTCGAGCGGCCAGCGCCACTTTAACAGGATCGGTTTTCGCCCGGTCT
>Ga0224555_1000940_pt1 | contig 43789 bp, 44 predicted proteins | sample 714S23034metaG_FD_180687 | JGI IMG/M metagenome (GOLD analysis project Ga0224555, IMG submission 180687) | Peat soil microbial communities from Stordalen Mire, Sweden - 717 S2 30-34 | ecosystem: Environmental > Terrestrial > Soil > Wetlands > Peat | place: Sweden: Norrbotten County, Stordalen...
TTTGCCTGGATGCAGAACTACCGCCGATTGGTTACACGGTGGGAATACCACATCGAGAACTTCCTCGGCTTCGTGCAACTGGCCTGCCTTTTGATGCTGCTTAAACATTTATGAGATGGCCTCTAGGTAATACAGATCGCATCTGCGGTATTGTTGTTTGAAATACTCTTCAGCAGGTCGATCTGTGATCCTGCGGAACAACCTTACCGCCGCTGGAGTGCACCTGCGGCTGACTACAATTGTCGCCATACTAATGAAGGATTCTGAGGCTCCAGGCAATTGCCCTGAGCAATTTTCTTGGTGTGACCCCCCTGTATAAGTCTTTATTCCCCGCACTTTTCCAGAAATATCGAATTATATTTAGAAGTAGATCGGCTCTGAAGCGCCGATCGGTCCCGACCCTGCTGGAAATTCCGCCATAAGAATACTTCGCTATTATCACATCAACGTACCTGAATCTCCCCCCCTTGGCCCAGCAGCGCATAGTGAAGTCCCGATCCGCCATAATGGGGTATTTTTGCTTATAGTCGCCCACTCTTCTGGCGAATGCCGTTCTATAGAAGAGTGCCTGATGGCCGATGGGTTTAGTCAACACCGTGCTTAGGTCTAAAACACCACCAGTGACAGTGCCATTAATGTCTGGATCCGCCGAGCCAACGCGTTGGTTGTTGCCATACAATACATCGCTGCTATCCTCATCAGGGCTGCCCAGTATCCTGCTCAGAACGTTTTCGTCATAAAGCTCGTCATCACTGCCCAGGAAGTACAGCCATGCGCCCTTGGCTCGGTGCATCGCCTTGTTCATTGCGTCATAAATGCCTTTGTCGGGTTCCTGCTCAAGCTCGATACTGATTCCGGGATTGTTTCGCTGGAATTCGTGAATCAACTCAACAGTTTGATCCGACGATCCTCCGTCCTGGATGACAACCTCGTAGTCAGTGAAAGTTTGGCTGGCAATGCTGCGAAGGCACTGCTGCATCGTTCCTGCGGAATTGAAGGTCGGGATAATTATCGATAGCTTTGGCATAGCTCTTTCAGGGAGTATTCAACATTTGTGTTTTGGGGTAACGGGTTGGTTACTTACCAATTACAGACCTGCCTTTAAGAAACAGCTCCTTCGCCTCACGTCGCAAATCGGAGCAACTCCGTTTAAGACATTGCACAGCCTTGCGTTGATGAGAATGTTCTGTGCCGGCCGTGTTAATCAACTTCGGATTAATGAAGATTCTGTATCCGCTCGACCTGATCTTGTTGTTCAACGAGACATGTTCGCAAACAGGTTCGCCTGCCTCATCGACTCCAGCATACCGAATGCCGTCCAGCGTCCGCCTGCGGTAGACGGCCAATCCGCCAAATGCTGAGTCGACCTCGATCCAATCATTGCTCTCATCGATGGTAATCATCTTTGTGTATATTGCCGCCCAAAGAGCGGCCTCTCGCTTCGCCTTCATGGCAAGCAAGAAATGGTATTGCTGCCAGCAATCGTTCGGACTCCAAAGGTGATGCCGGAGCGCCCAGATGTCGTAGTATGGTCCGCGCTGGTTGGCGGTGCAGACGTCCCAATCGGAGCGCAGCCAGCAGGAAGCGAATCCTCCCGATGTAGCAAGGTTGTTGACTCCGTCAAGATCAGCCACTACCACGTAGTCGATGTCCGCATACAGCGGATTGGATTTCAACTCGTCAAGGTACGCGTTTCTGCAGTGGGCGATCCGCTGAGTTCGAATTGGCATCTCTTGCCGGAGAGAACCCAAAGAGATGAATCGAAAACCGGGGACTGTCTTTTCAATGCCGCGAAGTGCGTCTATCGTCTTATCGGAGCTGTCAGACTCGATTACAAGCCACGAGAGCGCTTTGCAACCTTTCAGCGATTCAAGGAGCCGTAAAACATCATTCTGAACGGTGCTTTCGCAATTCCTTGCTAATCCCACCACAAGGATTCTCTGTTCGAAGAGGCTTAATAAGGCTTGACGTTCCATCACGTCAATTTGTTTCCGAGCGCTGAGGTCCAACTTTTGCGAATTCGACATATCTCGACGTGTCATCTTTGCGTCAAAGACCGTATCCTGGATACTAGGTCTGCATCTTCCTGATGGAGGGCGCAAATGTCAAAGTAATAGACTGCGACTCCATGCCGCCTGTTAGATGCCAAATAACTATCGAGATCGATCAAAATGCTGCGGTTGTTCGCCTCCGTGTGCAGCAGATAATTCCCGTAGTTGTCGAAGTAAATGAAGTCAGAATAGCCGGCGCTGATCAGAGCTTCGATGGCTTCTAGCCCTGCGCGCGGCTCTTCGGGGCGAAAATGCGGATCGTACTCGAAGAAGACAACTGGCTTCGACTTCTGGATAAACTCGAGGGATTGCCTGAGGATGTCAAAGTCGAATCCTTCCGTATCTATCTTCAGGAGCTTCGCACTTTCAAACTCAGGATAGTCAGTCAGGATTGCCTGCAAACTACGAAGCCTGACTGAGCCCTGAGCGTCTACTGCTTCGACCAAGCAAGCGTTGTTTCCGAGGTCATGGGCAGAATTCAAGTTCACTGCTATTCCGTCTGGACCTACAAAGCTCTTCTCTATCTTGACCTCTGGGCCGAGCCGGGCAACATTTTCTGTCAGAAAGGGGAGCAGCGAAGGGTCGCCTTCGATGCAAAGCACAGGAATCTCTACGGACTCACGAATCAGCGCTGCCGTATCGCCAACATTTGCGCCGATGTCGATAGCATGTAGTCCCGGGTACTTGGACTTCAGGATGCTCGCGATCTGTCCAAGCGCCGTATCGTAGAGGTGATAGGCGCTTCGGTAGTTGAGCACTTGGCTATTTACAGGGAGGTGAATTTGATAGGGACCAATTTCAGCAAACTGCGGCTTAGGCTTCCGAAAGCGGCGCTGAAGCGAATCCACCAGACGAATGGGGTGAAATATTTGTCGGGCAACGAACTTGAACTTACGAGTCATTCGTTACTGCCTCCTCAACTCCGGCGGAATCTGCCTAACAACTTGCGCGGGATTTCCTACCGCAATGGTCCACGGTGGTATGTCTTTGGTTACAACAGCACGAGCTCCGATGATTGCGCCTTCTCCGATGGTTACTCCCTTCAAGACCGTCACATCGAAGCCCAACCATGCGTAATCGCAAATTCTAATGGGTGAAGCTACAACCTTGCTCCAATCTTTGTTTGTAGCAAGGTGGCCCCGGGGCAGATCGATCAATTGCTGATCCTGATCTGCGATGCGGTCTAGATACGAAATCGAATGTGAATTATGGTCATAAATTGTGCATCCCCATGCTATCGTGACAGCATTTCCGATTTCGATTGAGGAGCGCGAAATTACAACGGTTCCGCTGTTAATAAAGACCCCGTCGCCTACCTTAATTTTGCCTGCTGTACTTTCAAAGATGAATTGATTTCGCAATATACAGCGGTCTCCAATGTGCAGCGCCACATCATCCCGTTGAAAATCAAAGCGGATTCGAAACTCTGAGCCGAGTTGTGACTTGCCCATACAAACATTTTTGCATTGTGCTACAGTACGATACGGGTCGTAGAAAAAGCGGTCCCTAATTCTATCTAGGATTTGCATATATTCTCGATTTCACGCCAAAGAAGTGACGTCCAGTGGAGGGCGCTGAGTTTTAACACTTGCAATATGAACAAACAACCGAGTGATCAAAACAGCATATGCTGGAAACGCAATGAGCGACTGCGTGATGATCGAACCCATACAAACTCCCATCACACCGAATCTACGCGTTAGAAAGATCGAAAGGGCCAGATTGCTCACGCCGACGATCATAACCAGCACAGTCTGTTCTTTCAGGACTCCCATGCCATTGAGGAGAATGGAGGCCACCACTGAGACCGCGTTAACCACTCCCCAAACCGCCAAAACGACTAGCAGCGACATTGGGGCATGGAAGGTCTTCCCTACAGCAACTCTCAGAATCCAGGGCCCTGCGAGGACCAAAGCCGTGCACACCGGAACCGTGATCGCGAGCACCAGCCATAAAGAGCCGAAGAAAGCGCGCCGGACCCATGCGACATCGCCGCGGGCAATCGCCTCTCCGTACGCGGGCCAGAGGGGATTGATCGCCATGGAGACGACCGAAGAGACAAAGCCGAAGAGTTTCTGCGGGACAGCGTACAGAGCTACTGCCGCCGCACCCATAATTTGATCGATGACGATGTTATCGGAGGTAAAGGAAAGGGCGAACGCACATTGAAGCACGAAGAACATGATGCCGAGCTTGAAGATTTTGTGCGCCGACGTGGCGCTATAGGCGTGCCAAGAGGGCAGCAGCCAGGGATGGGCACGAAACAGGATCCAGCCGTTGAACAGGGATGCGACGAGTCCAGCAAAGACTAATGCAGAAACAAGCCATACAAGGTTGGCATGCAACGAAATGACGATGAGGATTGCGCCCAGGGAGAGAATGCTGCCGATGGCGCTCACTATCTGCGAGGAGTATCCCTTTTGCAGCCCCGCCTGAGCGCGACCGATAACGCCCAAAGGGATACTTAGGACGAACGAGGCATAGAGGACGAGGAATGCCTTCGCTCCTTCGGCGGCGGCGGCCGTGGACTTGACGTTGAGCATCCTCATCCATGGCAGGAACGGATAGCCGACGGCTCCTGCGACGGCCAGGACAGCGGCGATGCACAGCATGAGGGCGAGGGCGCTGGTGACGTGCTCGCGGGCCAGGCGGCGATCGTCCTTGCCATAGGCTTCAGAGATGGCATTCATAAGGCCGTTGCCAATGCCGAGATCCGCGAAGCCCATGGCCGCGATGATGGAAATCAGCACCATCCAGATGCCGTAGCGCTCAGGGCCGAGATAGCGATAAGTGAGCGGAACGGTGACAAGCGATGTGAGCAAGCTAATGGCCTTGGCAACACCAGCGGCCATGGTGGTGAGGGCAGCGCGACGAAACCGCTCCTTGGAGCGCCCTCCTTCAGTTGCTGTTTCGAACGGACGCAAGCGAAAGAGCGATAGTAAACGTGCGCATTGCTGGACTGCGTTTATCGCCTGCCTCTTTCGTGGTTCGGATGGCACACTAATGTTCGGATGGTCGTCATCGTCAATATCGATAAAGGCTTGAACGCGCCGAGGATGCCGTAGGTCAATATTCACGTTTCCGGATGAGTTCCATGCCCGCGTGAAAGAGGAAGTGGGGGCCGTCGAACAAGTCGCGCCGCCAGAGTTTCCTGGGTTCCTTCAGAAACCGGTAGAGCCATTCTAAACCTGCGCGACCCATCCACTCTGGGCAGCGAGAGACAGTGCCGGCAACAAATGCGAAAGCTGCGCCGACGCCAATGGCAACCGGGACGTTGAGACTCTTCAGCCTGTCATGGATCCAGATATCCTGTTTCGGCATCCCCAGTGCAACCCAGAGGATGTCTGGCCGCGCGGCGTTGATCCGCTCCACGATTGCCGCATCCTCGGAAGGCGTGAGAGGGCGGAAGGGCGGTGAATAGGCTCCGGCAATCCTGTGGCCGGGGTAGTTGCGCGCAACCGTCTCGCACAGTGCGGCAAGGGTCTGTTCCGTATCGCCATAGAAGTAGCTGCTGTAGTGCTTTTCCTCTGCCCGCTTCAGAAACTCCAGCATGATCTCGGCGCCCGGCGCACGTACGGCATTGCGGTGGCCACGCATCCGGGCCAACCAGACTGGGGCGATGCCGTCGGGCACCCAAAGCTCCGCCCCATTCAGAATCGATCGGATGCCGGGGTTCTTGTGCGCTTCCAGCAGCCCGTGGAAACCGGTCACAATTACCTGGCGGCAACGGCCATCGCGCGTGCCGGTCCAGCGCTCGATGTGGTCGACCGTCCGCATTGCCGAGACGAGGTGAACGCGCGAACCGAGGATGTGAACGGACGGTTCAGTCCACCGACCAGCTTCAGTTAGTTTCATGTTCATTTTGCGAGGCGGCCAAGGTTCGGCTCCTTACTCCGCTTTCTCGGTTTTCCCATGACCATAGTGGCCATAGTGGGAATACCCATAGTTTGAGTAGCCATCCGAAGATGTGTTGAGGCTCACCTGATTCAGAACCACTCCGATGATATTGGCGCGCAGCCGATTCAGGACTGAGATTACCTCTGCAACGGCGCGGCGCCTGGTTTCTCCTGCTAGGCTGACGATGAGGACTCCATCGGCGGCGGTGGCCATCTGGAGACACTCGGCAAAGCCCAGAAGGGGAGGCGAATCCAGAATCACCAGATCGTATTCCTTCGCAAACTCGTCCAACAAGGTTGAAAGCCGCGGGCCGATCAGATCGGCGGCGCGATGGGAGCCCAGTCCAGCCGGGATCAGACTCAGGTTTGGCCTGCCCTCTACTGGCATTGCGACATCTTGCCAAGGCAGTTCGCCGGTAAGAACATTGGAAAGCCCCTCTCGCGGAGTCAACCCAAATTTCGTGTGGAGACTGGGACGTCGCAGATCACCGTCCACAAGCAGCGTCTTCTTACCCCGGTCCGCATTGGCAACGGCAAGATGGGCCGCAATGGTCGTCTTCCCCTCGCTGGGAGTGGCGCTTGTGACTACAATCGAGCGCAACCGCCCTTCGAAATCGGACAGCAGGATGGTATTGCGTATCGTCCGCACGGACTCTTCGAAGTCGGAAGTCGAGCGATAGTGTCCCTTTCCATTTCCACTCTGAGCGGTCTTGGCCACGACGGCATGCGCCGGGACGGCCGATGCACTTTTCAGGAGCTGAGCCGCAGTGCGATCGACGGGCATCGTCCCAATGACATCTGTGCCAAGAAACCGGCTGGCCTCCTTAGGATCTCGGAGTGTCGTATCAAGCGTGTCTAGCAACAACACTGCGCCTACCGCCAGAAGGGTAGACAAGAGAAACGCCACCAGAATGTTAAGCTTCAAATTTGGAAACACCGGGTGCAACGGTGGCCGCGCCACATCGGCGATCCGGATATTGTTGCTTTGAAAGCCGGCATTAATGTCCGACTCTCGAATCTTCTTGATTAACTCGTCGTACAAGGCCTTGTCGGCGTCGGCCTCCCGCTTCAACTGTTGATACTCAAACGAGCGGGAGTTGAGATGATCCCATTCCGCCTTTGTGTCAGCAACTGTCTGTTGGAGCAATTGCTCGCGACCCAGCGCCTGACGATATTGCACTGCAACTCTCTCGGTGATATTGTTGCGCGTGTCTTCAAACTGCCTCTCCGCTTCTGCCAGTTCTGAAGCGGCCTTGCGGTATTCCGGGTGGGTGGTGCCGTAGGTCGCCTTGGCCAGCGCAAAGTGCTGGCGCGCCTGGTTCAGAGAATCGGTGAGCTTTGCGAGCGATTCCCCCTGTGATGAAACCTGTGCGGCTGCAACAGAACCTGATTTTATGGCCTCCCAGGCTGCTTGCTTGCTGACCCTTTCTGCCTGAGCATTTGTATACTCCGTGTTCAATTGCAGGAGCCGCGCTGAAAGAATGTTCGATTTATCTTCCGGATTGATTACATCCAGGTCTTTTTCAAACTGCGCAAGGGCAAGATTGGACTGCTCCATCTTTGCTTTCAGTTCATCGAGCTGCTTTTCCATAAACGACGACAAGCTGGCCGACGACTGAATCTGGATGTTGTACATATGAGCGATGTACGAGTTCGCGATCGCATTGGAGACATCTGCTGCGAGGCGCGGGTCTGTAGATCGATAGTTGATGAGCAGAAGATCGGTGCCAGTGGGCCGGGTCACCTTAAGGTGACTCAGGGAAACCGGGGCCGCTGCCATCTCCTGCACCTTCTGCGAACTCAGGTGGTTAGACTTCCCTTCGAGATTCAGCAGATGGTACTGCTCGGCCACCGGACGAAGCACCGAGTCCGACTGAATGAGATTGATTTGCGTCGCGATGAATGCTTCAGTTTCATCGCCAGCTGAGCGCGTAGAATCCTGGCCGACAACTTCTGGCGGAGCCTGGCGGTCAATGTCCATCGTGGCTGTCGACTCATAGATCGGTTGCAGCCGCGCGGAGACTATAGCGGTGACAAGAACGCAGGTCGCAACGAAGGCCACGATCTTCCAGCGATGCCGGCGCAGAATCCAGAGATAGTGCGATAGGGGAACCGCGGGAACTTCCGGTTCGAATTCCTGCTGCGGCGGAATTGGCGCGGAGTATGCCACCGCAGCAGGATGGTTGGACTGCCCAGAAGGAATTACCTCCGCCAGTCGCGATTGTTCACGCATAAACCCTCTTCTCAGAAAACCTAATGTGTTACGGCGATCATTAAGGCGGCGACGCCGAGGCCTGTCCCAGCAGCTATTTCAAGAGCCTTCGCACTAGCCCGCATGCCTGTCTCACTCGGAATGTAAAGCATGTCGTTGGCATACAGGGGCACGTCTGGAGATTTGCGAGCCAGGATCTTTTTCACATTGATTGGAATCTCGTTCTTGCCGCCGCCGCTGCCTTCGATACGGTAGATATAGGCTATGTGCCCGGAAAAGGAGTCCAATCCTTCTGAGAGGGCCAGCGCCTTGAGGACGCTGCTCTCGGAACCATCCGTGATAGGGAACGCGCCTGGATGCTTTACATTGCCCGCAACGAAGATCCGGCCGGCCTCGGGAACACGGATATTTTCTCCGCCCTCCAGCTTCAAATTCAAAGCCTGGTTATCGGTGTTAAAGAGGGCGCGCGCTGGAATTCGCTCCGTTAGGATTACCGATTGGTCGTTCGTGCCCGGCGGTGGATGGCTCACGAGGATTTCCGAACCGGCATTATCGGCAAGTCCCCCCGCCCGTGAAATTGCCTCAAGCAGCGTCACTGTCCCGGTGGCCTGAAACGTTACCGGGGTCCTCACCGCCCCGGTAACGGTGATTGGCCGGCTGCGGTACTCCACAACCGAGACCGTCACGACCGGGTCTACTAGCACGTTCTCCTCAACCAGGGCCGTCGTGATGGTCTTCTCGAGCTCGGCAGGATAGAGACCCGCTGCCTTGATACGCCGCTGAACCATCGGCAAGCGGATATCGCCGTCAGAGTCCACACGAACAGCACGGGTCAACTCGGGCGAATCGTACACCGTGATGCCAATCAGATCGTCCCTTCCAATCTTCTCCACGGGAAGGTTGGAGCTTTCGCTGAAGGAGGTTGCTCCAGAACCCGCATGGCTCGACGTATCCTGCTGTTGAGCCGAAACTGAACTGGCAACGGCAATAGCCAGTAGCGAAATGGTTAAATATCTCATAAATGACTCCCGGATACCGGCTTGCAACATCTTGTCCACCCCCACGTGGCCTATGGTCCAATAGAACTTCTGCGATCTCATTCAAAGGTCGCTGTCAGTATTCAACACTGGGATTTTCGCTGCCAGTTGCTCTATCTTTTCGTCCAGGCTTCTCATTTGAGCGCGAAACTCGTCCATGTGACTCCCGAACACATCCACTCGATTCGCACCATTCAGAAGCACGCGCATAGCGTCGCGCGTTAGGTCGGAAACGCTGCGCGCACCGGTGACTGAACAGAGCCGTCTGAGAGCCGAGTACTCCTCTTCGGAGAGCCGGACACTAATCATGCGGGTGCGCGGTTTCAGGACTGTCATATTGGATTCGGATGGAGGTCTAAGATTCTGAATCGCGCTTGTCAGTCACAGAGACAGAGCGGATGACAATGAAGAGAGAGGACTTTACCTCGGCCTGCTCCCAATAGCTTGAGATTCGGGGTGAATTTAGGACAGGCTTCGCCCCCGTCGGTCCCAGGCTTCTGGAAGGACCTTAAGCAGACCAGGCGCACTTGTCACTCAAGTGCGAAGGTGCTTCGTCTGAGCGTTGACTCACTCGGGGTCTACAGCGTGCCGTGCCTGATGCTGTATCAGAATGACATAAAAATAGCAGGTGTATGTGAAAGATGCAAGAACAATGCAAGACAAATGCCCGACAGTCTTAAGTTCCTGTAATTCCTCTGCATGTATATCATTTTAGGCCACTTGTTCTTCCTAGAGGCGCTCCGATTGAGATTTGATGTAAGACATAATATGCCATTTGCATGACACTTTGCGCCAAGAGCAGTCTTTTCGGGGTTATCGCACGGAAAAGCTGGGCAACCTTGAGCAAGGAAAAGTCGGGAGAAAGGCTTGCAGATACGAACTAAATGAGGAGGTTCAGCAGCGCAGCCGGGGAGCAATCAGGGCACCAACCATCCACGCCTGATCGCACCAAAAGCACGATGCCCCGGTTAAACCGGGGCATCGTGCCTCCATTATCTGAACTCGATATCCGTAACAGTTTGCGTGCCTGGGGGCCCGAACTTGGGGTTAGCGACTTGCCGGAGGTGAAGACTGGTTCGCTTCGTAGAGTCCAACTCCGATACCGACAGCGCTACCGACAATCACTCCGGCGATGATTAACTTCGCAGTCGTCGACATCCCGGAGGGACCATTAATCGCTAGCGATCTCACACAAAGCTCCGGTGTGGCACCTTCCGCTAGCGTAGCGGTAGCAGGCAAATTACCTGAAATTACAACCTTCGTGCCTACATACTTCTTGAAATCCTTACAAGTTAGCCCATACTTCACATCTTCGTCAGTGGTGAGATAGTAATGCCCATCCTCGAGGCTAACCATACCTACACCCTCGAATAACGTGGGGTTTGCGCCCGCCTGCATAGCGAATGAAACCGAGCGGCCCGGGTGTACACTCGCCAGCAGGACTCCATGATCGTTCGTAACCCCGAAACTGCCATTCAGCGCCGCAACTTCCACGGTGTTTCCTGCCCTCAGCGAAACCACGCCGCGCGAATTCGGCTTATTCGGAGTCACGCGCAGGCCATTCGCCTCGAGCTGAAATGAACTGGAGGCCGCCAATTCGCTTTCTCCCCGCTGCAGCACAAGGCGGTCGCGATACAAGGTGCCGCGCGAGCTTGTAGCCATCGTGATTTCGGTGCCTTTGTTCAGGCGCAAATCCGCAGTAGCCTCCCCGGTTTCCACCACCGATCCATCGAAGAGCGTGGCGTTGCCCTTGACCATATAGCTGTCCACGCGCATATCTCCCCGCGCGCTGGCAGTACCAATCGAAACCGTCCCGGCCGCTGCATTGGACAACATGCACAGCACAGCCATCACAACCTGTAGCTTCCTAATCAATTTTTGCCTCCTCACCGCGCAATGCAGACACGGTACCCCAGACTAGCGGTTCCTCTATTATGTCAGAATCGCTCCGAGCGCAAGGGTTTTTCTCTTTAAAATCAATAATGTATGTAATGCATACGTCATACAATAGAGCCCCGAGTCCGGGTGAAAAAGAGCGATTCGGACTGTAAGGGCTTTTTCTTGTTGCATTTGATTCGGAGCTTTCGGCTCTCGCAGCCTCTTTGGCATCTCCAGACAGAGTGATCGCAAAAATCCCGTATCGGTATCGAAACGGCACTGCGGCATTGTACGCTGGACTCTGTGTGACAGCATTGCCTCAGGTGCTAGGCACTCAGGTTGATTATGATACCTCTTCTTCGCCGGTCAGTTGGGGTCGCACTGCGAATCATCATCGCAGGAGCGTGTTGCCTCGGAATCTGGTGCTCCTGGGAGTTCGCTTGTGCGGACTACCTGTTCCAGAAGGACACCGAGGAGTCGGTGCGCGCGGCGATTCGCATGGTGCCCGATGGTTGGGAGTACTATATGCGCCTCGCCCAGCTCGATCGAGGACATTCACCAGAGCTGCTGGCCACTTCGCTGCGCCTCAACCGCTACGATGCCCAGGCGGATATCGAATTGGGGTTGCAATATGAGGCCGAGGGAGACTTTGGCCGTGCCGAGAAGTTGCTGCTGGACGCCTATGAGGTGGATCACACGTATCTGCCCCGCTGGACCCTTGCCAACTACTATTTTCGCCGTGACAACATGCCGGCATTTTGGGCATGGGCCCGCAGCGCCGCCGAAATGCCTGCCGACGATATTGGGCCGCTCTTTGAGCTGTGCTGGCGCGTGTCGCCCGATCCTGAAAAGATCGCGGGAGCAATTCTTAACGAGAAGCCCGAACTGATCCGCCAGTACCTCGGTTTTCTGCTCGCGAAGGATCAGCTACGTGCCGTCGCCATCGTTGCTCCGCGCCTGGTCCGTTCGAGCGAGCCGGATACGGATCGCCCCCTGCTTTTTTCTGTTGTAAACCGGTTGGTTGCCGCCAATGATGCGGCCGCGGCCAATGCCTTGTGGCATTTGTTGATCGAGCAGCACTGGGTCGTTGCCGACGCCACTGTGCCCAACAACGCCGACTTCGTGCGGGAGCCGCTGCCGGTCAGTTTCGACTGGACCCTACCGGAGTATCCCGGCCTTCATTCCTGGCCGGGATCTTCCGGCCTTGAAACGGAATTCACGGGGAGTCAACCGGAGGATTGCACGGTGGCTGAGCAGGCTGTGGCGCTGACGCCCGGCAATTACACCATGGCCTACACCTACCACACCTCCGACATCCCCCCGGGCACGGGAATCCGGTGGCAGATCATCGATGCAAAGTCGAATACAGTCCTCGCGGACTCTCCCGATCTTTCCAGCGACACATTGAACCACTCGGCGCTGGCGTTCTCTGTTCCACCGGGCGCTTCTCTCCTCCGGCTACGTCTCGCGTATCGGCGGGCTCTCGGGACGCCTCGAATTTCGGGCATGCTCGTGGTATTATCAACTCAAATCCAGGCTCATCCTTAGTCATGATTTGTCCAGAATGCGGTAGTTCCGAAATTCGAGCATCCAAGAGCACTTGCTGGCGCGATGTTTTCCAGCGCGTTCGCGGGCGTGAGGCGTTCCGTTGCCGCCAGTGCCGGCTTCGTTTCTTTGCTTCGGAATCCTCTGTATCGGTCCCAGAGCGGGTGGTTCAATCAAAACCCACCCACCGGCCCACAAAGCTCGTGAGTACTCGAATGAAAAAGCGCTTGGCCCGCCAGTTGACTGTGATCGCAATCTTCGCCGTGGCTCTCGTCATATTCTTGTTTTTCTTGCGCTATCTCACGACGGAGAGAAGCCCTTCGGAGGATTCCGGCGCAGTGAGTTCTCACCTCACCTGTTCCCCCACGTAGCCTGCGTTTTCCTGGAAGCCAACTCGTCCGAACCGGGGCAGCAAGATCGCTGTTTCACGGCTTAAGCGGTTCCTTGGCTGGATGCGTCATCTGAAATGGCTGGCTTGGCTTCCGTTGGCCTGTCCCGTCCGGCATTCGCGCCATATAGAGAAGTCCGAGCATGGCAAACATCCAGCCCGAGACCGCGGGGCGCGGAAAAGGAAAATCCACGGTCGCATGCAACATGATCGCGACCAGGCCCAGCCCCCAGGGATTCCGAACGGCCGTAGGAACACCGGCGGCAAAGGGGATCAACACCAGCAGCAGAAAAGGAACTCCACCGTCAGCGGCAAACTCCGCCCAGTCGTTGTGGGCATGGTTGGCGTAAAACGGAAAATCCTTGATTGCGTATCGCTGGTAGACCTCCGGGAATGTGCCCAGGCCATAACCGGTCAGCGGCCGCTGCTTCGCCATGTCCGCAGCAGCCACAATGAACTCCCGGCGCACCATATACGGGTCATTCTGCTGAAAACGCAGCCAGACGCGCTCCCATCCCACGGCAAGAGTGAATGCCGCCGCAAGAATCGGAATCATCACGAGGGTTGCCGTAGTTGAGCGCGTCCGCAGGCCGGTCTCCGGATCCCGCAGTCTCACCAGCCCGATCACCAGCATGGCCAGCAGTTCCGCTGTGCAGAGCACCGTGCCCGCACGCGAAGCCGAGCCGATCACAGACCCGTAGAGAATACCGCCGGCAAGCGGATACCACCAGGATCGCCAGCCCTCGCGCAGGGCCCGCCAGAGGGCGATCGGCAAGGCTATCTCAACGAATTGCGCGTAGTTATTGTAGGACGGGAACGTTGCGTACACGTCTGGATATCCGGTCGGGAATATCCAGAGAACGCGGCCCTCAGAGGTAAAAAGCTGTGTGAGACAGAGCATAGCCATCCCCGTCGCGAAGAGGAGAAACGCGCTCAGAAGATCGCGCCGGGCTGTCCGGGTGGGAGCGGCAATCTGGCTCAAAAAGAATACCCCGGCAAGAGCGCCCCAGCGCAAGACAGCTTCGCGGGTCTCGACGCTGGAGGCGGTAGTGTGCGCAAGAATCTGGACCAGGCCCCATAGGGGAATCAGGTACACGAGCCATGGCGCCAGCCCGCCGGCGATGTGTTCCTTCCCGCTACGAATGCCCACCACGAGGTACATGGCGAGAAGGGCATAAATGCCGATCTGAAAGGACTGAAGCGCCCAGGCATCCCGCACGAAGACGGTTGCCGTGGAAAAGCCCAGCAGAAGAAACAGACACACGCCTACGTCTACCGGCGTGCGACTGCTGGCCGCCGGGTTATCCAACCCGGAATCCGCGCGAATGGGTATGACTGGCAATGGAACCATTTTATACATGCCGCGCTCAATCTCGAAGTGCAACATTTCGCTTTGGGATGATGTTGCATGGGGAAGTACTACGAGCAGTTGAGTTTATCTGAGCGGGTTTACATCCAGGCGCAGTTGGAGTTGGGGTTCAAGGCCGCCGCCATTGCCACCGTCTTGAAACGGAACCCGCCGACGGTTAGCTGTGAGCTGTGGCGCAATAGGCGGGCGGGGCCCGCGCGGAGCCACGCAAAGGCGCAAGCGCGTGAGCTTGGACAGCTTCCCGAATTGTCTCTCCAGCCTTCCGCCTCCGTACATGAAACTCAAACGCAAGCCCTCAACATTGGGCCAATTTGCCATGTAAACTTTGCCAGGAGAAAACTGAGGCCACTGGCGCCCATTGCTGAGAGCAAAGTCTCCACATGAATTTGATTGAAGGAATGGCAACAAGGCAGGCATCGCTTCCAACAGCGGCAACGGCAATGGTATACAAGCCGCGCTGGTTGCAGCCGTAGTAGGTATGGTGAGCCCCCCGCCGCACTGCCGGTAATGCAAGCCGGGCTGGCCGGTCGCCTGAATGGCCTGATCGAGCCGCGCCCAGGGCTTGCCCCTTGGCTGGCCCTATAGCATTCCGGCAACGTAACCCACAGCAGCTGCCGCAGGCTTACACTATTGGCCGCTGCCGACTCCGGATCAAAGGCGTCTTCGGCATCCACCCAGGCAACGACTTGATTCTCGTGGGTCCTTTGTGTCAGAAACGACAGCACCAGGCTCGTCCGGCCCGAGGACTGCGGCCCCGTCACCTCGCTAATGGCTCCCAGCGGGAACCCGCCTTCCATCAGCGTGTCCACGCCTTGAATTCCAGTGTTCACGGTCTCGCGAAATGTACGTGGAACAGGCGTCAGCGCCGCAGGAAACCGGCGTTCCAAGGCGTGCTCGATCTGGATGCGAAGGGCAGTTGCGGCGGTCATGGCGGGATTTACATATTCGCCTTATTTTCGCTTTATATTCTGCCAACGCCGACCGCTGTCAATCCAGACCTTGGCTCGGAGCCGCATCTCCTGTTCTTTCAGTGAATTGTTGCGCTTCCAGAAGAGTGGACGCCTAAAGATCGTCGCTAACCTCATAGGAGATAATAATCTCTCCCTTGAAAAGCCAATTAGAGGAGTACTTACCTTGGGAGAAGACGGCAACGCTTCCTTTACGCCAAACTTTTCAGCATGATAGCGGAGATGTATCACAAAGGGCTTATTTCCAGAATCATGGCTGTTAATCAACCGATTTTTCGCGAGCCGGTTCTGCGTCCTGTTCTTTCTCGCTCATCCGTTGCTCAACGATTAAAGCAACATCAATCTGGTAAAGCGTTTGGCTTGTTCACAATTTTGCGATGCGTTTATCTTTCAAATCAGAGATTTTGGCGCACGCCCAAGCCCACAAGAAAAGAAGAATCGCCCCAGCAATAATCTCTATGCCCAGATATGCTATAGAAATCAATAGATTACGCGTATGGACATAGACGGCAATCGGCCAAACCCAGAGCGTTAAACTGGCAAAAAGCAATGTGTGAAAATGTCTAGGAGCCATTTTCTCCTTTTGGCTTGGGTAGCACTCTGATCTAATCCCCATTGTTCGGTAAACCGAACAATGAATAGTAGAATACGGGGAAAGATGGTGGATGGCAATTTCATTTCCTGTCCGCCTCGGTCGCCGCCTCTTGCTTGAACTCAAGCGTGTACCGTCCCCGCGTTGCCTTTGTCATCTTCGCCGCCCTTTCGCATTAGAACAGCTTGCTGAGGGGTGCGGCCAGATTATCTGTTGTACCGTGCCGCCACGCCGCGCTACATACTGATGGTATCGGGGAGGCCCCCAGCAAGAACCTGAGTCGGGCGGTCGCGGCTTTTGCGCACTGCCGCAGACTCAGCCGGCCCAACAACCCTCCCAAACTTTTGTGCAGGGGATAACCCTCCGATGGCGCATACTGGCTGGTAGAGAAAAAGCGGGCAAAACCCTTCCCCATCGCTCCGCAGGGCTTTCTGCCTGAATCGCAGTCAGTAAAACTGCGTTTCAGTTTGCCTGATGCTCACCCACACTCCACCCACACAGCGCTCTAAGCTATTGACGCATAGAGACATACAGCCAATTGAACAGCGAATGTTCGCATCATTCCGCGTGGGACGCTGATGGCATCAGGGAGCATTTACTCATTTGATCACGTCTGAGCTTGGTTTTGCGTGATTCTCACCCACACTCCACCCACACAATGGATTTCATAGGCTGATTTACTGCACTTTGAGTGCACTGTGGGTGATCTAACTTGCTGATTCTTATGGACTTATTCGCATTAGGAAACTGCTGCTCTATCCACCTGAGCTACGGGGCCACGTTTTAGAATCAACAGCTTATAGAGCGATCTAATTCTAAACCCTCTCTATCCAACCACTTTACCTCACCAGGAACGTACCGTCCTTGCGTTGGTCCCGAAAAAGCTGCCGTGAGGTGAAGGCCACAAGAACACTCTTATAACAGGGTAGCATTGCACGTATGCCGTCGGCCAACGGCTAGAGCAGTTCTCCAATTCATGTGCCCTTGCCAACACTGTGCAAGGTGGCTTTTACTTCCACCCCAGCGACGAAGACCTGTCGCCGGGAACCCCGGAGAGGAAAAAGCCACTTGAGTGCGCGGTTTCGGTGTACAGCAATTGGAGAACTGCGCTACGCGCGGCAGCTCCGGCTTATCGAGCATTCTTCCAATGGCAGCGAGCGGGGCCACGCACAGCTTCCCGTCAAGCGGGGGAGCGAAAACGCCTCGGCCGAAATGGCGCGCGGCCGGCCAGGCGGTGCCGGAAAAGATACCGGTACGGAAAAAGCCAAATGGCATATTCTGTTTCATCTGAGGAGGAACCATGAGAATTCTGCTGGGAGTTGACGACTCAAAGTTCGCGGGAGATGCGTTACGCGCGATTATCACTCAGTTCCGGACGGAGAATACCGAGGTCCGGGTTTTGCACGTGCTGCAACCGATCACGCTTCTGGCCCCTCCGGAGATGGCTCCAGGCTACATTCCCGAGTTGGAATCTCAGAAAGGGCCAGCCCGTGAATTGGTCGAGCGGGTTGCCAAACAGTTGCGGGAAGCGGGATTCAAGGTAAACACCGCCGTCGAGATTGGCGACGTCAGAATGTGCATCATCGATGCGGCGGCGGAGTGGGGCGCTGATCTGATCGTGGTTGGGTCGCATGGGCAAAGAGGCATCCGGGGCTTCCTATTGGGCAGCGTGGCCGAATCCGTCGCCCGCCATGCAAAATGCTCGGTGGAGATCGTTCGCGCGCCGGTGCGGGCCTGAGTTGCAAGACCTGCCGGCTTGCCAAGGACAGAAGACTCGCCGGCCGCCTCGGGAATCGATTGTGTGGGGCAAGCGCGCCAGACCATAATCTGTGTATGCGCCTCTTTATTGGAATACCCCTGGCGGCCGCAGTCATCGGCGAACTCGCGGCGATCACGGCGCGGCTGCAATCCAGCGGGCGCGGGCTCCGCTGGATGGCCCGCGAATCGTGGCACATCACCTTGCAGTTTCTGGGCAATGCCGGAGCGGAACAATACGGCTGCGCGGTGGCGCGTCTACGCGAGCTGCATTTGCCGCCCACGCCCATCAAGATCGAGGGGCTGAGCTGCCTTGATCGCGCCGGAATCCTGCTGGCCGCCGTCCGGCCGACGCCGGAACTGCTGCTGCTCCAGAAACGCGTCAGCGCGGCTACGCAGCTTTGCGGGTTTATCCCCGAGGCTCGTCCCTACCAGCCTCATATCACTCTCGCCCGCAGCCAGGGCAAAGGCCAGCGGCATGACCTGCGCGAACTCCAAGCCAAACTGCGCCGCCCGCCCCACTTCACCTCGTTTGCCGCCGGGGAGTTTCTCCTCTACGAAAGCTTCCTTGCTCCCTCCGGTTCCCGCTACGAAATCCGTGCGCGCTTCCCCCTCGGCCGCCCCTCCAGCCTTTAAAATCTAGAATCAAAAGGGGTCTCCAAAGCCGGACGGGGAAAGCTGAAGGGAAAAGACCGATGGACTGGGCCTCTGACCACGTAAATTAGTGCCTTCCCGCCCTTGCGGCAAGAACAAGTACACCGCAAGGTTGGGGCCAACAACATGGGTACAACAACAAGCGGTCAGAAACCTGGTCGCCGCGCCGGCAGGCTGGCCGCGGCCGCCATGCTATACCATCGATGGTTGCAGCATCTCAGGGTCCGCCATGACCGACATTGCCAATGAACGATTGAACCGGTTCCGCACCACTCCCAACCTGCTCACGCTGTTGCGCATCTGCCTGGCGCCATTCCTGGTGGCCGCCGTGCTGGACAACAACTATGCGCTGGGTTTTGGCCTCTTCGTGGTCGCGGGGCTGACCGACGCCCTGGATGGCCTGCTGGCCCGCCTGCTGAGGCAGCGCACCATGCTGGGCCAGTACCTTGACCCGGTGGCCGATAAACTGCTGCTGAGCACGCTGTTCGTGGTGCTCACCTATAAAGGACTGATTCCGGCGCGGGTGACGGTGCTGGTCTTCGGCCGGGATCTGGGCATTCTGGTGGTGGCGGCCATTCTGTATGCGGCCGTAGGACGGCGGGAGTTCCGCCCCAGTCTGCTGGGCAAGGCCAACACCCTGGCCCAGGTCTCGGCGGTGGCCGCCGTGCTGCTGCATCAGCTGCATCAACTGACCACGGCCCACTGGGTGGAGGTCAGTTGCACGGTTACGCTGGACGCCACCATGGTGCTGACCGTGCTGTCAGGCCTGCATTACGCCTGGTGCGCGGCCCGGCGGGTGGGCGCCACGGCCATTAGCGGCCACGGCGGGCACTGAACAACTCCGGCGCAATGGCTGCCCGGAGAGTCCCTTGTCTCTGAAAATCTGACTAGTGCAATTCTCCAGTTAACGTGGAGTTTCGAGAATTGCGTAAGGTGGCTTTTTCCTAAGGAAAAAGCCACTTGACTGGCTTGCCTCTGGGTACAGCTACTCTGGTTTCGCTCTAGCCGCTGAGGGAGTGCAAGAAGCAGCGCGAAACTCCCCTCCGGGGCTAAAGCCCCATCTACTCGCGGCTTTGATGTACGGGCTATCGCAATTTCAGGGTTGCTGTAATGGAGGAGCATGAAGTCAAGTGGCTTTTTCCTCAACCGGGCCCCCGCGGACAGGCCTTCGTCCGTGGGGTGGAAGTAAAAGCCACCCTGCTCGATCTACGCTACCGCACGTTAACCCTGAAAATGCTCTAAAGCCCGCACCCTTCGCTCCAAACCTGTTTTCTAGACAGACTCTGAAGCAAGAGCTGTCAGGAGTGCCTTGAAGCCGGCTCTGTCTCTCCCGCAGCCTGTTCTGTATCTTCTGAAGCCGGCTCTGTTTCGACGCTGTCTTCAATCTCCATGTCGCGGAACTCTTCGGAGTCAAAGACCTCGCCACATTCCAGGCACTCGACAAATTCGGTGTCTTCGTGCCGGGAGACGATGCGTACCCTGGGGTGCTTGCAGACGGTGGCCATCGCTCGTGAAATCGGTGGAATTAACTGCCTTACCCGCCAGATTGTATCCGTATTTTCTTTCTTGTCAAAGTGCTATTTGCTGAATCTTTTGTTCAGCTGGAATTTTTTGGAGGCGGCGAGCTGGAGCGGTTTCAGAGCAGGGCTTGAAATCCCGACAGAAACGGTCGTATACTAAACACGGACTAGAGAAGTCGGATATTCTATGCTGAAGCTGACTAAGAAGGCAGATTATGGGTTGATGGCGCTCAAGTACTTGGCTGAGCGGCCGGAGACGCCCGCGCTAAGCGCCAAGGACGTGGCTGACGCCTATGGGATTCCGGCGCAGCTGCTGGCCAAGATATTGCAACAGTTGACCAAATCCGGCCTCTTGCGCTCGCACGCCGGCATGAACGGCGGCTATGCGCTGGCCCGGGATGCGCGCGCGATCTCCGCCTACGAGGTGATTCTGGCCATTGACGGGCCGTTTTTCATCACCTCCTGTTCCAAGGGCACGAACTCCAAAGGCACAAAGGGTTGTGAGTTGACTCCCAGTTGCACCATCAAGGAGCCGCTGGCGCGGGTGAATGAGACCATAGCCGGGGTGCTGAAGAGCATCAGCATTCAGGATTTGGCTGAACACGAACCCCTTGCGGCGCCAGCGCACGGAGGCCAAGAACAGGCTGCGGAAACACTGATTGCATTGACGTTGTGAGAAGATTTTGCTTCGCGCCTGGCAGCGGGCGGCGGTTTTGCCTGGGAGCGTGGGGCAGTAATGAGGATGGAGACGCAATGAGCACAGTTGCCAGACCGATGGAAGCGCCAGCAGGCCTTCAGTTGCCGATTTATATGGATAACCACGCCACCACCCCGCTCGATCCGCGGGTTCTGGAGGCGATGATGCCTTACCTTACAACCAAGTTCGGCAATGCGGCCAGCCGCAACCATTGCTTTGGTTGGGAGGCCGAGAAGGGCGTCGAAGCGGCGCGCGAGCAGGTTGCGCGGCTGATCGGCGCCACGGCCAAGGAGATCATCTTCACCTCTGGCGCCACCGAGAGCGACAACCTGGCCCTCAAAGGCATCGCCGAGATGTACCGCGAGCGCGGCGACCACATCATCACCCAGGTGACCGAGCACAAGGCCGTGCTGGACACCTGTAAACGCCTGGAAAAGCACGGCTTCCGCGTGACCTTTCTGCCGGTGAACGCCGACGGGCTGATCGATCTGGGCGATCTTGCGCGGGCTATCGATGAGAAGACCATCCTGGTTTCGATCATGGCGGCCAACAGCGAGATTGGCGTGCTGCAGCCGATTGCCGAAATCGGCAAGCTCTGTCACGAGCGGGGCGTACTCTTCCACACCGACGCGGTGCAGGCGGTGGGCAAAATTCCGGTCGACGTCATCGCCGACAATATTGACGCGCTTTCGCTCTCCGGGCACAAGATTTATGGGCCCAAGGGAGTGGGCGCGCTTTATGTGCGCCGGCGCAACCCACGGGTGCAGGTTGCGGCGCAGATGGACGGCGGCGGCCACGAGCGCGGCATGAGATCCGGCACATTGAATGTGCCCGGCATCGTGGGCCTGGGCAAGGCCTGTGAAATCGCCCAGGCGGAGATGGCAAGCGAGGCGGCGCGCCTGGGAGCCTTGCGCGACCGGCTGAAAAACAAGCTCGAAACGGAGCTGGACTTCATTCATATAAACGGCTCGATGGAGCACCGGCTGCCCGGCAATCTGAATGCGAGCTTTCTCTACGTCGAGGGCGAGTCGCTGCTGATGGGCATCAACGACGTGGCGGTCTCCAGCGGTTCGGCCTGCACCTCGGCCTCGCTTGAACCCTCCTATGTGCTGAAGGCGCTGGGTTTGGGCGACGAGGTGGCGCACAGTTCGATTCGCTTTGGTTTGGGCCGCTTCAACACCGAGGCCGAGGTGGATTACGTGGCCGCCAAGGTGGTCGACATTGTGAAGAAACTGCGCGAGCTTTCGCCGCTTTACGAGATGGCGAAAGAGGGCATCGATCTGAGCAAGGTGCAGTGGGCCGCGCACTGAGGGTAGCGACTTGTGGCGCATCCCGCCCCTTCGGCTGCGCGCAGGGCAGGTTCTAGCCGCAAAAACAAGAGCGCGGCGAGGATGGGGCACTCGGCAGTGGGCCGCGCACTGAGGAACGCCAGCGGCAAATGTTCACGGTTCGGCGGGTACGGCTGCTGAATCAAACAAACGGACAGCGGCTTCTCCCGCGGAAGAAAGGTAACCAAATGGCATACAGCGACAAGGTCATCGATCACTACAACAACCCCCGCAATGTGGGCCAACTGGACAAGAGTTCGACCGAGGTGGGCACTGGCCTGGTGGGCGCGCCGGAGTGCGGCGACGTGATGCGGCTGCAGATTCGCGTGAACCCGGAGACGCAGGTGATCGAAGAGGCCAAGTTCAAGACCTTCGGCTGCGGCTCGGCGATTGCCAGCTCGTCGCTGGCCACCGAGTGGATCAAGGGACGGACCGTGGACGATGCCCTGACCGTCAAGAACACCGAGATTGTGAAGGAGTTGTCGCTGCCGCCGGTCAAGATTCACTGCTCGGTGCTGGCCGAGGATGCGATTCGTGCCGCCATCGGCGATTGGAAGAAGAAGAACACCGCCGCGGAGACGACCGAGGCTTCTAACGAGTCCGAGGCCGCGCCAGAAACCATGACGAAATAAGAAGTTGGCCCAGGCGCAGTTGGATGCGGGTTCAAAGTTTGGCTTTGTGCAGGGTAAGCTTACAAGTCCGCTGGCAGGTTGGGCAGAAGAGGCAATTATGTCGAATATGATAACCATCGAAGGGCAACCAGCGCAGGGGGCATCCGTGGCGCAGCCGCAATCTGCCGCGCCAGCCGCGCCTCAGGGTTTGCAGGTGACCGAAAAGGCTCTTCAGCGCATTCGTGCGGCGCTGGCCAAGGAGGGCATCTCGCCGGAAGAGGGTGGATTGCGGCTGGGCGTGATGGGCGGCGGCTGCTCGGGGCTGTCCTACTCGATCAAATTCGACTCGCGGCCCCGCGAGCGCGACCGCATCTTCACCTTCGGCGGCGTGCGCGTCTTCATCGATCCCAAGTCGTTCATTTACCTGCACGGCACCACGCTGGACTATGAAGAGACGCTGATGCGGCAGGGATTCAACTTCATCAACCCGAACTCCACGCGCTCCTGCGGCTGCGGTTCGTCGTTTTCGATGTAGGTTTCAAGTTTCGTCCGAGTTCAACTATGTTCAAGGTCCTCGATTCCGCGGTTCCCGTTTCCTGCTGGTCCTGTTCGATCGGTCACAACGACTCCACCCTCTTCTGCCCGCATTGCAGCAAGATTCAGCCCCCTCCTGGGGGCGATTATTTTTCTGTCTTCGGATTGAAGCCCCGGCTCAACCTGGATCTGGCCGCGCTGGAGACTGAATTCCATCGCCTGAGCCGCAAGCTGCACCCGGATCGCTTTGCCCGCGCCGCGGAGAACGAGAAGCAATGGAGCCTGGCCGACACGGCGCTGCTGAACGACGCCTATCGCACCCTCAAAGACCCCCTGCATCGCACCGAATATCTGCTCAAGCTGGAAGGCGCGGATATCGTCCTGGAGGCCGATGCGGAGTTGAATCCGGGCCCGATCCAGGCGCAGGTCGGCAACGGCAGGAAAGACCCCTCGCGGATTCCCGCCGATCTGCTCGAAGAGGTCTTCGATCTGAACATGCAGTTGGAAGAGATGCGCGGGTTACACAAGAGGGGCGGAGCCGACCCGGAATTGCGGTCAAGCCTGACCAGGGCGAAGAAGAAATTTGATCGCCTGCTCGGCGAGGTGGACATGGATTTGCGCGCTGAGTGGCTGGCGTGGGATGAAGGCGACCAGGCCGCACGGCTGGCCGCGCAAGAGAGAATGGTGGCGCTGCTGGACAGGCGGCGCTACCTCAGCAATCTGGTCCGCGACGTGACCGAGACTCTGGGAGCTTGAAAGCGCAAGATGGCCAAAGCACGCGTAGTCGGAATTGATCTGGGAACCACCAACTCCCTCATTGCTTACATGCAGGGCAATACGCCGGTGGTGATTCCCGGCACGGACGGTTCTCGCCTGGTGCCGTCGGTGGTGGCGCTGGACCCGGTTCCGCCCGAGGGCGGCCGGGCTACGCTGACGGTGGGCAGCGGCGCGCGCATGGCGCTGATCGAGACGCCGGAGCGAGTCATTTACTCGGTCAAGCGGCTGATGGGCCGCGGTCTGGAAGAGGTAAAGGAAGAACTGAAGCTGCTTCCCTTCCACCTGGCCAGCGATGCGGCGGCCGGCCAGGCCGATCCCCATGAGGTGCCGCGCATTCAACTGGGCGAGGTTCAGTTCACAGCGCCGGAGATCTCGGCCTACATCCTGCGTCAGCTCAAGCGCAATGCCGAGCGCTTCTTCGGCGCGCCGGTCACCCAGGCGGTCATCACCGTTCCCGCCTACTTCAACGACGCGCAGCGGCAGGCCACCAAGGACGCGGGGCGCATGGCTGGCCTGGAGGTGCTGCGGCTGGTCAACGAGCCGACCGCGGCCGCGCTGGCCTATGGCCTCGACCGCTCCAAGGAAGGAACCATCGCCGTCTACGATTTCGGCGGCGGCACCTTCGACATTTCCATTCTCAAGTTGCGCGACGGCATCTTCGAGGTACTGTCGACCAATGGCGACACGCACCTGGGCGGCGACGACATCGACAACCTGCTGCTGACCATTGCCCTGGACGAGATTTACGCCGAGCACGGAGTGGACCTGCGGCGTCATCCGGACGCGGTGCAGGCGTTGCGCAAGGCCGCCATCGACGCCAAGATCGGGCTTACTACCGCGCCGGTGGTGCACTTTGATGTTGAACTGGCCAACGGCGACCACTATCTGCGCGAGATTCCGCGCGAGGTCTTCGAACTGCTGATTGAGCCCATTCTGGCCCGCACGGCAGCGCCCTGCAAGCAGGCCCTGGCCGACGCCGGCCTTCAGCCTGAGCAGATCGACGAAGTGGTGATGGTGGGCGGCTCGACGCGCATTCCCGCGGTGCAGAAGCTGGTGGACGATCTCTTCCATCTGAGCGCGCGCGGCAAAAAGCCGCACACCGAGCTGAATCCCGACGAGGTGGTGGCGCTGGGCGCGGCGGTGCAGGCCGGCATTCTGGCCGGCGACTCGAAGGCGACCGAGGAGTTGCTGCTGCTCGACGTGACCCCGCTCTCGCTGGGCATCGAGGCGCTGGGCGGGACCGTGGCGCGCATTATCGAACGTAACTCGACGATTCCCGCCTCGGCCACCGATCACTTCACCACCGGTGTGGACGGGCAGGCCAACGTCGCCATTCACGTAGTGCAGGGCGAGCGCGAACTGGCCACCGATTGCCGTTCGCTGGCGCGCTTCGACCTGAAGGGCATTCCGCCGATGAGCGCCGGGCTGCCGCGCATCGAGGTCAAGTTCCTCATCGACGCCGACGGCATTTTGCAGGTCTCCGCACTCGAACAGCGCAGCGGGAAGGCGGCGCAGATCGAGGTGAAGCCGACCTACGGATTGACCGACGAGCAGGTCGAGAACATGATCCTGGACTCCTACGACCACGCCGAGGAGGACTTCGCCAAGCGCCTCTTGATCGAGGCGCGCAACGAGGCCAATACGCTTCTGGCCGCGGCTAGCCGCGCGCCGGAAAACCCGGCCTGGGAGCAGTTGACCGAAGAGGAGCGGACGAGAATTCAAGTGGCCCGCGAGTACCTGGCACACGCCGCGATGGGCGAGGACCCGGCAGCCATTCGGGAGGCGGTGCTGATCCTCGACTACGCCACCCGCCGCTTTGCCGAACTGATGATGGACGCCGCCGTATCGAGCGCCCTGCGCGGCAAGACCATGGACGCGGCCGGCGAGGATCTGGGCGAAGAGGTCACCGCGCCCCACGCCATGGCGCCGGCGGAGTTCAAGTAAGCGGAGTAAGCGGAGTTAGCCGAGTTAGCTGGGCGTCCCATTCTTTCAGCAAATATCAGGGAAAGGATGGAGCGCCCACGGCACGGCTCTATCTGTGAAAATGCTTCAAGCCATCGGCACAGAAAGACGAATTCCATGAGCAACGCCACCGAAAAAAGCATTTCCGCCGGAAAACTCGTGCGCGTCACCTTTCTTCCCGAGGGCCGCACGGTCGAGTTCGAGTTTGGCGCGCTGCCCTACAAACTTCATGGCAAGCCGATGTCGCTGCTCGACGTGGCGGAAAACTTCGGCGTCTTTCTCGACCACGCCTGCGGAGGGGTCTGCGCATGCGCCACCTGCCATGTGCTGATCAAGGCCGGTGAGAGCGGTCTCACCGCGCCCGACGACGATGAACTGGACCGGCTGGAGATGGTCGCCGACCAGCAGTTGACCTCGCGGCTGGGCTGCCAGGCCGTCATCACCCGCCCCGGCGACTATGTCGTTGAAATTCCCAAGTGGAACCGCAACTACGTCTCCGAGGGCAAGCCGTTGACCTCGACGGACACGAAGTAGGGAGTTGGGTGCCCCGTCCTCGATTTTGAGAGCGGGGAAAGCCGGGAAAAGAGCAAGAAAAGGAAGAAAAGTTAGGAGACCTGCCCCATGCCGCGCGAAATTCTATGGACCGACGCCGGGGAGATCGGCATTCAGTTGGCGGAGAAGTTTCCTGATCTTGACCCGTTGACAGTGCGCTTCACCGACCTGCACCGCTACGTGACCGCCCTGGAAGGCTTTGCCGACGACCCGGCCAAATCCACAGAGGCGCGTCTGGAGGCCATTCAGATGGCCTGGCAGGAGGAGTTCGAGGACGCGCGGGGGTAGGAAGCTGAGAATCGACGGCACTTCATTCTGGAGAGCAATAGCGTCTAGCTCCTGTCGTAGTCCCTTCGCTCACTCCAGCCGAAGGCGTTTTCAAAGTGTACGAATTCCTTCTTTTCGCCAGGCACAAGATAGACGCTGAGCACATCGAAGCGGACCGGCGGCGCGGTGCCTTGGGGCAACTGGCGGATGTACTGGCGGGCCAGGCGGCGAAGCGTGAAGCGCTTGTGGGCGTCGATGGCGATCTCGGCCGGGGCGGCGTCGCGGGCGGTGCGCGTCTTCACCTCGACAAAACAGAGCATCGGCCCCTGCCAGGCGATCAGGTCCACATCGCCGGGCCGGTCGCCAGACGACCAGCGCCGCGCCACCACGGTGTAGCCGGTGTGGCGCAGATGGAGGAAGGCAGCGTTCTCCCCGTCGATGCCGGTGGCCAGATGAAGAGGCAGGTCTTCGGCACGTCCTCGCCGCCGCGCCACCCATTCCAGGCCGGCCAGTGTGCGCTCCAGCCAACTGACCCGCATTCGCTTGATCCACCCCATGGAAGACCATTCTAGAGCATTTTCGGAATGGACATAGTCCTTTTGAGTGCATTGAATATGGCTATTACTTCCACCCCAGCCACGAAGACCTGCCGCCCTACCCCAGTGAGCAAAAATCGCTTACTGGGAACCCCGTGTCGCCCCGCCCCGGAGAGAAAAAAGCCACTCAACGGCGGTGGTTTCAATGTAGTGCAATTGGAGAACCGCTGTGGTCGCGCCTTTTTCAAGGCATAGGAATTCTTTATTCAAAAAGGCTTTCCACACCTTGCTGCCAAGCTCTTGGCCTCAGATGCTAGGATTTCAACTTAGCTGGGATTTCAACGTGGCTGGAGAACTTCTAAAATGGTCAGGCTTCTGGTTCAATGGCTGTTAAGCGCGGTGGCCCTGCTGGCGGTCTCCTATTTAGTGCCCGGCTTTGAGGTCGATGGACTGGGTCCAGCTCTGGTGGCGGTGCTGGTCATCGGCCTGCTCAATGCGACGGTTGGCTTTTTCCTGAAGATCGTCACCTTCCCGGTCAGCATCCTCACCCTTGGCCTGTTTCTGCTGGTCATCAACGGATTGATGATCCTGCTGGCTTCGAGCATCGTGCGCGGCTTCCATGTGCGCGGATTCGGCGCGGCCTTCTGGGGCGCGGTGGTGCTGGCGTTGCTGGGCATCCTCATCCGGGCGATCGCTAGAAGCGCGTAACAGGGAACGCGAATTCAGCTGAATTCGCCTAACGTAAGCCGGCTGAATCCGCCAGACGGAGGCTACTTGGCCACGGGCGCAAGCGGATAGGCGGCGGCTGGTTTGGTTGGTACGTCTGAGCTGTCCGGCGCGGTTGAGCCCGCTGACGCGGAGTTGCCGCGATGGAGCGGCATCCGCCTGGCCTGCCTCGCGGGATTGACGGACGGCCTGGCCGTTTGCGGCGCAACCGTAGCCGCAGGGGCTACCACCGGGCCGTTGAGCGTCTGCGGCGTGCGCATCGCCCCGGCGCTGGAAAATCCGCCCGGCGCCGCCACGCGCGGCAGCTCAACTGCTGCTTGCGGCTGAACCGCCTGAATGCGCGAGGAAATGCACCATCCGCCTCCGGCCACCACAAAGACTATCGCCGCGGCAGCCGCTGTGCGCGCCCAGGGGCTCTCCAGTCTCTGTGCCCGTGGCCATTGAAGAATTCGCGCGATGCCCGAAGCCCCCGGGCCTGAAGCCGTGGGCGATCCGGTGCGCAAGCCGGCCTGCACTCGCTCCTCGATCCCCTCGGGCGCGGGAAGGCGGGCGATCAGGCGCAGCGTCTCTTCAAAGGCGCTGGAATCGGGGGTGCCGTCAAATGGGTTTTGTGCGGTTGATTTCATCGCAAACTCCCTGTCTCGTTGAACCGCCGGAGCTGGCCGAGCGGCTTGCAACCGGTTACTGACTGCTGATCCCTGACAACTGTCAGCGGACGGCTGTTCATCGCAAACTCCTGGCGTGATTCAGCAGGCCGGCCATCAGGTTGCGGGCGCGAAAAAGGCGTGATCGAACACTGGACTCGGTGACGCCCAGCACCGAGGCGATCTCCACGCTGGTCAGCTCCTCGAAGGCCGAAAGCAGGAGCACCTGGCGCTCCTTGGCGGGAAGTTGCTCCACGCAGCCTAGCACGTGGGCGTGGTGCTGGGCGGCGGCGGCTCGCTCTTCGGCGCTCAGCCCCGCGGCGGGCAGCACACGGGCCAGTTCGGCGACGTCGTCGGTCTCTGGCCGGGTCTTGGCGCGGCGTTTGCGGTCCAGCACCACATTCCACACAATGCGAATCAGCCACACCCGCTGGTCGCGCACCTCGTGCAGCGTCTCGCGGTGGCGCAGAACGCGTAAAAACGCCTCCTGCACGGCGTCCTCGGCGTCGGCGGAGTTGCGCAGAACCGAGTAAGCCACGCGGTAGAGCGTACCGGCGTACTGGCTCACCAGCCCGGCCAGCGCACCCTCCTCCGCGTACTGGCAAGCCTCGTCGTAAGCCGCTTTGTCTGCGATTTCCATCCAACCTGAGAATACTGCCTGGCCAGCGCTCATAGTCCACCAGACGCGCGGGAAAGTGAAAATGCTCGAGTGCGGCCCGCCCGTTTCCGCGCTGGCGCTGATGAAAAGCTCCGCAATGCCGGGCGCGAGCGCCTCACCCTGCGCGCATTAGTCGAAGGGCGGGAGGCAAGTCAAAGAAAAAGGCTCGCGGAGCCTTTCGACTTGCGAGCCTCTTCTGTCGATCTGTAACTCTACTGCTTGGCAGCGTTACTGCTTGGCGGCCAGTTTCTGCGCGGCAATCGAGCCGGCGGCGCCGTCCTTGTCAGCATCCGAGACCTTGGCCCACAGCGCCCGGGCCTGATCCTGCTTGCCGGAGGCGGCATAGAGGTCGGCCAGATCAAGCTGCGCCACGGCGGCCGAGACCGTCTCCGAGGGCTTGGCGGCCAGCGCGTTATAAAGGTCGATCGCCTGGGAGTCGCGGTTGGTCTGGTGATAAAGGCCGGCCAGCGCCAGTTTGGCCAGGTTGGCCAGATTCCGGTCCCAGGCTCCCGCAGCGGCCTTCAACTCCGTCTCCGCCGCGGCATTCTGGCCTAGTTGCTCATTGGTGACGCCAGCAAAATATTGAGCCTTGGCGCCATCCGGCAGCCAACTGTACTGGCTGGCCACGGCGGCAAACTGCTGATTCGCAGCCCGGGCGCGATCGCTGGCCGTTGCGTAGACTCCATCGCCGGCCGGCTCGCCGGGCTGCGCCAGCGGTGCATTGTAGACGTCCAGGGCCGCGCCCAGAGCGGCGTCGGCGGCCGTCGAACGCAGATTCCAGAAAACCAGCGCGCCCACGCCTGCCACAAGAACGACCACGGCAACGATGACCCAGCGCAGAACGCCGGAGCGGTGGCCACTGAGCCAACTCACGCTGCTGGCGGTAGCCTGGGCAAATTTGTCCTTCTTCAGGGCCTGACGGGTTTGGGTGTCCACTTTGGTCTCTTCCTATTCTTCGTCTCTAGAGTTGCAGGCGGGCGATTACGGGTGGAGGCGCTGCGACTGCAACCTTATCAGTCTATCAGCGCGCCAATAGGAGCGTCCACCGAAACTCCGGAACCGCGCAGGCGAGGCTGTTCTGTGCCGCCGCTTTCTGGCGGTCGCACCAGCTTTGCTCTTTCAGCTCGGGGACATCATCCAGCTTCAAGTAAATCGTCCAGCTTTGGGGATATCATCCCTGATTGCGCTCTAACGCCTGGGCAAAACGACGTCTGTGTGCAGGGCGCGAATCCGCTCGATGGCGCTGCTCACAATCGGACGGCCGGTCGCCTTCTCCATGCCTTTGTCAATCAGCGTGTCCACAAACTCCTCGATGGACATATTGCGATCCTGAGCCGCGCGAACAACCGTGTCCGGAACTGTAATAGAAATGATCATGGTGGCTGGCTTTCCTTTTGCTCGTTTATCGGCAGCCAGCGGCCGGGGTTGAGTGGAAATCCTGAAAAGATACAGAATCCGCGGAGGCGAGAAAGAAAATTCCCCGCAGCCGGTAAATTCTTTGTTTCGCGCTTGCCGTTGACCAGCCGCGGCGGTAGGCTAGGGGCATGTTCGAGGACTTCCACGCCATCGACCGCTGGAGCGGCGAAGATCTGCACTGCCGCTGGGAGGGCACCATCGTGGCCATCGCCACCCGCCACGCCGACGCCGTCGATGTGCGCTTCGACGTCAATGGACGCCCCCTGTGGGTCGCGCTGCCTTTGGAGGCCTGGGGCCAGCAGAAGCAGCGCTCAGGCAAGGTCATCACCGACCAGCTCGCCGCCCAGATCGCTGGCCGCTTCCTCAAGCAGTCGATTGAAGAGGGTTACGACTCCCGCCGCGAAATCTGCACCATGACCGTCGCCGAGGTCCTCTCGCACCTGGACGCCGTAGTCGCCGAAGCCAAGGCGCAAGGCGAGATGCCCACCCTGCCCGTGCTCGCGTAAAGGTTCTCGCGTAAAACGGCCGCGCCTGAAAACCGCTGGACTGCCTCCAGTACCGTGACCTTGTGGTTTGGAATGCCGGCCACGAAAGTTTGGGTGCCCCAGGTCCCGATTTTGGGACCTGGGAACTGCCTTCCTGCCTCTGGGAACGGTCTTCCTGCACCTGGAAACGGCTTGGCCGCCCCTGCAAACTGCCTTGCTACACCTGAAAACTGCTTGCCTGTACACAAAAGCCTGCAAATAAGGCTGAAGAATCCGTTATTTTCAGCTTCTGCTGACTTCGCGGTAAAATTTCTTCTCCAGCGCTCCTCTCGGATGGCAAAATGGAGCATTAACCTTTTTTGATCTTTTTGATGTTCGGAAGGAGTTCTGTTGATGGCAAGTCTCTCTGGAGTGGAGTCGCTCTCGGCGCTCGGGGCCGGGGCGCGGGTGCATGCAAACCTCTCGGTCGCGCGGCTGGTGGAGACCGCCCTCATGCGCGGCGAAGCCCGTCTGGCGGCCAATGGCGCCCTGGTGGCCGTCACCGGCGCACGCACCGGCCGCAGTCCCAAGGACAGGTTCACCGTCGACGACGCGGTCACCCACTCCCTGGTGGACTGGGGCAAGGTCAACAATGCCATTGCGCCGGAGCGCTTCGAGGCGTTGCTGGAGCGGGTCACCGAACACCTCAGCGAGCGCGATCTCTTCGTGCAGGACCTCTACTGCGGCGCCGACCCCACCTACCGGCTACCCATCCGCGTCATCAGCGAATACGCCTGGCACTCCCTGTTCGTCCATCAGCTCTTCGTCCGGCCGGAAGCCGCCGAACTAGCCACGCACACGCCCGAATTCACCGTCATTGCCGCCCCCGAGTTCGAGGCCGTGCCGGAGCGCGACGGCACCCACTCGAGCGCCTTCATCCTGGTCGATTTCACCCGCAAGATGGTCCTCATTGGCGGCACAAAGTACGCCGGCGAGATGAAGAAATCCGTCTTTAGCGCGATGAACTTCCTGGTGCCGAAGCGCGACGTGCTGCCCATGCACTGCTCGGCCAACGTGGGCGCCGACGGCCAGACGGCGCTGTTTTTCGGCCTCTCGGGAACCGGCAAGACCACCCTCTCGGCCGACCCCGCGCGGCGGCTGATCGGCGACGACGAGCACGGCTGGAGCCCCACCGGCATCTTCAACTTCGAGGGCGGCTGTTACGCCAAGTGCGTGAACCTGAGCGAGGAGCGCGAGCCGCAGATCTACCGGGCGATTCGCTTCGGCTCGGTGCTCGAAAATGTGATCCTCGACGCCCACACCCACGAGCCCGACTTCGACCTCATCCATCTGACTGAGAACACCCGCGCCGCCTACCCGATCGATTTCATCGACAATGCGGTGATCCCCGGCATCGGCTCCCATCCGCGCAACGTGATGTTCCTGGCCGCCGACGCCTTTGGCGTGCTGCCCCCGATTGCGCGGCTCACTCCCGAGCAGGCCATGTACCACTTCCTGTCGGGCTACACGGCCAAGCTGGCCGGAACCGAGGCCGGCATGGGCTCGGACCCGGTGCCGGAGTTTTCCGCCTGCTTCGGCGCGCCCTTCCTGCCGCTGGCTCCCAAGGTCTACGCCGAGATGCTCGGGGAGCGGCTCAGGCAGCACCAATCCTCCTGCTGGCTGGTGAATACCGGCTGGAGCGGCGGAAAATTTGGCGTGGGCAAGCGTATGAGCCTCAAAATCACCCGCGCCCTGGTCAATGCCGCTCTCGACGGCCGCCTGAACAAGGTGGAATTCATCACCGAGCCGGCCTTCGGCCTGAGCATTCCGGTCAGTTGCCCCGATGTCCCGGCGGAGATTCTCAACCCGCGCAACGCCTGGGCCGACAAGCAGGCCTACGACCGCACGGCCGCCGATTTGGCTGCCCGCTTCGAAGCCAACTTCCAGAAGTTCGACGCCTCGGAGGCGATCCGCGCCGCCGGGCCAAAGGCCAAGTAGGCGCATTCAGCAAAAAAAGGGGCTTCGATCAGGCAACAGCCTGGTCGAAGCCCTTTTTTGCGGTACAAACAGTCTTCAAATCAGCAGGATTGCCAACTAGCTCTGGCAACTGATTACTGACGACTGACAACTGTTTCTACGCCCCATCCTCGCGGAACATGGGGTGCGGAATCAGGCGGCGGTAGTCTTCCTGGTGGGCGCCGTCCAGGCAGGCCTCGATGATGGTTTTGCCCAGCGGGTCGAGGCCGGGAACCAGGAATTGCTTCAGCTCTTTGGCGAAGAACTCGCGCCACTGCCGCGCGCCCTCTTCGTAGACCTCCATGCCGCCCTGAATCTGCTCCTCGACCTGCAGGAAGACGCGCGGAATCATCGAGCCCTCGATGCGCAGTTGGTTGGGAATGTAGCCCAGCAGCGGGCAGATGGCCTCGCTCACCTGCTCGCGGGCGAACTTGGCGCTGCCGCGGCGGGCCAGGTACTCGCGGGCCATCCACTCGCCCATGAAGCCGACCTTCCAAGCGCCGATGTGCTGGTTGGGGATCAGCACGTAGCGGGTCTCGGGGGTCTCAACGATCTGCTTGAGCAGCAGGTTGGCCTGGGTGACGCGCAGGCCGGTGGCGAAGGCCCAATAGGAACCCACGCCCTCCGACTGCATCTCCGCGCTCTTCTGTGCCTGAATGCTGGGGTTGGCGTGGCCGCGCGGAGCGGCCAGCCGCCACAGCCAGGCCAGAGCCGGGCTGAGCACGTGCAGCATGGCCAGAATGCCATAGAGCTGGCTGTTTTTATGCGTCGGCGGGCAGCGCACGCCAAAGCTGCGCACGTCCACCCGCTGCGGCCCGTCGAGAATGTCCTCGAGCATCCGCCGGGGCAGAATCACCCGCGGATTGGGGCAGGGCTTGCCGGGCGCGTCCTCGACGTGCTCCCAGGTCAGGCAGGTGCCGCCGGGAACAATGTAGTGGTTGAAAAAGATCAGCGGCTCGGGCGGATCGATGCACAGCCGCTCCAGGTTCGGGGCCGTTCCGTAGCTGTGAATGTGGTCCACGCGCACAAACCAGCCGTTTTCAGCGTCGGCCACGGTAAGCCGCTTGCTCGCGCCCTGAATTTTGGGGTGCGCGCAGGCCATGTCGTCGGCGATGGGCCGCAGATGGCAGGCCTCGGGCAGATTCAGCGTCCGTTCTTCCCTGGTGACCACATTGCGGCCCAGCAGCAGCCGGCCATCCTCCATGCGGTGGATGTGCTCGGTCATCTCGCTCTTGCCGCCGCCCGAGGCGCCCTCGTGCATCAGGATCAACTGGTTTTCATAGGGCGTGACCACGGCCACCGCGGAGCAGTGGTTGGTCGTCCAGCCCTCGTGCTCGCCCTTGTCCAGCAGCATCGAGTAAACGCCTTTTTTGGCGCTCGGCCCCGGATAGAGGTTGTAGGCGAAGATCTCCTGATGCGTGGCCTGGCGGTCGTGCACCACCACCTGGCGGCCGCTAAAATGCGTGTGCCGGAAGGGCGGCGCCACAAAAAGCACCCCGCCGGTGATCGTGAACTCTGCGGGAAGCTGGCTGCGCGGAATCATTCCCTGCAAATCGGCCAGCGCGGCGGCAAAAAAGGCCGCCTGCCGGGGCACAATCAACAGCGACCCGTAACCCAGCGCGTCCGTGCCCGCGTAAAAGGGCATGGCCACAAGCTCCTGGGTTTTGAGCCAGTCCAGCGTCTCCTGGCGCGTCTTGTCGAAGGGCTCTCCGAAGCGCTGCTCGTAGGTGGGCTTGTCAGTGGGCAGCGTGTCGCCGATCACCATGGCGTCCGGGTCGCGGCGTCGCATCGCCGGGTCAGGAAAGTTGATCGCCAGCCCGTTGCGCGCCTTGGTGATGACCGCCTCGGCCACGCGCACCCCGCCGGGAGTCTGAAAGACCGCCTCGTATTGCCCGTGGTCGTCGCGATTGCCCAGCGTCCAGTCGGTCTCGCCCGTGGCCCGGCCCAGCGCCCAATCCATCAGTTGCTGGCGGGTCTCCGGCACCTGCACCAGGGGCGCCGCGCTCAGCACTTCGCGGACGTGGGCGGGCAGCTCAAAATCAGCCCAACTGGCTTGAAAATCGACAAAAGTGCCCTTGACGGCTTCGGTGGTCATGTTTTCTCGCTTTCCGGGGAGAGGAGGCGCGCTCAGGGAAGTCGAGCACACTAAATCCATAAATTCTTTATCTCATTGATGGGCACAGTTGGCAGTGTGCCAGGTCACAAATCTGTCACACGGTGGAAAACCGTTCCAAAACCAGTTTCAGCGCTTCCCCGGCGGTGGTAATCAGCCCCTCCAGTTGCGCGTCTTCGACCGCTCGCAGCATTTCCTTGAAGCCGGCCCCCGGCTTGTAGCCTGCCGCAATCAACTCGCGGCCGGTAATCAGCGGCTCGGGGCGCACCGCTTCCTCGGGGATCGATTCATAGCGCTCGCGCACAAACCTCCAGTTTTCCAGGTCGCCGGCGGCCGCCAGGCAGTCCATGCGGTGCAGCGCCAGGTGCTCGGGAAACTTCTCCAGCCGGAAGAAGCGCTTCAGCGTCGAAGCCTTCATCCGCGGCGCGTCGGCAAAGCGCATGTGGTTCTCGATGAGCGAGAGAATCTGCCGGGTTTCGTCATTGGAAAACCGGAATCGCCGGCAGATTTCCGCACCCATGGCCACACCCACCTCGACGTGCCCGTCAAAGCGGATGCGCTCGGCCCGGCGGAAGGTCGCGGGCTTGCCCACATCGTGCAGCAGCGCCCCCCAGGCCAGCGTCAGCGGGCAGCCGGCATCGAGTTGACCGAGCAGGAGCAGGGTGTGCGTCCAGACGTCGCCCTCGGGGTGAAACTGCGGCGGCTGCTCGACGCCCTTCATCCGCTCGGCCTCGGGGAGAACCTCAGCCAGCAGGCCGGTTTCGTCCAGCAGCTCGAAGGCGCGCCGCGCTCGGCCTTCGGTGAGCATTTTGGTCAGCTCGTCGCGGACCCGCTCGCGGCTCACCGCCCTGGTCTTCGCCGCCAGACTCCGCATGGCGGCCGCCGTCGCGGCCTCCAGTTCAAAGCCAAATCGCGCTGCGAAGCGCACTCCCCGCAGCATCCTCAGGTGGTCTTCCTCAAAGCGGAGTTCCGGCCGCCCGATGGCCCGCACCACGCCGGCTTCCAAATCCGCCAATCCGCCGACGTGGTCGATCACGGCCGAGCGCAGCTCTTCTGGCGTCTGCCAATGGCCCATCGCACTCAAGGCGTCCGCCGGGTGCCCCACCCCTTCGGCAGGCTCAGGGCAGGCTCTCGCCACGTTCTTGTTTTTGTGGCTAGGGTGGGTTGCCGCCTCACCCTCCTGAAGGAAGAGTCTGTCCACGTCCAGCAGCAGCCCGTTGAAGGTGAAATCCCGGCGGCGCACATCCTCTTCGGCGCTGCTTGTGTAGCGCACCACATCGGGATGGCGGCCATCGGAGTAGGCCCCATCGGAGCGGAAGGTCGCCACCTCGGTCACCACCTGCGGCACCTGCGGTGCGGCCAATTGCTCGCTATTCGCTCGCTTGGAATTTGTCGCACCGAGGAATGCCCCCTGCGGAAGAGCCAACCCCGCTTCAGCGGCGCAAGTCGCGTCTGCCGCACCGCAGGTGCAGTTGGCCCCACCGCAGGTGGCCACCAGTACCACGCCAAAGTGCGCTCCCACGGCAAAGGTGCGCGGAAACAGGCGCAGCACCACGTCGGGCGTGGCCGAGGTCGCCACGTCGTAGTCCTTCGGCTCGCAGCCCAAAAGCAGATCGCGCACGCAGCCACCGGCGAGGAATGCCTCAAACCCGGCCGCACGCAGCACTTCTACAATCCGCAGAGCCTCATCGAATTGGCGGGTGGCGGGCAACATGGCTGCTTCCATTGTCGCCCGCCTGGCTGCTCTAAGGGAAACCAAGGCGCCCAACCCACACGCTAAACTAGACAAATGAGCAAGCGCGGCCTCGGCCTTATTCTGGGCATTGAATCCTCCTGCGACGAGACGGCGGCGGCCGTGGTCGAGCGCGGCGCGCGCACCCTTTCTTCGACCGTCGCCTCGCAGATTCCAACCCACGCCCGCTACGGCGGCGTCGTGCCGGAGCTGGCCAGCCGCGAACATCTGCGCGCCATCGTCCCGGTGGTTCGCGCCGCGCTGGATCAGGCGGGCGTCACTCTCGACGACCTGGACGCCATCGCCGTTACCGCCGGTCCGGGACTGGCCGGGGCACTGCTGGTGGGCGTCACCTACGCCAAGGCGCTGGCCTTTGCGCAGGGGCTGCCGCTGATCGCCATCAACCACCTCGAAGGCCACATTCACGCCGTGCTGCTGCATGAACAAGAACAAGCTTTGGAGGGTACGGGCTTCAGCCCGTACATTCAGCCACAGAATAAAGGCGGGGCTTTAGCCCCGGAGGTGAATTCCTTCCCAGCCGCCCAAGCTGAGGAACCGGCGCTTGCACTGGTCGTCTCCGGCGGCCACACGCACTTGTTCCTCGCCCGGCCGGCGCACGGCTCCTGGACCTATTCGCTGGTCGGCCGCACCCTGGACGACGCCGCCGGCGAAGCCTACGACAAGGTCGCCAAGCTGCTCGGCCTGGGCTACCCCGGAGGCCCCTGGATCGATGCCCTGGCCCGCTACGGCAACCCGCGCGCCGTGCCGTTCGCCTTTTCGCAGATCAAGACGAAGGTCCATCTGGCCGGTAAGCCGCCCAGAACCAAGGCTGCCCGCACCGCCCCCATCGCCGATCTCAACCCGCGCTTCCTGTTTTCGTTTTCGGGCATCAAGACCGCCGTCCTGCGCTACGTCGAGTTGCACGGCCTGCGCTCCGAGGCCCAGGCCCGCGCCGCCAGGCTCTTCTCGCTTTCCTCCGCGAAAAAGGCGGTAGATTCTGAACCTCAACCGGCCCCCAAGCCCCCTCAAACCAAAGAGGAAGCCTTGGCTCTCTGTCCGCAGCAGACGCTCGACCTGATCGCCAGCTTTCAGCGTGCGGTCATCGGCGACCTGATGAAGAAGAGCTTCGCCGCGGCTGAATCCCTCGGCGTGCGGCGCATTCTCATTACCGGCGGAGTGGCCGCCAACCGCGAACTCCGTGCTCGCTTCAGCGCCGAAGCCGCCCGCCGCGGCTTGCGCGCAGCCTTCCCCACGCTCTCGCTCTCGACCGACAATGCCGCCATGATCGCCGCCGCCGCCTGGCCGCGCTACCAGTCGGGAGAATTTGCCGATTCCGCCCTTTCTGCCGACCCGTCGCTGGCGCTGGGGGCGATGAAGGCGCCGAAGTAGTACCGTGACCGTGTGGCTTGGAAAGCCGGCTACGAAAGTTTGGGTGCCCCAGGTCCCTTTTTTGGGGACCTGGGAAATTACAAATTCAAGGGATCGCAGCAGTAGCCGCACCGCAACAGCTTCGTTCCGAGCTTCAGCACCGGGGGAATGGCGGCACACTACCTGAATTGCCGCTTTAAAACAGCGGCGTCTGGCGGCCGGGCATGGTCAGGCCGAAGTGCTCGTACGCCAGGCGCGTGGCCACGCGGCCGCGCGGGGTGCGGTCGAGGAAGCCGATCTGGATGAGGAAGGGTTCGTAGACCTCTTCGAGGGCGTCCTGCTCCTCGGCCAGCGTGGCGGCCAGCGTGCTCAGGCCCACCGGGCCGCCATCGTACTTCTGCATGATGGCCAGCAGCAGCCGGCGGTCGATCTCGTCGAAGCCGTGGGCGTCCACTTCGAGCATGGTAAGGGCGGCGTTGGCCGTGGGGCGGTCGATCACACCGCTCCCGCGCACCTGGGCGTAGTCGCGCACACGGCGCAGCAGGCGGTTGGCGATGCGTGGTGTCCCGCGGGAGCGCAGCGCGATCTCGGCCGCGCCGTCGGTGTCGATGGGAATCTGCATCACCTCGGCGGAGCGTTCGACGATGAAGCGCAGCTCTTCCTCGGTATAAAACTCCAGCCGCAGCAGAATGCCGAAGCGCGAACGCAAGGGCGACGAGAGCAGTCCGGGCCTCGTCGTGGCGCCGATGAAGGTGAAGGGGCGAATCTCCATCACATGGGTGCGCGCCGCCGGGCCCTGGCCGATGATGATGTCCAGCTTGTAGTCTTCGAGAGCCGTGTAGAGCTTCTCTTCGAGCACCGGCTGCATCCGGTGAATCTCGTCCAGGAAGAGCACCTGGCGCTCGCGCAGGTTGGTGAGAATGGCCGTCAGGTCGCCCTGGATTTGCAGCGCCGGCCCGGAGGTCTGCTGGAAGCCGACGTCGAGCTCATTGGCGATGATGGTGGCCAGCGTCGTCTTGCCGAGGCCCGGAGGCCCAAAGAGGAGGACGTGATCGAGGGCCTCGCCGCGGGATTTGGCGGCTTCCAGGGCAATGGCGAGCTGCTCCTTGGCTTTGGATTGGCCGATGAACTCGCCCAGCCAGCGGGGGCGCAGTTTCAGCTCAAAACCCTGCTCCTCGTCGGCGCGCGAGGCGCTGACCAGCCGTTCCGGAGTGTTGTCGTGCGCAATGGCCATCTGAGGAGAAGTGTAGCGGTCCGGGGTGGTACAGGCCAAGTGCATAGTCTCAGCCCGGTGTGCGCCTGTGCCCACCGTTTAGACTGGTAAGGTTCCACTGAGCATGATGACCCACTGTTTCTCCCGTCTTCGCCGCTTTCGCTTCAATCTGCCGCAACGCATTGCGGCGGGGCTGCTGGCGGTGTTTCTGGCGCAGGGACTGTGGATCAGCGGCCACCAGACTCTCACTGACCGCGATTACCAGTACGCGCGCTGCGGGCGCGAGATGTGGGAGCGGCCATCGCGGTTGGACGGCTACTTCACCAGTTGCGGCAACATTTACGACGGCGTTCTGGCCTACCGGCTGGCGGGGCTTCCGCTGACGTTGAACCTGCTGGCCGAGCGAGGGCTGGACCACTTCCGCAAGCCCGAAGACCGGGTGGTGCAACAGGCTGGAGGGCGACTGTCCGCCCCGAACTTGAGCACCTGGGAACTGCGCCACCAGCTTCGGTACACTCTTCTGCTGTTGCGGCTGCCCTTTCTCGCCGCCGGACTGCTGCTGGGCGGCGGCCTCTGGTGGGTGACGCGGCGGCTCTATGGCAATCTGGGCGGGTACACGGCACTGGCGCTCTATTGTTTTTCTCCGGCAATGTTGAAGGCCTGCGTCGCGCCCACCCCCGAGGTGCTGGCGGCGCTGGGGGTCTATGGCGGCATCTATACCTCGATCGGCGTGGCTCACGCCATGCAGGGACCGAGGCGAAAGTGGCGGCCGCGCATCGTGTTGTTGACCGTGATTTTTGGGGTGGCGGCCGCGGCGCACATTGCCGCGCTGGCGGTAGTGGCGCTCTTCGGTCTGGCGCTGATGCTGTGGGTGGCCGAGGGGCGCAAGAGCCAGGCGCTGCTGGTGGTGCTGGCAGCCGCGGCCGGGGCGCTGGCCGTCGTCTTCGCCTGCTACGGCTTCTCGCCGGAGGCCTTCAGCTACGTCTTCCGCTCGGCGGCGGGCTTTCTGTGGTTCTCGTTTGACCCGGCGCAGCGGTTCTTCTCCACGCTGTCGAACGCTGGAGTCACGGTGGCCGTGGCAGCCGCTTTAATGCTGTACGCGGCGCGTCGCCGGTCACGCTACCTCGGCAATACCGCTCCCCTGCTGTGCGCTTTGCTCCTGATGTTGCTGGTGATGACCGGCGCTCCGGGCGCCCCCTGGCTGTGGGCGCTGCCCTTTCTGCTCACCTTTGTGGCCGGCGTCTTCGCCGACGCCTACGAAGGGCCGCGGGGACGGCTGGCGATGGGCGCCGCCGGAGCCATCGTGCTGCTGCAGGCGGCCTTCTGCGTACTGAGTTTGCCGGGGCTGCTATGAGGCGGATTATTAGAGCATTTTCACTTCACCTACTGACACCACGGCACTGAAGGTGGCTTTTACTTCCACCCCAGCGACGAAGACCTGTGCCGGGGGAAAGCCAGAGGGGGAAAGCCACCCGGCACGGAACACGAAACTCTGCATTAACTTGAGAGCCGCTCTGACAGGCACTGCCGACTGATTCTGCTTGACGTTTAGAGCATTTTCGGATTGAACACAAGTCCTTTTGAGTGCATTGAATGTGGCTTTTTCTAAGGAATAATCCACTTGAGTGTGAGGTTTCTGTCTGCAGCAATTCCGAAAATGCTACTGCCGGGCAGCGGCATCCGAATATTACTTTTTACATGACAGTGACATTATAACTAAAGTATTGCTCGCGATGCCGACGTAATGAACAGAGCGCGGATAAACTTTGCATCGGCGCTATGTCGAGAGAGCTAAGCGGCATATCTTACGTCCGGGTGGTGGAAGTAGCGTTCTACCCTTGTTGGTGACCGTGGAGATCACGCTCAGGCTGGAGCGATTGTGCTTCACTCGCAGCACGGGCGTCTCCCCCTTCGGAGCATAGCCACGTCCGCGAACGTCATCGGAACGCAGCCCGGTTTCATCGCCCCAGTGAATCTCCGCGCCCTCTTGCCTGGCGCGTTTGGAGATCGCCGGATACTCTTCGTTAAGCCACTTGCCAACCGCCGCGGGCGATTGTTCGTAAGCCCTTTTCAACGGCTTTTGCGGCGTAAATCCCCAGCGTTTGAGGTACTCTCCACCCGCGCGAACCGCCAGCAGAATTTCATACCAGCACAGAATCAATTCCCGCACCGCTGGGTTGGATCCCCTTTTCCGCCGGCCTTGGTGTAAACAATTGTGATCGTGGTCACAGACGCGCGATAGATATAGTAACACACTCAGTCGCCGAACAGTTCTGATGATCGATACTGAATCACCAGTGAGAGTCGAGTTCGAGGCAATCCCCAAAGTAAGGTCTACCAGGCGGTCGCCAAACAACTGGAGCAGCACATCACGGAAAAGCTGAAGCCTGGTGACCTTCTTCCCCCGAACGCGAACTGGTTCGGATGTTAGACGTGAGCCGCAGTTCCGTGCGCGATGCCATCCGCAGCTTGGAACTGATGGGTCTGCTCGAGCCACGCCAGGGTATCGGCACGGTAGTTTGTAACCCTGGTGTTACCCCAGCCGATTCCCTAGCTAACGCGCTTCTGGAGAAGCGGAAGATGATTGCGGAACTGATCGAGGTGCGCCAGATGATCGAGCCAGCCCTGGTTCGGCGCACCGCTCTGAACGTCTCTCCCTATGAAATCTCTGAGATGGGGCCATGCTCGTACGCCAGGAGGCGAAGATGCGCGAGGGCGAACCCGGAATCGAAGAGGACTCCGAGTTCCCCTGCAGCATCGCCCTGGCATCCAACAACAGCCCGATCTTGAAAGTGGTGAACGTGTTGGCGGATTTGTTGCGCGAGACCCGGAAACGCTCGTTGCAGGCGGAGGGACGGCAAAAGAAGTCGCTCGCCGGACACCGCCGCATCCTTGCGGCTCTAAAGCAGGGCGACGACGCAGCCGCCGAGGCTGCCATGCGCCGGCACCTGCAGGAAATGGAAACAATCGTACGGGAGAAAATCTAAAGGAATGGAGGCAGCAAAATGGGCCAGCTATTCGCGGTCGAAGTCATCTACCGGGGAGTCTTTCAGAAGACCCTGGCCAAGAACATAAGGCGCGGCATTGTTCTGGCTGCGCGCAACGAAGGCAAACTGGGCATTTCCTTTGGCCGTTATGGAGATTCTCCGGAGCGCAATGGGATTCCAGCAAAGGGTTTTTCGATCGTCGCCAACGACGAGCAGACGCTCGAAGCCGGAATGGCGGAATACGCGTCGAAGCAAGTCGACCTGACCGTGGTTCTCGATGACACGCTCTGCAAGGGCGTGGAGTCATGGGCATGGTACGGCCTGCAGCCGGTGCATAGTACTCTCAAACCGGGGCACACCCTCATCGTAGTTTCTCTGCAGGACGCACCCACCCTGCTGAAGAGCATTCACCGCCGGGAACAGCCTTACAAGCTGGGAATCGTGAAAGGCGCTGCCAGCTTTTCCGGCATGTGGGTTTATAAGGATGACCACACCGACGTCCGCATCCTCGGCGCCATCGCCAAGGTGCTGCCGGAACTGTTCAGCCTGGAGTCGGCGGAGAAATTCATCAACGAAAAGCTGAAGAGCTCACTGAAAGCGGCTTCCGCTCGCACCGAGTTCGAGCGCTTCGCCACCGTCGATGTAAAAGCGGGCCAGGGCAATCCCGAGGAATTATTCAAGTTCGACCTGCCCGACTGGAAGGACATGCGGGGCGGCGTCTCCATCAAGGGCCAGCCGCAGGGCGGCCCGTATGCGGACCCGGTGACCAAGCAAGCCGGCGGCTTCCGGCCAGTCCGCAATGAGCTGTTCAAGAAGTACCCGACGCGCACCATGCGACCGGCGGTCAACTTTGCGACTTGTATCAAGTGCACGCAGTGCTGGCTCAATTGCCCGGATGCGGCTTTTGACGTCACCCCGGAGGGAACCTACGATCCTAATCTCGAGTCGTGCTGCGGTTGCGGCATTTGCGCCGAGGTTTGCCCGGTGAAGAACTGCATCACCATGGTAAACGAGTCCGAGTTCCACGGTAACGACAGCCAATGGGCGGAATTCCGGAAAGGGAAAGACGCCTATCTGAAACGGCTGGAAACCATCATCCAGAAAGCCGAACCGATCGAGAAGCGGTCGAATGGATTCCGTTATCGCGGTCAATATCAGGAACAGATCCCGGTGGCCTTGGAAATCGCCAAGAAAGGCTAGAACCTATCTCATAAACATTTCTGGCCCCGATTTCTGCGAAACTGGAGTTGCTCAAGGCGTCTCTGCGGACTGGGATGACAGGCCGTTGGGAACTGACAGACGAACAGTGGGAATTGGTGGAGC
>Ga0224555_1000941_pt1 | contig 43727 bp, 15 predicted proteins | sample 714S23034metaG_FD_180687 | JGI IMG/M metagenome (GOLD analysis project Ga0224555, IMG submission 180687) | Peat soil microbial communities from Stordalen Mire, Sweden - 717 S2 30-34 | ecosystem: Environmental > Terrestrial > Soil > Wetlands > Peat | place: Sweden: Norrbotten County, Stordalen...
AGGCTAAAGTCACCATGAGAAAATCCTACGGTTTCCGCACCTTCCGCTGTCTCGAACTTGCGCTCTATCACTCACTTGGCAAATTACCCGAGCCGGAATCGACCCACGAATTCTTCTGACGAACCTTATTTTCCGGACAGCAGCAATCGGATCCGTAAAGTCTCTACCACGGGAGTCATCAGCACCATTGCGGGCAACGGCACCAACGGCTTTTCGGGGGATGGCGGTCCGGCGACCAGCGCGAAATTGAACGATCCACGTAGCGTGGCGCTGGATGCGGCCGGCAACATCTATTTCTCGGACCTGGTTAATTCGCGCATTCGAAAGGTCTCGACCGGTGGAACCATCACCACTGTGGCCGGCACTGGCGCCGGAGGCTACTCGGGGGATGGCGGGCTGGCCACCAGCGCTCAACTAAACACGCCGCAAGGCGTGGCGGTGGATGCTGCCGGCAACCTTTACATAGCAGATTTGGGCAACCTGCGTATCCGGGAGGTTTCGGGTGGAGTAATTACCACGGTGGCCGGCGGCGGACCGTGCTGCTCGGGGGACGGCGGCCCTGCAACGAGTGCATGGCTGGACTACCCGCAGGGCATTACCTTGGATGCGGCAGGAAACCTCTATATCGCGGACCAATATCATTACAGCATTCGCAAGGTCTCGACCAGTCAGATTATCAGCACGGTGGCAGGCAATGGCAGCGAGGGCTTTTCGGGAGATGGCGGCCCGGCTACCAGCGCGCAACTCGCCGAACCGCAAGACGTCGCCGTGGATTCGGCCGGCAACTTCTATATAGCGGATATGGCCGACCAACGAATCCGCAAGGTTGGTACGGACGGGACCATGAGCACCGTGGCCGGGACCGGCGTCCAAGGTTATTCGGGCGACGGCGGCGCAGCCACAGCCGCGCAACTGAGCTGCCCGTATGGCATAGCCGTCGATTCCGCCGGCAATCTGTACATCGCGGACTCCTGCAATAACCGAATCCGCCAGGTATCGACCGCCGGAACCATTACCACGATCGCAGGCAACGGAAACTGCTGCTATTCGGGGGATGGCGGGCTCGCCACCAGCGCGCAACTGAACTATCCGCAAGCCGTGGCCGTGGATGCGTCCGGGAACCTTTACATCGCGGACACCAACGATAACCGAATCCGCAAGGTCTCGACCGAGGGGATCATTACCACGGTGGCGGGCAACGGAAGCCAGGGCTACTCAGGCGATGGCGGCCCGGCTGTCAGTGCCCAGCTAAGGAGCCCGAACAGCGCGGCGGTGGACTCCGCCGGCAATATCTACGTCGCCGACCAGGGAAACAACCGAGTTCGCAGAATCGATTCGAGCGGCATCATCACCACCGTGGCGGGCAATGGGCAGTGCTGCTTCGGGGGAGACGGCGGCCCAGCCGTTAACGCGAATGTGGGGGGACTTGGCGGCGTCGCGGTGGACGCGGCAGGCAACATCTACCTGAGCGTCGGTTCGGGCGCCACCGTCCGCAGGGTTTCGACGGGCGGAATCATCCAAACGATCGGCAGCGACACCGCCTATGGCTACTCGGGCGACGGCGGACCGGCAACCGGCGCCCAACTCGCCAACCCGCGTGGCATGGCAATCGACTCACAAGGGCGGATCTATGTCGCCGATGCGAATGAGAACGCGGTTCGCCTGCTCCAGCCGGTTGCCGCATTGCCGGCACTCAGCATTACAAAAACGCACACCACCGTTGTGCAAGGGCAGGCCGGTGCTACCTACACCATTACTGTAAGCAATGGCGCATCCGCGGGGCCGACCATCGGGACCGTGACGGTCACCGATACTCCCCCCAGTGTGCTGACCCTGGTCTCGATGTCCGGCACGGGCTGGACCTGCTCCAGCGGTTCCTGCTCGCGGAGCGATGCGCTGAGTCCGGGTTCGAGCTACCCGGCGATAACAGCGACGGTGAATGTCGCTGCGAGCACGCCGTATCAGGTGACCAATCAGGCCAGCGTGAGCGGCGGTGCATCGGCGCCCGCCAGTGTGAGCGACGTGGCCACCGCGGTGGGACCTCCCACCGTGCCCGTCCTCATCTATCCCGAAAACGGCGCTACCGGGGCATCCGTCACGCCGGGGCTGAGTTGGAGCGACGCCACCGGCGCCACTTCCTATGACGTCTACCTCGGCACATCATCGACGCCGCCGTTCGCACTGAACACGACCGCCACGCTCTACCAGCCGGCGACTCTCGCGGCCAATACCGTCTATTACTGGTACGTGGTGGCAAAAGACGCTGCGGGTGGAAGCAACTCGGCAACCTGGTCGTTCACCACCGGGGCCGGTGGAACGCCGGCCGTTCCGGCATTTGTAATCACGACGGTGGCAGGCGGTGTGCCGCCGCCCACCCCGGTGCCAGCTACCGCTGCGTCCGTCGGTTGGACGTACGGTGTCGCCACAGATGCAGCGGGCAACCTGTATTTCAGCAGCGGTTTGTTCGCTAGCGTTTTCAAGGTGGATGCCAGCGGGACGCTCACGCGCGTGGCCGGAACCGGCCGCATCGGCTACTCGGGTGACGGCGGACCTGCCACCAGCGCGCAACTGAGCTACCCGGAGGGACTGGCATTCGATTCCCAGGGCAACCTGTATATCGCGGATTCGAACAACGGCCGCATTCGACAGGTATCGACCGGCGGAATCATTACCACGGTAGCGGGCGGCGGACCCTGCTGCTCTCTGGGGGATGGTGGACCTGCCACCAGTGCGCAACTGAGCGGCCCGCAGGACGTGAAGGTGGACGCCCAGGGCAATCTGTATATTGCGGACAGCAGCGGCGCAAGGATCCGCAAGGTCTCTACCACAGGAGTCATCAGCACCGTTGCGGGCAACGGCAACTATGGTTTTTCCGGGGATGGCGGTTCCGCTACCAGCGCGCAATTGTTTTATCCAACCAGCGTGGCGCTGGATGCGGCTGGCAATATCTACATTGCGGATTCCCAGAATTACCGTGTTCGCATGGTCTCCAGCGTAGGCGTGATTACCACCGTGGCGGGCAACGGCACCTGGGGCTCTTCGGGGGATGGCGGCTCCGCCACCAGCGCCCAACTGAGCAATGCGCAGGGCGTGGCTGTGGACGGGGCCGGAAACCTCTATATTGCAGATTCGAACAATGCTCGTGTCCGGAAGGTTTCGGGCGGCACAATTACAACGGTAGCGGGCGGCGGGACGTGCTGCTCTTCCCTAGGGGATGGTGGCCCTGCGACCAGCGCGAACCTGGACTACCCGACGGGCATCGTTTTCGATACGGCGGGCAACCTGTATATCGCAGACGAATCCCACTACAGTATTCGCAAGGTCTCGACCAGTCAGATCATTACCACAGTGGCGGGCAATGGCAGCGCCGGCTACTCGGGGGACGGCGGGCTGGCCACCAGCGCGCAGCTCGGCTATCCGGAAGGCGTGGCTGTGGACTCGGCTGGCAACTTCTACATAGCGGACGAGGGCAACAATCGAATCCGCAAGGTTGGCGCGGGCGGGATCATCAGCACCGTGGCCGGAACCGGCAGCCAGGGTTATTCGGGAGATGGCGGCCCAGCCAACGCGGCGCAACTGAGCTGCCCGTATGGCGTAGCCCTTGACTCCGCCGGCAATCTCTACGTCGCGGACACCTGCAATGGCCTAATCCGCAAGGTATCGACCGCAGGGATCATCACGACAGTGGCGGGTGGCGGCAGCGCCTGGGGTTCCGCGGGCGACGGCGGGCTTGCCACCAGCGCGCAAATGAACTATCCGCAAGCCGTGGCCGTGGATGCGTCCGGGAACCTTTACATCGCCGATACCTACAATAACCGCGTCCGCAAGGTGTCGACCGCCGGGATTATCACAACCGTGGCGGGCAACGGAAACTATGCGAACTCAGGCGATGGCGGCCCGGCTGTCAACGCCGGGTTATACTTTCCCAACAGCGTGACCGTGGACTCCGCCGGAAATATTTATGTCGCCGGCGAGGGCTATCCTTACAGCGTCCGTAGGATCGACTCAAGCGGCGTCATTACCACCGTGGCAGGCGGCGGGCCGTGCTGCAATGGCGGAAACGGAATCCCAGCCATTAATGCCTGGTTGAACTCCCCCGGCGGCGTCGCGGTCGACGCCGCAGGCAACCTCTACATCGGCTCCGAGGGCGCCATCAGCGAAGTGTCGACGGATGGGACCATCAACACAATCGGGGGCACCGGCGCCTATGGCTACATGGGGGACGGTGGATTGGCAACCAGCGCTCAAATCGCCTACCCGCAAGGTATGGCAATTGACGCACAAGGGCGGATTTATGTCGCCGATTCGAGTGGCGGCGCGATTCGACTCTTGCAGCCGGCGAACGGGCCGCTCATTCCCGGATTGTCGGGTTCCGGTCTCAATACCACTTCGGTGGCGGCAGGTGGGTTGGAGTTCGACCTGACCGTTAGCGGCACAAACTTCGTATCGGGAGCGGTCGTGATGTGGAACGGCACGGCGCTGTCGACGACCTTCGTGAGTGCGACGGAGGTGATTGCCTTAGTGCCGGCATCCCTGATCGCCTCGGCGGGCACGGCGAGTGTGACCGTGGTGAATCCGGATGGCGCAACTTCGGCCGCCGTGACATTCACGATCAACCCAGCCGGGCTGGCTATCTCCGGTCTCAGCCCTGTGTCGGCAGTACCAGGCGGGGCGGCATTCACGCTCACCGTGAACGGCACGGCTTTCGTTTCCGGCGCGGTGGTCGACTGGAACGGCACGGCACTCGCGACCACTTTCGTCGGCGCGACGCAACTGACGGCCTCAGTGCCGGCAGCCCTGATCGCTTCAGCAGGCATCGCCACCGTTACGGTGGTGAACCCCGGAGCCGTCATCTCGGGTGGAGTGGGCTTCCCGATCCAGTCCGGCCCACAGGCCACCTCGGTTTCGCCCGGAGCTGGTATTGGCGCCAACCAGACCTTCACTTTCACGTTTTCCGATCCGAGCGGCTACCAGAATCTGCAGGTGGTGAACGTTCTCATGAACAACTACCTGGATGGCATCCAGGCGTGCTACGTCGCCTACTCAAAGTACTACGGGATGCTATTACTGGTAGACGATGGCGGAGACTCGGCGGGACCATACGCGGGCTACCTGACGGTACCGAGCACGGGGAGCATCACGGGGAGCATGTCGAACAGCCAATGCACGGTGAACGGCGCGGGATCGTCGGTGGTGGGCAGCGGCAACACGTTGACGCTGACGCTGAACATCAGCTTCAGCCCGAGCTTCGCGGGGAATCGGATCGTCTACACAGCGGCAGGCGACACGACGGGGAACTCGGGGTGGCAGGCGCTGAGCACCTGGCAGGTGCCGGGAGCGGCGGGGCTCGAGTCGGCGATGCCGATACAGCCCACGGGAGTAACTCCGGCCATCGGAAGCGGGGCGAGCCAGAGCTTCGTGTTCACCTTTACCGACAACGCCGGGTGGCAGGATCTGGGCCTGGTGGATGTGTTGTTCAACAACTACCTGGATGGCATCCAGGCCTGCTACGTCGCTTACTCAAAGTACTACGGGATGCTATTACTGGTGGACGATGGCGGAGACTCGGCGGGACCATACGCGGGCTACCTGGCGTTACCGGGGACGGGGAGCATGTCGAACAGCCAATGCACGGTGAACGGCGCGGGCTCATCGGTGGTGGGCAGCGGCAACACGTTGACGCTGACGCTGAACATCAGCTTTAGCTCGAGCTTCGCCGGCAACCGGATCTTCTACACGGCGGCGGGCAACGTGGCCGGCACGGAGAACTCCGGCTGGAATGCCCTAGGCGCCTGGACCGTGCCATAGGGTTACCGGGTCGCGCTCAATCCGATGAGTTGGCCGTTGAGATGGAGTTAGGCGCCTCTCAAGTTCGTGGTGTGTGCAACTGCCGATTGGCAGGGGCACTTCGCGGGGAGGTTGCGCCCCATCGTCCTGGCAGCGAGGTATCTATGGAATGTGCTGGAAAGAGGAAAGAGAGGATTTCTGAGTTATGCATTCCGCGGGGCGGCAACTACGCCTTGCCGGGTGAAGACGGCTCCTAGAGAGGGCAAACATGGTACTCGTGGGCCCACGGGTATGGGTCGGGGATTTTCCTAAATAGGACACGGGGGTCTACAATGGAGATTCCGGCTGAACAGCATCCGGAAGTCCAAAATGACGGTTTTGGATGGTGCCTTCGTAAGCAGCTCGTCGCTGGTGGCAGGTCCATGGAACTGAAAGCGGCAGATTTCCGAGAATGCTACGTTAGTACGCCTGACGGAAAACTCGCTCCAGTTCGCAAAACACCCCTACCGCAGCCGCCCGCAAAATACCTTGCAACACCCTCACGACGACTGCCCCAACAACGTCGAACGGCGCCTTCACTCCAACGTTCGAGGCGCGAAGATCTGTTATTACGCTGTTTTCGGCCAGTCTATGGTCTAAACTTTTCCTTGGAGGATCCCCTGTGCTGAACTCCTCTCGGTTGTTGCTCCTCGCGCTCGTCTTCGCCTTCGCCGCAGTGGGGCAGACGTTCTCCAGTGGTTCAACTGGTGCGGATGGCGTGCTCGATTTGACTTCCAGCAGCCAGACCGTTGTGCTGCCGGCTTCCGGCATCCTGAATTACACCACAGTCAACATCCCGGCTGGAATGACTCTGAACTTCCAGAATAACCTCTCAAACACGCCAGTCATTATGCTGGCACAAGGTGCCGTCAATATCGCTGGCACCATTAATATCTCTGCCAACGGCCAAAACCCTGGCCCTGGCGGATTCCGTGGGGGCGATCCCGGGCAACCAGGATGGGGGCCCGGAGGGGGGCAGCCAGGCTGGGGGGGCGCCGCCCAGAGCGGTCAATGGGTTGGTCCGCTCAGCCTTGTTCCGATAATTGGGGGCTCAGGAGGCGGCGGGATGAGTCCTTCTGGCTGCTACGATTACTACAACAACTGGCCTATCTCCGGCGGTGGCGGAGGGGGTGCCATTGCCATCGCTTCTTCTTCCTCCATAGCCGTTTCCGGCTCGATTCAAGCGAACGGATCGGTGAATTCCACGACTTGTACCGGTATAGCTTACGGAACGTCAGGTGCTGGTGGCGCAATTCGCCTCGTCGCTAACTCTATTAACGTCAGCGGCACCCTGTCTGCAGCCATGGCGAGGCTGGAGGCGCCGCTCAGCAGCAACTCCTATAACGGCAGCGGCACCGTACCGGTGGTCGCCACAATCAACCCGCTGATTGCGCCAGTGAACCCACCGTCAATTTCGATCTCGTCCATCGGGGGCTATCAGGTTCCCTCTTACTCCGGGTCCAGTTTCTCAACTATCGACCTCATGCTGCCAACACAATTGCAGGACCCAATTCCGATCGTCGTGAATGGCACAAATATCCCGGTCGGGTCACCAGTGCGCCTTTCGTTTAGCGGTCCGGGTGGGCCGACCTTCACTGCATCGACGCTTTCGGGCACAACCGCATCCTCCTCGGCGACGCTGTACGCCTCTGGACTCAGCCGTAGCGGCGTGACCTACCTCTTCGTGTTGGCGACCTTCGATCCGACGCTGATTGCCACTAACCTGAAACCGGGCGGGCCCGATGCCGTTTCCAGGGTCGAACTTGCGGCGGCTCCCGGCCAAACGACGACCTACCGCTTTCTCCGTCATGACGGGTCTGAGGTAAACCTATCGAGCGTGCCCTCCGAACTACGGCGCGCATTTGGTCTATAGGCAGGACCCACAGGGAGGCAAATCCGATGCAGAGCAAAAGGCTCTCAAAATCCGCTCTTATCCTGCTGTGCGCCACTGTTCCCGGTTTGGCGCAATCCCAGAATGTTGGGGCTGTCGGGCGAGGCGTCACCATATCCTTCGAAAGCGCCTCTGGAACTGCCGGCCGAGGCGTTTCGATAGTCTTCGGATCCCCACCGCCTCCAGCGACAACCTCGCTTGGCGGGGCGGGCACTACCAACCCCGTGGCTTTCACGTCGGAGCCGGTCAACACGGCAACCGGCGACTACTTCAATTCGCACACCGACCTAGCCGTGCCCGGCAAAGGACTGAGCTTTGTCTTTGCGCGTTCTTACAACAGCCAGGATTCCTACAGCGGTCCCATGGGCGCCGGATGGACGCACTCGTACAATATCTACCTGACCGTCGATGGCTCCGGGAACGCCGGCATCAAACAGGCAGACGGGCACACGGATTACTATGCCCCCGCCGGCGGAAGCGCCTATACCGCGCAGACCGTCGGCCTCTTCAACACGCTGGTGAAGAACGGCGACGGCTCCTTCACTCTGACCTTCAAGAACCAGACCGTGTTGAACTTCTCCAGCGCCGGCGCGTTGGTCACCATCGTCGATCGCAACGGCAACACGCAAACGCTGGCCTACAACGGCACCGGCAGCCTGGCCTCGGTGACCGATCCCTCCGGCCGCGTATTCACCTTTGCGTACGATGGCAGCGGTCGGGTGATTTCTCTTACCGACCCCGCTGGCCGGATTCTGCAATACACCTATGACAGCTCCGGGAACCTCGCCTCGTTCCAGGATGCATTGGGGAACAAGACACAATACGGCTACGACGCAAGCCACCACATGACCTCGGCCACCGATCCCCGCGGCAATGTCTACATGCAGAATGCGTACGATTCCGCCACCCCGAGCCGGGTCATCCTGCAGACCAACGCGAGGGGATTCCAGACCAGCTTCGCCTACAACACTGCTGCCCTGTGGACGACCACCATCACCGACCCGCTCGGCAATGCGACGCAGAACGTTTACGATACCGGGCAGCGCCTGGTCTCGATCGTGAACGCACAAGGAGGGGCGACCGGCTACACCTACTATTCCAACAATCTGAAGCAGGCGACGACCGACGCGCTGGGCAACACGACGTTCTACAGTTACGATGGCAATGGCAATCTACTCACCAGCACGGACGCGAGCGGCAATGCGACGACCTTTACCTACGATGCGAACAACAACCTGCTTTCAGTGACTGATCCGCTGAGCCACCAGACCACGTTTACGTATGACACGAAGGGCAACCTGCTGACTGCGCAGGACGCCGCGGGCGACACCACCACCAACACCTACGATTCGTCCGGCCTGTTGCTGACCACTACGGACGCCCGCAACTTCGCCACCGCCTATCAGTACGACTCCTACGGGAACCGCACGCAAGTTACAGACGCTTTGAGTGATGTCACGCAGATGACCTACGACGCGGTCGGGCATCTGCTAACCACCAAGAACGCTCTGGGCAAAATCTGGACCCGAGGGTACGACGCCGACGACCGCTTGCTCACTGCGGCTGATCCGCTCGGCGACCAAAGCAGCTACGTCTATGACGCCAATGGCAATCGGACGCAGGTGACGGACGCTGACAGCAACAGCACGCAATACAGCTATGACGTCAACAACAACTTGGCGCAGGTGACCGACGCCGCCGGCGGGGTGACCGCTTATGGCTACAACGGCAACGACGACCAGACCAGCGTCACCGACGCCAACGGGCATGTCACGACCCTGGCGTACGACAGTTTGCGGCGGTTGCAGAGCCGGACAGATCCCCTTGGGCGGGCACAGAGGTATGCGTATGATGCGGCCGGCAATCTGACGAGCACGATCGACGGCAACAGCCTACAAAACACCTACACCTATGACACGCTCAACCGGCGTATCGGGGCCTCGCTGTCGGACGGGACGACTCTCGGCTACATCTATGATGCCGCAGGCAACCGGCTGACGATGACGGACTGGCGGGGGACAACGACCAACGCCTATGACTCCTTGAACCGCGTGATCTCGGTGACGCAGCCTGGGAGCAGTGCTCTGGGTTATGCGTATGACGCGATGGGGAATCGAACTTCCATCACGTACCCGGACGGCAAGACAGTCCATTATCAATACGACGCGCTGAGCCGGCTGAGCCAGGTGACGGACTGGTCGTCACAGACTACCACTTCCGGGTACGACGCAGCCGGGAATCTGGTCAGCACGGTGTTCCCGAACGGGGCGTCAACGGCATACGCATATGATGCGGCGGGCAGACTGTTGAACGTGACGAACCGGACGGGCGCGAATGTGAACTCGGCGTATACGTATGTGATGGACAAGGTTGGAAACCGCCTGGAGGTGGCATCGTACAACGAAGGCGTGGAGCGGTATGGGTATGACAAGTTGTACCGCCTGACATCGTGGACATCGCCATCGAGGCAGGCGGTGCGCTACGCCTACGATCCGGTGGGCAACCGGGTGTCGATGGCGGAGCCCACTGGCACGGTGAACTACGCCTACGACGCTGCGGACGAGTTGTTGGCGGCGGGCGGCACGACGTTCACGTACGACGGGAACGGCAACCAGCTTACGAAGACGACGGCGGGGGTAACGCTGACGTACGACTGGGACGCACTGAACCGGCTGCTATCGGTGACAGGCGGGAGCGTGAACACGCAATATCAATACGATGGAGACGGGAACCGGGTGAGCCAGCAGACGCCGGCGGGGACCTACGCCTACGCGAATGACACGGCGACGCCTCTGCCGGTAGTAGTCAACGAGAACGGGCCGGACGGGAACATCGATTATGCGTGGGGGTCTTCGTTGATCTCGGCATCAGCTACGGGACTTCAGAGCTTCTATCAATTCGACGGGTTGGGGAGCGTGGTGGCAGTGACGGACGGTGCGGCATCGCAGAAGGCGAGTTACGCCTATGAGCCTTGGGGTTCAGTGATTGGTGGTTCGGATCAGTTGGGCACGAAGAACAAATTCAAGTTTACGAGTGAGGCCGTGGACCCGAGCGCAAACCTGACGTTCCTCAGGGGGCGTTATTATGACTCAAACATCGGTAGGTTTCTCGGCACGGACCCAGCGCACGGCATGTCCGGCGCTAACGTGCAACCCTACCAGTACGGGAGGGGCAACCCGTTGCGATACACGGACCCGCTGGGCCGTTCCTCGATAGATACTTCAAACGATGCACGGGTCCGGGCCCTGCGCGTTCAACTGGGTCAAGAAGAGGCCGATAGCGAGTATAGCGGGGCATTAGATCAAATCTATGGCGAGGCGCACGACGAGGTTCGCGACGCTTTTGTCAGTGCCGAGCAGGGGTTGCTGGACATTGCGGAAGGTAACGTCTCGGGAGCCATCACAAGCCAAGCTGGCAGCGTTAACTATGTAGTTCAACACATGGTGAAGAACGGCACGGTAAAGCGCTTAGCGAACTGCGCGACTGCTGCCACAGATATCGTGAGCACGGCAACCGGGCTTCAGGAGAACTTCCAGGGTTCGGCTCTATACGAAGCACCTTCAAACATATTAGGGTTTACCCAGTACGCGACTGGGGCAAGCGGTACCGTTTCGGGCTGTGCAAAGTAGGTGGGACGCGGGCCGGTCGGGCACGGCCGAGGCGCGGGTGGCACGCGGCCGTTCCATATCTGGCGGTATCGGGCTTGTGTTTGGGAGTTCCGGGTGGTAACGTTTGGCCTGCGCGGGGATAAACCGGCACGAAGCAGAGCCACCATGAAAACGTCGATTGTTTTGCCTCTCTCGGTCCTGGCGCTGGTAGCGGCGGCGGTCGTGTGTCTACGGGCGGAGACCCCACCTCCGACGAATTTGCTCTTGAATATCACATCGAGCGGCGTCATACCCGCGTTCACCGTTGCGTGTTCCGGCTCGGACGACGCGACAATGTATTTCGCGTCTACAGATCAGTCAAATACCGCCTCCGACACGGTCATCGAGCGGCGGCAATGCAATGGCGGGGTGATGTCCTTCGACGTGTTCGATCTCAACGGGAACCTCACTTCTGCGGGTGCCTATCCAGGATGGCTGTATTACTACCATCTACCTCTGTTCCTCGGCGTGAAGAACACGACAATCAATGCCAATGGCTGCATGCCGGCTTATCCTGCACTTGTGAATCTGGTTTGTGACCAGAATGGATTTAACAGCAGTGTGTATCAGCTAAGTGATACAGTCTTCCCGACGATGGCCGCTGGGCCACAGTTCACATTTGATGGGCTGACATGGTCGAATGTCGCGAACGGCGACGGTAGCGTAAACCGATTCCTCTCGGTGAACGCAACGAACGACGGAGCACCATGGCCGGCTTCCGGGCAGACCACCACCATTGCCTATTCAGTCACCGGACCACAAGCAGTGGTCATAGCCAACACCATCCCGGCCACGCTGGCCAGCCCTCCACCTCCAGGAGTATACACATTGAGCTACGCAAGCGGAGGGCCTTCCACTAGCAGACTGTATGCGGTGAGTCCCTCGGCCAGCCAAACCCTGTCCGCCGGACAGTCCATTACCTTCACGCTCCAGTTCAAGACTGCGCTGTTTATCAACTTATCTGTAAGTATATCGTCGCCGGGCGTTATCCCTGCCTTTAGTATTGCGTGTTCGGGCTCGGACGACGCGACAATGTATTTCGCATCCACTGATCAGTCAAATACCGCGTCTGAGACGGTTATCGAGCGGCGTCAGTGCAATGGCGGGGTGATGGCCTTTGACGCATTCGATCTTAACGGGTACCTCACTTCCGCGGCGGGTGCCTATACAGGATGGCTGTATTACTACCACCTACCTCTGCTCCTCGGAGTGAAAAACACGTCGTCAAATGCAATGGGTTGTTCATATCCGTCATTGTGTAATTTGGATGGTGCGTGGAATGGATATGATCTCAGTGTGTACCAGCTAAGTAATACAGTCTTCCCGACGATGGCCGCGGGGCCGCAGTTCACATTTGACGGGTTGACGTGGTCGAATGTCGCTAATGGCGACGGTAGTGTGAACCGGTCGTCGCCCACGTTCCCGCCGCCTGCGACGACCACACTGGGGCCCGCGTCCTCGGTCAACCCGGTCGGCATGACGAAAGAGCCGGTGAACACCGCAACCGGGGACTATTTCAACTCCTCCACCGACCTCAGCGTGCCCGGCAAAGGGCTGAGCTTCGTCTTCGCGCGTTCTTACAATAGCCAGGATGCCTATAGCGGTCCCATGGGCGCCGGATGGACGCACTGGTACAATATCTACCTGACCGTCGACGGCTCCGGCAACGCCGGAATCAAACAGGCGGACGGGCACACGGATTACTATGCCCCGGCTGCCGGAGGCGCCTATACCGCGCAGACCGTCGGCCTATTCAACACGCTGGTGAAGAACAGTGACGGCTCCTTCACGCTGACCTTCAAAAACCAGACCACGTTCAACTTCTCAAGCGCCGGCGCGTTGCTCACCATCGTCGACCGCAATGGCAACACGCAGACGCTGACCTATAACGGCAGCGGCAGCCTGGCTTCCGTGACCGATCCCTCCGGTCGCGTGTTCAACTTCGCCTACGACGGCAGCGGCCGGGTGATATCGCTAACCGACCCCGCTGGCCGGGTGCTGCAATACACCTACGACACCTCCGGGAACCTCGCCTCGTTCCAGGACGCGCTGGGGAATAAGACGCAATACACCTACGATGCCAGCCACCATATGACCTCGGCCACGGATCCCCGCGGCAATGTCTACATGCAGAACGTGTACGATTCCGCCAACCCGAGCCGGGTCATCCAGCAGACCAACGCCAGGGGATTCCAGACCAGCTTCGCCTACAACACTCCCGCCCTGGGGACCACCACGATCACCGACCCGCTCGGCAATGCCACGCAGAACGTTTACGACTCCGGGCAGCGCCTGGTCTCGATCGTGAACGCGCAGGGAGGAGCGACCGGCTACACCTACTATTCCAATAATCTGAAGCAGTCGGCGACCGACGCGCTGGGCAACACAACATCGTACACTTACGACAACAACGGCAATCTGCTCACAAGCACGGATGCCAGCGGAAATACGACGACCTGCACCTACGATACGAACAACGACCTCCTTTCGGCGACCGATCCACTGAACCGCCAGACGACGTTCACTTACGATGCGAAGGGCAACCTGCTGACTGCGCAGGACGCCGCGGGCGACACCACCACCAACACCTACGACTCATCCGGCCTGCTGCTGACCACTACGGACGCCCGCAGCTTCACAACCGCCTATCAATACGACTCCTACGGGAACCGCACAAAGGTTACGGATGCCCTGAGCGACGTCACGCAGATGACCTATGACGCGGTCGGGCATCTGTTGACCACCAAGAACGCCCTGGGCAAGATCTGGACCCGGAATTACGACGCCGATGACCGCCTGCTCAGCGCAGACGATCCGCTCGGCGATAAGACCAGCTACAGCTATGACGCCAATGGCAATCGGACGCCGGTCACGGACGCTAACGGCAACAGCACGCAATACAGCTATGACGTCAACAACAACCTGTCGCAGGTGACCGACGCCACCAGCGGCGTGACCGCTTATTGGTACAACGGCAACGACGACCAGACGAGCGTCACCGACGCCAACGGACATGTCACCACCCTGGCTTACGACACCTTGCGGCGTTTGCAGAGCCGGACAGATCCGCTTGGACGGGCGCAGCGGTACGCGTACGATGCCGCCGGCAACCTGACGAGCACGATCGACGGCAACGGCCTGCAAAACACCTACACCTATGACACGCTGAACCGGCGTATCGGGGCCTCGCTGTCGGACGGGACGACTCTCGGCTACACGTACGATGCGGCGGGCAACCGGCTGACGATGACGGACTGGCGCGGGACGACGATCTACAGCTATGACGCATTGAATCGGGTGACGTCGGTGACGCAGCCAGGGAGCAGCGTTGTGAGTTATGGGTACGATGCGGTGGGAAATCGAACCTCCATCACGTACCCGGATGGCAACATAGTCCACTATCAGTACGACGCGCTGAGCCGGCTGAGCCAGGTGACGGACTGGTCGTCGCAGACGACCACTTCCGGGTACGACGCGGCGGGGAACCTGGTCAGCGCGGTGTACCCGAACGGCACGTCAACGGCCTACGCGTACGATGCCGCGGGCAGACTGTTGAACGTGACGAACCGGACGGGCGAGAAAGTGAACTCGGCGTACACGTATGTGATGGACAAGGTGGGAAACCGGCTGGAAGTGGCGTCGTACAACGAAGGAGTGGAGCGGTATGGGTATGACCGGCTGTACCGCCTGACATCGTGGACATCGCCCTCCCGGCAGGCGGTGCGCTACGCATACGATCCGGTGGGCAACCGACTGTCGATGACGGAGCCCACTGGCACGGTGAACTACGCCTACGACGTTGCGGACGAGTTGCTGACGGCGGGCGGCACGACGTTCACCTACGACGGGAACGGCAACCAACTTACGAAGACGGCCGCAGCGGTGACGCTGACGTACGGCTGGGACGCACTGAACCGCCTGCTATCGGTGACGGGCGGGAGTGTGAACACGCAATATCAATACGACGGGGATGGGAACCGGATCAGCCAGCAGACGCCCGCGGGGACATATGCCTACGCGAATGATACAAAGGCGCCTCTGCCCGTCGTGTTGAACGAAAGCGGTCCCGACGGGAACATCGACTATGCGTGGGGCTCTTCGCTGATCTCGGCGTCGGCCACTGGGCTGCAGAGTTTCTATCAGTCCGACGGGTTGGGCAGCGTCGCAACGGTAACGGACCAGACCGGCTCGGCGAAAGCAAGCTACGCCTATGATCCGTGGGGGACACAGGTGGGGACGGATTCGCTGGGGACCAAGAACAAATACAAGTTCACAGGCGAGGCAGTCGATCCGAATACGGGGTTGGTGTTCCTGAGGGCGAGGTTCTATGATCCGGGTCTTGGGCGATTCCTCGCGCGTGATTCAGCTTCAGGATCATTGCAGACTGGCAGTGCGTACTTGTATACGCTGGGCAACCCCTCCCGCCTTATCGACCCGAACGGCCATGGGCCGTTTGATTTTATAGCGAAGTTGTTCGATTTTGCTAGCGCGGCAGACGGCATGCGCCAGCAGCGACAGGATGCTTTGAACTGCATCATGAACGACCCATCTTGTGATGTGGATGCCGCGGCGCGGACATATTACGGTGTTGAGCGGCAAGCGGCACAGCAGGCCGCAGGCGTGGCCATAGCGGGCGGCGAAGCTGAAGTCGATTTGAGTATGCCAACGCCGGAGTTCGAGCCGGGGACAGCCGCGAATTACGCATACAAGGCCATTGACTACGCGATGACCGCTTCGGACTTGCATGCGGCTGTGCAAACCTTGCGCGGCCAGCCGAGTGTTCCAGGGGCTGACAGTCCCTACCAAGCCAACGCGCAAGGGCCGTCGCTACCGACTGGGGGCCCTCCGATAGCGCCGAGTGCATCGACTGGGTACTCACCTCCGAAGATAAAGAAATGAGTGAACCTACGGTTGGCGGAAGCCAGAAATGGATCAGACAAGTTTGGTATTCTCGCTCGGATCGAAGATTCTCCGTTGAACTTTTGGGAGGCGCCTGATGAGCAGCAGAAGCTGGAAGCTGATATGGGTTGCTAGTTGCTGGCTGTTGTGGCCCGGCCAGAGCCCGGCCGCACAGATTATCGGGCCCCGTGTGTCCCGAGAGTCGTCGTTTGTCCCGAATCGTGGCCAGGACTCGAATGAAGTTCTGTATTGCAGCCGGAACAGGGGCCATGTAATCGCGTTGACCCGTCAGGGAGCGATGATCCGCTTTGAGAACAAGGTCGTACGAATGATGTTCCATGGCGCGAACCCCAATCCACAAGTCAAGGCGCTCGATCTGCAATCTGGCCGCACGAACTATTTGATCGGTAGCAACCCAGCCAACTGGCACACGGACGTTCCGAATTACGGCCGGGTGCAGTATAGCAACATGTATCCGGGCGTGGATCTGTTCTACCACGGCGACAACCAGGAATTGGAATACGACCTTATGGTCGCGCCCGGCGGCGATCCGAACCGAATCACGCTCGCGTTCGATGGCGCGGATCGAATTCGGCTCCAGCCGAGCGGCGATCTTGAGATAGGGGTTGGCGGAAGCCGGCTGATGCTGCGACGGCCGCACAGCTACCAGGAAATCGCGGGAGTCCGCAGGGAGGTTGGCAGCAGCTTCGCTCTCCAGGGAAGCGTCGTTGCATTTCGGCTCGGCAGATACGACCGGAACTATTCGCTGGTAATCGACCCCGTGCTTGCTTACTCGACTTTCCTGGGCGGAAGTTCCGACGAGGTGGCCTTTGGGGTGGCCACCGATTCCGCCGGAAACAGCTACGTCGCGGGATATACGGCCTCGACGGACTTCCCTGCTACGACTGGCGCATACAAGACCGCCTACCAGGGCGGCGAGGACGACGTCTTTGTGGCAAAATACAATTCCACTGGCGCACTGGTTTACGCAACATACGTTGGTGGCAGCGGCGACGACATCGCATATGGTCTCGCCGTGGATTCCTCGGGGAATGCCTATCTGACTGGCTCCACTGCGTCGGCTGATTTCCCAACAAGTCAGGGCGCATACCAAACCGCGTTCAAAGGTGGCGCGACCGATGCATTTCTCGTCGAATTGAATTCTGCCGGGAACGGACTAGTATACGCAACGTACTTGGGCGGGTCAGGCAATGACGTCGGTTATGGGATCGCACTGGATGCCTACGACGAGGTTACCGTTACCGGCTCCACAACGTCCAACGATTTTCCCGTCAGCGCGGGAGCCTTTCACACGAGCAACGGTGGCGGCCTTTCGGACGCTTTTGTCGCCCGGCTGAACGCATCTGGAACCGCTTTGCTTTACTCAACCTACCTGGGAGGATCAGGCGAAGACGTAGGTCTCGCTGTGGCAGTCGATTCGCTGGGAAACGCCTACGTCACCGGTTACACGCAATCGACGAATTTCCCCGTGACACTCGGTGTGGAACAGACTGTGAACGCCGGGGACTATGATGCCTATGTTGCGGTTCTGAATCCCAGCGGGACCGCCCTCGTGTATTCGACGTATCTCGGCGGCAATCAGCAGGACTACGGTGTCGGAATAGCGGTCGATACATCGGAGAATGCCTATGTGACAGGATATACGACCTCGTCAGACTACCCCCATACAGCAGGAGCGTTGCAAACAACCAAGGGAAGCGGGTACGACGCATTTATTACGAAGCTAACGTCGTTGGGCGTGATTTCGTACTCGACATTTCTTGGGGGCAGCGGGGACGACTTTGGTCTCGCCATTGCGGTCGATTCGGCTGGCGACGCTTACATCACCGGCGACTCTGCCTCGACCGACTTTCCCACGACATCTGACGCCCTCGCGACCACGACGGCAGGTTACTTCAACGCATTTGTGACGAAGTTGAGCCCGAACGGGACGGCCTCGTACTATTCCACTTATGTGGGCGGCAGCGGCTATGACACCGGATACGGCATTGCGGTGGATTCATCCGGCGCCGCCTACGTGGCTGGCTACACCGTCTCTTCGGATTTTCCAATTACTGCTGGAGCCGCTCAATCGACGCTTGCTGGTGGCAGCGACGCTTTCGTCTTGAAATTCCCCAACCCGCCGCTATTTAGCGTCACCAAGACGCACACGGGGAGTTTCACGCAGGGGCAAACTGGCGCAGCGTACACTGTGACTGTTTCGGACGCAGTTGGGGCTGGTCCCACTAGCGGCACGGTGACGTTAACCGAGACTGTGCCCCCCGGGCTGACGTTGGTGTCGATGACAGGTACAGGGTGGGCATGCCCGCAGGGCGGGACGACGTGCACAAGGAACAATGTACTGAACGGCGGGTCGAGCTACCCGGCAGTCACGGTCACAGTGAACGTGGCCGCCAGCGCGGCATCGCCAGCGACTAACCAAGTGAGCGTATCAGGGGGAGGGTCGGTGTCTGCTAATGCCAGCGACGCGACGACCATTCTTCTTGCGGTCACACCGGCTATAGCCATCTCCAGCCTCAGCCCCGCGTCGGCGGCGCCAGGCGGGGGGGCGTTCACACTCACAGTGAACGGCACCAGCTTCGTCTCTGGCGCTACCGTGAATTGGAACGGCACGACGCTCGCGACCACTTTCGTCAGCGCGACGCAACTGACGGCTTCCGTTCCGGCAACCCTGATTGCTTCGGCGGGCATGGCCACTGTCACGGTGGTGAACCCCGGAGCCGTCACCTCGGGTGGAGTGGGCTTCACGATCCAGTCCGGGCCGGCGGCCACGGCGGTTTCGCCCGGCGCTGGCAACGGCGCCAGCCAGACCTTCACGTTCACGTTTTCCGATCCGAGCGGCTACCAGAATCTGCAGGTGGTGGACGTTCTCATCAACAACTACCTGGACGGCATCCAGGCCTGCTACGTCGCCTACTCAAAGAACTACGGGATGCTATTACTGGTGGACGATGGCGGAGACTCGGGTACAGATTATGCGGGCTACCTGACGGTACCGAGCACGGGGAGCATCACGGGGAGCATGTCGAACAGCCAATGCACGGTGAACGGCACGGGCTCATCGGTGGTGGGCAGCGGCAACACGTTGACGCTGACGCTGAACATCAGCTTCAGCTCGAGCTTCGCGGGGAATCGGATCGTCTACACAGCGGCAGGCGACACGACGGGGAACTCGGGGTGGCAGGCGCTGAGCACCTGGCAGGTGCCGGGAACGACGGCGACGCCGACACAGCCCACGGGAGTAACTCCGGCCAGCGGAAGCGGGGCGAGCCAGAGCTTCGTCTTCACCTTTACCGACACCGCCGGGTGGCAGGATCTGGGCCTGGTGGATGTGCTGTTCAACAACTACCTGGACGGCATCCAGGCCTGCTACGTCGCCTACTCAAAGTACTACGGGATGCTATTACTGGTGGACGATGGCGGAGACTCGGCGGGACCATACGCGGGCTACCTGACGGTACCGAGCACGGGGAGCATCACGGGGAGCATGTCGAACAGCCAATGCACGGTGAACGGCACGGGATCGTCGGCGGCGGGCAGCGGCAACACGCTGACGCTGACGCTGAACGTGAGTTTCACTCCGGCATTCGCGGGCAACCGGATCTTCTACACCGCCGCCGGCAACGCAGCTGGCACGGAGAACTCAGGCTGGCAGGCCTTAGGCGCCTGGACGGTGCCATAGGGTTATTGGATTGTGCTCAATCCGATGAGACAGAGAGAAGCCGCCTATATGCCCCTCGTTATTGTGGGCCAAGAGCCTGCTGGCGCGTTCCGCCAGTGTGCAGTTTGTCCCACATGGAGGAAGCCAAGTGAGAACTAGCGTCGAGATGTTCCGGAGCGGCCCAGTCACGGCCGGGAATCGGAGGGCGGCGGTTGCCGTCTTTGGTACGTTGTTGTTCGCAGTGGCGCTCAACGGGCAGGTTGATGGAAACTCAGCGGCGTATAGCGGGGCAGAACCCCAGCAGGGGGAAGCTGCGGAGCCTTCGGCGGCGCCCCTCAACCCGCGGTTCCTGGAGTATGTCGAGGCCCACAGGCGCGGCGTGCTTTTCCCTCGGGTGACTGCCGGCGGACATGGACTCGGCCTGATACCAGATCCGGTAGATTTTTCCCACCTGAAATCGCAGCCCCTCGCCGTCCCGCCCCCGACACTCCCCAGCAGTTACGATCTGCGAACAACCGGCCAGGTCGGAGAAGTCCGGGACCAGGGAAGTTGCGGCGACTGCTGGGCCTTTGCCACGTATGGCTCCATGGAATCGGAACTCGAGCCGACGCAAACGCGCGTGTTTTCGGAGAATAACCTGAAGAACCTGAGTGGTTTCGACTGGACTCCCTGTCAGGGCGGCAGTTTCAGTATGTCGACAGCATATCTGGCCCGTTGGGCGGGGCCGATCAACGAATCCGACGATCCCTATAACACCAGCGATACAAACACTTCCCCGCCGGGTCTGCCGCCACAAATGCACATACAGGACGTCATCATTCTCGCCGGCCGCAACAATTCTCTCGACAATACCACCCTCAAGAACGCGGTGATGACGTATGGCGCGATTGCAACTAGCATGTACGTGGACGAGAGTGACTACTACAATGCCAGCGCCGCGGCATACTACTTCAACGGCGCCAGCAGCACCAGCTTCAACCACTCCGTGACGCTGGTGGGTTGGGACGACAACTTCAGCAGTTCCAACTTCGAGACCGCTCCTCCAGGAGACGGCGCGTTCCTGATCCAGAACAGTTGGGGCACGACGTTTGGTCAATCCGGCTACTTCTGGATCTCCTATTACGACACTGTCTATGCCACCACGTCTGCTTCGTTTGCCTTCGTTCCCCCGGCTCCGGTCACGAACTTCACCCGCCAGTATTCGTACGACCCGCTGGGCCAGATCGGCACCCTCGGCTACTCCTCCACCACGGCGTGGTTTGCGAACGTCTTTACTGCGGTCGGGCAGGAGAACCTGAAGGCCGTCTCCTTTTACGTAGCCAGCAACAGCAGCCCCTATGTCGTCTATGTCTACACGGGTGTGACGGGCGATCCGACGACTGGCACGCTGGCGCAAGCCTTCAGCGGCACCGCGAGCACGGCGGGCTATCACACCTTCTCGCTTCCGAGCACTGTTGCCGTGGCAAGCGGGACGAGGTTTTCGGTAGTGGTGGAATTGACCACGCCCGGCTATGACTATCCAATTCCTACACACTACGCGATCGCGGGCTATTCGAGCACGGCCACTGCCAGCCCGGGAAACAGCTACTACAGCTCGGACGGAACTTCCTGGACCGACGCCACCGCCGGCGATTCAACCAGGAGCGTTTGTGTGAAAGCGTTCACCGTGACGCAGACCGCACAGACCATCACCTTCGGCACGCTCTCGAACAAGACGCTGGGCAGCGCTCCATTCACGGTCTCCGCGAGCGCTTCCTCCGGCCTGCCGGTGAGCTTCGCCTCGGAGACATCGAGCATCTGCACGGTTTCCGTTTCGACCGTTACCCTGGTCGCCGTCGGCACTTGCACCATCCAGGCGACGCAGGCAGGCAACACCACATACGGCGCGGCGACACCGGTCAGCCAGAGCTTCCAGGTGACACAAGCCACCCAGACCATCACCTTCGGCGCACTTGCGAACCGGGTGTTTGGCACTGCGCAGTTCACGGTCAGCGCGACGGCCTCTTCGGGTTTGCCCGTGAGCTTCGCATCGACCACTTTGACCGTTTGCACGGTCGCCGGGAACACGGTGACGCTGGTTGCCGTGGGCGCCTGCACCATCCAGGCGACCCAGGCCGGCAACGCCAATTACTCGGCAGCCACGGCGGTCAACCAGAGCTTCCAGGTGACACAAGCCACCCAGACCATCGCGTTCGGCGCGCTTGCGAACCGGGTGTTTGGCACTGCGCCATTCACGGTCAGCGTAACAGCTTCGTCGGGCTTGCCCGTGAGCTTCGCATCGACCACTTTGACCGCTTGCACCGTCGCTGGGAACACGGTGACGCTGGTTGCGGTCGGCACGTGCACGATCCAGGCCACGCAGGCCGGCAACGCCAACTATTCGGCAGCCACGGCGGTCAACCAGAGCTTCCAGGTGACACAAGCCACCCAGACCATCACCTTCGGCGCACTTGCGAACCGGGTGTTTGGCACTGCGCCGTTCACGGTCAGCGCGACGGCCTCTTCGGGTTTGCCCGTGAGCTTCGCATCGACCACTTTGACCGTTTGCACGGTCGCCGGGAACACGGTGACGCTGGTTGCCGTGGGCGCCTGCACCATCCAGGCCACGCAGGCCGGCAACAGCAATTACGCGGCAGCCACAGCGGTCAACCAAAGCTTCCAGGTGACGCAGGCCAGTCAGACTATCACCTTCGGTGTGCTTACGAACCGGACGTTCGGCACTGCTTCGTTCGCAGTCAGCGCGACGACCTCTTCGGGCTTGCCGGTCAGCTTCGCTTCGTTAACTTCGGCCGTCTGCACGGTATCGGTAGCGACCGTGACGCTGGTCTCCGCCGGGACCTGCACCATACAGGCGATGCAGGCGGGCAACATCGACTACACCGCTGCGACACCGGTCGACCAGAGCTTCCAAGTGGTAACACTCGCCATCACCAGCCTCAGTCCCGTGTCGGCAGCGCCTAGCGGGGCGGCCTTCACGCTCACGGTGAACGGCACGGCTTTCGTCTCTGGCGCTACCGTGCATTGGAACGGCGCCACGCTGTCAACCAACTTCGTCAGTGCGACGCAACTGACCGCCTCCGTTCCGGCAGCCCTGATCGCTTCAGCGGGCATGGCCACTATCACTGTGGCGAACCCGGGAGCCGTGACCTCGGGCGGAGTGGGCTTCCCGATCCAGTCCGGCCCTGAGGCCACCGCAGTTTCGCCCGGGGCTGGCAACGGCGCCAGCCAGACCTTCACATTCACATTTTCCGATCCGGCCGGCTACCAGAATCTGGGGGTGCTGGACGTTCTCATCAACAACTACCTGGACGGCATCCAGGCCTGCTACGTCGCGCTGGTTCCTTCCGGGGCCAACGCCGGGACGGTGTATCTGGTGGACGATGGGGGCGATGCCGGAGGGCCGTTTGCGGGCAACCTGACGTTGCCGGGCACGGGGAGTGTGTCGAACAGTCAGTGCACGGTGAGCGGCACGGGCTCGTCGGTGGTGGGCAGCGGAACAACCATCACGTTGACTCTAAACATCAGCTTCAGCGCGAGCTTCGCCGGGAACCGGGTCTTCTACACCGCGGCACGCGACACGGGGACGGGGAACTCGGGGTGGCAGGCGCTGAGCACCTGGACGGTGCCAGGAGCGACGGCGACGCCGACACAGGCCACGGGAGTGACTCCGGCCAGCGGAAGTGGGGCGAGCCAGAGCTTCGTCTTCACGTTTGCCGACAGCGCCGGGTGGCAGGATCTGGGCGTGGTGGATGTGCTGTTCAACAATTTCCTAGACGGCATCCAGGGGTGCTACATCGCCTACTCAGTGCCGGCGGCGACGCTGTACCTGGTGGACGATGGCGGAGACGCGGGTGGACCCTTTGCGGGCTACCTGGCGTTACCGGGGACGGGGAGCATGTCGAACAGCCAGTGCACGGTGAACGGCACGGGCTCATCGGCGGCGGGCAGCGGCAACACACTAACACTGACGCTGAACGTGAGTTTCACGGGGGCGTTTGCGGGCAACCGGATCTTCTACACGGCGGCGGGCAACGCGGCCGGCACAGAGAACTCGGGCTGGAATGCTCTAGGTGCCTGGACGGTGCCATAGGGTGAAAGATAAACACTCCCGTCGTTCAGCGCACTCAACTCGGCGCATTTCGAGCGGACCTCTCCCGTGCCGCGGGATTCGCGCTGAACAATAAAAAGGATGAAGAGGCCCTTATTGTTGACGAGTGCGAATGAGAGGCCCATAATCGGTGGTATACAGAAAGCCAAACGCAAAACCTGGTGTGTGCTTAACGGCGCGATCGGTGGCAAGAAAGCGGCCCAGCGCGGGCCGAAAGGAGCGACGTCCCATGGTTGGCGCTAGAACATTCTCTTACGTACGCATAGGGTTGATTTTGCTCGCGTGCCTGTGCTTGGCGCAGTTGCAGCTCAACGGCGGCTCGGCTGCCGCCAACCCGGATGCGGTCTGGAAGAAGGCCGGAGCGGACGAAGGGCTGCGGCAAGCCTTCGAGCGCGCGACGTACGCGCTGAAGGATTCCGGCCATGGGACCTGGCGTGGCGCAAACGCCGCACAGCGGCTGACGCTTGAGTTCAACGACCGGGAAGCCCGGCTGAGTCATCCGGACGGCAGCGTGAGCTTCCATTTGACCGGATATGGTTACGGCGATCGGCTCCAGAAGCCCGCGCCCGCCACATTGACCGGTAGGGGCAACCGCGTGGAGTACCAGCGGGGAGATCTCACCGAGTGGTACTTGAACGAATCGCAGGGACTGGAGCAGGGCTTTACGCTCGCTCAACGCCCTGGAACGGACCGCGCCAGCGAGCCGTTGGTAATTGCCCTTGGCGTGAGCGGAGAACTGCGGCCAGCCCAAAAGGCAGATGATAGCTCGGCGCTCTTCGAATCGGGCAAGGGCGTCGTGTTGCACTATGCGGGCTTGGGGGCCCTGGACGCACGCGGGCGCATTCTTCCGTCGCGGCTGGAGGTGCGGGGTGGTGAGATCCGGCTGATCGTCGAGGACCAGGGCGCTCAGTATCCATTGGTAGTGGACCCGACCTGGACGCAGCAGCAGGAGCTGACTGCTTCCAATGGCGCGGCGAACGACTACTTCGGCTACTCTGTTTCGGTGAGCGGCAACACGGCGGTGATCGGAGCTTTTCTCAAGACTATCAATTCGCACGCCGGCCAGGGAGCCGCGTACGTGTTTGTGCGCAGCGCTGGAGTGTGGAGCCAGCAGCAGGAGTTGACCGCTTCCGATGGCGCGATGGGCGATCAATTCGGCACCTCCGTGTCGGTGAGCGGGAACACGGTGGTGATCGGGGCTTATCACAAGGGTAACGCTCAAGGAGCCGCGTACGTGTTTGTGCGCAGCAGTGGAATGTGGGCCCAACAGCAGGAGCTGACTGCCTCCGATGGCGCGGAGGGCGACTGTTTCGGCTACTCCGTTTCGGTAAGCGGAGACACGGCGGTGATTGGGGCTAACCAAAACCATTTCGAGCAGGGAGCCGCGTACGTGTTTGTGAGGAGCGCCGGAGTATGGACCCAGCAGCAGAAGCTGACTGCTTCCGACGGCGCGGCGTCCGACTATTTCGGTGACTCCGTATCGGTAAGCGGGGACACGGCGGTGATCGGGGCTAACTACAAGAATACCGAGCAGGGAGCCGCGTACGTGTTTGTGCAGAGCGGGACGGCGTGGAGCCAGCAGCAGGAGCTGACTGCCTCCGATGGCGCGGCGAACGATCAGTTCGGCTTTTCCGTTTCGGTGAGCGGAGACACGGCGGTGATCGGGGCCTACGGCAAGACCATCAATTCGAATGCCGACCAGGGAGCCGCGTACGTGTTTGTGCGCAGCGGTGGAACGTGGGCCCAACAGCAGGAGCTAACTGCTTCCAATGGCGAGGCAAACTACTACTTCGGCTACTCCGTGTCGGTGAGCGGGGACACGGCGGTGATCGGGGCCGAGCGCGCGTTTGCCTTCCAAGGAGCAGCGTACGTGTTTGTGAGCAGCGCCGGAGTATGGACCCAGCAGCAGCAGCTAACTGCTTCCAATGGCGAGGAATACGACTTTTTCGGCTACTCCGTGTCGGTGAGCGGGGACACGGCGGTGATCGGGGCTTATTCCAAGCAAATCAATTCGACTGTCTACCAGGGAGCCGCGTACGCGTTTGTGCAACCCAGGCTCGGCACGAACGCGCTCTTGGTTGGCAGCGCCGGGGGCACTTCTTCGGTCGTACTGGCTTACGATGGCGCCTGGACTGCCACCGCCAACGATTCGTTTCTACACATTTCTGCCGGGAGCGCCAGCGGCACCAGCAGTGCAGAAGTCGTGTTCACCTATGACGCGTTCACAGGCACGGGAACACGCACCGGCACATTGACCATCGCAGGGCTTACGGTCACCGTAACACAAGCGGGAGCGACCTACGTAGGGCCGTACGGTTCGGCGGTCACTCTGGTGTCGTCGGGGTTGAATCTGCCAGCATATGTGGCGGTGGATGGCTCTGGCAACGTCTACATTGGAGATGCACACAACAACGCGATCAAGGAGTGGAGTGCCTCGACGCAGCAGGTGACCACGCTGGTGTCCGCGGGGCTGAATCAGCCCAGCGGCGTGGCGGTGGACGGCTCAGGGAACGTTTACATTGCGGATCAAAACAACAACGCGATCAAGGAGTGGAGTCCCTCGACGCAGCAGGTGACCACGCTGGTGTCCGCGGGGCTGAGTCAGCCTACGGGCGTGGCTGTGGACGGCTCTGGCAACGTCTACATCGGAGATCAAGACAACAACGCGATCAAGGAGTGGGCTGCCTCGACGCAGCAGGTGGCCACGCTGGTGTCCTCGGGGCTATCTGCCCCCCTCGGGGTGTCGGTGGACGTCAGCGGGAACGTCTACCTCGTTGATTGCAACAACGGCGCGATCAAGGAGTGGGCTGCCTCGACGCAGCAGGTAACCACGCTGGTGTCGGGCCTACTTTTCCCCCGCGGAGTGGCGGTGGACGGGTCCGGCAACGTGTACATAGCGGATACAGTTCATGGCGCGATCAAGGAGTGGAGCGCCTCGACGCAGCAAGTGACCACGCTGATGTCCTCGGGCCTGAGCGATCCCACCGACGCGACGGTGGACGGCTCCGGCAATGTCTATATTGCGGATTCCCTCAACTACTCGATCAAGGAGATGCCCTACGCCTTCGTCGGCCCAGCCAGCTTGATCGAGCCTGCCCCAGCCGGGACGGACTGGCTGCTTCCGGTGCTTCCCTCGACGGCGTCTCTGTCCGGCGTCTACGCGCCCAGCAGTGACCAGAGCTGGCTCACCATCGGAACCATCGCCAACGGAGTCGTCAGTTTTTCTTTTTCCGCAAACACGTCCACGTCCCGCGTGGCGCACATTACGCTTCTTGGCCAGCAGATCACCGTGACGCAGGACGGATCGGCGCCACAGACGATCACCTTCTGGGCAATTGCGAACCAGCCCCTCGGCACGGCTCCATTCACGATCAGCGCCCCGGCTTCCTCCGCTTTGCCAGTAAGCTTCGCTTCACAGACGACCTCCGTCTGCACTGTCGCTGGATCGCAGGTGACTCTGGTCTCCGTCGGCACCTGCACCATTCAGGCGACGCAGGCAGGTAACATCAACTACGCCGCCGCCACACCAGTCAATCAGAGCTTCCAGGTGACGCAAGGCAGCCAGGCCGTCAACTTCGGCGCACTCGCAAACCAGGCATTCGGCAGCGCGCCATTCACGGTCAGCGCCACGGCGTCCTCCGGCTTGCCGGTAAGCTTTAATTCGCAGACAACCTCCGTCTGCACGGTCTCCGGTTCGCAGGTGACGCTGTTGGCCGTCGGCACCTGCACCATCCAGGCGACGCAGGCAGGCAACGCCAACTACGCTGCGGCGACACCGGTCAATCAGAGTTTCCAGGTGACGCCGGCGTCGTCTTCAGCGCCCGTCATCTCCAGCCTCAGCCCCGCGTCGGCAGCACCGGGCGCGGCGGCATTCACCCTCTCCGTCAACGGCACAGGCTTCATCTCTGGCGCTATAGTGGATTGGAACGGCACGGCACTCGCGACCACTTTCGTCAGCGCGACACAACTGACAGCGTCGGTTCCGGCAGCCCTGATCGCTTCGGCGGGCATGGCCACCGTTACGGTGGTGAACCCGGGAGCCGTCACCTCGGGCGGAGTGGGCTTCACGATCCAGTCCGGCCCAGCGGCTACCGCAGTTTTACCCGGCGCCGGCAACGGCACCAGCCAGGCCTTCACGTTTACGTTTTCCGATCCGAGTGGCTACCAGAATCTGGGAGTGCTGGATGTTCTCATCAACAACTACCTCGACGGCATCCAGGCCTGCTACATCGCGCTGGTTCCTTCCGGGGCGAACGCCGGGACGCTGTATCTGGTCGACGATGGGGGAAATGCCGGGGGGCCGTTTGCGGGCAACCTGACACTGCCGAGCACGGGGAGTGTGTCGAACAGTCAGTGCACGGTGAGTGGTACTGGCTCGTCGGTGGTGGGCAGCGGAACCACCATCACGCTGACGCTGAACATCAGCTTCAGCGCGAGCTTCGCGGGAAACCGGGTTTTCTACACGGCGGCACGCGACACGGGCACGGGGAACTCGGGGTGGCAGGCGCTGGGCACCTGGCAGGTGCCGGGAGCGACGGCAACGCCGACACAGGCCACGGGAGTAACTCCGGCCAGCGGAAGTGGTGGGAGCCAGAGCTTCGTCTTCACCTTTGCCGACAGCGCGGGGTGGCAGGATCTGGGCGTGGTGGATGTGCTGTTCAACAATGTTCTAGACGGGATTCAGGGGTGCTACATCGCCTACTCGGTGCCGTCGGCGACGCTGTACCTGGTGGACGATGCCGGCGACGCGGGTGGACCATTTGCGGGCTACCTGGCATTACCGGGCACGGGGAGCATGTCGAACAGCCAGTGCACGGTGAGCGGGGTGGGCTCCTCGGCGGCGGGCAGCGGCAACACGCTGACGCTGACGCTAAACGTGAGTTTCACAGGTGCGTTTGCGGGGAATCGGATCTTCTACACAGCAGCGGGCAACGCGGCCAGCACAGAGAACTCGGGTTGGCATGCCCTAGGGGCCTGGACGGTGCCATAGGGTTTCCGGGTTGCGCTCGATCCGACGAGTCTCCGAGAAATCGCTTAACGCTCCCGGCGCTTAGACGCGCTCAACTCAACGCATTTCGAGCTGACCCTTCTGGTGCAACTGGCTTCGCGCGAATGGAGAAAAAGGGATAAAGAGACCCTTATAATTGACGAGTGCCGACGAGGAGCCCATAATTGATGGTGTCCAGGAGCCAAAACGGGGGGTTGGTGCGTTTTGGATCGATGCGATGGCCGGCACAGACGTGTCCCCCGCGTGGGGCCGCAAGGAGCGACGTGCAGTGGTTGGCAGCAGAGCATTCTCTTCCGTCCGCATAGGGTTCATTTCCCTCGCGTGCATAGGCCTGACGCCGTTGGCGCTCCATGGGGCCTCGATCCCCAACCAGCCTGGCCGGGATTCCGCGCTGTCTCTTGCGCCGGGCAAGCTAGCCGTCCCGAGCGTCAGGCTTCGTGGAGCCTACGGGAATATGCCGCTCCATTTTGAACCCAACCAGGGTCAGGCCGATCCCCAGGTCCGGTTTCTCGTGCGGGGTAGCGGCTACACCATGTTCCTCACCGATACCGAGTCGGTGATGGTGCTTCGGGGGCCCGCACCGCGGCAACGGTTCCACGGCCGCCGGATGCCATTCGAAGAACAGCAGCCGGCTCCCGAGCCCACCGTGTTACGCATGCGGCTATCCGGGGCCGCTCACCCTAAGCGGGTCTCTGGCGGCAAACCGTCGGCAGGTGTTGTTAACTATTTCCTCGGTAACGATCCTCGAAAATGGCGTTCGAACGTGCCCACCTATGGGAGCGTGCGATACGAGGGAGTGTACCCCGGCGTCGACTTGGTCTACTACGGCAGCCAGCGGCAACTGGAATGCGACTTCGTGGTGGCCCCCGGCGCCGACCCAGGCAAAATCCGCCTGGCGATTTCGGGAGCCCCGGATATTCGCCTCGACGGCCACGGCGACCTGATTTTCGGTGTTGGAACCGGCCAGGTGCGCATGCAGCGGCCGGAGATCTACCAATCCATCGATGGCGGTAAGCGGCAGGTCGCGGGCGGCTTCCTGATCACCGGTGAAGGACAATTGGCGTTTCAAGTTGCAAAGTACGACAGATCCAAATCGCTCATCATCGATCCGACCATCAGCTACGCGACATACGTGGGCGGCACAGGCTACGATACCGCGTACGGCATAGCCGTGGATTCCACTGGCAATGCCTACATTACGGGAGAGACGGCATCCGCGAATTTTCCGGTCGCGAATGGATATCAGCCTAGTTTCGGTGGCGCCAGCGACGCGTTCGTCACCAAGCTGAATGCCTCCGGCACTGACTTCGTATACTCGACCTACGTGGGCGGGTCCGGCCAGGAGGGCTATGGCTATGCGTATTATGGCGGAATCGCCGTTGATTCTGCGGGCAGCGCGTACGTGGCGGGCCTAACCGAATCCGTCAATTTTCCGACAACGCCAGGCGCGTTTCAGCCCGCCTGGGGAGGAGGCGGTTCCTGTGGTAGTGGGGCTGGCAGTGTTTGCCCGGATGCTTTCGTCTTCAAGCTGAGCCCATCGGGTTCCAGCCTGACTTATTCAACGTATCTGGGTGGCAGTGGTGCCGACGGGGCAAGCGGTATAGCAATCGACTCTTCCGGTAATGCCTATGTCACCGGCTATACGCTTTCTGCAGACTTCCCCATGTCGCCGGGCGCTCCGCAAACATATGGCAACGCATTTCTGACAAAACTGGACCCCTCAGGTTCTGCGGCTGTATACTCAATCCGTCTTGCGGGCTCAGGGCAGGGTTTGGGAGCGGATGAGGGATTTGCTGTAGCCGTAGACTCATCGGGGAATGCCTATGTTACAGGACAGACCAACTCGGGGAACGTTGCCGTTATATCGGCCGTGCAAACGAGCAATAACGGCGGAACTGCCGATGCATTCGTAACGAAGGTGAATGCCGCAGGAACCGCATTTCTTTACTCGACGTACCTGGGCGGCGTGGGATGGGACTGGGGAGCCGGTATTGCCGTCGACGGGGACGGAAACGCCTACGTCGCGGGGGGGGACGTCCTCGAGCGATTTTCCGACTACCGCTGGGGCATTTGAGACGCCGTTCGGCGGTGGGTCCACCAGCACCCAGAACACGGGCGACGCCTTTGTTGCAAAGCTGAGCCCCAGCGGCGCTCAGCTTGTGTATTCGACCTTTTTGGGCGGCGCCTCCTATGAGGAGGGGCAAGCCATCGCGGTCAACGCGTCGGGCTACGCCTACGTGACCGGTGGGACCTCTTCTCCCGATTTTCCGACAGTGAACTCGATTTCTCCCTTTGACGGCGGTGATGACTCATTTGTGGCGGAGCTCACGCCTTCCGGTTCCATGCTGGTCTTCTCCACCTACCTTGGCGCCCAGAGCGAAGCCAACGGAATTGCGCTGGACCAAAACGGCAACGTCTACATCGCCGGAGTGGCCTATTCGGCCTCGCTCCCGACGACGCCGTTGTCGGCACAACCAAATTATGGTGGCGGCACTGACGCGTTTGTCGCCAAGCTTTTGACTTCGGGGCCGGCAGTCAACCGCGCGCCGCGTACCCTGACCTTTGAAGCCACGGACGTCGGTGTGGGCAGCTTGCCCCAAGACGTTACATTGTCCGACACGGGCAACCAACCGCTGGCGAATATTGTTATCGCGACCAGCGGCGACTTCAGCCAAACGAACACTTGTGGGAATTCACTTGACGCAGGCGCCAGTTGCACAGTCGCGGTGACGTTCACACCGTCTGTGACCGGCACCCGGGCGGGAACCATCGCCATCACGGATAATGCACAGGATAGCCCCCAGAACATTGTTCTCTCAGGCAATGGCGTAACCGGCCCGCTGGTTCAGTTCTCTCCGGCAAGCCTGAGCTTCCCACCGCAGATTCGCGGCACCACCAGCACGGTTCAGGTCGTCACGCTGACGAACAGGGGCAACGTGGGGCTGAACATCTCCAGCCTCACGGCCTCCGGCGATTTTACCCAGACCAACAACTGCGGGAGCTCGGTAGCTGCTGGGGCAAGTTGCACGATCAATGTGACGTTCGCGCCGGCGACCGTCGGGAGCGAGACCGCGCAGTTAACTGTCACGGACAACGCGTTCGACAGCCCCCAGACGGTGAGCCTGTCCGGTACCGGCACGTGTCAATTCACGGCGACTCCCAGCGCCGTGTCTGCCGCCTGGGAAGCGATCACAGGACCTCCGTATATATGCGTCTACAATGGACCGCCCGTGACAGCGTGGAGCTGTCCACTCGCCAGCAGCACAATCCAACTCGGCAGCAACTGCGGCGCTGCCCCATTTACCTTGAGCTTGAGTGAAAGCCCCTACTTGGTGTTTGGCGCGACAGCCAATGGCTCCACCACACCAGCGACGATCACACTCAGAGCTGAACCATATGGGAACCTACCTCAACCAACTATCTATAATGCTTCGCTGACCGTGAACGGCGCAACCCCTCCCCTTGTGGTACCCATAACCATCGCGGGGGTAATGTCTTGGGCCGTAGATCCACAGGAGTTGTCGTTTCAGTATGCCTTGGGCGGCCCGGCTCCGCCAAGTCAGGAACTTACGGTTTACAGCCCCTTGGGCTGGCAGGTCGGGACTCTGTCGGTGTCCGGTGGAAGCTGGCTTTCACCTTCCGGGCTTGTGCGACTCCCGGTCGAATATCAGCCCTACCAATCTGCCGTGTCTGTCAACCCTTCTGGCCTGCCGGTTGGCACATATCAGGCGCAACTGCTCTATAACTTTGGCGCCACCATGCAAGGCCAGTATTACCCCGCACCCAACAGCCCACTCGTCATACCGGTGACCTTGACAGTTATCAATGCCCCCGTGCTGGGCACCAACGCACTTTTGGTTGGCAGCGCCGGGGGCACTTCCTCGGTCGCACTGTCTTACAGCGGCGCCTGGACTGCCACCGCCAGCGGTTCCTTTCTGCACATCTCTTCCGGCAGCGCCGGCGGCACCGGCAGCGCAGTGGTCGCGTTCACCTATGACCCGTTCACTGGCACGGGAACACGCAGCGGCACGCTGACTATTGCTGGGCTCACGGTCACCGTGACACAAGGGGGAACGAATTATGTCGGACCGTACGGATCGAGTCCGGGGACTGCGCTGGTGTCGTCGGGGCTGAGTTCGCCTTTTGGCTTGGCCGTGGATGGCTCCGGCAACGTCTACGTCGCGGATACCAAGAACAACGCAGTCAAGAAGTGGACCGCCTCTACGCAGCAGGTGACCACACTGGTGTCCTCGGGGCTGAATAAACCTTCTGGCGTGGCTGTGGACAGCTCCGGCAATGTCTACATCGCGGACACCGGCAACTTCGCGATCAAGGAGTGGGGCGCGTCTACTCAGCAGGTGACTACGCTGGTGTCGTCGGGGCTGCTGAATCCTACGGGCGTGGCTGTGGACGGCTCCGGCAATGTTTATGCCGCGGACGGAGGCAACGCGGTCTACGAGTGGAGCGCATCCACGCAGCAGGTGTCCACGCTCGCGCAATTGTCCAGTCCCACCGGCGTGGCTGTGGACGGCTCCGGCAACGTCTACATCGCTTCGACCGCTAACAACGCGGTCTACGAATGGAACGCTTCGACGCAGCAGGTAACCACGCTGGTGTCCTCCGGATTGCATGGGCCTTACGGCGTGGCCGTGGACGGCTCGGGTAACGTCTACATCGCGGATACCAACAGTGGCGCCGTCAAGGGGTGGAGCGCGTCGACGCAGCAGGTGACCACGCTGGCGTCCGCGGGACTGAATGGACCTTGCGGCGTGGCCGTGGACGGCTCCGGTAGCGTCTACATCGCGGATACGGGCAACAACGCGATCAAGGAACTGCCCTACGCCTTTGTCAGCCCGGCCAACTTGACCGAGCCTGCCTCGGCCGGGACGGGTTCGCTGCTTCCGGTGCTTCCCTCGACGGCACCTCTGACCGGTGTCTTCGCGCCCACGAGCGACCAGAACTGGCTAACCATCGGAGCCATCGCGAGCGGCGTCGTCGGTTTCTCTTTTTCGCCGAACACGTCCACCTCCCGCGTGGCGCATATCGCGGTTCTGGGCCAGCGGATCACCGTGACGCAGGACGGATCGGCGACCCAGACGATCAACTTCGGTGCAGTGGCGAACCAGGTCGTAGGCACGGCTCCATTCACGGTCAGCGCAACGGCTTCCTCCGGCTTGCCGGTCAGCTTCGCTTCGTTAACTTCGGCCGTCTGCACGGTATCGGTAGCGACCGTGACGCTGGTCTCCGCCGGGACCTGCACCATACAGGCGATGCAGGCGGGCAACATCGACTATACCGCTGCGACACCGGTCGACCAGAGCTTTCAGGTGACGCAAGTGAGCCAGACCATCACCTTCGGGTCACTGACAAATCAGGCCTTGGGTACTGCGCCATTCACGCTCAGCGCGACCGCGACGTCAGGCCTTGTGGTCAGCTTCGCTTCGACTACTTCGGCCGTCTGCACGGTATCGGTGGCGACGGTGACACTGGTCTCGGTGGGCCCGTGCACAATCCAGGCGACGCAGGCAGGCAGCACCACCTACGCCGCAGCCACGCCGGTCAATCAGAGCTTTCAGGTGACGCAAGAGAGCCAGACCATCACTTTTGGCACGCTCGCTAACCAATCGTTCGGTACGCCTCCATTCACGGTTGGGGCGACGGCTTCCTCCGGCCTGCCGGTAGGCTTCGCTTCGACTACATCGGCCGTCTGCACGGTATCGGGTGCGACCGTCACGCTGGTTTCGGTCGGTACGTGCACCATCCAAGCGACGCAGGCAGGCAGTAGCAACTACATCGCCGCCACGTCCGTCAATCAGAGCTTCCAGGTGACACAGGGGAGCCAGACCATCACCTTCGGGGCACTTGCGAACCGGTCGTTCGTCACGCCTCCATTCCCGGTAAGCGCCACGGCTAGTTCCGGCTTGCCGGTAGGCTTCGCTTCGACTACTTCGACCGTCTGCACGCTTTCGGGTATGACTGTGACCCTGGTTTCGGTTGGCACTTGCAGCATCATCGCGTACCAGGCAGGCAATACCAACTACGCTGCCGCCCTATCGGTCTTCCAGAGCTTTCAAGTGACACAAGGGGGCCAAACCATCAACTTCAACACGCTTGCGAACCAGGCTTTGGGCACTGCGCCATTCACTCTCAACGCTACAGCGTCATCGGCCCTTGCCGTCGGCTTCGCTTCGACGACATCGGCCGTCTGCACGGTTTCGGGTGCGACCGTGACCCTGCTCGCCGTTGGCACCTGCACGATTATTGCGTACCAGGCAGGCAACACCGACTACGCCGAGGCCCCGTCGGTCTTCCACAGCTTCCAGGTGACGCCTGCGTCGCCATCCGCGCCCGCAATCTCCAGCCTCGGCCCAGCGTCGGCAGCACCTAGCGCGGCGGCGTTTACGCTCACCGTAAACGGCACGGGTTTCATCTCCGGCGCTGTAGTGCAGTGGAACGGCACGGCGCTCGCGACCACCTTCGTCAGCGCGACGCAACTGACCGCCTCGGTTTCGGCAGCCCTGATCGCCTCGGCGGGCATGGCCACCGTCACGGTAGTGAACCCGGGAGCGGTCACCTCGGGCGGAGTGGGCTTCACAATCCAGTCCGGGCCGGCGGCCACCGCGGTTTCGCCCGACACTGGCAACGGCGCCAGCCAGGCCTTTACGTTCACGTTTTCCGATCCGAGCGGCTACCAGAATCTGGGGGTGCTGGACGTTCTCATCAACAACTACCTGGACGGCATCCAGGCCTGCTACGTCGCGCTGGTTCCTTCCGGGGCGAACGCCGGGACGGTGTATCTGGTGGACGATGGAGGAGATGCCGGGGGGCCGTTTGCGGGCTACATGGCGTTACCGGGCACGGGGAGCGTGTCGAACAGTCAGTGCACGGTGAGTGGGACGGGCTCGTCGGTGGTGGGCAGCGGAACCACCATCACGCTGACGCTGAACGTCAGTTTCAGCGCGAGCTTCACGGGGAATCGGATCTTCTACACGGCGGCACGCGACACGGGGACGGGGAACTCGGGGTGGCAGGCACTGAGCACCTGGCAGGTGCCGGGAGCGACGGCGACGCCGACACAAGCGACCGGAGTAACTCCGGCCAGCGGGAGCGGAGCGAGCCAGAGCTTCGTCTTCACCTTTGCTGACAGCGCCGGGTGGCAGGATCTGGGTGTGGTGGACGTGCTGTTCAACAATTTCCTGGACGGCATCCAGGGGTGCTATGTCGCCTACTCCGTGCCATCGGCGACACTGTACCTGGTGGACGATGGCGGAGATGCGGGTGGGCCATTCGCGGGCTACCTGGCGCTGCCGGGAACGGGGAGCGTGTCGAACAGCCAATGCACGGTGAGCGGCGTCGGTTCAACGGCGTCGGGCAGTGGCAACACTCTGACGCTGACGCTGAACGTGAGTTTCACGGGGGCATTTGCGGGCAACCGAATCTTCTACACGGCAGCGGGCAACGCGGCCGGAACAGAGAACTCCGGCTGGCAGGCCCTAGGCGCCTGGACGGTGCCATAGGGTTACCGGGTTGCGCTCAATCCGACGAGTTGGTCGTTGCAACCCTGGGGGCGAACAGGGCAGATGGAGATGACGAGTGCAGAGAAACTCGACAATCAACGGCGGCGGAGAGGCTTCGATCAAACGTAATGGAAAGGCGTGATTTGCCGGTTTTGTCGGCAAATCGCCGAGCGACGCCCTGTGGTGGTGGCAGCAAACCGGCAACCAGTGGACCTGGATCGGCCACAACGGCGTAGCGGCGGGCGCCCTCGCGGCTGCGCCGAGGTGATGCCTGCTCTCCGCGAGATCGCTGTGTTGTGAACGTGCTTGCGGTCGGCACCGACAGCTCCGCCAGAATGTGGGGCGCTTCTTTCCGTGTCCGCACCTCGAACGAGATCGAACGGCGTGCCGCGGCGCGATACGAGGCTCAAGGCTCCGCGCTGGCGGCGTTGAAGACAGATTCCGGGTCAGTCTTGGCCCGGTCGTGCCGGGGGGGCTGCAAAACACTGGGAAGTATGGCGTTTTTTTGTGTTGCACTCGGATGCGCCCTGAGATAGTATCAAACGCTAATACTTAGTTGTGCGGGCTGGAGGCTAGTTCCTATTTCCTATTCGAGGAACTGGTATCCGGCTTCGGCGCCCAAGGAGGACTGGCTGTGGCCCCTACGCGTGCGGCGATTCAGCATCTGATTGACTCCCAGGGAGGCAAAAGGCTCTCGCCCCGATGTCCTGCTCCCGGACTGGTCACGGGCACGCCGGAGCCGGGGTCCCGCGCTCTTCCTCTGCCTGGGAGCCTTATCGCACTTGTAAGGAGGGGAAGGAAATGAGAGCTCTCGCATCGCTTTTCTTCGCAGTGGTCGCTCTCCAGCTCCACGCGGCTCCCAGTATCGGGGCGAGCAGCGTTACTCCGACGACCGCAGTGATCGGCTCGCCGACGCAAGTCACGGTCCACGCATCTATCATCGATCCCTCTCTGATCGCGGGTGGCGTCAACCTCCTACAACTAAATCCAAACGGCACCACGACGATCCTGGGTACGCTCCACGACGACGGACTGAATGGCGATGCGTTTGCCGGGGACTTGGTCTTCACTCTTGTGGTGACGCTCAACGCGCCCACGGCCAGCCAGATTCAACTTCAGGTGTCGGCAGCGTTCAAAGGCGAGCTGCAGAGGGCGAAGTCCCCTGTCATGAGCGTCTATTTTCAGTCCGCCAACGCGCCACAGCAGTCCATCACCGCCTTGGCCCAGAACCTGGCGACAGGGAACATAAGCTCGGCACTGGCTAGTTTCCTGGACTCCGATAAGGCGAGCGCCATACTCAACAACTTGAACGCGGCGGGTCAACAGCAGCTCGCCAGCGCGTTCGCGGCGGCGCAATTGGTTAGTTCGAGCGGAGATCTCCGGGTGTATCAGGTTCCGTGGACAGCACCGAATGGAAACATTTTGGCTTTGGAAGTCGCTCTTGAACCGAATAGTAACGGTAATTGGCTAGTCGTTTCTTGGTAAATGCGAGGCGCTATGCGTGGATCGACACTACCTTTAATCCTTTCGCTCTTTTCGTTCTTTGCGGTGTCTCTGGTTGCACATGAACAGCCCACCCACCAAACTCTCACTGCTGCGGCGCTGGACTACATCCAAGCGAGCGATCCAGCTCGCTTTGCGCTACTGCAGCAATACGGCTCGATCGACAGCACGCTCGCGACTGGTGCGTGGAACGAGGACGATCCCTTTCCTGGATACCCGAGTACTTTTGGGAGATTCCTCTTTCACTTCTCACCGAGCATTAATGACGTAATCGCCTTTCCGGTCCCCCCGTTCCTCTTTCCTCAATCAGCTTCCTGCAGTTCCGTGGATTGGGGGATTTCAGGTTTGTCCTGCCAAGCGAGTTCCCAGCAGCCAATTCTCGGCCTATTGCAGATTTCTAACGTTGTGAATGATCACACTTGGGGAGACGCCCTGTCAGCCGTGGATCCTGCCACGGGGGCTCCTACACTGCTTGGCTGGACGCACCTAGGTTACGTCATTCACCTACTCGAGGACTTGACATCTCCACCGCACACTCGCAACTCCGCGCATCCTTGCTTAATGGGTGCAATAGGAATCTGCGACCCCTTTGAAACAGATAACCAGCACGCTCCCGTAGAACGGCCGTTGTCGGATTACATAGGCCTGTCAAGTTTAAGCGGACCGACAGATCTCTTTCAGCGAGTTCAGTCCTATACTCATGACAAGTACTTCAGCGCGTTCACTGTCTTCAACGGGGATGGAGGCCCGAACGAGACATACGAAGATCCCGACTACAGCGTGCTGACTGGGGGTTACTTCTACGGAGGCTGCCTACCCGCATCGGTTGACTTCGGAACCTGCGACACAAGCACGAACAGAAGAAAGATTGCGCACAAGAGCGTAGCATACTACGTCTGCTCCCTAAGTTCTTTCTGCTTGGCCAACTTCGACCCGCGAACGTTTGCCGATACTAACACCGTAGTGGCTCAGGAGCAGTTCAGTGAGTTGGCTCCTGCGACGGTTTACGCGGTCGCTGCCCTGATTCGCCTCTACGCACCGATGTTGACCGTCCAGGTGGAAGGCACAAGTAGCGGGACAGTTAGCTCGACCAACCTAGTATTTTCCGACGGGACTTCAAACGCTGGAAACATGGACTGTGAGAGTGGAACCTGCTCATCGCTCCTCGTACAGGGAGCACAAGTCACGCTGACGGCAAACCCAACGACAGTTACATGGGGCGGCGACTGCTCAAGCGCTGGCACATCGCCGACGGCCACTGTCACTCTTACGGCTGATATGACCTGCATCGCCACTTTCTCATCCTCAACGCTCACCGTCCAAAAGGCTGGAACGGGCACTGGGACTGTTACGTCCTCACCGGCGGGGATCAATTGCGGGACTTCTTGCCTGATCCAGAGCGCGCCATTTAACGGCTCTGCCCAGCTTACGGCCGTCGCTGACTCAGGCTCCAGCTTCGCCGGTTGGGGCGGGGACTGCTCGGGAACGGCCTTGACGACATCGGTAAGTGTCACTAACTCTAACGAGAACTGCATCGCGACGTTTTCTCTCGGGAGCATGCTGACCATCACGCTAAGTGGAACGGGAACCGGGACTGTGGTCTCCGTGCCTGCTGGAATAAACTGCGGATCGGCTTGTTCGGCTTCTTTAACTGGCAGCGTGCAACTCACAGCTACACCGCTTCCTGGATCAACCTTTACTAGTTGGGGGGGCGCCTGCTCTGGAACTAACCCCACAACGACCATCAATGTATCGGGAAATACGAGCTGCACGGTGACATTCAGCAGCCCCGTCGCAGTAGCACTGAATCCCTTTGGAAGCCAGGCCATCACCCAGGCCCCAGGGCCGTACTATGTCGAGGCGGTGAATGCCTCTGTTAGCCCAATTGCGGCGCCAACCGCCATTACTGTCACGCTTCTTCGTAAGGTCGTCAGCGAGTGCAGTGGAGTCCTGTTTTCGAGCAACGTCACGGCTACGATCTCTCAGGGGCAAATGTCCACTACCTACGGGTTCGTTGCGGGGCGTGATCCGGCTTGCAATACTTTGCCGATTACGACGACATTCACGGTGACGCAGGCTGTGATGGCGCCGAACATAACGCTGGATTTGAGTGGCGTCCCGGCGGCGCAGCTCTCCCTGTCGGTGGTGCGGTGATTCGAATGCAAAGATCGGTGATCATGAGGAAGTTCGCCATCGTTTTGGCTCTTGCCACCAGCTTAGGTATGGCTCGGGCGTCGTCCTCGCCGCTGGATTGTAGCGGTACTCAGGCGGGCAACTCAGCAAGCGGCCGGGAGGAGTTGACGGTTACCTGTGTCGGCTCTGATGAAAAGCTCATCCCCGGCTCGCTGGTTGTCTTCCGCGTTGACCAGTCTGCAGCAGCCGGGACCGCCGCCACAAGACTGCCAGTTGGCAGCCAGGCTGAGTCTGCAACCGGAGGCCTTCGAAGTTTCACCGCTCGCGTAGCAATGCCGTTGCCGGGTTCAATTGGCGCACGCCTCGTAGTGTCGGCAGCTCTTCGCGGCCAACTCCGGCGCGTTCTGTCAGAGGTAAGGGTAGTTGGATCGCGAAGCGGTGCCGCGCAAACGGGCCTGGAGTCGCGGCGGTTGGAAGCCGGTGTAGATCGTCTCGGCGTATTCAGGGGGCTCTTGCCGCCGCACCCGAACGCACAGGGCAGCACGACAGTCAACTTTGACGAGCTTCAGGACGGAACTTCGGTGGCCAATCTCGAGCCGGGCCTTCAGTTTTCCAATGCAACCGCCCTGGTGGCGGGGATATCACTGAACGAGTTTGAATTCCCGCCGCACTCCAACCCTAACGTGGCGGGAGATCAGGGTGGTCCGATCACCATCACCTTCTCTCAGCCCGTTTACTCTGCCGGGGGTTATTTTACCTACGCGAGTCCCGTGTCCGTCAAGGCATTCGACGCCAGCGGCAACCAGCTCGCGTTTGCGGTTTCGCAGTTCTCGAACAACCTTGCTCTGAGCGGTGTAGCGGGTAGCACGCCCAACGAACTCGTTCAGGTGCAGGCCAGCTCTCCAATCAAGAGTGTGACACTGACTGGCGATCCCGCCGGGCTTTCTTTTGCAGTGGACGCATGTTGTAGGGGATGAAAGAGCCCTACAGAAAAGGAGAAGCGACTCTATTCTGACCTTGAGTCTTGCGTGGTACGTCGCGAGGCGTACGGCGAAGCGTAGATAGAGGCATCGGCGGGCAGGGCGATTGAGCCCCGAAAACTGACGAACCGCGTGCCGACCCTGTTTGCATAGGTGGAAGGCAACATCCGCCGCAGGCGATACATCGCGAGCCTGAGCGGGACGCGGCGTGGTCGAAGACCCCGCGCACGTCGAGAAACAGCATGCACGAGAACCGGGAGACCTGCGGCGTGTCTGTGAATCATGCAGACCGGTCAGCGAAGGCGCAAAGCCGAACGGCGGACGCGTACGCGCTGCAGGAGTCGGACCGCTGCGTATTACCAATGAAGCAGCCGAACAAAGAGGGGCAACCCTCGGCGGAGGCGGCGGAGGGAAGGCGGCGGCCCAAGGAGAACGACGCGCAATCCAGCACCAGTCCGACACAGAGCGGGAAACAGGTGTCCCAGGGATTGAGCGGCGTGCGCCGAGTGGCGCGGGTAAGGAAGCAAGAGCAGTTCACTGCTTTGCTGCATCATGTGACGGTAAATCTGCTACGGGAGAGTTTTGACGCATTGAAGAAGAATGCGGCTCCCGGGGTGGACGGCGTGACATGGCGCGAGTATGAGATGGGGCTGGAAGGTCGGCTCATCGATCTGCACAGCCGCGTCCATCGTGGCACGTACCAGGCACAGCCCTCGCGTAGAGTATACATCCCAAAGGCTGACGGGCGACAACGGCCGTTAGGCATCGCGGCGCTGGAGGACAAGATTGTTCAACAGGCCGTGGTGACCGTGCTCAATGAAATTTATGAGACGGATTTTCGGGGCTTCTCGTATGGGTTTCGGCCGGGACGTAACTCGCATCAGGCGCTCGACGCGCTCAATGCGGGGCTGCAAAAGAAGCGCGTGAACTGGGTGCTCGATGCGGATATCAAGGGTTTCTTCGACCACGTCAGTCACGAGTGGCTGTTGAAGTTCGTCAGGCATCGAGTGGCCGACAACCGAATGCTGCGGCTGATCCAGAAATGGCTGAAGGCGGGCGTTTCGGAAAACGGCGAGTGGTCGGAGACGACGGTGGGTACGCCGCAAGGAGCAGTGGCTTCACCGCTGCTGGCTAACGTGTACCTGCACTATGTGTTCGACCTGTGGGTCGAGGTATGGCGAGAGAAAATCGCGCAAGGCGACATGATTGTTGTCCGCTACGCCGACGATCTCGTCGCCGGATTTCAGCACCAGGCGGACGCCGAACGGTTTCTGAGAGATTTTCAGGAGCGGTTAGCGAAGTTTGGGCTGGAAGTTCATCCGGAGAAAACGCGGCTGATCGAGTTCGGGCGCTTTGCGGCGTCTGCTCGACGGAAGCGAGGGCAGGGAAAGCCGGAAACATTCACGTTCCTCGGGTTCACGCACTTCTGTGGCACGAACTCAAGAGGCCATTTTGTGGTCTGGCGGCATACGGCGGCGAAGCGGATGAGGGCAAAGCTCCGAGCGATTCAGATGGAGTTGCGCCGGATGATGCATGAGCCTGTCGCGCTCGTCGGGGCGTGGCTGAAGCGGGTGGTAGAGGGTTACTACCGATACCACGCCGTGCCGGGCAACCTGTCTGTGCTTTCGCGGTTCCGAGAACAGCTTTGCCGTTACTGGCGGCATGTACTACGCCGGCGCAGTCAGCGGCGGAAGCCAGACTGGGATCGTCTGCGGCCTATCTTCGATCGGTGGATTCCTCGTCCCCGCACTCTTCATCCATATCCCGATGTCCGCTTTGACGCTCGTATCCGAGGGAGGAGCCGTATGCGGTAATTCCGCCAGTACGGATCTGTGCGGGGGGTGATCAGCGATGGTCATCCCTACCGCGACCCCGAGCGCCGAATCAAGCCCGGAGTGGATGGCGGCCTTCGGGCCGCCTCCTGGGTAGTAGCCTTCCACGCCATCTAAAAACGGCAGAGCGGCCGCGGAGTCGACTGGCGATCCTTTCGCCCTGTGGGCTAGTGGAAATATGGGGCCGAGCAAGTCTCGGATCGTCAACCACGGGTTCGGAAGCCTGTGACCGAAAGGCTGATAAACCTAGCCCTTGGTCCCAATCGCACGAGTCAGTCGGTACACCAGCTTGTTTCCTATAACCTCCGGACCCTCGATGGCCGCGGTCGTGATCTCAGGATAAGTATTGCTGTATAGGTTGATCACTTCCTCAACGGCTAACTTCGGATTCGGATCGGGCAAACGCAGTCCGCCGTTATAGCGAAATTCCCGCTCCAATGCTTCGACGTTCATAGTCCTCCTTCTTCTTCTTCTTTCTTCTTAGTCATCATCATGCATCATCATCAATAAAGCGATGTGGTTCAAGTTCGACAGCGTGCGCTGTCCGTCGGTACCGTGCGTTCTCCCGTTCCTATAGCTACTTTCCGGCGCAAAAGTGGATTTTGCAGAAACGAGTTTCCAGCGAGCGACTCCCAAGAACGGCGAAAAGCCCGGCGGGATGACCGCCGAGCAACGTAAGCATTTGATTGCGGGAGACTTTG
>Ga0224555_1000945_pt1 | contig 43579 bp, 36 predicted proteins | sample 714S23034metaG_FD_180687 | JGI IMG/M metagenome (GOLD analysis project Ga0224555, IMG submission 180687) | Peat soil microbial communities from Stordalen Mire, Sweden - 717 S2 30-34 | ecosystem: Environmental > Terrestrial > Soil > Wetlands > Peat | place: Sweden: Norrbotten County, Stordalen...
GTGTTGAAGGCCTCGGCGCGGAACTCGAAGTTAGCATGCTCGCCAAGGGCAAAGGTTTTGCGAACCGAGGTGGTGAAGTTGGAGCGGCCGGGTCCGACGACTGCATCTTTTCCGGCGTTACCAAAGCCCAGGTTCGGGCCCCCGTCCCAAGCTGCTATTGGCATAGAGAAGTTTGCCGAGCTGAGGTATTGGTACCCGGAACCCGAGATCTTCTGCTTGGGGTAAGCGGGCTTGCCGGCGAGATTTGGACGGATGCGATAATCGCCGCCCAAACCGACCGTATCCGAGCCGCCGTCGCCGGGGGCGACATTGCCTGCCCAGGGCATGCCTGCCTCGGTAATGGCCGTGCCGGCAATTTCCCAACCGCCCATTATGTCGTGCGTCAAACCGTTGCTATGCGCGAAAATGGGCAGCTTGTACTCGTAGTTGATGTTGAGGATCTGACGGCGATCCAGGATACCTGAACCCTTGTCGTACTTCAGGTTCCAGGGGTTGTAGGAGGGATTGTTGTTGTCCACGTCGACGCTGCCTTGCGTGTCGTCGATCTGGTGGGACCAGGTATAGAAGGCCCCATAGCTGAGGCCCCACTTGTTCTCCTGGCGCAAGCCGACCTGCAAGCTGTTGTAGGTGCCAGTCAGCGGATTCTCTTGCAAGCGAATGTTGCCAAAGCCAGGATAGGATGCGGCGTTCAGTCCATCCACAGTCGAGAGCGTTCCTGCCGCGGCCTGGCTGCGGATCGACATCGGGGTACTGAGCGGGTAGTTGTTGATCGGCAGCCAGGTATTCTGGTGCCAAGTCAGATTGCCGACGTACTGCGTGGTCAGGATGAGCGCGGGAGCAATCTCATGTTGAATACCGAAGCTGTACTCCGCCGTGCCTGGATTTGGGTAGTAGGTATTGATCGAGTTGTAACCCTGCACGAAGGTTGGTGTGGCAGCGGTGCCGCCAGACAGCCAGTTTGTCGATGGGTTTGTGAGCTCCACGTCGGTGGCTGACGGAGTGCTGATAAAGGGAGCTCCGCCCGCGGCGTCGTAGATGTCATTGCCCTGGATGCGCTCGTAGAAGGTGCCGAATCCAGCGCGCACAACGGTTTTGCCGTTTCCGAACAAGTCATACGAGAAACCGACGCGAGGCATGATCGTCTTGTAGTCTTGATTGGCTAGCCCGCGCGGCACTCCGTTCTGGCCGGCAATTGCAATGCCGTTTAAATAGAACGTACCGATCGAGTTGGTTGACAGGCCAGCGCTGTTGGACGCGAAGGAGCCGTCGGCGTTGAACGTCGGCACAAGCGCGGGCTGATACAGCGACGGTTCGAAGTTGGAAACCTGGTTGTTGCGCTCCCACACATGCGGCAGGGCATCGAAGCGCAAACCTATCTGCACGCTCAAGCGGTTGCTTGCGCGCCAGTTGTCCATGGCATAAACCGAGATGTTGTTGTTCACGTAATGGTTGATGGGATTGGCGTTTGCCTGGCTGAAGCTGGTGGCAAAGCCAAGCAGGAAGTCCAAATACGAATCGCCTGTGAGCAGCGTCGTCTTGCTGTCGTCAAAGGTATAGTCGCCTTCGGAGTCCTTGCCGATGACCTGGTTCTTGGTGTAGCGGTTGTATCCCCCGCCGAACTTCATGGCGTGTTTGCCGCGCGAAACCGAAAGGCCGAAATTCTCGGCAAAGTCCTCGGCGCCATTGGTCCAGGGATCGTTGCCTGGGCCCCACTGCGCGCTGCCGTCGGTCTTCCATGTGATGTCTGGCAAACGGTTGCCCACATCGTTGGCCTTCGCGAAGTAGGTCCCCGTGCTCCAGGCGCTTGGCTTGACGAAGTTGGCGCCCTCCGCTGCCACGGGAATAATCGCGATCTTGTTGCCGTCGTAGGCAAACGTGGCTTCCAGCAGCACATTGGGTGTCAGAGAGCCGGTCAGCTTGATGACCGATTGGTAGGACGGGTTGCTGAAGTTGGAGCCGACCGTCGGGATGTTGTCGCCCTGCCATTCCGGAGTGGCCTGGATAGAGTCGTTCGCGTCATGAATGAAGTGGCCGAGCAGAGCCCACTTGTCATTGATGTTGTGGTCGATGCGGAACAGCTCTTCACGAACGGTAATCGGCAGATGTCCGCCGGTCGGGATATAGGTGTCTTTTGTAAGGTCCGTCGCGGCGGGAAGATTCTTGGTGGTGTTGAAGAGCAGGGCATTGGGATCCAGAAGAGCGCCCGGAATATAGTTGCCGGGGAAAGGCTGACCGGGCACGCAGTTGACGCCGCCCTGGCATGCTCCCACCAGCTTGGCGTTGAAGGCTGCATCGCCGACCTGCGGGACCAATACCTGCGTCGCGGAAGTGTAGCCCACGGGTATCGCGTAGGTAAAGCCCGCTGCCGTGGTGACTTCATCCGCCGCCGGCATGACGTTGATCGGATTGGTGGCTACGCCATTGACCATCCTGCGCCATTCTTCGTTGTAGAAGAAGAAGGTCTTCTTTTTGCTCTCGTTGTAGACGTGAGGAATGAAGACCGGGCCGCCGCCATTTACGCCGAAGACGTTATAGCGCAGTTCTGCTTTTGGAGAGACTGCGCCTGTGGATTGATTGGTGTCGAAATAGGCATGCGCATCCATGGCGTCATTGCGAATGAACTCCCAGGCTTCGCCGTGGAACTTCGCGGCGCCGCTCTTGATGGACATGGTGATGGCGCCGCCGGAGGCTAGGCCGTAATCCGGCTCATAATTGCTGGAGAGCACCTGAAACTCGTCGAGCGCGTCCTGTGAAGGCATGACCGACATCTTGCCGCCGGAACCGCGGTCATAGGCTTCGCCGCCATCGACGATCCAGATATTGTGCGCCTGGTTGAGCCCGTTGAAGCTGATTTGATAGTTGGCATTGACGGAGAAGGGACTCTCCATGTCCGGCAGGTTGCCGCTGACGCCCGAGCCCAGAATCGCCAGGGCGATCACGTTGCGCCCGTTCATGGGCAGTTCGCCAATCTGCTGCGCGCTGATCAAGGTGCTGACCACGTTGGAATCTGCCTGAACTGTCAAGGCTTCGGCCTGCACGGTGACTGTGGTTGCCTGCGAGCCGACCGACAAGGCTACATCGACCCGGAAAGTCGCGGAAATGTTGACCGCGACGCCGGTACGCGTGTAGGTCTCGAAACCCTTGGCCGTGACCTTCATTTGGTATGCGGCGGCGTTCAAACCACCGATGTTATAGGCGCCGGCGTCGTCGCTCACAGTTGTATGAGCCGAGCCAGTGGCCGGATCGGTCAACGTAACCGTTGCTCCAGCAACGACCGCTCCCGTCTGGTCTGTGACGATACCGGTGACGCTCGAATTGGCTTGGGCGAATGCTCCCGCGCATGCCAATAGGAAGAACAACGGAATCAGAAAGAACCTGTATTTCGCGTTTTTCATCTGACCTTCCTTCTCAAAGTTGGTTCTTGTTGCGTTTTGCGTAACTCCCCCTGCCTGGCAGGAATTGACGCCGGATGGCGCGTCTCAAGGTTCCCGTGCAACGTCTCTGGACTGGAATCTACCCCATGCCAAAGACTTTCAACGCTCTTAAACGCTGAAACGAAAGTAAGGCGACCCTTGCACTTATTGCCCGCAAGATGCCGCGCCAGCTCCGGGAAATCGAATATCTCATCGACACTCGATCGACGCACCTCTGCTCTTGATTGGCGCTGAACCGGAAACCCGGATCGGCCAGTCACTTTCATGACTTCGGACTGCAGGTCTTGCTGCTCCATCTTTGCAATCCGTTCCGCAGGGGATAGATTTGTTTCTCCGTAAAATGAAATCTGGAATTCCAAGACATCCGCTTTTTGGGATTCCTTTGCTCAAACGTTTTAGTGAAGCGAAACAAGAAGGTCTTGTTGCTCGGTCCTGAAAAGGCCCATCCCCCAACCGGTGGATGGAAAGACCCTTCGTTAGAACGAGCGGCAAGCCCATCTTTGGGTGTCGGCCAATCTTAAGCCCTCGGAGTGAATGAATGTCAAGAAAAATCTGCTTGATAAAACGTTTGATCTAGGAAGACAATCGTTTTCCCAAGTAAGCCGCGCATCGAGCCTGGAGAGAGCCGATACCGAAAACGATTTATAACACTTTTGATTTCTTTAATTTGCAGTAAAAACTAAGTGGCATTTTTCTCCCAAAAAGGACCGCCGGGGGGCGTCCTTGACACAAAGAGGGCCCCAGTTCCTTGCGCTGACGCATTCACCGGGGGAAGGGACGCGCCTGGCGGCGTGGCGGATGGAAATGGCTCGACAGAGAGTTTGCCGCTGCACAATGCGCCCGTAATCCCCTGGCTGTTCGGTTTCAACCCGATCCAGTGGTGGTGGTCCTCGTTTACGTTGCCAAGCTGCACCGCGACGCCGTCCATTCCGCTTCCACCAGTATTATTTGAAATTTTTAAGAAAATGGGACCGGTTTCAGGCAATGCCGTCGAACGAGAGATAGACCGATTCTGAAGAACATTGCGGCTCATCCTCAAACCAATGTGGCCGATGAGCAAAGTGTACTCATCGCTCAGGCAGACGGCAAAGTAGCCAACGCGCTCAATCCAGCGGTGCAAAGAGCCGGTTGTTTCCAATCTTTTCCTGAAGCCGCGGCGCGGTCTGGGCCGAGTGGAGCTTGCATGGCAATGACAGTTCTCGTCGTCGATGATTCGGTCACCATGGTGATGAGCCTGAAGACCACCCTGACCATGAGCGGCTTCCAGGTGGAAACCGCCAGCAACGGCAAGGTGGCCCTGGATAAGTTACAGGCCGGCGTCAAGCCCAACCTGATTCTCACCGATATCAATATGCCGGTCATGGGCGGAATGGAACTGATCAAGAATGTCCGCGCCATGCCGGGGCTTCGCTTTGTACCCATCCTGACGCTGACCACCGAAAGCGAAACCACCAAACGGGACGAGGGCAAGCGCGCGGGGGCTACGGGATGGCTGGTGAAACCGGTGTCGGGAAACGACCTGATTGCCGTGATAAAGAAAGTTCTGCCTGGAGCCTGACAACATGTCCTCAGCGCCGTTGACAGCACGCGGGACATTCTCTCACCAGCTTCCGGGCTTCAAAGAGAATGAAAAAGACGAAAGCGGGCTGGATCGCGAGCGGCGGCTGCGCAAGATTCGCAACCGTCTGGTCCGCGAGATATCGATCCGGTCCACGCTGCTGGTGCTGTTCTGGTTGTTTCTGTCCCGGTCGCTGGGGCGCGATCTGGATCCTCACCTGCTTCGCATAGCCGGACTCCTCTTCCTGTTTCTGATTGTGCCGGGAGCCGCCTATAAGCTGATGCACTATGCGGAGGCCCGGCGCGCCGTAGCCGATATGTGGTCCTTTGGCCGGCTCAGTTATAGCGATCTGTCGCGAATGCTGGATGCGAGCAAGGTGGTTCAGGCCGACATGCAGGATTCCGGAGTCTACATCGACGTGATGCACGGACAGATCGGCGACTCGATGGCTGAATCCGAGCGCGAGGTCGTGCAGGTGATCGAGCAGATCGGCCTGCTGAACTCTCAGGCCGCTGAAAAGCGCGAGCATATTCGCCGCTCGATTGCGAGCGGAAAGGCGCTGGAGAACAGCACCAACGAGCGCGTCGAAGCCAACCGGGTGATTATTACCGAGCTGGGGACGCAACTGGAGGACCAGAGCACGGAGATGCATTCGAACTTCGGGCGCATAGAGAACCTGGCCGGCGAGGTGCGCGCGCTCACGCCGCTGATCAAAGTGATTACTTCCATCGCCCAGCAGACTAGCTTGCTGGCGTTGAACGCCGAAATCGAGGCCGCACGCGCTGGAAGCGCGGGACGCGGTTTTGCCGTGGTGGCCGTCGAGGTGAGAAAGCTCGCCGTGCTATCGACCAAGGCCGCCGCCGACATCGCCGCGAAGATCAACGCAACCTGCAAGCGAGTGGATACGGAGACGGCCAATGCCAAATCCTCCCTGGAGCAGTATGAGTCCAAAGCGGGCATGCATAACCTTGTCGCCGGGCTGGGCGAGATGCAACAGGAATTCGCCAACAACGCCGGGTTGCTCCTGAACGTGATCGGCGAGGTGGACTCGAGCTACGCGGAGAGCATTGAACGGCTCTCGGAGGCCCTGGGGCACATTCAATTTCAGGATGTGATGCGGCAAAGAATGGAACATGTGCAGAATGCCCTGATGGATATGCGCGAGCATCTGCTGCTGCTGGCGGATAAGCAGGGCGATCTGGAGTGGGACGGCCAGCTCGACAAGACCTTCGAGACCCTGCTGGGATCTCATCTCGAACAATACAAGATGGCGAGCCAGACGATGACTCATCTTGCCCTGGCCGGCGGAACTGCGGGCAGCAGCAGCGACCGGCCGTCGATCGAGCTGTTTTAAGTCCAACCGCCGAAGCCTGGCCGGCGGGGTCTAAAACAGCTCGATGGGAGCGAATGTGCCGGCACGAGTGGGCAGGCAATCGACGCGGCCCATGAGAAAAATCTTACCTTCGCCTCTTCAAATCTCACTCCTTAATTGCTCCATCCGAGGAAATTACCGACGGTGCGGGGATTGTCGTTCCGAGCCGATACGGCTGCAGGGCGGGCGCACCTGGAAGCCGGGTTTGGACGAATCGGGTTTGGGGGAGTCAGGTTTGGGAATCGCTCTGAAGCAAGGGAAAGAGTCGAGCGCGATCCGCCTTGAAGGCGTGATCGACATCGCCTCGGCCGCGGAGTTGAAGGCCGTTCTTCTCGACGCGCTGAAGCGGGGCAAGCCGGTCACGATCGCTCTGGATTCAAGCGCCGGCCTGGACGTGACCGCGATCCAGTTGCTTTGGGCCGCCCAACGCGAGGCAACGGTATCGGGTGTTGGGTTCACGCTCGCGGGCCCGGTGCCGGCGCGGGTTTCGGCCACTCTGAAAGAAGCGGGTTTCGATAGTTTTCCAGTTCCTGCCGATGGCGATCCTCCACTTGCCGTGGAGCAAGGTATTCGCTCTTAGCTGGCTTTCTCGCCGGCAGCAAGTCATGTAACACGACCCCGGAAGCGGCACGAAAACGGGCGAGTCGCTTGGAAGCAGGGAGATTTAGGGCCCATGTCTCAACCATCCGCAAATAATGCCGAGCAGTTCAAGCAAAGCTTTCGCGAGGAAGGGCGGGAGGTCCTCGTCGATCTGGAGGCGGCGCTGCTGGAGCTGAACGAGAACCGCGCCGACATGGAACTGGTGGGACGGGTCTTTCGCGCCTTGCATACCATCAAGGGCTCCGGCTCCATGTTCGGTTTCGAGAAACTAGCCGCCTTTACTCACAACCTGGAGACAGCCTTCGACCAGGTGCGCAACGGACGCCTCCAGATCGGCTCGGAACTGATCGATCTGACGCTTGCGGCGCTCGATCAGATTCGGGCGATGCTCGAAGAGGGCACCGGGGCGGAGCCTGCCGATGCTGCCGTTTGCGCCGGGATTCTGGCCAAGGTGCGGCAACTGGCCGGCATTCCCCAGAGCCAGGCCGCGGGTGCGAAGGCAAGTCCGCCGCCAACCCCGGCGGCCGTTGAGGCAGGCCAGGTCCGCGAGTGGCATGTGCGCTTTTCGCCGGGCCCGGAGATGTTGCTGAACGGCACCAATCCCCTGCTGCTGTTGAAGGAGCTTCGCCAGCTTGGAGGCCTCGCGGCGAGGGCCAACATGGTTGGGGTTCCGCCCCTTGCCGAGCTCGATCCGGAGCGCTGCTATGTGACCTGGGATATGGTGCTGGCAACCTCGGCAGGCGGCGACGCCATCCGCGATGTGTTCATCTTTGTCGCCGACAGTTGCGAGCTGACGATCGAGCCCGATACGGGCGCCGTCGAAAGCACTACGCAGACCGAAGTGGTGGCCGCGGACAGAACCGCAGGACCGCTTGAGGAACCGCGTGCCGGTTCCGGAGGCCGCCGCACCTACGACAAGGCCGACACCGCGAGCAGCCTGCGCGTGCCCGCCGCCAAGCTGGATCAGTTTGTCGATCTGGTGGGCGAGCTGGTCACCGTGCAGGCGCGGCTCAGCGAGCTTGCCGCCCGCTCGGACGATCCCGACATAGCGGCGGTGTCGGAAGAGATCGAGCGGCTGACCGCGGAGCTGCGCGAGAACTCGATGAACATCCGCATGTTGCCGATTCGCGCCACCTTTGAAAAGTTCCGGCGGCTGGTGCACGACCTGGCCCGCGATCTGGGCAAGGATGTCGAGCTGACCCTGGAAGGCGCCGATACGGAGCTGGACAAGACGGTGATCGATCAGTTGGGCGACCCGCTGATGCACCTGATCCGCAACAGTATGGACCACGGCATTGAGCCCGCGAGTGCGCGCGTGGCCCGCGGCAAGCGGCCCACGGCCACGATTCATCTTTCCGCGCGGCACTCGGGCGCGAGCGTGCTGATCGGGGTTTCCGACGATGGCGGCGGCATCGACAGCGAGGCCGTGCGCAGCCGGGCGATTGAGAAAGGCCTGGTAGCCGCCGATGCCGCGCTCACCGAGGCCGAAACTTTCGCCCTGCTCTTCCAGCCCGGATTCTCGACGGCCAAGACCGTCACCGACGTCTCCGGCCGCGGCGTGGGGATGGACGTAGTGCGGCAGCGGGTGGACGCTCTGCGCGGCAACATCGACGTGGTCAGCAAGGCCGGCGAGGGGACCAGCATCACGCTGCGCCTGCCCTTGACCCTGGCCATCATCGACGGCCTGCTGGTGAGCATTGGGGACGCCAGCTTTGTGGTGCCGCTGGCCAACGTGCTGGAGTGCATCGAGCTGACCCAAGCGGATGTCGAGCGGGCCAACGGCAAGCATATCGCCGATGTGCGCGGGGAACTGGTCCCCTATATCCGTCTGCGCGAGCACTTCGAAATTCGCACTCCGCGCCCGGCGATCGAGCAGATCATGATTGTCGAAACCGAGACGGGCCGCTACGGATTTGTCGTGGACCAGGTGCTGGGAAACTGCCAGACAGTCATCAAGAACCTGGGCCGGTTCTACCGGCATGTCCAGGTGGTCTCGGGCGCGACCATCCTGGGCAATGGAATTGTGGCGCTGATTCTCGATCCGGAGCGGCTGGCGCAGGATGCCGTCCGGGTTACGCTCGATCGCTCCCGGGGGCGCCCCGCGGCGGCGGGCAGCCCCAGGCACGGGAATGCCGCGCGCATGAATTCGATATGAAGCCTAGTTGGCGCTGGTGAAGAATGCCGGCGCCTGTCATCAACGAGTTAACCAGCTGGTTTCGCAAGGCTCAGACCCAGGGTTGTTGCCTGTCAACGAATGAACCAACAGGAATAAACGGACAGCGATGAACGGGTAGGAGAGAGCGAGTTTTCAGCCGAGAGAGGACCGAGTTTCATGGCGACAACAACAATGGTTAGTGAAGGCCGGAAGGCACATGGCGCCGGCAATGGACACGGGGTTCAGGATCGTCCCAGCGCCTCCAAACGGATCGTTGAAGACGATTCGCAACTGGTTTTGGACGAGATCATGCGCCTGGTGGACGCGGCCAAGGAAGGCCGTCTCTCCGAGCGCGGCAAGGCAACCATGTTCAATGGCACGCAGCGCGAGATTGTTCAGGGCGTCAACGAAGTCCTTGATGCGATCCTGCTGCCCATCGGCGAAGGCAACCGCATTCTTGCCCAGGTTTCGAACGGCAAGATCGACGAGCTGATCGCTCACACCTACAAGGGCGATCACGAAAAGATGAAGCAGGCCATCAACGACATCGCCGTCGCCCTGCAATTGTTGCAGAAGGAAATGCTGCGCATGAGCGACCTGGCCAAGGAAGGGCAACTCTCCGAGCGCGCCAACCCGGGTGAGTTCAAGGGCTCCTACGCGGAGATCGTCAAGGGCGTGAACACCACCCTGGACGCGATCCTGCTACCCATCGGCGAAGGCAACCGCATTCTTGCCCAGGTTTCGAACGGCAAGATCGACGAGCTGATTGCCCACACCTACAAGGGCGATCACGAAAAGATGAAGCAGGCCATCAACAATGTGGCGCTGGTACTGCAGAGTCTGCAAAAGGAGTTGGTGCGTTTGACCGACGCCTCCAAGGAAGGCCAGCTCGGCGATCGCGGCAAGCCGGAACAGTTCCAGGGCGCCTATGCCGAGATTGTGCGCGGCGTCAACACCATGCTGGACGCGATCCTGCTGCCCATCGCCGAAGGCAACCGCATTCTTGGCCAGGTTTCGAACGGCAAGATCGACGAGCTGATTGCCCACACCTACAAGGGCGATCACGAGAAGATGAAGCAGGCCATCAACAATGTGGCGCTGGTACTGCAGGGGCTGCAAAAGGAACTGGCGCGGCTGAGCGAAGCCTCAACGGACGGCAAACTCTCCGAACGCGGAAAGCACGATCAGTTCCAGGGAGCTTATGCCAACATAGTGCGCGGCGTCAACGACATTCTCGACGCCGTGATTGGCCCGCTGAACGTCTCCGCCAAATACGTGGAAGACATCAGCAAAGGCGACATTCCTTCGCAGATTACCGACACGTACAACGGCGAATTCAACAAGATCAAGAACAACCTGAACACGCTGATTGTGGCCATGAACGATATCACGGGCGCTGCGGAAGAAATTGCCGGCGGCAACCTGACGGTGAAGCTCCGTGAGCGTTCGCCACAGGACAAGCTGATGCAGGCTCTCAGTTCGATGGTGGCTGGACTGACGCAGACGGTCTCCGATATCCGGTCGATTGCAGGCGAGGTTTCCGCGGCAAGCCAATCGATCTCGACGGCGTCGATTCAGGTATCGAAGGGCGCAAGCGCACAGGCCGCGGCGGCCGAAGAGGCTTCCTCTTCGATGGAGGAGATGGTCTCGAACATCAAGCAGAATGCCGATAACGCACAGCAGACCGACAAGATCGCCAACAAATCGGCCAAGGACGCGCAGGAGAGCGGCAAGTCGGTTCTTGAAGCCGTCGCCGCGATGAAGGAGATCGCCAACAAGATTTCCATCATCGAGGAGATTGCGCGCCAGACCAACCTGCTGGCGCTCAATGCTGCTATTGAAGCGGCGCGCGCCGGCGAACACGGCAAGGGTTTTGCTGTTGTCGCTGCCGAAGTCCGCAAGCTGGCCGAGCGGTCGCAAAAGGCGGCCGCGGAAATCAACCAGCTCTCCGCTAACACGCTCAAGGTGTCGGAGAAGTCCGGCGAGATGCTCGACAAGCTGGTGCCCGACATCCAGCGCACGGCCGAACTGGTGCAGGAGATCACCGCGGCCAGCAAGGAGCAGGATACCGGCGCCGAACAGATCAACAAGGCGTTGCAGCAACTGGAGCAGGTGATTCAACAGAACGCCTCCGCATCGGAAGAGATGGCCGCCACCACCGAGGAGCTGACCGGGCAGTCCGATCAGCTTGTCAGCGCGCTCTCGTTCTTCCACACCGGCGACGAAGACAGCGGGCGGGCGCGCAAGGCGACGCCGGCAAAATCGGCCAGAGCGGTTCAGGCCGCGCCGGCCAAGGCGGCGAAACCGAATGGACATGCAGGCGCCAAGGCAGCAGGCGGAGTCAGTCTCCGGCTCAAGGACAAACACGACGATCTCGACGGAGAGTTCGAGCGTTACTGACCGGTCGGGCGCGGCCCGCTTGCGAGCCGCGCCCTGTCTTCCAAACCAGAAAGGAGTTGAAGCATGAGCGTTAGCGAAATTACGGAGACACGGCAGTATCTGACCTTCAAGCTCGGCAACGAGGTCTTTGCGACCGACGTCGCCAAGGTGAGAGAAGTACTTGACCTGACTACCATCACCGCCATCCCCAGGACACCGGACTTCATGGCCGGGGTCATTAACCTGCGGGGCAGCGTGGTGCCGGTGGTCGATCTCAGGCTGTGCTTTGAGATGTCGAAGACCGAGAGCACGCGCAATACCTGCATTGTTGTGGTCGAGGTGTTGCTTGACAACGAATCCACCGTCATCGGCGCGCTTGCCGATTCGGTCGAAGAGGTAATCGATCTCGATCCGGACCAGATAGAGCCGGCGCCCAGGATCGGCACCCGGATCCGTACGGAATTCATCAAGGGGATGGGCAAGCGAGACAGCCAGTTCATCATGATTCTGGACATCGATCGCGTCTTCTCTGCCGAGGAACTTGCCGTGGTCCGCGGGCAGGAACAGGAGGCGGTCAAGCCGTACGTGGAACAGGAAGCCGTCAAGAAGCCGCAGGGGCAGAAGGCCGGCAAGCAGCAATTGGTGGAAGCGGCCGCGTAAGGAGGGAATGGGGCAGGCAGATCCGCCTGCCCCGTTTACACAATGAGCGCTCACGACGAAAGCATTTCGACCCGGGACTACACGCGCCTTTGCAACCTGATCTATGACAAGGCGGGAATTCGTCTTGGGACGGAAAAGAAGACGATGCTTGAGGTTCGGATCAAGCGGCGGTTGAAGGCGCTCGAACTTAGCTCTTACGGCCAGTACTGCGATTATCTCTTTGGACACCAGGGGTTGAAGGAAGAACTTGTTTCGCTGATCGACGTCGTCACAACCAACAAGACCGATTTCTTTCGCGAGCCGAAGCATTTCAACTTTCTGGTCGAAACGGCGCTTCCCGAACTGACGGCACGCGACGGTGGCGGCAGGCCGCTGCTGATTTGGAGCGCCGGCTGCTCTTCGGGCGAGGAGCCTTACACACTGGCCATGGTGCTGAGCGAGTACGGGCAAACGCATCCCGGCTTTCGCTTCAGGATTCTGGCCACCGATATTTCGACGAACGTTTTGGCGAAGGCCGAGATGGGGGTTTATTCGAGCGACGTGGTCGACCCGGTTCCGCCGGCGCTGAAACGAAAATACCTGATGGGCAGCCGCGATCCGGGTTCCGGCAAGGTACGGGTTGTGCCGGAGCTTCGCCGGCTTATTGAATTTCGGCGATTGAACTTTATGGATGCCGACTACCGGATGACCGAGAAGGCGGACGCGATTTTCTGCCGCAATGTGATTATCTATTTCGACAGGGCTACGCAGGAGAAGGTTCTGCAGAGGCTTTCAAAACACCTGGCGCCGCGCGGGTACATGTTCGTCGGCCATGCCGAGACCCTGCATGATATGGATTTGCCTCTGACGCCTGTGGCGCCGGCACTCTACAGGAAGGCCGATGATGCAACCTGAGGCGACATTGCCGGAAGTCTACGTGCAGCCGGGAGAGTCGCGCCTTGTGAAGGAGCCAACGATGATGCGCACCTTGCTCGGCTCCTGCGTGGGTATCGCGTTTCGGGCTCCGCGGCTGGGTGTGGGCGCGCTCTGCCATCCGATGCTGCCGCGCTTGCCGACTACACCTGGTACATCGCCGGCCCGTTCTGCCGGCCGGCGTTACGTTGACTATGCGATACGCGATCTGGCAATGCAATTCGACGCGCTGGGCGCCAGCCGCAATGAGGTTGAGGTGAAGCTGTTTGGGGGAGGAGACGTTTTGGTGATGACCTCCAGCGCAACCCGGCCAACGGTAGGCGCGGCGAACATAGAAGTCGCGATGAAGGTACTTGCGAAGGAAGGCTTCAGCATCGCGGCGTCTTCACTGGGAGGCAAGCGTGGCGTCAATATTTACTTCAACACGGAGACCGGCGAAGTGCTGTTGCAACGGCACTCGTGAGCGGTGATTCGCTCCACGGCCAAACTGTCAGGCGAGGCGCCTCGGCCCCTCGGAACTAGATTTGCACGCAAGATTCATCCAGAGGGAGCGTTGAGGTTCAGCCTATGAGCACACCGAAAATTCGCGTCTTGATCGTGGACGACTCCGCCGTGGTGCGCCAGACGCTGCGCGACGTACTTGAGTCCGACCCGGAGATTGAAGTGATCGCCACCGCCGGCGACCCGTTTGTCGCGGCTGACCGCATTGCCGAACAAGTGCCGGACGTGATCACCCTCGATATCGAGATGCCGCGCATGGATGGGCTCACGTTTCTCAAGAAGATCATGAGCCAGCATCCGATCCCGGTCGTCATCTGTTCGAGTTTGGCCGAGGAAGGCGCGCAGAGCACGTTCAGAGCTCTGGAATATGGCGCGGTCGAAATTGTCACCAAGCCGCGGCTGGGCACAAAGCAGTTTCTTGAAGACTCGCGCATTGCTCTTTGCGATGCGGTGAAGTCCGCGGCGGGAGCCAGGTTGCGGACCCTTACGCCCAGCCACACGGTCGAGCCCAAGCTCACGGCAGACGCGATACTCTCCCCTGCCACCCACGCCATGGCCGAGACGACGGAGAAAGTTGTGGTCATTGGCGCTTCGACCGGCGGCACAGAGGCATTGAAGACGGTGCTCGAAGCGCTGCCTGCCGATACGCCCGGCATTGTGATTGTGCAGCACATGCCGGAGCTGTTCACGCGCGCCTTTGCCAACCGGCTCGACGGCCTGTGCAGTATTAGTGTGAAAGAAGCCGAGACCAACGACACCGTCATTCGCGGACGCGCGCTGATTGCGCCGGGCAACCATCACCTGCTGCTCAAGCGAAGCGGCGCCCGCTATTACGTTGAAGTCAAGGACGGGCCGCTGGTCTGCCGCCATCGGCCCTCGGTCGATGTGCTGTTTCGGTCCGCTGCCCGCTATGCGGGACAAAATGCGGTGGGGGTAATCCTGACCGGAATGGGCGACGATGGCGCGCGCGGAATGCTGGAGATGAAGCAGGCCGGAGCCAGGACGATTGCCCAGGATGAAGCCACCTGCATAGTCTTTGGCATGCCCAAGGAAGCTATCAAGCTGAACGGAGTGGACAAAATCTTGCCCTTGCAATCGGTCGCCGGCACGATGCTTGCCTACGCTCGCTGAGGCGAACGAACATCGCAGGCAAAAGGCTGCCGCCAACCCCGCGCGGTTGACTCGAGAGTCTTCCGGATTCTCTTCCGGCCGCGCGCTTCCCCTCCTCAATCATTCACGAAAAATATCCTTGCCGGCCCTTCATGGGGTGGGTATACTTGCGCGATCCCCCAGGAGAGTGTTCCTGCCTTAGTTGAAAACATTGGCATTCAGCAGTTTCCACCTCAACAAATTGACAAGGAGAAACTATGGGAAAGATCAATATCGGTCGAGTCATCATTGCGGGCCTGGTTGCCGGAATCGTTGCGGATATTCTGAGTTTTCTCGTGGATGGCATGTTGCTGGCGCCGCGTTGGGCGGACGGGATGACGCGGCTTGGACATGGCGCTTTCTCGCCAAACGAGTGGATTTGGTTCAACGTAATAGGACTTGCCGGCGGGATCGCGCTGATCTGGATCTATGCGGCCATCCGGCCTCGCTTTGGCGCCGGAGTCCAGACCGCAATTTACGCCGGGATTGTCTATTGGTTTGTCGCATCCCTGCTTCCCAACCTCACCTTCATGTGGGTTGGCGGTCTGTTTTCCCGTCACCTGACGGCGATGACAACCGCCGGCAACCTCATCGAGACTTTGGCGGGCGCTATTGCCGGTGCTGCCCTTTACAAGGAATAGGCGCACCTGCGCAATTCCAAAGCACGCGCATTTTCAAAGGATCGCGCAGGCCAGGCAACAGGGTGGTTTGCGCGGTCCTATTTCGTGCCGCCGGAACTGAGAACCTGGGCACTGAGAACCTGGAGGACATCGTCCAACGCCGCTCGCCAGCCTGCAAGCCGAACGCCAAAACGGTCTAACAATTTCCGATTCGACAGTACCGAATTGCGAGGACGCTTTGCGGGCGTGGGGTAGTCCTTTGTCGCCTGCGGGGTGAGCTCAGGCGGCTTCAACTTGAGACGCTCTTCCGCCCCCGCGAAAATGGCCTTGGCAAAACCGAACCACGTGGTGGAGTCCGCGCAGGTCATGTGGTAGAGACCGCTCCACTCCTGTGGCGTTCCAAATTGACCCCCCAGAACGCCCTCGGTAACCGCGCGTGTAGCTCGCGCCAGTTCAATCGAGGTTGTCGGCGAGCCAAACTGATCGTCGACGATCGAGAGCCGGTCGCGCTCGCGGGCCAGGCGAAGCATGGTGAGCAGAAAGTTGTTGCCGTGCGGGCCGTAGACCCAACTGGTGCGAAAGATCAGGAAACGCCCGCCGACCTGCTGAATGGCCTGCTCGCCGGCGAGCTTGCTTTCGCCATAGACGTTGAGCGGGCCCGGTTCGTCGGTCTCAACCCAGGGCTGCTGCTTTTCGCCGTTGAAGACGTAATCGGTGGAGTAGTGGACCAGCAAAGCATCGAGCCGGAGAGCCTCTTCGGCGAGGATGCGGGGGGCAGTAGCATTAATGGCCATGGCCAGGTCGCGCTGGGACTCGGCGCGATCGACGGCTGTGTAAGCGGCAGCGTTGAGGATAACGTTGGGCTGGACGCGGCGCACCAACGCGCGCGTCTGGTCCGCATTGGCGAGATCGACAGTTTCGAGATCGACGGCAACGATTTTGCCGAAGCCGGCAAAGCTGCGCTGAAGCTCCACGCCCACCTGCCCGGCAGCGCCGGCGATCAGAATGCAAGGTTGTTCAGTCATGAGATTGAAGCTCCGAAAAAACCGCTCTAGACACTGCTTGCATTTTACCGACCCTGTCCGCCAGTCGCGCTGTTACCGGGCCCTCTCTCACGGTAATGGACCGTTGGAAACTTCAAAGGGCGGGTTTTCCAGAACGGCATCCGAAGCAATCGATGCCCTGTCAAGATATGATAAAAAACCGGAAGCGGTAGTCCGATTCTCTGGTGATTGAGGGGCAAGAACGTGGCGGGAAAGCTGGAACTGATGATGGGGCCGATGCGGAGCAATAAGACCGCGGAGCTGTTGCGCCGCGCCGACATGCGCCGACAGTACGCCAGCCAATATGTTCTGGTTCTCAAGCCCAGCGACGACACCAAGGGTGGTCCAGGGGTGGTGGAAAGCCGCAATCCGAACGGTCACGGCAAGATGAACGCGCTGGAGTTCAACTCGCTGCATCCCTGGGAGGTGCTCAAGGCGATCGCCCAGAGAGAAAAGGAAATCGGGGAAAAAGTGGAGTGCATCGCCATCGATGAAGGGCAGTTTGTGGATGAGCTGTTTCTCTTCACGCGGTGCCTGCTCGACGCCGGTCACGATGTCCTGATAGCCGGGCTCGACCTGGACTTTCGCGCGCTTCCCTTTGGAGAAATGCTGAACCTGACTTGGCTCGTGAATGCCTACGGCGGCAGCATTACCGAGTGCATGGCCTACTGCAGTTGCGGAGCCAGGGCGCTTTATTCGCAGCGGCTGATCGACGGCAAGCCGGCGCCTTACGATAGCCCGGTGAAGATGCCGGGCGACTCGTACGAGCCCCGCTGCGCCGAGCATTTTGTGTTGCCCGGCAAGCCGCACTGAGGACAGGTCTTGGTCCTTGGGATGGAGATCTCGATGATGGAGATCTCGATTTTGAGACCTGAGAAAGCACGAAATCACATGGTCAGAAACTGGCTAACCCGCGCCGCTGGAGCTGACTCGCTGCATTTGTCCGCCAAACCTCGTCTCTCAACCGCACCCGGCCCCAAACCCGGCACTTCCTAAAGCCCCGCCCCGCATGACAAAGTAAGAGTATGTTGCGACCGAAGGACCATCTGTTCCCGTTTCGCCCGTTCGTGACTCGCTCGTTTCCCGTTCGCCTTTTCCTGGCCCTCATCGTTGCAGCCGCGCTTTGCGGTCCGCTTCGCGCGCAATCGGCAAACACCATCACCGTCCTTATGCTCGACGGCAAAACCGGAAAACCAATCGTCCCCTCCAACTTCATCGTGCGCTTCGATCATCGCAACGCCGTCCACAACGATTCGGTCAGCCTTGACGACGAAGGAGTTGCACGGATCCTCGTCCCTGCCGGCGCGACATTCCTCGCCGTTCAAGGCACCTTCAATAGCTCCATGGAGATCTACGTCAACTGCGACGCAGGCATGGAGAAGGACATAAGCACACTGCATTGGTACTCGGTGGATGAAATCCTGCGCTCAGGCGTGGCCATGCCCAACGAGTGCTATAAAGGCAAATACGCTGAAGCAACCCGCTCAATCCCCAAGCCCGGCATGTTCGTCTTCTTTGTCCGCAAAAACAACTGGCACGAAATGCCGCCGGATTAGGTCATTGCCGATCAACTTGCATCCGCCGGACGCTCTCTCCTTCATTGCCGAGGTAGAACAGGCTTACGCCAACCTGATGCACTTCGCCGCTCCCAGCGAGGACAGTCTCGGCGGCAAACTCCTCTACGCCGGCGAACTCGATGAGCGGGGCCGCATCCTCGCCATCGCCGGCAACGTCGGCGGCGCCGCCACCCTCGCCGCCTCTGCCCATGCCACCACACTCCGCCAGGCCATGCGCTCGGGCGTCATCGACTTCCTCGTCAACTCGCTCGACGAAGCCCTGCGCATTCTCAAGAATGAAATCCGCAAACGCGAACCCGTATCCGTAGCCGTCTCCATCGCCCCGGAAGCAATCGTGAAAGAAATGCTCGGCCGCGGCGTTCTCCCCGACCTGCTCCCGCCTCAGCCACAATCCACATCGGCAGACTCGCAAATCGAGACCTTCATCGCGCAAGGCGCGCAGCCCATCGCCCCCGTACCTTTTCAGGGAGCTTCAAAACTCCTCATCTGGCAAATTCCCGCCGAGTTCGTCCAGCGCCCCGCCGCCTTCGACGCTTTGCTGCTCCAGCATCTCCCGGCCGGCGACCACGCGACAAGCCGCTGGCTGCGTCAATCTCCGCGCTACCTTGGCCCGCAGTTCCGCCGCCTCCGCTCGCTCACCTGCGACGAAGAAACCGCATCCAAATTGATCGATGTATTAGGAAGCCCGCTCCAGAACAATTGATCGGAATCGAGGACCGGCCGCCCCAGCCGGAAACTGTTCACTGCTCACTGCTCACTGTTCACTGTCCACTGTCCACTGTCCACTGCTCACTGCTCACTGTTCACTGTTCACTGTCCACTGTCCACTGTTCTTCTCAATTCTCGCCCACAACTCCCTGATCCCATACCCCGTCTTCGCCGAAACCGGCAGCACCTCATCCAGTCCCAGCCCCTTCTTTAGCGCCAACAGATTCCGCGTCCGCCCATTCCCGCTCAATCGGTCAATCTTTGTAGCCACCACCACAAACTCCCGCTCCGCACCCCTCAGCCAATCGAACAACTGAGCATCGCTCTGCTGCGCCGGCACATTCGAGTCCACCAGGCACACGCATAGCTTCAGCGTCGAGCGGATCGCCAGGTACGGATCGATAAACTCCGCCCACCCCGCCGAAATCGACTTCGAAATCTTCGCATACCCATACCCCGGCAAATCCGCAAACATCAGCTTCGGTCTCTTGCTCTGGTCTAGCAGCGCAAAAAAGTTGATCGCCCGCGTCCGTCCCGGCGTCGAAGAAACCTTGGCTGCTTTTTCGCCAACCAGTTCATTCAGCAGGCTCGACTTCCCCACGTTCGACCGCCCCAGAAACGCAATCTCAGGCACATCCGGCGCAGGAAACTGCGTCGCCGCCATCGCCGAAAGCAAAAACTGTGTCGTATACCGCATAGAGATTCAAAGAATGCGAATGGCTGTAAAAGGTGTCCCAATTCCCACCTCTGAGAATTGGGACACTTCAGCCTCTTCGAGCATACAGGACCTGCATGCCTCGGCCGCTCGCCGGTTGCCCCGGAAGCCAGGGCGCCCTGATCAGCGCCCGGTCATTGCCTCAAGGTTCTCCGGGTACCGCGCACCCTCCACGTGAATCTTCGCCGCGGCGTTTTCGATCTCAGCAAGGTCTCCTGCCGAGAGCTCGATCGCAGCCGCCCCGATGTTCTCCTCCAGCCGATGAAGTTTGGTCGTGCCCGGGATGGGAACGATCCACGGCTTCTGCGCCAGCAGCCACGCCAGCGCAATCTGCGCAGCCGTTGCATTCCTGACCTTCGCGATACCGCCCAGCAGATCGACGAGCGCCAGATTCGCTTTGCGGGCTTCAGGGCTAAAGCGCGGAATGCTGCTGCGGATGTCGGTCGCGTCAAAGGTGGTGCTCGCGTCCATCTTGCCTGTCAAAAACCCTTTGCCGAGCGGGCTGTAGGGAACCAGTCCGATCCCCAGCTCTTCGAGCGTGGGAATAATCTCCTGCTCCGGCTTTCGCCACCACAGCGAGTACTCGCTCTGCAGAGCCGTCACCGGCTGCACGGCGTGCGCGCGCCGGATGGTCTTCGCGCCGGCCTCCGACATCCCGAAATGCTTCACCTTGCCCTGCTGGATGAGTTCCTTCACGGCCCCGGCAACGTCTTCGATGGGAACATTGGGATCGACGCGGTGCTGATAGAAAAGGTCGATGGCATCCACCCTCAAGCGCTTAAGCGAGGCCTCTGCCACCATGCGGATGCGCTCGGGGCTGCTGTCAAGACCCTTCGGGCCGCGGCTTCCGTCGGCATTGATGTCGAAGCCGAACTTCGTGGCGATGGCAACCTGCCCGCGGTAGGGCTCCAGGGCCTCGCCCACAAGTTCCTCATTGGTAAACGGGCCATAGACCTCTGCCGTGTCGAAGAAGGTGACGCCGCGCTCAACGGCCGCGCGCAGCAGATTGATCGAATCCTGCTTTTCCGGAAACGGTTTGTAGGAAAAGTTCATGCCCATGCAGCCGAGGCCCAGGGCGGACACTTCAAAACTGCTGTTGCCTAATTTGCGTTTTTGCATTGTTTCTCCATTCTTTGCCAATCTTCGTACCCGCAACCGCTGACCGCTAATTGCGAATGCCGGCTCCTTGTGCTTGCAGCCAGCTCCCCATTGCACAGTCAAAGAGTAGCGAAAAGCATCGCCCAGGCGCTTTCCCGATCCTGCCAATCTTTTGCCTGATTCTGTTTGAAAGTCAAATTTTGTACAAAGGGGAACGATTCAGCAGTACGCTGGAGATGGAGCAATGGAAAGCAAAGTGGCGAAACAGACAGAGAATCGAAAAGTCCAGAATACTGCGGCAATCGAGATGCGCAAGGTGCTGGCCCGCAAGATCGAAGCCCATGCGCAATTACGGGGAGAAAATACTACCGCCATTCCCGGTTTGGCGCTTTACCGCCGAACTAGGACAACGGCATGTTACCGAGCCTCCTACGAACCCAGCCTCACCGTTTTCGTGCAGGGCCGAAAGCGCATCAACCTCGGAGGGACAATCTATCTCTGCGACGGATCGTCCTTTCTCCTTTCCTCGATCGATGTTCCCGCCGAGAGTCAAATCCTCGAAGCCTCGGAACAGGTTCCCATGCTCTCCATGTTTCTCAAGCTCGATATGCCAACCGTGCGCGAAGTCATTAGCCGTGAAGAGTTGCCTGAACCCGAAACCCCGGTCCAATCGCGCGGACTTGCTGTCGGTGAAACGACTGTCGGCTTGCTCGGCGCGTGCGCGCGTCTGATCGATCTTCTTGAGACCCGCGAGGATATTCCGTTCCTGAGCCCCTTGATCCTGCGTGAAATCGTCTACCGCATTCTCCGAACTCCGCAAGCAGAGCGCCTCCGCGCCATTGCAACCGCGGGCGATCTCAGCCACAGAACGGCACGAGCCATCGCCTGGCTCCGCGCCAACTACGCAAGGCCGTTGCACATGGACGAGCTCGCGGCGGTTGCGCGCATGGGCGTGTCCACGCTCCACCATCAGTTCCGTGGATTGACGGCAATGAGCCCACTTCAATACCAGAAGCAAATCCGGCTGCAGACAGCCAGGCAGCGCATGCTCCTGGACGGGATGGATGCCACCACCGCTGCCTACGAAGTCGGCTACGAAAGTGTAAGCCAGTTCAACCGCGAGTACAGCCGTTTCTTCGGGCTGCCACCTATGCGCGATATCAAGGCCCTGCGCGACAGCAAAGTCCTGGCCATCAACGCCGCCTGACGGCGAATCGTCCTGCCGCTCGCCCTTGGCGCTTCGCTGAAGATGACAACCGTTTTTCAGTTGTGGGATGAGCAATCTACTCAGGTTTGCCGACCGTACCCTCACGGTAAGCTTTCTGCAGGATAAAGAACGCCTGTTTTTTCTCGCCCTTTTCTGAAATCAGTCCCTTCCGGTTATAGCCGTCCTGCACTCCAGGCAGCTGTCTCACCGGAGAGCGAAAGTCCATCAGAATCCATGGACTCAACCCCCGCAATTGCGGAATCCGGTTGAACATGCCGAGTTGGTGCTTGTAGATGCTCGCCTGGTATTCCTCTGTCCAGCGTTCGGTTGCCGCACCGTGCAGGCCGGCCTTTGCTCCGCCTCCAAACTCGCTGATGATGAGCGGTTTTTGGTAGGCGCTGTGCCACGCCGTCGTGTCCGCGTCTTCCGGACGCCCTTCGTACCATCCGATGTATTCGTTCGCCCCAATCACATCGAGCGATGCGCCCAGCGGGTCTTCGATGAATTTATCCTTCCCCTCGGTGCGGACGAGCAGCGCGGCCGTGACCAGGCGGGTCGAGTCCAGGGCGCGCACGTTGCCTGCAAGCGTTTCAAGAAATTGCGTCCGCGCCGCTGTGGCCGGAGTCTCATTCGCAATCGACCATAAAATGATGGAAGCCTTGTCGCGATCGCGGGCAATTTCCTCGCCGAGTTGTTGCTGGGCCTTCTTGAGCACTGCGGGATCGTCGAAGTGTTCCGCCCAGTACACAGGGATTTCCGACCACACTAGAATTCCCATGCGGTCGGCAGCGCGCGTCATCCGCTCATCGTGCGGATAGTGGACAAGGCGGACATAGTTGCATCCCAGTTCTCGCGCCCATCCGAGCAGGGTGGCAACGTCTTTGTCGTTGTTGGCGCGGCCGCCGCGGTAGGGCGCTTCAGCGTGAATCGAAATGCCGCGCAGAAAAATCGGCTTCCCGTTGAGCAATATCTTGGTGCCGTCGGTTTCGATGGTTCGAAATCCCATTTCGTCTTCAAGCTTGTCGCCGTCGGCCGCAAGCGTCACCCGGTACAGCTTTGGATGTTCGGGCGACCAGAACTCCAGGCCTGCCGCAGGCAGAGTCACCGTTGCGTTGCCCTTCGCGTCCAGAGACGCAGTCACCGAGAGCCGCGCTTCGGGAATGGCGACAGTCACAGCTTCGCCCTGCATCGCGCCCTCAACGTGCACCCAACCCTCGATCGACGTACGCGCGCGATTGAGGCGCAAATCGTATTGGTCGATAAAGCGCTCAGGCACGTCGACCAGGGAAACATCGCGCGTAATGCCTCCGTAGTTCCACCAGTCTGTATTGAGCGTGGGGACGCCGTCGGCCAGTCGCGTATTGTCGACCGCCATCACAACGAAGTTCGTGCCTGCGTGGAGCTGCTGCGTAGCCTCGCAGTCGAAGCCGGTGAATCCTCCCTCGTGATCGCAAATGTGTTTACCGTTGATCCAGATCATCGACCGGTAGTTGGCCGCGCCAATGTGGAGAAATGTCCGGTGGTTGGCCTTTGGGTTGAATTCGAAACCGCGCTCGTACCAGATCAGGCCCTCGTAATAGAAGAGCTGCTCGCGCTGCGTGTTCCAGTCTCCAGGCACCTTCAGCGTGGGAGATTTGCTGAAGTCATATTCAACCAGGTCAGCGCTTCCAGGCTTCGGCTGGGCGTTCAGAAAGTATCCGTCCGCTTTCACTTCGTGATGAAAGGTGTATAGTCCGCTGGCGTAGGGATCGACCATGAAGTGCCAGTCGCCGTTGAGGCTGATGTTGGCTCTGTTATCCAGGTCGGCGATCACGGTGGGCGCCGGCTGCGCCTGCGTCAGGAGTGAACTGGAAAAGAGGCAAAGAGAGACAAGCAGATTCCAACCAGTGAACTTCATCGGGCTTCCTCTTTTCGGTTCGGTTCAGCAAGAAATAAGTTGGCGATGGGCGTAAACCGCCCATCGCCGTAACAAAGAATCGTATCAGAAGGTTATTTTGGTTCCCAAACCGAACCTGGCGCGGAGGATTCGATCTCCTGATGAGACCGAGGCAGCTGTGAACCTCTGGGTATCACGGATTGACCTCTCCAACCGGACTATCGACCTGAATCCCGGAGAAACCAAGAATCGGGGCGGCAGAAATGTCAAGACGACAGAGCGCGTTTACCAAATCATTGCCGTCTGCGTGGAGGACAAGGCTCCTGACAATTTGGTGTTCACTCGCCCCGATGGAAGTTTTCCCGGCGATTTTAGCAAGGCATGGGCAGCAGCCAGTGAACGCGCCGGATGCCCCGGCCTCCTCTTTCACGATTTGCGGCGGACCGGGGCTCGGAATATGCGGCGGTTGGGCATCGCGGAAAATGTCATAATGCGTATAGGCGGTTGGAGGACGGCCTCCGTGTTCCGGCGCTACGACATCGTTGACCACTCCGGCCTCGCAGACGCCAGCCGCCGCATCGACGGCCGGCAAAAAGAGCTTGCAATCGAGTTTGGTGCAAGTTTGGGCAAAGTCGGCACACAAAATGGTGCAAGCGACTCAATGGTAGTGCAATAGCTTTTGCAAATTTCTATAATAGATTCTTAGATGTACAACCAGAGTGGAGGGATGGGTGAGCGGTTGATACCGGCGGTCTTGAAAACCGTTGTGCCTGAAAGGGTACCGGGGGTTCGAATCCCTCTCCCTCCGCCATTAAGTTATTTTAGACGGTCCAATAAAGCACAATATCTTCTTTCAATACACTGAAAACAAAGATTTTCTCCTCTTTTACCGTCCAAAGCGGTACTATGGAAGCCACGCACGGCGGGGGGTATTTCCGGGGGTACTTTCCATTTCGGCGGGGGGTACTTTTTCAAAGTGGCATTTTGAAGGGGAGAGATGGCTCTAACTGACACAGAAATTCGCAAAGCAAAGGCGAGAGACAAGGCATACCGGATGAGTGACGGGGGCGGCCTGTATCTCTGGAATACGCCCGCTGGTGGGAAGCTCTGGCGCTGGGCATACGACTTCAGCGGAAAAGAGAAGCTCATGTCCTTTGGCCGGTATCCAGATGTTTCGCTGGCCCTGGCTAGAGAGCGCCACACGGAAGCGCGGAAGCTCCTGGCGACTGGCATTGATCCGATGGCACAGCGCAAGGCGGAGAAAACGGCGCAACTGGCCTCCAGCGTCTATTCCTTTCAGAGCATCGCTTCCCTCTGGCTGGAGCATTGGCAGGACGGGAAAAGCCCGCGCCATGTGGACTATGTAAAGCGCCGCATCGAGGCGGACATTCTGCCCTGCTTGGGAGCGCGCCCGATTGCGGAGATAGAAGCGCCGGAACTGGTGGCAATGACAAAGGCCATTGAGCAGCGCGGCGCGCGGGACATTGCCAAGCGCGCCCTAGAGACAGCCGGGCAAGTGTTCCGCTTTGCAATTGCGCACGGACACGCGCGGCGCAACCCCGCAAGCGAAATCCGCCCTAGCGATATATTGAAGTCCGCCCGCAAGGTGAATTACGCCCGTGTGGACGCAAAGGAGCTGTCGCCGCTCTTGAAAGCAATCGAACTCTACAAAGGCACTCCGGTGACCCGCTTGGCAATCAAGCTCATGTCCTTTACCTTTGTGCGCACCAGCGAGCTAATCGGGGCGAAGTGGGCGGAATTCGATCTTGAGGCCGCCCGGTGGGATATTCCCGCCGAGCGCATGAAGATGCGCACCCCGCATATCGTCCCGTTAGCGAAGCAAGCAATCGAAGTATTGGAAATGCTCCGCACCTTGACGGGCGAGAGTGTGTGGCTCTTCCCTGGTGACCGCAAGGCTGAAAAGCCAATGAGCAACAACACGATTTTGAAGGCTCTGGAGCGCATGGGCTACAAAGGCAAAATGACGGGGCACGGCTTTCGCGGCCTGGCCTCCACCGTCCTCCATGAAAAGGGCTACGGGCATGAGCACATCGAATTGCAGCTTGCACACGCGCCCCGCAACGCTGTGAGCGCGGCATATAACCACGCCCTGTACCTGGAACCGCGCGCCAAAATGATGCAGGACTGGGCCGATTTCCTTGAGCAGACCCTACGCGGGGGGAAAGTGATTCCCTTTCGCGGCCATGTAGCATGAAGCGCCGAATCGCTATATCGGCGGGCCAGACACCTTGATGGACTTGTAACCGAATCCAAGGTGACTGTGGGCAATTTCGGAGGCGGAGCGGCCTCGCTCACCAGCCTCTGCCAATCGCATAAGCGCACCATCCTGGCTTCTGTGACACCAGCGATAGGGAAAGGTATCACCCAAGCCTTACGCCGCGCTGTGCGGCATTCTGGCGCGCCCTTGCTCACTGCGTTAACGGCGCGACCCGCTATTCATCCCGTCCGCAGAATCTCCGCAGAGACCAAAACTTGCGCGGTTGTTCGACCTCGGAACAAGTTGGAAATAGATGGACGGCAAGAGCCTGTCCCATCACAGGAGAGAGCGCATTGGACAATCCAGAGAAGATCATTCGTCTACAAGCAGTCAAGGCTCGGTGTGGCCTCAGTCGGAGCACGCTTTACAACCGAATGGCGGCGGGGGAGTTCCCTTCGCCGGTATCGCTTGGAGCGCGTTCTGTCGGCTGGGTGGAATCTGAAATCAACGCATGGATTGCAGCTCGAATCAATGCAAGTCGGAAGGCTATCCCGAAAAGAGATGCAAAGGCTGCGTAAGTCCAAAGGGGCACTGTGGCACACGGAAGCGGAATAGGGGCGCAAGGGAGGGTTAACCTTCCTTGCGCATCCTAATTCGTCCTTGCAATGCACCAGCGCGATTGGGGCCGCAAAGCGATACCCTTAATACAGCTTTCAAGGATCAAACATGAGCGAATCGAATCCCGCCAATAAAGAGCGGGCGCGCGGCGGAACGGGCAATTTCTTTATCGTTGACCAGAGGCTTTGGAAGGCTGTTTGCGACGAGGGCGACATCAACGCCGCCGCTGCTTGGTTGCTGCTTGTGCAGGGAACCGGCGGAAACCACCGCACAACGGCATGGTCAGTGGACTCCATCATGCGTTATTTGCACATGGGATATATAAATAGCAAAGCGGCAATCGACAAGCTCATCGCTTTGAAATTCATCCGTTGCGGCGAAAAGCACACGCAACGAAGGCCGCGCTACGACCTGCTTAAATTCCCCGAGTGGTATGTGCTCAATCGGAATCCCCGGAAAGGCCAGCGCGCAAGTACGGAAGAAGCCACCGACAGCAACCTGCTTTGGCTCCCGAATGAACTTGTTACGGGAGCCGAAGGCGAAAAGTCCCCCGTTCATAAGCTGCGGGCCTCCGGCGATCTTTGGGCGCTGCGCCTGTTCATTGACCTTTACCATGAGCACAATCTAAGAGACGACGGGGGAATCACCCGCAAGTTCTTGTGGCTAAAATATGACGCGATGAACCTCGGAGAGCGGGGACCGTACAGGATCATGGGCTTTAAGCCCGCCGGGAAATGGATAACATGGGACGGTCCATTCCGAATTCACCAGTCCCGACCGAAACTGAATCCAGACTTACAACCCACTTGGGATAGCCTGGAAATTCTGGAGCAAACCGGCGTTCTGACCTTCATCCCGCATCTGGTGGAGAACGATACAAAGGCTGCCGAATTGATTCACGCGGTCGGGATCGGCGGGCATAGTGAGCACCCCATCGAAACTCAAATAGGGAATGAGGCGCGTCGCGCAGGAGCCGCCATGTGCCAGCCCTGGCAGCTAGCGAAAGCCGAGGGACTGATTCTTTGCCCCGTAAGCAGAGACTACCCCAAGGCGGAGATGATTGGGATTGCACGCCTGCATTACAGGCCGCATACGAAGCGCACCTCGGCATGGAGCAGCAATCTCCAGTCTGCTGGGGCCGATTACGTCGCACAGTACCGCCGCCTCGCGACCGAATACGCAACGCAAGAGGCTGCAATCGCGTAGTAGTCCGAAGAGACATCAAAGGATTTCAACGGGAGTCAAGGAGTTGTCAAGGGAGGTCAATGGACTCTGTAAGCACAACATTCACCTCCAACCCCCTCAAGGGGGCTTGCACAGAGTCAAGCTCTGCGCTGTAGTGACGGAGATTCTCCTGTGGGTTTGTCCGTATTGGACATAGCGATTCACAATGGAGCTACGTCCATGCTGCATCCGAGTCTCTACTTCCCTGATTACCCCGGAACCGCAAACGGCCCAGAGCCGAAAGCCAACTTGCTCAAAGTCGCAAGCGCCGCCCACCCGAAGCGCCCGGCCCCGGATTTCCAGCGGTTCGTACTGGCGTCCGGCTGTGTTCTCTTCCGACTGAGTGCGGTGCGCGTAAAGCAGCCATGATGCGGCCAAAATCAGTCCAAATGCAGCCGCAACCCTCGGCATCTCGTTGCGTACTCCTCAACCGCACCCCACTCTGTAAGAATTGAACTTCACCCCAGAGTGATTCCAATCATGCCGCTCTCGCTTGCAGAATTCGTCACCCGTTGGAAGGCCAGCACGCTTACCGAGCGCGCCGCCGCGCAATCCCATTTCATTGACCTCTGCGAAGTGCTCCACCAGCCGCATCCCGCCGCTGCCGACCAAACCGGAGACGCCTTCACCTTTGAGAAGCACGTCTCCACACTCAAAGGCGGCAAGGGGTATGCCGATGTTTGGAAGCGCGGATACTTCGGGTGGGAATACAAGGGCAAACACAAAGACCTGAAAGCGGCATATCTGCAATTGAACGATTACCGCGAAGACCTTGAGAATCCGCCCTTGCTGGTGGTCTGCGATCAAGACCTTTTCGAGGTCCATACCAACTTCACGGGGACGCGTCCGCACGTCTACCGCTTCACATTGGACGATCTGCTTTCCAATGTCCCGACGGCCTCATGCGCCATTCCGCCGTTAGAAGTCCTGAAAGACACCTTCACCGATCCCGAACAGCTCCGCCCCGAGCGCGCCGCCGCCCGCGTCACAGAGGCAGCGGCGGGGGAGTTTGCCAAGCTCGCCACCAGTCTTGAGCAGCGCGGCGAAGACCCGCAATCTGTGGCGCATTTCCTCATGCGGCTGCTCTTCTGTCTCTTTGCCGATAGCATCGGCCTGTTACCGGACCATATCTTCCGCCAGTTAATTGAACTCAACAGAGCCACGCCTGCCAAGTTCACCGGCAAGCTGCGCCAGCTTTTCGCAGCCATGTCCACCAGCGGGAACAGCTTTGGCGTTCATGACATTCACTGGTTCAATGGCGGCCTCTTTGCCGATGATTCCGTGTTCGATCTGTCTTCCGCCGATATGGGCGCATTGCGCGCCGCCGCCGCCCTCGATTGGTCTACGATTGAACCCGCTATCTTTGGAACCCTCTTTGAGCGCAGTCTCGACCCTGGCAAACGCTCCCAACTCGGAGCGCACTACACTAGCAAGCAAGACATTCTGCTCATCGTGGAACCGGTAGTCATTGACCCATTGCAAGCGCGCTGGCAAACGGTAAAGGCGGAGGCCCTGGCACTGGCAGAGGCCGCAGAGAAGCAACCCAAGGGCGCGGCCTATAACAAGCTCCGTGCACAGATGCAAGACAAGCTCTATTCGTGGCTGGCCGAACTCTCCGCCGTACGTATCCTTGACCCCGCCTGTGGGAGCGGCAATTTCCTTTACCTCGCCCTTCGCCGGATGCTTGACCTTTGGCGAGAGGTCTATCTCTTCAGTGCGGAGCACGGCCTCCCTACCCTATTACCGCATCAAGTTCACCCATCGCAGCTCTACGGGCTGGAAACGAACGTGTACGCGCACGAGCTGGCTTCCGTGGTGGTTTGGATTGGATATCTGCAATGGCTTAATGACAACGGGATTGGATGGCCCGTAGAGCCGATTCTCCGCAAGCTCGATAACATTCAACACCGGGACGCGATTCTCACTCATGATGCGGACGGCAATCCAGTAGAACCCGCCTGGCCGGATGCGGAATTCATTATGGGCAATCCGCCGTTTCTCGGGGGCAAGCGGCTGCGTTCCGAGTTGGGCAATAGCTATGTGGATGACCTCTTCCGTCTCTATGCAGGCCGTGTGCCCCAAGAGGCCGACCTTGTGACTTACTGGTTTGAGAAGGCAAGGGCACTGGTGGCAGAGCACAATGCTGCGCGAGTGGGATTGCTTGCAACTCAATCGATACGGGCCGGGGCCAATTTGAAGGTGTTGCAACGCATTGGGACGCGCACAGCGAGGCATGGCGCATTTCACCGTGCATGATCTGCGGCGGACAGGGGCAACGCGCCTAAGCGAGATGGACTATCAGCCGGATTGGATTGAGAAGGCCCTGAACCATAAACTGCGCGGTGTGCGCGGAATCTACAACAGAGCCGAATACGGACCCCAACGCCGCAAGATGCTCCAAGAGTGGGCAGACAGCCTAGACTCTTTGCAGAGTTCCACTAAGGCAGCCTAGACGGGCCGGGAGCGGGTGCTGTGGGAAGGGAAAGAGGGGTCTCAGTGTAGCCGGAGCGCGCGGGTCCTTCCCCGTCTGTGCGCGCTACGGGTGACGCGCCACCCCACCCCCGCCCTAGCGCCAGAGGTTTTTAACCCGAGTTCCGTTTCCGCATTTCCTTGTTACATTTTTCGATCATGTGCATGATTTCTTGACACTTGCGCGAAAAATGGGGACGGAACTTACGGAACTGGGAGCACCTTTTCCGCTCACGGGAGACAGATTATCGCCGGTTCCTTGCTCATGTCCGTCTAGCGTCGAGAGATTGATGGCTTTCACAGCCCAAAGCTGCGCCGTGCGAGAATTCGCGTGGAAGTGGACACTGGGCAGCATAGTGCCTTGTCACCCCTAGCGCAGCTTTAGCGGGGGTACTTTCGGGGGTATTTCGGCTCTGTGGATTTTCAAGTTTATGCAAGTAAATGACTTACAGCGCAATAGGAATCCCTCTCCCGCAACAACATACTTCCCTCATCACCATCTATGCGCTTCGCGGGGCTTCCCTTTGCTTTTGTGTAAGTTGAGACTCTTTTCCTTTCTTGGCGGCTGTGGGCGATAAAACGGCGGCAATTGAAACAACCGGGGCGTCAAAAGTCCTCCAAGTGTTCCCTTAAACTTCGCTTCTCTTATGATTCCCGCTAGTACAAAATTCGCCGGGCACTCCAACATGGAAGGCGGGATCGGCGGCGAGGCTGATGTGCTCGATGGCGGGCAGCGCGGGCTCTTCGGTAGCCAGAAGCAGCATTTTGGCGTCGTAGCCTGCGTTGTCCGCGGCATCGATGCGTTCCTGGAGGTGCGGGCGCATGCCGATGCCAAACTCGCTCAGGCCCATGTGTACGTTTTCCACCTCAATAAAGTGCGGGGAGCAGGAGACGACGTGCTCGAACTCGCGCGTAAAGACCGGAGAGTTGATGGCTTTGAATCCCATGGTTGGAGGCGGTTTCACTGCGAGGCGCCGTGCAGCGAAACCGCAATGGGGTGGGAGAGACGGCTTGAGGCAGGCTAGAGGCCATAGCTCGCTTTGTCGTACAGGCTGCCATATTGCGATTCGAGCTCGAGCAAGAGCGCCCCTTCATCGGCGGGGAATGCACGGAGTGCATCGTCGATGCGGGTGAGCCATTGATGCTCCTTGCGGGTGATGTGGAGTTTCTGCCGCTCAATTCCATCCTTTAGAACTCGAACTGCGGCGTTGCCCGCGGCGATGACGCGATGGTAGGGCGTGTCGGCGGCGACGATCGCGGCGGCGATGCGGATGGTGGCGTCGGGCGACAGGACCGCCGCCTGCGGACTCAGCCACTCGTCGGATTCGGTCATCCAGTTGCGCATTTGAAGCGCGCCGCCCTGGTTGGCGGCAGCGGTGTTCATCAGACGGCAGTCGTAGGCGAGGAGCTCGGTGTAGGCTTCGGGCGCATTACCAGAGAGCAAACGCACATTCTGCACCGATTCGTTGCTCCATAAGTCGCACATCGCAGCGGCAATGTTGCCCAGCGGACTGAAGTGCGCGCAACTGGCCGATTTTCCTTCCATCGAAATCGGATATCCGGTAATCGCTTTGATCACCGGACCCTCGTAAGCGCAATCCTTCGATGGGCCAATGGCACCCTGCTCAAATGCAGCCAGACTACGGACGGCGCTCATGGCTCGTACTACAGCAGCAAGAACCTCGGGAAGCATCTTCTGGTGCGCAAGCTGCATGGCCGTGTTGGCAAACCCGCAGGCCGAATCACCGCCAGGAACCACGCCTGGATGTTCCGCGCAAATATCCCTGATCTCAGTCCAAAGCCAGGACACATCTCTCGGCGCAAGCACTCCTAGGGCAAAGACGATACCTTGGAAATCTCCGTACATGAGCGCCTGGTCATTAACTTCCTTACCGCCGATGGACTCGATCGAAAGAATGTCGGCGCCGGCCGCGGCGCACAGCTCCAGAGAGCGCTTGAGGCGCTGCCAAGGCTCGCCGGTGCGCATCAGGGGCGGCTTTTGCTGGTCGCGAATGTCGGTGGGGGTAACGCGCAGGGCGCAAGGCAGGTGGTGCTTTTCGTGGCAGGCAATGAGATGCCGCTTGAGGACGGTGGTGATCTCTGCGCCCCACTCGGGACATTCCGTCATTGGCGGCAGAAGCTCGAACTCCAGCAAAATACCAGGAACACTGAGCGAGACTGCGCGACGCAGAATCTGCGCAGCCATCTCGTCGTAATGAGCCACTACGTCAGGCCAGGTCTCCGGCTCGATATTCATGGCTGGGAGGGTGAAGTTGATTTCAGGAAAGACCTGGCCTGCGCCTATCGTTAAGCCCAGGCCGCATGTGAGAGGATGCGGTGAGACGCCGTACAACAGTTGATCCTGGCTTGGGATTGCCAATGTGGAATATTCCCGGATCGTCCGCTCATTCATCGGTATTCCCCTCCTGCAGGATAGCGTTCCACAGCATCAACATCCGACCGCTCCAGCCGTCATCTCGTCCACCTTTTTACTGACTGCATTCTGCGCCTACGGCACAAACAAAACGTCAAACTCCGAGCCCACTATATAAGGATGGTCCAGGCGCTCATCTACGCCTCAGATCCTGGAATTCCCGCCCGCGCGAGTAGGTTGATCTTCTCAGACCGTAGGTCGATCAGCGGAACCGCCAGCGGCGCGCCCCAGCGCAGCGCTGCTCGCTCAATTACCCGACCCAGCGCGCCACCGTCGTTACGAACCTTTTCAGGTTCCCGCTCTTCGCGCATCACCAGATAGGTGCCGATTGGCATGCGCATGCCGCAAGCTGCAAGGTCAAGATAGAATTGACGATTCATCCAGTTGGTCCCCCTGCCCGGCATACCTGCAGGCCCGCTCTTGCAAGCGCCGCGCCATCTAACAGCCAACATTGATATGGCAGCTGTTTACTGCAGACTTCTAGCGAGTTTCCCGATAGTAGACGCGGTTCCGGAACGCCACTAGACTGCGTACCCGATCGTTATCTCACACTACCGTAAGTAGGTTTTTCACGAGGCCGACGGCAGCGCTCGCGTTTTCGCTGTATCCATCGGCTCCAATCTCTTTGGCATACTGCATCGTTACCGGAGCACCGCCAATCAGCACCTTTACCGCAGTCCGCACACCCGCGGTCTTCAGCGCATCGATAGTCGTCTTCATTGCAGGCATCGTAACTGTTAGCAACGCAGACATACAGACAATATGAGGCCGGCGCTCTTCTACCGCTGCCACGAACATTTCCGGCGACACATCCGTGCCGAGATCGATCACCTCGAAACCACTTCCCTCGAGCATCGACGCGACAATATTCTTGCCGATGTCATGCAGGTCGCCCTTCACCGTCCCAATCACCACGCGGACGGACAGCTTTTGTCCGGAAGCGACCAGAAGCGGGCGAAGCAACTCCATCGCGCTTTTCATAGCGCGACCTGCCAGCAGTAACTCGGGAACGAAGTATTCTTCCGCCTCGAACAGACGGCCGACTTCATCCATTGCCGGTACCATGGACTCGGAGATCAGATCCATCGGCAAAGCGCCGACTGCCAGCGCAGTCTGCGTTACGGCATGCGCCTTCTTTGCATCGCCGTTGAGAATTGCATCATAAAGTTCTTTAGATTGCGCCATGTTTCAACTCCTCGAGACGGTGGTCGATTCAAGAGCAAGTACCCTGCATGCGTCTGGCCGGAGAAAAGGCTGCGCAATACCTGCTGAGACCCAAGATCAGCAGGCTGAATACCAACTCTGTAACTATGCTGTTGCGAAAGAAAGGGAGCGCAGCGATATAGCAGGCTTCCATGCCACCTAATGTCTTTGCATACATGCCCCAGGCAGCCCACACAGCGAGGTTACTAACTACGAAGAACGACACGGATGCCAGAAGCGATACACCTAAGATGCGCGGAATCGAAACAGTGGTGCCCAGCATAGCTGCGCCGAGAATCATCACCACCAGGTACCACGTCCAAGTTATGGCATGATCGCCGGTGAGAGCATAGCCGTACCGGTGCGTAGTGAGGAAAATGTCCACCCCCATGAGAGCGAGGATCGGTATGGGAAACTCCCGCTTCGGCCGGCACGCCCCAAAGAGAAGGATGCACGAGAACACGGGTATGAAGTTATAAGGGTGACTCACCGCGAGGCGCAGGGCAGCCGCGACTGAGATGAGGAGGTACGGCAACAAAACCGAGCTTTCACTTCCAATCCGTTTCATGAATACATCTCCTCGGTCATCTCTTCGTGTAACAGCTACCGGATGTTGTCTACTCTTATGCGCTTCTCAGTCCCCAGTTTTGTCAGGCCACTTGGCGAGTCCGCAAAAGCTTCTCGCTACGAATATGTGACGAGAAGAAAGGCATCGCAATGCTTAGTAAGAAATAACTCTCGCACGACGCACAGGAACTGCGCGCAAAGACGATGCTCTAAGCTCCTACGAACACGAGGCTTCATTGACTTGGTCTGATTTTTCCACATTTGGCATGCAAAGTCAAGCGGTTGACTTAGGAAAGCAATCGTATTGTCAACTTGATTCCAATATCAATTGCAGCTTGAAGAACCAGTTGGATCTTACCGCTTTTGGATTCGACAACATTCTTTGGCACGACACCGTTACTCATGAATGCCGTGCCACTGTTAGAGATCAAACAAGCAGCATTTGAGGTGCGATTACGCATGCAGAAAACCTAGCGCCCCAAGGGAGGATGGCACACCGTTTCAGTCAATTCCACAATACTACAAGCAAAGATACAGGACTACGATCTGCGATAAGCCGCCAGCGCGCCAGAGTAATCGGACCGGGGCAGGTTAAGAATGCTCGTCGCGTAAGGGCGTCACAATGTCAGTCTGACAAAATCTGTTGTCACGGCTTTAGCAGTTCGTTGATGTACCACGAGTCAAACTGTTCGGGCCCTGCCTCTACAGGGGTGTGAGGCCCAGGTTGATAATACCGGGAATTGACACCGCGTTGGTTGTCTGCACAAAGCCGCCAGTCCTGCTCACCTGTGGTCCTCCAAACGGCGATAACCTTGTCGACCTCGTAGTCCTTGCCTTCTACGGCATCTTTGCGAACCAGCCAAGTCATCTCCACGTCTGTCTCTGTTGCTGAAACGGGTCTTAACACAAAATGAGTGAGGTGGTCGGGGTTGACGTCAAGCCAAAAATCCGGGTATTGAACGATGGAAAATACGCCCACGTCGGGATCCTGGCGGTGGCCAAGCAGGGGGGCCACCTGTTCTCCATCCAGACTTTCTGTGACAAAGCCTTCCGAGTAGGGATAGCGCAAACAATAGACCCAGTCGTTAGCATCCTCGAAATTGACGCCGTAAGTCGGAATGCCTTTCGCCGCCCATTCCTCGAGCTTCTTATCTCGCAACCGCTCAAATGGCTCCATTGAGTACAAGAGGTTAGAGCCAGGAATCACTCTGCAATACTCTGGATGGCCTACTCCACAGTGATAGCACTCCCGGGCATTCTCGCCGATCAATTTCCAGTTGGAAGCTACACGGTATGTCTTTGAGAAGGCAATCTTGGTGTCCGCAATCTTATACATTTCCAGATGCGGCTTATAGATATCGACCAACCGATCAAAGCTCGGAGGATCTGGTGCAAAGCAAAGAAAGATGAAGCCTTCGAGTACTCGACAATGAACCGACTTCAGGCCATAAAGCGAGGCATCGAATGCTTTTCCAGGATCAGGCACTAGCCCAGACCGTCGGGGGTCCATGGCACTTTCAGCGAGCTTTGCTGCTCGAAGCGACCCATCTCGCCGGAAGACCCACTGATGATAGGGACAGACCAGATTCTTGGCGCGCCCACTTGGCTCGGTCAAGATACACGATCCTCGATGTGTACACACATTAGCATGCGCTCGAACCTCGCCGTTCTCATCTCGCAGAACGACGACCGACTCGGCCCTTAATCGAAAGAGGAAGTAGGAGTCTTGCTCGGGCAGTTGGCTCGTATGGCCCGCATAAAGCCAGTAGCGCATCCACACTTTCTGCAGGTCGAGATCGAATATGCCAGGGTCAGTGTAAAAGGGCTGCGGCAGGCAAAAGCCAGGTTTTCTTGACGCAATCAGCTTTTCCAGTTCGTTTACATCGGAGACTGAATCAACGTTGATCAAGTCCATGTATCTCTCCTGTTCAGGTTCCTTGGAATTTGTGAATAAAACCACTAGATAACAGCAGTAGTTCCTCGAGCTGCTTTAGAGATGATGGTTGACAATTCACGTTCCTCGGCATCAGAGAGCAGAGATCCTGCACAGTAATTCGTGTTGAAACTTGCTATCCAATCGCGCGCGTAGTCCGTGTCCACTTTACAACCCGTTCTAAGCCAACCACTCAAAGACTGTTTCGACCAGGTCTTGGGAAGAAACATCTCCGTCCGGCATCGTGAGGCAGAGAATTCAGTGCCGAAAAAACCTTCACCGGCCTTGAGTCCAGCAATCTCATCGAACGCACATTCAATGTCATTGATGGTAGGTTCGGCCAGCAACGCGCTCAGGGCTTTGGCGATCTCGTAATCAAGAACCATCTGCACGGGTGAGCACACTTCATCAATCGAGAGCAATCCGGCTTCGATGAACCCTTCTCCTAGCGCAAGCGCTGTCAGGAGAGCGCCAATAGCCTTTTGCGCTCCCGCTTCTGTCGTGGGCACCTTTGCGTCGGATAGCCCAGAGTGTCCGCGACAAGGGCAGCCATAAAACTGAGCAATATCAGCGAATGCAGCGTTCACGCGCTGCTTCTCCGGCCGGCCATAAACCGCCATGACATTTCTGGGGTCAGTCGTTGTAACGCCGCCGTTAAGCTCAAACGGCGCATTCTCGTAAAAGGCGCTGTGAAGGAGGAATAGAAATATCTGTTCCGCCAGAGAGAGGGTCAACACGCCAGCGAGGGTGATGGGCGCCGTTCCGCCTTGATTTGGCTGATGGCCGATGTTCATGCGGCAATCATGCTTTGCGAAGAAAAGAAGTTGCTCGCACTCAACGCGCGCGAGCCGAAGCGGAGACAGCATATAACCGCACGCGGCAAAGACCTCGCGCAAGGGCCTGCCGGACCAGGATGCATGACACTCAAATAGATCGAGCAAGGGTTCGCAGAGTTCACTGAGCTGCACCGCGCCGCCTGGTACGGCACCGTATCGCCAGGAGTAGACCTTTTCCAACAATGGGCCGCAACTGATAGGGATTCCTGGTTCTTCAAATGGCAGTCCGAGCAGAACCCGGTCTCCCATCCCCGGTAAGCTAGCTGCTAATGCCAGGTAAAATGCCAATTTGTCTCTATCGAAAGGAAGATAAGCGCCGGATATCGGATCGAGATACTGGCACTGATAGATACCCGAAAAGACTGAGACCTTCGGATGATTCTCGACGGGAGCTTCCTTGGTTCTGTCCTGAAGTGCTCGCTCAACAAGGGTGGATGGGAATCGAACCCGCCCAGATTCATCGACTTCACCTCCAACAGATCGAAGTCGCTTGGCGACTTCTTCGTGTTCAACAAGAACACCAACCTCGGCGAGCACACGAAGCGCATTTCGATGTATCGTCTCGACCTGACTCCCACTCAGAAAGCTACTTAGTCGCATGAAGGTCTCCAATTAAGAACAGCTTGTCTCACTTTTAGTCTTGACGCTCATCTAGTGCCTGCATCGGCACCGATTGGAAATGGCCCGCCCTTTCGCAATGGATTGCCAAAGAAGTCACGTGTGCCCATGTTCAAGCCGGTCAAGACGGCCCCTCCCACGAGGAATTGGGACGAAGGGAGAAGACGATACTCTTGTAGCGAGCTGAGCTTATCCGGGTTGCCGATGGTGATTCCCTGAGCCATGCCACTCAGTTGAGGGGGCTCTTCAAAACCAAAAGCTTTTCCGTTCTGCTGTTCCTGGCCGGTCGCTATACGAAACGACGAAAGAGTCGTAAAGGTCGTTCCGCCCCAATCGATGCGTAGGGACGCGCCGATGCTCCAATATGCGTTACCGGCCAATTGAGCCTGCGAATTTGGCACACCCTGCGAAATCACTGGTACTCCGCCATTCGCGATGAAGATGTTGTTGCGGATGTTCATCTTGCCGACATGATTTCCGATCAGCAAAGGCGTTGTGTTCTTCGCGGCTTTGTTTGAATAGATGGTGTTGTTATAGACCTCGAGATCGGAGACGTCATCTCCGTCAGAGAAGATTGCCAGCGACCCTCCATTCATCTGCCGGCCACCATCGTTTTCGCTGATGTTAAAGCGGACGATATTACCGCCGTGTACGTGAGGAGCGCCTTTGTAATTGTAGACAAGAAAGCCGAAGCCATCATTATCGTGGCTGTAGTTGTATTGCAGGATTGAGTTCGTTACGCCACCATCGAGGTCAAAACCATCGCCATCAGCATTGCTCTGCCCAGTATGATTATGGTGGGATTCGCAGGATTGTATTATGACATGGTTTGAGCCTGCAGCCCAGATTCCTGCAGGTCCTCCTTCGCTCTTCGTATCCAGTTTGCCGTTTTCCCATGCTGAGGAGAATTCAACCATCGCGCCGTCGGTGTCTGCCACCAGAATTCCATTGCCAGAGTGGTTGAGATGATAATCGGGGTCGCCAAGGTTGTTCCACACCCGCGTGTGACCAATATAGATATTTCGGTTGCTATAGCCAGGTCGCGGTCCGCTATCTTGAGGACCACTGGTAACTGTAGCCGAGTGGTCATCGTCCCAGGGGCCACCGACAAGCACCCCGTAGTACACGTTGTCATGTGCGTCGGAATTCTCAATCCTCACATCATCAAACCCGTCTTGCGTGCCGTCCGTCGCCAGTCCACCTACGAAGATGCCTGCCAACCCAAAGCCGCTCACTTCTACGCGGTTGATACGCAGAAAGGAGAGGTGAGGACCTTGGTGAACGTCATTCACTGCCCTGATACCGGAGCCTTGATTTCTTCGCCTGCCGCTGCCAATGAGTCGGAGATTCTCGATAGAAATGCCTGCAGCATCTGTGATAGCAATGCCGCTACTGTTGCCTGCATCGATGGTAGCCCGGCCACTGCCGTAAGAACCGATTACCAGAGGACTTTGGGGTGTTCCCGCATGGTGCGGACCGAAGGTGAGGGTCCCAGAAAATGTTGCGCCGGCTTCAAAGTACACGTGATCGCCGGGCACCAGCTGGGCGCGGTTGACCCTTGCGATGGAAGCCCAGGGTGCGGCTTGGCTTCCCGCTGCATTGTCGGTCCCAGCCGCCGCAACGTAAAAGTTCTTGGCCGCCGCGTTACCACAAAGCAATGTTCCGGTTAAGAGGGTGACCAGCACTCTGGTGTCCCAGTTTCGCCCTGATCCCATTATCCGCATCTTGTATCCTCATTCTGTTCGTACAGGCTTCTGATGCATTTCTGGATCAGCCAGGATTCGGCGATCCAAACACTTGTGAATGTTTTGATTTCGACACTCGCAGCATCGGTGCACTGCGAAATAGTCAGGCGCTTGACTATCTTGTCCGCTCAAGCGCTTGACTCTTTGTATCGACTGTGTGACAATTTGTCAAATCTGGAAGGTGTGCTCATGCGTTCCCTGTGTCAATTTGGCGTCGAACTTCCCTACAATGTGGCGGATCCGTTTCTAACCAAACCGGAACGATTCTTTTCCGTGCGATTGATGCCAGAGGGCTCATCAATCCCGCATTCGCCGCATGGCCAAAGAGAAATGGCGGCCCGACTAAAGGAAATGGGCGCGGAGTTTGCCGGATACGATCTGCACTACGATGATCTCGATGCCGTCGCAAATGTTGCTGAGTGGGCAAGCCAGAACGACCTCGCTCTTTACCTGAACAACCCGGTCTGCCAAGTGAATGCTTCTCCAACCGATGGCTTTCACACTTGGGTTTACCCTTGCGATCTGCTTAAGGAAACAAAGAGCAAAGTTAAGTTGCTTGGCGTGATTTACGATGAGCTGATTCATCATCAGCTTCACCCCGGGCTGACGGGCCACACGAATCCATGGACAGCGTTGGCGGATGTGAGGGGAGCCGTGAATACTCTCGATGCGTACGAGAAGATCGAGTGTGGTCTCAAAAAGCTATTTGACTCAACTGAGCCGAGCCAGATTCCTGCGTATACAGAGCAGGTATTTCCTGTGCTGTTTCACGCCGTAGCGCGGGCTGGCGGATTTCCCGGGTGCAAGGTGCTGAAGGAGCAGATTACGCCAATTACAGTGAGCCTGTGCATGTCGGCAGCCCATCAGTATGGCAAAAACTGGTTCGCAACCGTAGATTTGTGGGAAGGGGATAGCGGCCCATGGTATCAAATCATGGGCCGGCACAGTGGGCACAGCCCCAAGGAATACCTTAACGCGCTAAAGCTGATGGCGTTACTGAATCCGGTAGCGGCCATGACTGAAACCGCCGACGTACTCTGGGAAATCGACTCACCAGACGCAAAGCTCACGGAGTTTGGAGAGATTCACAAAACATTTATGAAGAATGTTCGCCCGCAGATAGCGCCATCGTTTGATGCGCGTTCCTGGCGGCCAACAGTTGCAATCGTTCACAGCGATGACGGCTGTTATCAGCGTCCAGATCCGCTTCAATTCGACGAGCCCAAGCCTATCTATGCCAACGCGGATTACTACTTGCTGGGTGCTCCGCATCTTGCAACTACTGAGGCTGCGTCCAAGTGGCTTCGCGCTTGGTATCACCTGAGCTGGGGGCGTTGCTCTGGCAAGAGTTTGCACAACTACTTTAACCCGCTTGAGGTTCCTATCGCACGCCAAAATGAAGTGGGCGGCAACGAGCATGATTTCACGACCTGTCCCCCGCTCTCGATGCGTCGTGACCCGTCTCGCCTTCAGACACACATGCACACCCTCTTTACGCCACTTAACAACGTGGCTGTGTTTGATGGCTACGTTTCTCCACAACAGTTACAGAGCGCGGAACTGATTGTTCTCTGTGGGTCATATTGTCGATCGCAGACCCAGGAAGCTGTCCTAGAGGCAGTTAAACGGGGTGCCCGCTGTCTCTGTCAGAAGGAATGTGCTCCATCAGAGTTTCAGAATGCTTCCGGCCGGCGCCTTGGCAACGGGTACTGGTGGACGGTAGAGGATTTTGATACGCAAGAAGCTATCGAGCAGTTCCTTCGGTTTCGGGGCTATCACAATCAATGGGTGCTTCGAAGCGATTTGGGCACTCTCAGGGTATATTCGACGGATGCTTGGGGCAATGAGATCGGCTGGGAACTCGAGAGCGGAGTTGGGCGATGAAGATACCAGCCTGGTTGATGTTTACCGCATTCTCCGTTGTTGGCTTTGGACTTAACGCCGCTTTTATCGAGATTCCGGAGAAGTTCTACCATCCTGGATTCCCTACAACCCTCGGTTATGTTGTGTGGTCTGCCACTATGGTGGCGTGCGCAATGATAGCGATGCAGCGAGCTCGCTGGAGATTACAACACACTCGTGCTGCAGTTCTTTATGGCGGCGGCATGGGTTTACTTGGCGCTGGCGGCCAAATGCTTTGCTTCGTTGCGCTTCGTCAAGGGCCTGCTTACATCATCATCCCTATTGTTTCGCTATATCCCATTGTTACGGTTGTACTCGCGCTTCTGCTTCTGCGCGAGCGGGTTCGCCTTCTCGGCTCCTTAGGTGTGATAACGGCATTTGTTGCCATACTGCTTCTTTCACTGGACGAATCATCTGGCCCGTCCGCGCGTGGATGGGCATGGCTTGTCTGGTGCATCGCCGCGATGCTCATGTGGGGAACGCAAGGCTGGCTTATAAAGCGGTCGGCATACTCACTGACTGAAGAAGGGGTATTCGTCTACATGGCAGCCGGAGCGATCGCGCTTGCTCCAATAGCGGTGTTAATGACTGACTTCTCAGTACCAATTAACTACACACTCACAGGTCCTTGGCTCGCGGCACTGATTCAGTTTCCAAACGCCTTGGCGGCGTTGCTGAGCATCTACGCATATCGCGCGGGCAAACTGATCATTGTGGCGCCGATCATTGCACTTTATCCGGTCATCACGATTGTGGTTTCGCTGCTGCTGTACCACCGGCTACCGACTTTCCGAACTTTCCTCGGTTTCGTCATCGCGATCGCAGCCATACTCTTGATTGTACTGTCAGAGATATCTCAGAAGCCGAGCGATACGCTGACTTTGGAGACAAGCTGATCGTTCCCGGCGTGATTTATGCCTCTATTCAATCTATCTTGCGACGATCTTGCGTGGTGCAGCGGCGGAATCACGTACTACGAGGGTCGGTATTAGACGCCGTATCTCTCCCTTCGGCCGCTTCAGCCGCATCATTTTGCTAAGCATTTCAAAGGCGAGTTTACCGAGTTCCTGGCGAGGTACCGCTGAGGTCGTCAGTGGTGGGCGAGCCAAACGCGCAAAGATGATGTCATCGAATCCAACGACGGAAACATCCTTTGGGACACTCATGCCGGCCTGCTCTAGTGCGCTGATTGCTCCCAGCGCTACAAGGTCGTTTGCGCAAAGAATTGCAGTTGGAACTTGTTTGCCTGCAACGAGCGTATGCACCGCTTGCATACCTCCGTCGTGTCGATAGTTGCAGGAGATGACATCCTGAATCGTTACTCCGACTGTCTTTGCCACCTTGGCCAAGGTGATGGCGTAGGCACGGGCGGAGGGGACATCCTCCGGGCCAACAATCGCAGCAAAGCGCTTGTGCCCCAGCTTCACCAGATAGCGCAATAAATCTTCAATACCTTGCGCGTAGTCTATGCGTATGCGACTGATCCACGGCCCTGGCGGGGTGGATCCCACGCTAACAATAGGGATCCGGTGCTGCACAATCTCTTCGATCACACTGTCAGGAAGTTGTGAGGTGAACACAGCGACCCCGCGGATGTTGTTGTCGATCATCTTGCGCACAGCTAAACGAGCACGCTGCTCGTCATACTCAGTATTGACCAGCTGATTCTCGAATCCGTGCTCCATCGCCAAAGCTTCGAAGGCGTGGATGATCTCCGGGAAAAAGGGGTTCGCGATCTCGGAAACAATAACTCCCAGAGCGTTAGACGAGCCCCTTGCCAAGCTGCGGGCGTGCTGATTTGGCCGGTACCCGAGCTCCTCAACAATGCTGAGAATGCGCTCGCGCGTATCCAGAGAGATTGACCGAGGCCGCCGCCCGCTGAGAACGAGTGAAACAGCGGATAAAGACACACCCGCTCGTTCTGCGACGTCTTTCATTCTTACAGCCATGCTAAAAGTATATCTCCAAACAAGCTATTCACTGGGCAAAAACGAGAGCCATGCAAAAAGGATATGGCACTCATCCAGGAATGAGATCAAGCGCTTTTCTCAATAAGACCGCCCTCATCCAAAATAATGTAAGGACAGAAGCGAAAAGCGTCGCAGTCTTCTCCGCGGACCCTAGCAGTGCGTTCCGCAGCGAGCTGCAAGGGAATGATATCAGTAAGGAATTGCCATCCCCGTGGCATCAAGGGAACATCAATCACCAGATCCGCCAGAGAGGACTCCAGATGTGTGCCCACGAGCAA
>Ga0224555_1000946_pt1 | contig 43572 bp, 39 predicted proteins | sample 714S23034metaG_FD_180687 | JGI IMG/M metagenome (GOLD analysis project Ga0224555, IMG submission 180687) | Peat soil microbial communities from Stordalen Mire, Sweden - 717 S2 30-34 | ecosystem: Environmental > Terrestrial > Soil > Wetlands > Peat | place: Sweden: Norrbotten County, Stordalen...
CGGGCGACAAGGAGCGATGCGATACCCTTCGAAGACCTTCAGCACACCGCGTAGGTCGAGGTGTCAGGGGTTCCGAGCGAGTCGGTCGCGCGCTTGACGCTCGTCGTTGGCGTAAGTCAGTTTCGCCGTACTTTCACGTTGCCCGATGCGGCACGAACCCGCAGGCGATGTGGACTCTCCTCGGCGCCCGAAGCGACAAAGAGGATACTGCTCAGGTACATCGATCGTCCAACGCTGGCCAGACCAAGAAAGCGGACGAACTCCCCTCGGTGATACTGGGACTGATGCAGGCGCTCCAGCAACGAGCGCTCGGCATCCACCGTCGCCGCCGGCCGGCGCTGTTCACGGCCGTCTTCTCTTCTCAAGGTCGCAGTGCTGTCTCACTTGGGCCGTCGGCCGCAACCGGATTCCCGGGCCAGTGCCGACGAGTGATGGCGGAGTCGCTCTTGGCTCCGCAGCCCTCCAATGCTCGTTGGACGAACACTGGAACCCGTTCATCGCCATCTGGATCCGGTCAGCCAGCCGATTGGTCGCTATGGGCAGGCCCACTTCTTCTGGGCCGTGCCGTGCCTAGTCATGATCATCCGAAGATTGGTCGTTCACGACGGCTCGTTACTCGGCGCGCTGGATCGTCAGTCCAGCAGCTTCTACGATTCCTTGACCTGATCCGACGCGTGGAGCTTCGCCAGGTAATCGTTCCACGCCTGAAGTTGCGGGTCGTCAGACTGCTGCTCCACTACCGGCGGCGACGTGTCATCGTGCTCCGCGCGCGCTTCACGCAACATCTTTCGCCACATGTAGACGGCGTAGACGCCAAGGACGGGCCATTCGACGACGTACGCCCACGACAGCGTATTGCCGTCCAGAGCACGGGTGACCTCGATGATGAAGGCCGAGATGCAGATAAGTTCGGCGAGGAAGAGGCCCAGATGGATCCTGAATATTTCAGCTCCCCTGGCACTCACAACAACGACTTTATTCGCTAGGAGCGAGGCGCGTTCCACTGACAGCGCCACGCCCCGACGATGACTGCGCACCACGACCTGATGAGATGGCCAGTTCTCGAGACGGCCGAGGAATCGCCAACCTTCGCCTGGCAATGTCGCGTCGGTCGCCGTGGTCGCCGTGGTCGCCAGGGGCTGGTGCCGTCGCCCGCACGAACTCCAACGAGCAAGGTCGCCGAGGTGCCTTCGCCACCTCGAAAGGCTCGCTCCTCGGCGACCGGACAACGCGTGGCACCGAAAGTACACTCACCACGAACCCAGTTCGATGCAATCAGTACGTCGGGAGCGCAATGCACAGAAGGGCAGCCAGACCAGCATTGCGGCTGCGCCTCATCTCGATCGGTGCCATGGCCATAATCGCCGCACTGCTGAGCGCGCCCGCCCTGGCATCGTCGACAACCACGACGACTCCTTCGGTGAAGATCGGCCCGAACGGGGTCCAGTCTTCGGCGATAATCGCGCAGAACAAACTGCCCGGGACCACGTCCTGGCGCCTACGGCCCGGCAACTCCCAAATCGCGGTCCGGGGATTCGCCAACCTCACCTACGCCGCGATTGGACAGAGCATCAACCTGTACGTCACCACGAGCTCCCCCCGATTCAGGGCCGTGGCCTACCGCATGGGTTGGTACCAGGGGCGAGGAGGGCGCCAGATCTGGTCATCGCCCCTCGAGAGAGGTGTCGACCAACCGGCGTGCACGGTCGCTGCGACCACCAACATGGTGAGCTGCGCGAACTGGACCGTTTCGCTGAAGATGTTCCTCACGAAGGCCTTCGTCCCGGGCGACTATCTCATCAAGCTGGTCGTGGGCCCCGAAGCCGCGAGCTACGTGCTGCTGACCGTCTGGGACCCTCACAGCACAGCCGCCTACGTCATCATGAACCGATCGCTCGTCGAACAGGGCTGGAACACGTACGGCGGATACTCGTTCTACTCGGGCATCGGACCATGCATCCTCGACACGGCTTCGTACCCCGCGTGCAACCGAGCGCGCGTGGTCTCCTTCGATCGCCCCTACGACGCCGGTAGCGGCGCCTCGGACTTCTTGACCAACGAGTATCCCCTCGTGCAGATGAGCGAGCGAGAAGGCCTCGACGTCACGTACATTTCCGACGTTACCCTCGACGAGCACCCCAATCTGCTCCTCCAGCATGGAGCGCTCCTCTCGCTCGATCACGACGAATCATGGACGTACGCCGAGCGGCTGGCCGTGCAGAACGCCGTCAGCCATGGCGTGAACATCGTGTACTTCGGGGCGGCCGCGATGGTGCGCCACGTGCGGCTCCAGCCTTCGCCGATTGGAGCGGACCGCGAAGAGGTCGACTACCGCAACGCGTACGAGGACCCCTTGAACGGAGTGGCCAGCCCCATGCAGGTCACCAGCAACACCTGGGATGACCCGCCGGCGAGCTGGCCGCCGACGGCGCAGATCGGCGAGCAGTACAGCGGCTACCTCGCGCCGGGTGTCTCGGTTCCGATGGTCGTCCTGGATGCTTCATCGTGGGTCTTTCGAGGCACCGGCCTGCGCGACGGATCGTCACTTCCGGGCGTCATCGGATCGGACTTCGATCACGTGACGACCTCATCGCTGACGCCGAGCGACGTCGTCGTCCTCGCCCACTCGCCGATACCGGTCTCCCAGGCGACCACGAGCGACGGAGAGTGGGGCGGCGTCAGTTACTCGGACATGGTCTACTTCACCAGTGCGAAGAGTAGGGCTGGGGTCATCGACACCGGCAACAACATGTGGATCGCCGACCTTCGCCCGTGCGTGCCCCGAGTGGCGGGTTGCCCGACGGGCGCCCTCACCAGGATCACCAACAACGTCCTGGAGCTGTTCGGACGGGGCCCGGCCGGCGACTTCGCACCCGCGGTCTCCAACGTCAGCGCCGTCAGCCCCTACGGCTCCTGAATCCAGTGTCCGACGCGCCGGAAGCGAGTCGGACCCCGTCGAGCGTTCGAGTCTGCCCGACGGGTCGACGTCCCTTTGACGGCGTCCGGGACCCGTCGCGCTCACGCGTACCTCGCCGGCTTGCCCTTGCTCGGTCCGTGGTGCGACATCGCGTCGGCCAGGTCCGTCAGTAGCTCGTCGACGACGTCGCGATGGGCGGGCGAGATCATGAGGTGGAGCCCGTAGGGATCGGTGTTTCGGTTCAGGTGCCAGCCCCACTCGTCCATGACGTCGGCAACGGCGTACAGGTCGACCTCCTCGCTGCGCAGCGCGAGCAGCGGCCCGATCGGCTCGCCGACGATCTGAAGACCGCCGATCGCCCCGATTCCGGTGCGCACCCGCGCGACCGTGGCGCACAGATCCGCGACGAGCGCCTTGTACCCGTCGAGGCCGAGGTGCTGCATCACCGCCCACGCGGCGACCGTCGGTGCGCCGGAGCGGGCGCCGGCGATGGCCGGCGTCGCGTAGAGACCCGCGCCCCATTTGTCGTAGAAGAAGGTCTGGTGCCAGATCCAGTCGTCGTCGCGGTGCAGGATGACCGAGGCACCCTTGGGGACGTAGCCGTACTTGTGGACGTCCATCGAGATCTCGGTGACCCCCTCGACGCGAAAGTCCCAGGGCGGCACCGGGTGACCGAGCATCTCCATGAACGGCAGCACGAACCCGCCGATGCACGCGTCGACGTGGCATCCGATCCCGTTCTCGGCCGCCAACGCCGCGAGTTCGACCACGGGATCCATCACGCCGTGGGGATAGGTGTAGGCCGAGGCCACGATGACGCAGGTGTTCTCGGTCACGAGCCCCTGAGCCGCCGCGACGTCGGCCCGATAGCCACTGTCCAAGGGCACCGCGACGTAGTCCATGTCGAAGTAGTGGGCAGCCTTGGCGTACGACGGGTGGGCCGAGAGCGGGGCGAGTATCTGCGGATGCTCGATGCCGCGGGCCCGGGCGCGCTCCCGGCTCACCAGCATCGACATGAGGATCGACTCGGTTCCTCCCGACGTCATCGTCCCGCCGTGAAGCTCCGTCGGCGCTCGGTGCACGAGGTCGCCCGCCATGGCGATGACCTCCTTCTCGATCCGCGCCAGCGCGGGGAACCTCAGAGGGTTGAGCGCGTTCGCGAAGAGGAACCGCTCGTAGGCGTCGTGGACGAGCGCCTCGAGTTCGGCGTCGCCGGTCGGGTACACCAGCCCGAAGAGCCGCTTGCCATGAACCTCTGGATCCTCCTCGCGAAGGAGCTCCAATTCGCCCAGAACCTCGGCCGTCGGGCGTGATCTGCTCTGCACGGCTTCACTCTAAGCCAGCGCCGCCGGCGTGCGGTGTGCCGCGCGACGTCGGCGCCCGAGTCGCGAGCCTCCGGGGACGCACTGCGAGGAGCGACGAGGTCACGACCCTTAGCCTGTTCTTAACCCTTCCCTAAAGCCAACTCAATGTGACGCTCCATACTGGGGGACGTCTCGAAGACGCGTGAGGAGGCCCCCATGGACTGGACCACAGAAGTCGAACAAGAGGATCGGCCGCAATCCGACGAGCCCGTCGCCCCCCGCCGGTCCCGCTTCAAGGCCGTGACGGTCACGGCTGTACTGGTCCTGGTCCTCGCAATCGGCGGAGCCGGTTTCGTCCTGGGCCACGATGTCCTCAAATCGCCAACGCCCCCGTCGACGAGCCCGCAGATCGCGAACTCCCACTTTCCGTTTGGCGGCAGCGGCGGCGGCACACCCATCGCCGTGCCCCCGTCAGGCGGATCGGCATCCTCCACCGGCGGTGCGGCGGCCGCGAAGATCGCCAAGTCCGTCGATCCAGGCCTGGTCGACATCAACACCTCACTTTCGTACCAGGGAGCCACGGCCTCGGGCACCGGCATGATCCTGACGTCAAACGGTCTGGTACTCACGAATAATCACGTCATCGATGGGGCCACTTCCATCACGGCCCGTGACGTCGCGACCAATACCGTGTACAAGGTGAAGGTGGTCGGCTACGACGTGCGCGGCGACGTTGCGCTGCTCCAGCTGCAGAACGCCTCCGGGCTCACCGCGGTCTCGCTCGGCAATTCGAACGCGGTGACCGCCGGCGAGAAGGTGGTCGGGATCGGCAACGCCCTCGGGGCCGGCGGCACGCCGAGCTACGCCGCCGGTTCGGTCGTCGCCCTCGATCAGTCCGTCACGGCCAGCGACAACGGCAGCCCGACGGGCGCCGAAACGCTGACCGGGATGATCGAGGTCAACGCCGCGATTGTCCCGGGCGACTCCGGCGGACCGCTCGTGAACTCCAAGAGCGACGTCCTCGCGATGGACACGGCCGGATCGTCGAGTGGCGGCGGGTTCGGGTTCGACCAGGGCAGCTCGACACTGACGCGCGCGTACGCCATCCCGATCGACACCGCGCTCTCGATCGTCAAGTCCATCGAGAGCGGGAAGTCGTCCTCGAGCGTCCACGTCGGTGCGACCGCGTTCCTCGGCATCGAGGCAGGTTCCAACCCGTCCGCTCAGCCGGGATACGCCGGCGGATCCCAGAGCCAGGTCAGCGGTGCCGAGGTCGTGGCCACCATTCCTGGCACCCCGGCGGCGAGGTCCGCCCTGGTCCCCGGTGACGTCATCACTTCGCTGAACGGAAAGTCCGTGGCCACAGTGAGCGCCCTCGGCGAAATCGTCCAGGGGCTGCATCCGGGTGATTCGGTCCAGGTCGGCTACCTGACCCAGAACGGGACGCAGGCCACGCTCACCCTGCAACTCGCCTCGGGGCCGCCCCAGTAGACCATCTGGACCATTCGGGCGGGTCCGGCCGCATATCGTCCGCTCGAGACCGTTCGGTCCGGTCCGGCGACGCCTCACGCCGCCTACGACAGGTGCTCTCCCGCTCTCGCGGCCGGTGAAGTCCGATGTCCCCTTTCGAGCGGCCCAACGGCGCAGTGACTGCGCTCGCCAGCGCGCTCCCACGCGAACGCGAACGCGCCACCTTTGTAGAATCAGGATTCAACTCTGCCCCGGGAGGACGCCATGACCCACAACCTGAACGCCGAGACCATCACGATCACGGGACACGGGGGCGACGAGGTGGAGGCCTACCTCGCCCAGCCCACCGACGTCGATCAGGCGGGGTCGATCGTCGTGATCCACCACATGCCCGGCTACGACGAGGCTACCAAGGAGATCTGCCGGAACTTCGCCGCGCACGGCTACCTCGCCCTCATGCCCAACCTCTATTCCCGAGAGGCTCCGGGTGCCAGCCCCGACGACGCGGCCGCCGTGGCCAGGGCCAACGGTGGGGTGCCCGACGAGCGCCTGATCGGTGACGTCGAAGGGGCCTTGAGGCGGCTGAAGTCGCTGGCACGCTCGAACCAGAAGGTCGCGTCAATCGGCTTCTGCTCCGGCGGGCGCCAGTCGTTCCTGGCGGGATGCCGCCTGGCGCTCGACGCCGTCATCGACTGCTACGGCGCCTTCGTGGTGATCGACGCCCCCGCCGAGATGCCACTCGACGTCAAGGCCGTCGTCGACGAGACCCCGAACCTCTCGGGGCCCCTCCTGGGCCTCTTCGGCGCCGACGACCAGTACCCGTCGCCGGACCAGAACGCGGTACTCGCCGAGGCGCTGACCAAGGCCGGCAAGGAGTTCACCTTCCGCACCTACGACGGCGCCGGTCACGCGTTCTTCAACGTCAACCGGCCGAGCTACCGGCCCGAGACGGCGGGCGAGGCGTGGGGTGAGATCTTCGAGTTCCTCGGCCGGACCATCGGGTAAGTCGAAAGGAACGTCATGTGCACCTACCAGACAGAGAAGATCGCCCTCCGAGGCAGCGGGAAGTCGCGCCGGGGCTGGATGAAGGTGACCGAGGCCACCGTCTACTTCGACCACCCCGTCCACTTCCCCGCCGGCCACGCCCTCATGATCGACGTGACCGATCCCGCCCAGGGTGCGGACGCGCGCATCGCCCTCGAGCTCGATCCCCGCTCGGCGAGGGCGCTCGCCGAATCGATCCTGCGCACGTTGGACCAGCTTCCGGCCGGACTGCTCGAGGAGTTCGCCGCCCGACAGGCGCCAGCGCGGCGCGCAAACCAACTTCTAGGCTGACAATCGAGTCGGTGCACACCCCTGCGCAGATTTGGACAAACGGGGCGGCCCCAAGCGAGAGGAGCGGCGATGCCAACCGTGAAGACCGGGACAGTCCAGCGAACACGAGTCATCACCATCAACCGGCCCCAACGGCGCAATAGCGTCGACGGGCCCACGGCGCAGTTGCTGACCGAAGCATTTCTGGCCTTCGACGCGGACGACGACGTCGACGTCGCCGTCCTCACGGGGGCCGATGGCAACTTCTGCGCGGGCGCCGACCTGAAGGCCATCGCCGAAGGCAACGGCAACCGCGTCGCCGAGACCGGCGACGGCCCGATGGGGCCCACGCGCCTTCGTCTCACCAAACCAGTCATCGCCGCGATCGAGGGGTACGCGGTCGCCGGCGGGCTGGAACTGGCCGCGTGGTGCGACCTTCGCGTCGCCTCGGAGCACGCGGTTCTCGGAGTCTTCTGCCGGCGCTTCGGAGTCCCGCTCGTCGACCTGGGCACGGTGCGGCTCCCGAGGCTCATCGGCCAATCGCGAGCGATGGACCTGATACTCACCGGTCGAGGCGTCGAGGGCGCCGAAGCCCTCTCAATGGGGCTCGTCAATCGTGTCGTGCCCGACGGAACGGCCCTCAGCGCCGCCCTCGCTCTCGCGGCGTCGCTCAGCGCCCTGCCGCAGCTCTGCCTACGCCACGACCGCACCTCGGCGATCGAGCAATGGGACATGCCCGAGGACGAGGCGCTGGTGAACGAGGTCCGCCACGGCCTGGCGACCATCAGGTCCGGCGAGACCGTAGCGGGTGCCGAACGATTCTCGTCGGGTGCCGGCCGCCACGGCGCCGCGGGCGAATAGCGGCCAACGAGCGACCAGCCGTGCGACATGGTGCTCGTCGAGTGCACACGACGTTGACGCCGGACCGGCCCTGCGCGGTTGGAGCCGCTGAGTCATGACGTGGTCCCTCGCCAAGCGACGCTGAAGCGAACGCGAAGTCGCGTCAGTCGTTCTCGAGCGTGTACTCCCACGTCACGACGGGATGCCTCCCGTCCGGCGCCCACGCAATGCTGCCGGTGCCTGTCGCAGTGACCTCCGAGACCTTCACGGTGAGTGCCCTGCTCGTGGAGGCCACGACCTGCTTGGCTCCTCCGACGAACGACTTGGGGTAGAAGACGTCCCCATTGCCGTCGATGACGCCGAAATCCTCGGCCCGCACCACGACCGCGCCGGTGGTCCTCGCGAAAGTAATGACGAAGGTAGCCCGCGTGACCGGCGGTGGCGGCGTCGCGAAGGGAGGCGTCTCGGGTCCCGACATGGTCGCCAGCGTCGAGCCACCGCGCAGCGACACTTCGAAGGAACTGCCCCCAATACCGAGTTGAGGATGACCGACACTTGCGTCGACGATCCGATTGACCGGCACCTTGGAGCGTGGCAGCCAACTCGGCAGCCCGCCGTAGGTGTTGTCGTTGCTCGTCGACGACGTTGCCGTCGCGCTTGACGTCCGCCAGGGACCCCACGAGCCCAGCGACGCGCCCGCGACAAGCAAGCCGATTCCGACGAGCAGCCAGCGCAGGCCGGGTCTTGACGCCCGCCCTGCGCTGGCCTTGGTCTCAAACCTCATTGGCGTCTCTCACCTCGTACAGCCTCGACTCGTCGCCGTCCACCGGAATCCTGGGTCAATGCCGACACACGTTCTCTGGGCAGTTGTTGAAGACGTCGGTCCCGAAAGGCTTCAGACCCGGCTGGGCGGCGAGACCGATGTGCCCGAGGCCATCGAGTCCGGGCGAGGCCTTGGCAACGTTGAACAGGTCCTCCATCGTGCGCAGCCAGCTGTAGTGGTTATAGAAGGTGGCATCGGTGGAACCCGGCTTGATGTACGGGCTGATCAGCACGCTGCCCACGTCGCCGCCACCGGTGGTCGGATCGGTGGCGTCGAACAGCGGATCGGTCGCTGACGTCTCGGCTCCCAGGGTGATGCTCCTGACCGGAGCGGTCGCCGCCGCGGGAAGGCCGTTCACGAAGAGCTCGAAGATGCCGTGAGTGGCGCACGTGTTCGAGCAACCCGCTCCATTGGGCATCGTCGCGACGTCGGGAGTGTCGTCGACGATGCCGACGGTCGCTCCCGCCGGGATACCAGCTCCGGTCACGGTCCGCCCGATGTCGGTCGCCACGATCGACTGGTCGTTCACGTAGGTGGAGCCGGCGTCGGCGCTCACGGCATCAATTCGAGCAGTCGGGGGCGAGCCAGCACCGCCCATGATGATGCCTGGAGTGGCCGGGTTGCGGTCGACGTACGCGTTGTCCCCTGGTCCAGGGTAGAGCTGGTTGCCGCTGGGGTCCTTGAGCAGCGGCGTGTTCGGGCCCGTCGGCTCGAAGTAGATGTTGTGGCCATTGATATTCTCTGCGGCTGAGTCAGAGGCGATTGACGTCGCCGCCGTGGCGGACACGGCCGTCGAGTTGTTGAAGCTGTTCGCGGTGAACGTAAAGGCGGGGAAGCCCTCGTCAAAGGCGATATCGATCAGGCCGCCCTGCTTGAACGCCGGTGACGCCTCGATCTCGGGAACCACGTGCTCCAGGAAGAGGTCCGACGCGTACAGTCCGCCGGTGTAGTTGACCGGGGGGTTCGGGGTCGTGACGTTGGCCCATCCGCCGGACAGATTGTTGCCGTGACAGACCGCGTCGTGGGCGTCGGAGCAGTTGTTCGGAGTGATCCAACTGAACTCCGGCGTGGTCGCGACGCTCTGCAGGTCGTGATAGAGGCCGCTAGTGGGACTGAGGAGATTGGCTATACGCGCGGGGTTGCAGTCCACGGTGCCGTTGTCGAGCAGCGAGTCGAACCACGGGAAGGGGAAGTGCTTGGGGACGTACTGGTCCGTCGCGTTGGCCGATCCGGGGTTGGCGACCGGTGCGGTGTCTGGATTCGCGCCGGGACCGCCGCACGCGTTGACGTCGTGCGGCGCCGAGCCGGTGTCGGGGTTTCCGAGGTCCTGGGCGTAGCCCTTCCACGACACTCCCGCGGCGTCAAGCTGATTGAACAGCGTCGGCACACTGGCGGGGTACACGCAACCCTCGTTGGAATAGGGCGCTCCAGCGGCCTTGAATTGCCCGTAGTTCGGACTCGACCTGTCGGTGATCATCGAGCCGCTCATTGTCTCGTACGTCGGGCAGTCTTCTTGAGTGTCGGCCTCGGGGGCTTGGCCCGAGGCCAGCGCGATGTAGTTGTCGAGGCTGTAGTGACCCGTGCCGTAGTAGTTCGTGAGCAGGGTTCCTTGCGACGGAAGGGTCTTCCACAGGTACGTGTTGTTGTTCAACCCGGTGAACGTGGCGTCATAGGACTTGTTCTCCAGGATGATGAACCAAACGTGCTTGATCGGCGGGAGCGAGGCTTCGCCTCTCGAGGGCTGCGAGCCGGATGCCAGCACGGAGGGGATCCCCGTGAACAGCAAGAGGACCGTGGCGAGAGCCATGGCCAAGGTCGCCAACTTGTGTCCACTCAGCATGTTGCGGGCACTCCGTATGTGATTGGGTGTCTTAGTCATGCCTTCTGTTTAGTAAGGAAAGATTAAGAGAGGGGTAAGGCTCCGTGAACGTTCGGCACTAGTTCTGAGTACAGAGTGCAAAACCTCCCTCGGGGCGAAGCCGGTCCGCGCAGAATAAGCAGTCGGCGAGCCTCGCCCGCCTAAAGCCGGACGAAGTGTCTCTTGAACGCGGAACCACCGTGGAATGTCAAGCTCGGCGAACTGCGAACGATCTCCCCGATGCCGGGCTGAACGGCCCTTAATCGACGAGTTCCGGCAGGCTCGCGTCACCCAGGCGCCTGGAACGCCAACTTGTGCGCGGGCGCGGGCCGGCTGATGAAGTAGCCCTGAGCGAGGTCGGAGCCGAGGTCGCTCAGCAGGTCGAGCGTGTCGACGTCCTCGATCCCCTCCGCGACGACCCTCAGACCCACCCCGTGACCGAGATTGATGGTCGCGCGCATTTCGGTCGCCGAGTCCGGTGATGAAGGTACGGTCGAGCTTGAGCTCGCCGACGGCGAGGCTGCTGAGGTAGGCCAGCGACGTGTAGTTCGCTCCGAAGTCGTCCACCGATACGATGATGCCGAGTTCGCGCAGGCGCTGGATGATGGTCTGCGCGCGTCCGAGTGCGTCAGTGGCTAGGTTTGATGGTCAGCCGGATTGTGCCAGGGACCAGTGCATCGCCAGCGACGATTAGTAACCCTCGGACAGCTCCTGCGCCCAGGTGAAGGTCATGGCCGGCGGGGTTCCCTTGGGCAACTCCACGAGGTCCACGAAGGACCCGGACCCGTTGACGACCGCGAATCCGGTGCCGATTTCGCAGGTCGTGCAGTTGAGTCCGACGCCGGGGTTGTAGCCCGGGTCTGATCCGAGTAGCTCATCGCGGTGAGCCCAGCATCCTGCGGCCTTGGCCGACGTGCAGACGATGTTGGACGTCGCCGCGACGCTGCCGCCCCAGCCGTCGTCGTACATCCAGATGTAGTCGGCGGCGAGTACCGAGAATCCAGCCGACCAGGCCCCACCCATGCCGGGTGAACCTTGCGCGTCAGTGCCGATCGCGAAGCCGCTCGCGACGCTGGGGTCGGAGTTGGTCTGCGCGGCGTGCTGAGCGTTCGCCGTGAGCGCGGCGTTGAGGCCGAGATAGGCAGGAAGCCCTCGAGCGGTGCGCTCGAGGTTGGCCACGACGAACAACTGCTGGGCCGGGCTGAGCGAGTACCAGTTGGTCGGAAGCACCATGAGAGCCAGACCCTCGCCAGAGCGGCCGACGTTGATGGCTCCGAGCAAGTAGTCCGTGCACGCGACCCCATTGGTGTAGGTAGGCCACGTCATCGCGCTCGTGATGCATGGGTTGGCGCACGACCAGCCACCGGCGCCGCTGGTGCAGTTACCTGACTGGAGGAAGTTCGGACTCGGCGCAAGGTTGGCGGTGGGATTTGCGATCGACACGTGGACAACGGGCGCCTTGGCTGGCACCGTGGTGGTGGTTGCCTTGGGCGCCACCGTAGTGGTGGTGGTTGCCTTGGGCGCCACCGTGGTGGTGGTGGTTGCCTTGGGCGCCACCGTGGTAGTCGTGGTGGGAGTCGCAGTCGTGGGTGTCGGGACCGTCGTCGTGGGATCCGACGCTGACGTAGGCGTTCGCACCGTCGTGGTCGTGCGGTTGGATGCGGAAGTGGGCGTCGCGTTGGTGTGCGCCGTCAACTTGGCGGCGTGCTTCCTAGCTGTCGGGATCGTCGCATCCCTCTTCGTGACGTGCGCGACTGTCTTGACCACGTGCCTGGTCTTCATGGTCGTGGTCGTCACGATCGAAGTGGTGACCACGGTGGTCGTCGTGCCCGATGCGAGAACGGTGCTTGGGTGCACCGTCGCCATCGGCCCTGCGAATGCCATCAACAGCACCGCGCTGAGCGACAGAGCGATTGTGCCCGCCACCACGCGGTGGGCACGAATGACCGCCGCGCCCAAGCGCCGAAGCGCCGATAGTGAAACGTCGGAGTGACCGTTGGTCGAGTGCCCTTGCGAGTTAATCTTCATGCATTAGATGCTCGCAACGCCACAGCAAGGTGCAGTCTACGAATACCCAACATCAACCCAACTTCGTGCATCGATGTTCCGCGCAAGTGCACCTCCTTGGGGCCGTGGACGCGAGTGCGGCTTCGCGACGGGACGTCTCGTTATCTGCTCGCGATCCCAGAAGCTCCACCTTGAACAATGAGCCGCTCCCGACTCGCCAGCGCTCCGAGAGCGAGACCGCCGAGCACGAGACGGCCTCCGAATTTGCCGGGGCAAGATCAGGCGAGTCCTGACAGGCCCGGACATCCGAGTTCTGAGTGCCCACTGGATGATTGCGCACAATCCCTGATCCCAAAGGATTTCACGATCGGAAGGACCAGATGAGGAGCCCAATCTTCGACTACCCGGGCACTCCAGCCTCTTCTGGCCCAGCAGGGGAGCATTAGGTGGCGCTGCGCCTCGGTAGCCGTACGAGCGCGGACAAGTGGGAAGCCTCAAGGTCATTGCTTGCAAGCGTTGTCGCCAAGCGGCAAAGTTCAATTGCGCATACATGCACCCGACACAGTCGCGCACCTGCTCCACTCACTCAGTGGGCAGGACGCGCTCCGAAGAGCGATGTAATCAGCTCTGCAAACCGATTCGGGACGTGGCCCTTCCATGCAAGGGCATGCTGGAGAGCCACCTCAGCGAGCGCTGAGAACCGACCTCGATGTTCCCGAGGCGTGACTGAATCATTTCATGCAGAAGCTCAGAATCCACCTGCTTGTGACGAAGTTGTCGCATCTTTGAGAGCACGTAGATGATCAGCACACGAACATCAAGTTGCTGCCACGGCTCGCCGGTGTCGCGACGCTCAACTCACCTACGAGTGACTTGCGCAGAGGGAATTGAGCATCGACGATCCGCACTCACTGCCAATGCGCTTTCGCCGAAGATAATCGGCCACGGGACGAACGATTCGCATGCACTGAAGCCAACCCGCGCAATAAGAGACGAGCGACGCGACGAACTGGGTAACGCGGGACCTTCACTGGCTGAGCTACGCCTTTACCTGCTTCGTGAAGACGACGATGCTCGAGAGGTAATGGCCCGTCCGTGAGTCGAATGCCCCCCCGCACGTGACGAGCTGCAGCGCGCTGTAGGGGCGTGATCCGTAGACGAACCTGTCTGGGAACTTATCCTTCAGGTACTCACGCAGGCCAATCACTGAGAAGTACACGGTCTTGCCGTCCTGCAATTTGACGATAACCCTGTTTCCGACCTTCAGATTATCCAACCGGTAGAACACGGCGGGTCCGGCCACGGAATCCACATGACCCAAGATGACCGCCGAACCCAACTGACCGGGCGCCGGACCGAACTTGTACCAACCCGGCACGTACCAACTGGACGGCACCTGTGGGGAACCGCCCTTGTTGAGCCCGAGCTCGGTCAGTTTCACCGACACCCCAATGGCGGGGATGGACAGGTGGGTCGGCGTCGAGCGCTTCACGACCAGCGAGGCGAGACTCGCTGCGGGTGACGAGGAAGATGATGCCGTGCCAGTCGTGCCCGAGGTGCTCGCTCCGGCCACGGAGCCGTGCTGCACCGGGACAACCGCCACCGCGCCGCCAAACACCAAAGCGACAGATGCGGCCCAGATGAACATCCTGGGCCGCATTCTCTCGCGTGGTGATTCCAAGTTCATCACCGCACTGCTTTCAAGCTGCATTTTCTGCTACGCGTTGCGGCGGCGGCGCGTGAACGCCATGGCCACGAGTCCTGCAAGCAGCATGAGGCTACCAATCGATAACAAACCACCGTTGAAGGTCACGCCAGCCGACCCGCCCACTCCGGTCTGCGGAGCTGAGGTGGGGATCTTGTACGGCGTGGTCTTCGTCTTCGGCGGCTTAGGCGCGCTCACGGGGATGATTATGAACAACTCGGTCGCACCCGGCGTGATTGCCGAGTAGGTGCCGTCGCCGCTGTAGGTGACCACGAAGTAGTAGCTACCCGCCGCCAGGGTTCCCGTCGAGACCGAACTGGCCTGGCCGCTGGTCAGGCCCACCGTGTCCGCTGAGTAGCCAGTCACGAGTGTGCCGCTGCCGGGCGAACCCGAGTAGAGGGTGAAGGTTACCGATCCGGTCGGCGTACCTGAGGTGCCACTCACCGTCGCGCTGTCAGTGGCCGATGTACCGATCACGTTCGGGGTGGTCGACAGGGTGGGCACCCCGTGCAGGGTGCTGAACGCCTCGGCCGAGCCGGTGATCGGTGAATAGGTGCCGTTGCCGCTGTAGGTGACCACGAAGTAGTAGCTACCCGCGACGAGGGCTCCCGTCGAGGTCGACGTGGCGCTGCCACCGCTCAATGTCTCAGTGTTTGAGTAGCCAGTCGCTGTGCCGCCCGGGGACGTGCCCGAGTAGAGAGTGAAGGTCACCGTGCCGGTGGGCATACCTGAGGTACCACTCACCGTCGCGATGTCCGTGGCCGACAGGCCGTTCACCGTCGGGGTTGTGCTTAGGCTTGCCGATGGTGGTGACGATGGTGGCGATGATGGCGGTGGTGGCGACGTCACGGTGAAGGGTTCGGTGCCGCAGGCGCTCGTGGCGCCGAGGTTGTTGGAGTCACCGGAGTAGACGGCCTGGACCTCGTAGCTGCCCACGGGAAGTGTGAAGGGCGTGGAGGTGGCGCTGCCGCTCGACAAGGTCGAGCTGTTCGTTGCCGCCGGAGTCCCGCTACAGGTGGAGCCGGAGTAGACGTTGAACGTCACCGATCCGGTGGGGCTGGCTCCGCCGCTCACGGTGGCGGTGTCGGTGAAGCTGCCCGGCGCGGCGATCGACGAAGACGAGGTCTTTGTGGTCACTGCCAACTGGGCCTTGTTCACGGTGAAGGGTTCGGTGCCGCAGGCGCTCGTGGCGCCGAGGTTGTTGGAGTCACCGGAGTAGACGGCCTGGACCTCGTAGCTGCCCACGGGAAGTGTGAAGGGCGTGGAGGTGGCGCTGCCGCTCGACAAGGTCGAGCTGTTCGTTGCCGCCGGAGTCCCGCTACAGGTGGAGCCGGAGTAGACGTTGAACGTCACCGATCCGGTGGGGCTGGCTCCGCCGCTCACGGTGGCGGTGTCGGTGAAGCTGCCCGGCGCGGCGATCGACGAAGACGAGGTCTGGGTCTTGATCGTCGGCTGGGCCTTCACCACCGTGAACGTCTCACACGGTCCGATATATCCTGCATTGTTGTAGGCGATTAAGAAATAACTGCCCGCAGCGAGTGGGGGGAAGTTATCGGACGTGCCGAGGCCTTCCGAATTGTTTGCTGGATCAGCAACGATATTGCCACCACTCTTGCCGATCTCGGCCGGTGTGTCGCTTTGGGGCGTCACGAGACCAAGACCTGCCAGATAGCCAGCCGCGCTCGCGGCCGTATTGCCGTAAGAACTGTCATGCGAAGGACAGGCCTTCGAAGTCGAGTAGAGGTTGAACGTCACGTAGTAGCCGGTTGGGTCTTGCACGGTGGCGGTGTCATAGACTGTGGTGCCGGCCGGCACTGAACCACCGGCCGCTACCGCCGAACCACCGGCGGTGTAGACCTGGGTGCTGTACACCGAGCATGCGCCCGCCACCGCGCTGAACGCGAGAACCGAACCGAGCGCCAACGCCATCGATATGGAAGAAAGGCGCAGAGGCCTCATACCGGACTTGCGCCCATTTGTGCCGGAGCCAACGCGGGCACTCTTTGAAAAAACATTTTTCATGTCAACTTTCCCTCTGCCCCTGCGCGAAAATCATGGCAAAAATGAGGTTGGTTGTCAAGTGCCTGTGGGCCTATTGTGATTTTGTAGTGATTCAAGGGGTTTGCGGGAGCCCGAGGTTCAGACCAGTCCAGCACATTGATCACAGATCGCTGGAGACCTTGGCGTAGGGAGAGACCGTGTCGATCGGACCCCAGAAGTGGTCTCCCCGCCGCCCGGTCCACCACGACGCAGCCAGAGCGAGCGCGCGTCGCTGCGTGGCATAGGACGTCATCACACTCTTGTGCCCTCGACCTGGCGGCGAGACCACTTCCAAGCATCGAGGCGGAGCAACTCCCCGCATTGTCCCCTGAGCAGCCGTCCCTTCAGGCGTAGCGGCTGTGGTTCTCCGCTCTGGTGCAACTGGAATGGTCGCGACCAGGGAGTTCCGAGCGCTGCTTGCGTCGTCTCAAGCGGTGAGGTTTCGGGGACGCGGTGCAAGGTGCCGAACGAGACTTCCCTTGCGGACGCGGACTTGAGCCAGCGAATCCTCGCGAACGAGCTCGCGAACTCGATTGAGGCGGGGCAGTTCTTCCTCGTGGACCAGAGGAGGATCGACCTCCAGACGAGCGCCTTCGCCGGAGTCAGAGCGCTCATCCACGGGCGCCACCTCAAGCGGGGGATCGTCGATCCAGAGGTCTTCATCTTCGAGCTCGAAGCCAGTGGTCAGATCGTCCGGGTTGGACGGTGGGCGCTCAACACCGCGTGCGGCGGGCGCGGTCCGGACTGCCCGTATTGAAGCCAAGCCGCCGACCCCTGCGAGTGGGAAGCGCGAGACGCGATTGTCTGGGCAGCGCGGGGCCTTCGTTGGCGACTCGGCTACGCCTTGACCTGCTTCGTGAAGACGACGATGCTCGAGAGGTAGTGGCCCGTCCGCGAGTCGAACGCCCCGCCGCACGTGACGAGCTGGAGCGCGCTGTACGGCCGTGATCCGTAGACGAGCCTGTTCGGGAACCTGCTCTTCAGGTACTCGCGCAGGCCAATCACCGAGAAGTACACGGTCTTGCCGTCCTTCAGCTTGACAACGACCCGGTTGCCGACCTTCAGGCTGCCCAACCTGTCGAACACGGCGGGGCCGGCGACCGAGTCCACGTGACCCAAGATGACCGCCGAACCCAGCTGACCGGGCGCGGGGCCGAACTTGTACCAACCCGGCACGTACCAACTGGATGGCACCTGAGGCGAACCGTTCCGACTAAGTCCGAGCTCGACCAAGGGAGCCGACACGCCTATGGCGGGGATGGACAGGTGCACCGGCGTCGAGCGCTTCACGACCAGCGAGGCCAGGCTCGCCACGGACGATGTGGAAGCGAGATCAACTGACGTCGACTGGGACAGCCAGGGGACATCGAGACGCGACGCGGGAAGCGAAGCCCTGCCAATGATCCTCGAAACACTCGGTCCGACCACGGGGCCGTGCTGACTCGGAACCAGCGCCACCACGCCGCCAAACACCAAAGCGAGAGATGCGGCCCAGACGAACATCCTGAGCCGCATTCCCTCGCTTGGTGATTCCATGTTCATCAACGTACTGCTTTCAAACTGCTCTTCCTACTACGCGTTGCGGCGGCGTCGAAGCATAAACCCCATAACTCCGAGCCCTGCGAGGAGCATCAGGCTACCGATGCTCAGCAGACCCGCGTTGAAGGTGACTCCAGCCGACCCGCCCGCTCCGGTCTGCGGAGCTGAGGTTGGGATCTTGTAGGCAGAAGTCCCCGTCTTCGGTGTCGTGGACGCGCTCGATGGAGTGATAATGAACAACTCGACCGTGCCGGTGATCGCCGAGTAGGTGGCGTTGCCGCTGTAGCTGACCATGAAGTAGTAGCTACCCGCCGCCAGGGTTCCAGTGGAAGCCGACGTGGCCTGGCCGCTGGTCAGACCCACCGTGTCCGCCGTGTAACCAGTCACCAGCGTGCCGCCGCTAGTGGGGGAACCCGAGTAGAGGGTGAAGGTCACCGTGCCGGTGGGCATGCCCGAAGTGCCGCTGACCGTCGCACCGTCAGTGGCCGATAGGCCGGTCACTGCCGGGGTGGTGCTCAGCGTGGCTGTCTGGAACGCGATGCTGAACGGCTCGGCCGTGCTGGCGGCTGACGAGTAGGTGGCGTTGCCGCTGTAGCTGACCATGAAGTAGTAGCTACCCGGAGTGAGCGTGCCAGTCGAGACCGACGTGGCACCGCCGTTGACGAGCGTCACCGTGTCTGCCGTGTAACCAGTCACCAACTTGCCGCTCGGGGACGTGCCCGAGTACAGGGTGAAGGTCACCGTGCCGGTGGGCATGCCCGAAGTGCCGCTGACCTTCGCACCGTCAGTGGCCGATGTACCGGTCACTGCCGGGGTGGTGCTCAGCGTGGCTGTCTGGAACGCGATGCAGAACGGCTCGGCCGTGCTCGTGGCTGACGAGTAGGTGGCGTTGCCGCTGTAGCTGACCATGAAGTAGTAACTACCCACCGCCAGGGTTCCCGTGGAAGCCGACGTGGCCTGGCCGCCGGTCAGGATCACCGTGTCTGCCGTGTAACCAGTCACCAGTTTGCCGCTCGGGGACGTGCCCGAGTAGAGGGTGAAGGTCACCGTGCCGGCCGGCGTACCCGAGGTGCCGCTGACCTTCGCACCGTCAGTGGCTGATGTGCCGATCACTGCCGGGGTGGTGCTCAGCGTGGCGCTGATGGTCGTGCACGCACCCGCTGCGACGCTCATCGCGAGAACCGAGGCGAGCGACACCACTAACGCGATAAAAGAGACGCCCAGACGCCTCAAAATAGTCCCATGCTCATCAGTGCGCGAGCGGGAACCCCAATTCCTAGGAGAAATCCTCATCATAGTATGTGCCTTCTTTCAGCCCCTGTAACATAGATTATATCAATAGTTAGCATATTTGTCAAGGGCGTGGGCTTTCATTGTGATTCTCTTGTTGTTCAGACGGTTCGATCGAGCCTGCGCGGCAATCCGTTCCAGACCAGCATTCAGGTGTTAGCCCCATGGATCCCCTGACGTGAGGAGAACTCACGGTGAACGGACCTTCAAAGAGATACGGCTTCGGCTCCCGATCCGCCACGACGCCATGGGCAAGTACTCCTCGGCACGCGGCGGAGCACGTCACCCCATTCTTCGGTCCTCGACCCGGTGGACGCGAGATTGCGACTGAGCGTATGGCCCCGAGCAGTAATCCCATGCTGGCGCAGCCCCTATCCTCGAACCCACTCAAGGGTCGTGACTCCTTTGAAGCGGATACAGCCATGGTGCGCCTCAACTCTGGCGCAACTGGTATCGTCACGACCGAGGAGTTCTGAACGATACCTACATCGTCCTTACGCGGTTGGGGGCTTCCGGGAAGCGATGCACAGTGGCAAACGAACCTGCTGTATCCGAAGCGACGTGGAGTCACGAGGACCTAGAAAGTGACCTCGCGGGCGCGCTCGAGGCGGGCGAATTCTTCCTGGTCTACCAGCCGACGATCGATCTGCAGACCAACGCCTTCGCCGGCGTCGAGGTGCTCATTCGATGGCGCCATCCCCAACGCGGAGTACTCAGTCCCGAACTCTTCATCTCCGAACTGGAGATGAGCGGTCAGATTGTCCCGGTCGGTCGGTGGGCCCTCAGCACCGCGTGCGCCCAAGGTGCGATCTGGCACGACCGGGGCTACCGGTTCGCGGTCTCGGTGAACATCTCGACGAAGCAGCTCGGATCGCCAGAGTTCGCGCACGACGTCGCCAATGCGCTCGCGTCGAGCAGGTTCGATCCCGCGCTACTCGTCCTGGAGTTCTCGCAGGAGTCACTGCTGGGTGACGAGGCGGCCACCATGCGGCGTCTGGCCGAGCTGAAGACCCTCGGCGTGCGACTCGCCGTTGACGACTTCGCCCCGGGCGACACACCTCTCGCCGACCTGGCAAAGTTCCCCATCGACATCGTGAAGCTCGACAAGGGATTCATCGCGGGAATCACGAATTCGCCAGAGGCCGCCGCGCTGATCCACACCCTGGTCCAACTCGCCAAGGCGCTGGGCGTGCAGATCATCGCCTCGGGCATCGAAGACGCCGAACAGCGCAAGCGCCTGGCCATAGAAGAGGTCAGCATCGGACAGGGCTTCCACTTTTCGAGGCCCCACGAAGCCCAGGAAATCGACCGGTACTTGGAGGACTTCGCCATCTTCTCCGGAAAGCCTCTCTAGATTGCCATGTCTCTGCACCCCCGAGGCGCGACTCCAATGCTGCTCGGAGAGCTTCACGAAGGACCGAGTCGCTGCGCACTGCGCCAATCCATTCATTCCCGAAAAATCGTCAGTGGCGTAGCCCATGGTCGCTGGCAGCCCCGTGGGTGACGGCCCCAAAGAGTTCGACGAGCGAGCGAGCCTGGCCAGTCTGCAGCACCAGGAGGGCCGGCTGGGCCGCGGTTGGCAACTCACCCAGCGCTACGGACAAGCGCGAGCCAAGCCGACGGCTGACGCGCCAGCGGCCGGTGCGGGTCCCGAAGCATTGCTGTCGGCGCTGGCCGACATGGCGGTTCCCCTGTTCAGCGATTGGTGCGCGGTGGACCTCGCCGACGGTCGCGGCGAACTCCATCGTCTGGTTATCCGTCATCGCGGCTGCACGGCCTCGGACCCCGCAGACTTGCCCGACGAGTCTTGCAGTGCAAGTTTGGCCAGCCGAGTGCCTACCCTTTCGCAGATTGCCGAACGGGTGATCGCGAACGGTCGCAGCGAGGTGTGGCCCGTCGTCGACGGCGAGCGGCTCCCCTGGTGTGTCGTCGTGGGCCTGTGGGTCGACGAACGGCCCTTCGCCGCGGTCACCTTCGCGGTCGACGAGACCCACCCGGGCTACGAGCTCTCCGAAATAGTCGCCGCCGAGGAGGTTTCGTGGGGCACGGCCAACGCCGTCGAGCGCATGCTGCTTCACCGCGACGCTCGCGACGCGATTCGCCGGTCCCAGCGAATCGCCAGTCAGCTCCACCAGCTCATCGCGGCGTCCATGACCGTCGCCGGCCTCGGGAGCGAGCAGGAGATCCTGGTCAGCCTGGCCGGCAGCACCCGAAGCGTCTTCGACGCCGACACGGCCATCGTTTCACTCGAATCAGGCAGCGCCGCACCCTTGTGCGGCGTCGCTCAACGAGGCCAGAAAGCTCATAGTCAAGGTTCCGGCGACTATCCCGGGTGGGACGGATTCCCGGTTTCTCGAACTGGCACCACCGCCGCCTGGCTCGAAGACGGATGGCTCGTCGCGCCGATCGTCGAAGACAGGGACCGCACCCGTGGTGTCGTGGGCATCCGCCGCGAAGCCAACTCCGAGTTCGGAGCGGAGGAGATGGAGGTCCTCACGTTGCTGGCGCAAATCGCCTCCAGGGCGTTGAGCGCCACTGAACTGAGCCGGACCATCCAGCACAACGAGGCCCGCTGGCGAGTGCTGGTGGAGTCAGCGCCCGTCGGAATCGTCGAAGTGGACACCGAGGGTGGCGTTCGCTGGTGGAACCGGGCCGCGGGCAAGATATTCGCCTGGCCCGAGTACTCGGACTCACCTATTGATACGGGTCCGGTTGATACGGGTCCGGCATTCCCCGAAGCGGCGGTCCCCAGGCTCGAAGTCCTGTGGTCCGACGTGCTCCGCGGCGCGTTCGCCGGCAGCCGAGACTTCGTGGACGTCGAGATCGAGGGAAGACGTAGGGACCTGACGGCCTCCGCGGTCCTCCTGCCTTCGGCCGACGACGAAGCCAGGAGCATCTTGACCCTGGTCGACGACGTGACCGACCACCGCGAGCTGAAGGCGGAACTGCGCCACGCGCACCAAATGGAGATCCGCGGACAGGTAGCCAGCAGCGTCGCCCACGACTTCAACAACCTGCTCACGCTGATCTCCGGCTACGCGGAAATGCTGTCGCAGAACCTCGAAAGCGACGATCGCGCCCTGCAAATGGTCATGGATATCCAGACGACCGCCTCCCGGGCGTCGTCGCTGACCGAGCAGTTGCAGGCGATCGGACGCACCAAGGCACCCGAGCCCGTCGTCCTGAGCCCCGTGGCGGCCATCCAGTCCAACGCCGAGGTCATCGAACGAATCGTGGGGGTTGACGTCGAAGTGGTCTGGTCGCTCGACGAGCACCCGCGCAACGTGCGTGTCGACGCCGACCAGTTCGAGCAGATGATCTTGAATCTCACGCTGAACGCCCGCGACGCGATGCCCGAGGGAGGTCGTCTGCGCATCGCGGTCGACTCCTCGCAAGTCGGAGAGGGGCAGGTTTCAATTCTCCACGTGGAGCCGGGAAGCTACGTGCGAATCTCGATCGAGGACGACGGATCGGGAATGGACGAGGAGACCCGCCAGCACTGCTTCGACCCACTCTTCACCACGAAGGGCCCCTTCGCGGGCACGGGGCTGGGGCTCGCGTCCGCCCGGCGCCTCGTGGAGCAGAGCGGAGGCTCGATTTCGTGCCGCAGCGAGCTCGGCGTGGGCACGACCTTCGAGATTCTCCTGCCCACCGTCGATGAGCCGGCCAACGACGAGTCCCCCCTGGCTCACGCGGTGCGAGCCCCCGGTTCGGCCACGGTTCTCCTGGCCGAGGACGACGAGGGGTTGCGCCAGTTCATGAACCGGGTCCTCGAGCGAAACGGCTACCGGGTGATCGAAGCCGACAGCGCGGAACGGGCGCTCGAACTGATGACGGGCCGCACCGACGGCATCGACCTGCTGGTGAGCGACGTCATCATGGGTCCGGTCACCGGCCCCGAGTTGGCCGCGGCCCTGCAGCACGCGAATCCGGCCCTGCGGGTGCTCATGACGTCGGGCAGCGCCGACGCGACGGTGATCAAGGACCTGTCGGCGGGCAGCGCAGCCTTCCTGGCCAAGCCGTTCAAGCCCAGCGAGTTGATCGACCAAGTCCACGAGCTGCTCTCTCGGGTGGAGCCACACCCCAACGGTGCCAAGGGCGCCGCGCGGCGCGACGTTCCCGACGCTCCGACCACCTCTACGTAGGGCACTTTCGCCGAGGGCCGAGGTCCAGGCTCGATTCGTATCCGACGGTGGCCCTCTACGAGACCGGTTCGGGCTCGAACCGGTAACCAACGCCGCGCACCGTCGTGATCCAGCGGGGATGATCCGGATCGACCTCGATCTTGGCGCGAATCCTACGAATATGCTCGGTGACCGTCGCTTCGTTCTGCCACTCGCTCGACGAGGACCAGACGTGCTCGAGGAGCTGGGCGCGCGAGTAGACCTGACGCGGCGATGACGCGAGAAACACGAGAAGGGCGAACTCCTTGGACGTGAGCTCCAGGAGCGTCCCGTCGAGCCTCACTTCGTGGGTGCTCTCGTTGATCTGGAGGTCGCCGAAGATCATGGTGGGCGCGTCGATTTGGTGCTGAGTCACGTTGGCTCCGGACCTGCGCAGTACCGATTCGATTCGCGCCGAGACCTCACCCAGCGAGAACGGCTTGACTATATAGTCGTCGGCTCCCAGCTTCAGGCCCGTGATCCGCTCGGATTCGAGACCTCGTCCAGTCAGGAAGATGACCGGCACATCGCTGATCAGACGCAGCTCACGCAGGACATCACGCCCGTCCTCGGCTCCCAGGACGATGTCGAGCAGCACCAGGTCGGGTCCGAAGGCCGACGTCGCCGAGAGCGCCCCGTTGGAGTCGGCCGCCACGGCGACCTCGTAGCCCTCGGCCAGGAGGAACTTGCTGAGGAGCTTGGTAATCTCGGCGTCGTCGTCGACAATGAGGATCTTGGTCATCGCCCGAGACCCGAGCGCTGGTGGCGCGCCGGCGTGACCGCCGGGAACTGGTGACCGCGACGACGGGCGTCCCCTGTACCACCTCTGACTGAAAGAACGCGTGGCTGCACAAGATTCATTCTACGGACTGCTCCGACCCCACTTGCGGGAACATGGCGACGAATCCTCGCGCCACCGGCACCTGACTACCCGACCGGTGTCGGTCGCCGCCGCGCGGGGACCGCGCGCTCGAATCCCGGCTCCTTCGTTCGTGGTCCGCGCGACTGGGCCTACGGTCCCTACCGGGCGGTCTGGGAGCTTGCGGGCACCGCGAGAAAAGATCGATGGCACCAACTGGATTCTCGACTAGATCAATCAGGAATTAGCCGTTAGGATTGCGGAAGGCCAATTAACTCGAGAAGGTGCACTATGACGAAGATCGCCGACGACATCACCCAACTAATCGGTGGCACGCCACTGGTCAGGATTCACCGCCTCGGTCAGGGTCTGGGAGCAGAAATCCTCGCCAAACTCGAGTACTTCAACCCGGCACACAGCGTCAAGGACCGCATCGGCCTGTCCATGATCGACGCCGCGGAGGAGGCCGGACTCATCGGTCCAGACACCATCATCCTGGAGCCGACCAGCGGAAACACGGGAATAGCCCTCGCCATGGTGGCCGCCGCACGTGGCTACCACTGCGCCTTCACGATGCCCGAGACCATGAGCAAGGAGCGCCGGGCGCTGCTTCGCGCGTACGGCGCCGAACTGTTCCTGACGCCTGGTCCTGACGGCATGGGCGGCGCCATCGCCAAGGCCGAGGAGCTCGCGGCCAGCGATCCCCGCTACTTCATCCCCCAGCAGTTCAACAACCCCGCGAACCCCCAGATCCACCGGATGACGACGGCCGAGGAGATCTGGGCCGACACCGACGGCCAGGTCGATATCTTCATCGCCGGCGTGGGAACCGGCGGGACGATCACCGGAGTTGGCGAGGTGCTCAAGGAACGCAAGCCGTCGGTGCAGATAATCGCCGTCGAGCCCGCGGCGTCGCCGGTGCTTTCGGGCGGCGTGAAGGGCCCGCATCCCATCCAGGGCATCGGAGCCGGCTTCGTTCCCGCGATCCTCGACGTCGACGTCATCGATGAGGTAATCACCGTGGCGAATGATGACGCATTCGATATCGCTCACCGCGCAGCCCGCGAAGAGGGGCTGCTGGTCGGAATCTCCTCGGGCGCGGCCCTTTGGGCCGCCCTGCAGGTGGCGGCGCGACCGCAGAACGCCGGGAAGCAGATCGTCGTCGTCATCCCCTCGTTCGGGGAACGCTACCTTTCGACCGCGCTCTTCGCCGGACTCACCGACTGAACGTGCGACGCGCACTGCACTCGGACCTCCAGGCCGCTCGCGCGCGCGACCCCGCCGCGAGGTCCTCGCTCGAGGTCATCCTCACCTACCCCGGGGTGCACGCGATCTGGGCCTATAGGTTCACCCACTGGCTCTGGAGGCACGACCTCAAGCTGATGGCCAGGTGGGGCTCGTCGATCGCCCGGTTCTGCACGGGAGTGGAGATCCACCCCGCAGCCACCCTCGGGTCGGGCATCTTCATCGACCACGCGGCGGGCGTGGTGATAGGCGAGACCACCGAGATCGGCGACGACGTCACCATCTACCAAGGGGTGACCCTCGGCGGGACGAGCCTCAACGTGGGCAAGCGCCACCCCACGATCGGCCAGCGAGTCACCATCGGTGCCGGAGCGAAGGTCCTCGGGCCGATCACGATCGGCGACGACAGCCGAATCGGGGCCAACGCGGTGGTGGTGAACTCGGTGCCCCCCAACTCGGTGGTCGTGGGCATTCCCGGACGCGTCGTCACGCGCGCCCTGCCGCGGCCGGTCCCGTCGCTGCCCGACGTCGAGGACGGACTCATGCCCGACCTGATCGGGGCGAGCCTCGAGTCGCTGCTGCGCCGGGTCGACCAGCTCGAGGCCCTGTCCGGCGCGCCCCACGACCATCACGACGTGCGGCCCTCGCTATCGGGAATCTGGTCCGGGGAGGACTTCTCCATCTGAGCAGCGGCCCTCGTCGCTTTGCCCGCGACAGCGCCTGCGAGAGAATGGCTGCATGCGCGGAGCCGGACCAGCGATGGGGTCCATAGTGGTCATTGGCGAGCAGGTACGCCTGCGCACTATCGACACTGTCACCGGCGAGGCGTTGACCGAACTGGCGGTGCGCGGGATATACGACCCTTCTTGGCAGCCCTTCGGCGTTCCGTGGACCGACGATGCCCCGGACGAGATGCGCCGGGCGTTGCCGACGTTCTACGCCTCGACGATTCACTCCGCGGTGCCTGAGCGCTGGGAGTTGCCGATGGCCGTGGAGCACGAGGGCGATCTCATCGGCTTCGCGAAGATCCAAGCCTCCGACATCAGCGCGTCCGGGCGCTTCAGCACCGGCTCGTGGCTGGGCCTCGCCTTCCAGGGCCGAGGCCTCGGCACCCAGGTACGACGCGCCTGCCTGGCGGCGGGCTTCAAGGGTCTGGGAGCGCAGAGTGCCCACACCCAGGCCAACGCCAACAACGCCGCGTCGCTCGGCGTCACCCGCAAGCTGGAATACCTGGCGTCCGGTCACTTCGAGCTTGAGATCCGTGGGGAGCCGATGACCAAACTGGAGTTCACCATGCAGCGCGAGCACTGGCGCGAGGAGGTCTGGCGCGAGGACTTCACGCTTCTTGGGTTCGAGCCCTTCAGGACTTTCCTGGGCCTCTCGGTCGAGCCGTAGAACGCGTCAGCGTTCGCTCGCGTTCGGCGCGAGTGGACTTTTGTCACCCGGGACCGCGTGCGGGGCTGCCCTACACTCGAATCATGCGTCGAAACATCCCATTCCTCATACTCGGCCTCATGATCGTCCTGGCCGGCGGTGTCGCTGTCCTCTCCTGGAACCAGGCCCACGAGAGCTCGGTATCGATCTTCGACTGCAACTCACACGCCACAATCGCCCCCAAGGAATTCGTGCTGTCCTGCGCCGACGCGAACTCCGAGCTGACCGGTCTGCAATGGGCTGGCTGGGGTCTGCCGACGGCCGACGCGACGGGCACCGCACGCTGGAACGACTGCATCCCCAACTGCGTGAGCGGGACCTGGAAGAGCGCGTCGATCTCGGTCTACGCCTACCGCATCGAGAACGGCCACTACACGCGACTCGACGCCCACGACAGCAACCTGTTCGCGGGAGGCCCCTTCGTCGCAGAGTCCTACCCGCCGGCAAAGTAAGAACCTGTTAAGGGCGCCCACAGCTCGACGAGGGCGATGTCGGGGCGTCGTCCGCGCTACTTATACTGAACGGTGCCCGGCGTTCGATGTCGCGGGCGAGAGGTCGTGGCGCCACCGGAGTATCGAGTCGAGGCAACCGAAGTTCTAGACAGCGGAGCACCATTGATGAAGTTCGCACGAACAGCGCTCGTTCTCACCTTCACGGTGAGCCTGGCGGCGGTCGTTCCCGCCGGCGCGGCGCTGGCCCCTTCGTGGAAGCTCGCCAAGATCGTCGCTTTGCCTACCGGGGCGACCGGGCTTCCCCAGGGCTACCTGCCAGCGCTGTCGTGTCCCTCCGCCGGCAACTGTATCGCCGCCGGAGCGTACAGCGACGCCAAGGGCAAGACCCAAGGACTGCTCCTGAACGACGTCGGGGGGGTCTGGAAAAGTCCGATGATCCTGAAGGCGCCGAAGAACGCCGCGGGCAATCCATCGGTGACCATCTCGTCGGTCTCGTGCGGCTCTCGCGGCAACTGCAGCGCCGTGGGCCTCTACCAGGACCAGGCCGGTAGCTCCGAGAGCCTCTTCGACGACGAGGTGGGGGGCGTCTGGAAGAGCGCGACCGAGGGAGCGCTGCCCCCCAACGCGCTCACCACCAGCCAGAACGCCCAACTTCACTCGGTGTCGTGCGCATCAAGCGGCAACTGCAGCGCCGTGGGCACCTACTGGGACACGACTACCCCACAGCCGAGTACCCAGGGCTACGTGATCAACGAGGTCGCTGGCGTGTGGAGAGCGGCGAAAGAGGTGACCCTGCCACCGGGCGCGAACGCCAATCCGATGGTGAACCTCGCACAGGTGGCGTGTTCGTCACCCGGCAACTGCAGTGTGGTGGGTTCCTACATCGACGCCAACAACGCCACCCACGGGCTCACCGTCGACAAGGTGGCGGGCACGTGGCTTCCCGCGACCTCGCTACTGCTCCCCGGCGACGCCAGCGCGTACCCGAGCGCGTCGCTCAACTCGCTCGCGTGCGCCTCGAACGGCAACTGCTCCGCGCTCGGCAACTACGAGGACGCCAGCGGCGACGCGCAGGGTCTCGCGGTCACCGAGACCTCCGGCCAATGGGGGCGCGCGGTCACGCTGGCGATGCCCGTCGCGGCGGCATCAAATCCGCACGTGTTCTTCTACGGCTACGGCGGAATCTCGTGCCGCACGAACGCCAACTGCAGCGCGGGCGGGCAGTACCGCGACACCCAGGGCGACTACCAAGGCTTCTTGGTCAGCGAGGTCCACGGCGAGTGGAAGGCGGCCACCGCGCTCGCGCTTCCGCGCGGCGCCGTCCAAGCCGGCAAGAACGGCGGCGTCGTAGGGGTGTCGTGCTCGTCGAGCGGCAACTGCAGCGCTGGCGCCGCCTATCTCGACGCGTCGGGGAACTACCAGGCGCTCGTCGTCAACGAGGTCGCCGGCGCGTGGCAGACCGGCCTCAAGGTCACCCTGCCCGCCGGTGCCACCACCGTGGGTGTCGACGGCGGCGTCTACGGCCTCGTCTGCCAGAAGAACGGCGCCTGCGTCGCCACCGGCAGCTTCTTGAAGGGCACCACGAACTACCAGGGCTTCACGCTCGCCACGAGCTGATCACAGTCGGAACGGCGCGGGATTCGAGGCGAGCTTGGGAACGCGCATGCGCGCGATGACGGTTCCCGGCGAGGGATGGTAGTACGCCGCGATCCCCAGGTCGCCCGCCACCGACAAGAACATGAAGGCGTCCTCGCTGGTGAATCCCCACTCGTCGACGAGCAGCCTCGACGCCTCCTCGCAGGCGCCCCGCAGCGCGTCGTCGATGCTGTCGGGCGACGTGGCGTGGGTGTAGAAGGCGTCAGCCGTCTCGGTGATGGGCCAGCCGCCGCCCTTGGCCTTGATGACGTCGACCCTTATCAGCGCCGTGCCGCCAATCTCCACGCCCGTGCCCGAGATCTCGCCGTCGCCCATCGACGCGTGCATGTCGCCGATCGCGAGTTGGCCACCGGACTGGAAGACCGGTAGATGAATCGTGGCGCCGACGGCGTTCATGCGGTCGTCCATGTTGCCCCCGTGGCGCCCCGCCAGGAAGGTGGAAACGTCGCCGGACTCGGGCGACAGGCCGATGACGCCGAACATCGGCCGGGCCGGGAACGAGACGCGGTCGTTCATCGTGACGACGCCGTCTGCCACCTTGAAGATCCTCGTCGCCGGCGCTTGGACCTGATGGGTGAGCTGACCCCAGCCGGGTATGCACATCGCGGCACCCTGCGCGCCGGGACGGATATCAAGCAGCGTCACCGAGAGCGTGTCGCCGGGCTCGGCCCCGCGCACCCCGATCGGGCCCGTGGCACTGTTGACCCGCCCGAGGTCGAGACTCTCGATGGTGTCGTGCTCGCTCTGCACCTGACCGGTGAAGCAGTCCCAGGTCTCGATCTCCACCACGGTCCCGGGACCAACCTGGACAACGGGCTCGCGCTGGGAGTCGAATGACCAGACGTGCTGATCGCGACCGATTCGTATCGAAGTCCCGTCCATGACCCTCCTTGGCGCCGTGCGCCTCAGGATACGACGGCGGGGACGACGGCGGGGACGAAGTCCCGGAAAGTTTCATCTGCTTGCCACCTCGCGATAGCCCGACTTTCACCTTGCGATAACCCAGCCTCCTTACTTTGGCAACGTGGCACGCAAGCGACTTCTCACCCTCCAGGGACCGCGATTACGTGCCGCCCCACGACACCTCGCGGAGTCACCCGACCGTGGTTAATCTCGAGGGCCGCAGCGTCGTGCTCATCGTCGAGGATGAGCCGAGCTACCAGGACGCCCTCAACATCGGACTCACCGTCGAAGGCTTCATCGTCGTGGCCGCGGGCACCATCGCCCAGGCCCACGAACTCATGATGAGCACCAAGCCCGATCTGGTGCTGCTGGACGTGATGCTCCCCGACGGATCCGGCATCGACTTCTGCCGCGAGATCTACGACACCTCGCGGATTCCCGTCATCATGGTGTCGGCGCGCTCGAGCGAGGTCGACGTCGTGCTCGGCCTCGAGATCGGGGCGGCCGACTACGTCACGAAGCCCTACCGGCTGCGCGAGCTGGTGGCCCGCATGCGGGCCGTCCTTCGCCGCCCGGCCGCGAACGCCGAGGAGGAGGTCATCACCTTCGGCGACCTGCGGATCGATTTCGTGCGCCGCACGGTCAGCCGCCAGGGCCGCGAGATCGAGCTGAGTCGCAAGGAGTTCGATCTGCTCGCGCTCTTCGCCTCACGCCTCGGCCAGGTGGTGACCCGCGAGACCTGCCTCGACACCCTCTGGTGGGGCCTCGAGCTCTCCGACACCCGAACCCTCGACACGCACGTCAAGCGCCTTCGCCAGAAGGTCGAGGAGGACCCCGCGAATCCCCGCCATCTCCTGACCATCCGCGGCGTGGGGTTTCGCCTCGACGCCTAGTCTGTGCCCATGAGAGCTGGCGACCTCGTCCCTGACTTCGTCCTCGCCGACCAGGAGGGGATCGATCGGTCGCTCTCGTCGCTCCTCGCCGCGGGACCCGTCGTGCTCTTCTTCTATCCCGCCGCGATGACGGCGGGCTGCACGAAGGAGTCGTGCCACTTCCGCGATCTGGGTGCGCAGTTCGAGGAGCTCGGCGCCCAGCGGATCGGCATCTCCATGGACGGGGTCGAGCGACAGGCCGAGTTCACGTCGAGAAACCGGCTCGACTACCCGTTGCTCTGCGACCTCGGGGGCCACGTCGCCGCCCAGTTCGGGGTCAAGCGCGCCTTCGACTTCTTGAAGGTGAAGCGCGCCACGTTCGTCATCGGCCAGGATCGGCGCGTCATCGCCGTCATCGGGAGCGAACTCAACATGAACCTCCACGCCGAGAAGGCGCTGAGCGCGCTGCGAACGGCCCGGCCCTAGCCGGCGATCATCGCCGGAGCGGGGTCCTCGAGGAAATGGCCCACGTGGGACAGGAACGCCGAGGCCATGGCCCCGTCCACCTGACGGTGGTCGAAGGACATCGATAGTTCCACGACGTGACGCACGACAACCGCGTCGGCCACCACCCAGGGGGCCTTCGCGATCTGGCCGACCGCCACGATGGCCCCGGTGCCCGGCGGAAGGATCGGCATGGCCCCATCCACGCCGAACGGACCGACGTTGGTGATCGTCAAGGTCGTGGCGAGCATCTCCTCGGGAGTGGTCGTGCCGCTGCGCGCCTTGTCGATCAGGATGTTGAGCGCACTCGCCATCGCGAAAAGGTCGAGCTGATCGGCGTCCTTGATGTTGGGGACGATCAGGCCGCGGGGTGTGTTGGCGGCGATGCCCAGGTTCACGCGGCGGCGAACCACGACCTCGGAGTTGGCGGCGTCGAAGCTCGAGTTGATGCCGGGATAGTGGCGCGCCGCGTCGCACATCGCGAGCGCGACGATGGTGAGCGGCGAAAGACGGACCCCCGACAGGTTGGGGTGCTGCTTCAGGGAGGCGAGAAGCTCGACGGTCTTGGTGGCGTCCACGCGAACCCATACCGCGGCGTGCGGGGCGCTGAAGGCGCTCTGGACCATGGCGTCGCTCATGGAACGCAGGACGCCCTTGACCGCGATGCGCTCCTCCGTGGGTCCCGTCGCCCACGACTCGAGGTCACGGCCGACGAAGCGCGACGTGGTGTTCGGCCCGGTGATGACCGCGCTGGAGCGGGCGTAAGCGACCACCAACCCGCTGAGGGCACGCTCCACGTCGCTTCGAGTCACTAGCCCGTCACGGCCGGTCCCGTTCAGCGTGGCAATGTCGACCCCCTGCTGTTTGGCGTAGAGGCGAACTGGCGGCGTCGAACGCGGCGCCAGTGCCGGCTGGGCCGCGACGGCGCGAACGAGCTCCGGGGCCGGGGCGGACGGGGGGCGGCCCTGGCGGCGGTGGGTGCGAGTGGGTACGGCGTCCTCGTTGGCGACGCCGTACCCTACGAGAACGGCGTCGCGCCCCACCCCGGTGGCGGCTTCGGGCGCCTCGACGGCGACACTCGTCGCCGGGGACGCGCCATCGACAGCGACGTCGAACGTGATGAGGGGCATGTGGACCTCGATCACGTCGCCGACTTCACCGTGCAGCGCCGTGACGGTCCCCGCGTAGGGACTCGGCAGCTCGACCACCGCCTTCGCGGTCTCGATGTCCACGAGCGGCTGGTTCAGCGTGACGACGTCGCCGACCTTCACCTTCCACGTCACTATCTCGGCCTCGACGAGCCCTTCGCCGACGTCGGGCAGGAGGAAGATCGCTTCGCTCAACTTTCGAATCCCATCACTCGGTCCACCGCATCCAGGATCCGGTCGACGCTTGGTCGGTACTCATCTTCAATTCGCGACGGCGGGTACGGCACGTGGTAGCCGCTCACGCGCAACCCGGGGGCACGCAGCGAGTAGAAGCACCGCTCGCTCAGCTCCGCGACGATCTCCGAGCCGACCGAGGCGGTGTGGGGCGCCTCCTGGACTACGACCAGCCGGCCGGTCTTCTCGAGCGACGCCGCCATGACGTCCAGATCCAGCGGCGCGATCGAGCGTGCGTCGACGACCTCGATCGAGACTCCCTCGCCCGAGGCCGTCTCGGCAGCGCGCAGCATCGTCTTGACCGAGGCGCCGTAGCCGATCAGGGTCACGTCGGCACCCTCGCGGCGCACGACGGCGTCGAAGAGCCCACGGGGCGAGTTCTCGAGGTCGACCTCGCCCTTCTCCCAGTAGCGGCTCTTAGGCTCGCAGAAGATGATCGGGTCGTCGTGCTCGATGGCCTGCTGGATCATCCAGTACGCGTCGTTGGGCGTGGAGCAAGAGACCACGCGCAGGCCCGCCGTCTGGGCGAAGTACGCCTCGGGGCTCTCGGAGTGGTGCTCGATGGCGCCGATGCCGCCCTGGAAGGGGATGCGAATGACCAGTCCCATCGTGTACACGCCGTCGCTACGCTTGTGCAGCTTGGCGACCTGGGAGACGATCTGGTCGAAGGCCGGGTAGACGAACCCGTCGAACTGGATCTCCACGACCGTGCGGTACCCGCGGATCGCCAGTCCCACGGCAGTGCCGACGATCGCCGACTCGGCCAGGGGCGCGTCGATGACCCGGTCCTCGCCGAAGTCCTTCTGGAGGCCGTCGGTTATGCGGAAGACCCCGCCGAGCTTCCCGATGTCCTCGCCCATCAGCAGGACCTTCTTATTCTTGTCCATGGCGCGACGGAGCCCCTCGTTGAGGGCCTTGGCCATGGTCATCGTGGTGGTGGCCATCAGTGCGGACCCCCGCTCACGCCCAGGGCGATCATCTCGCTGCGTCCCTCGTCGACCAGCGGGTGCGGCGCCGCGTAGGCGTTGTCGAACATGGTCATCGGATCCGGCCGGCCCATGGCCAGCACGTCGTCGCGCAACTCGAGCGCCAAGGCGTCGGCCTCGGCGGCCACCTCGTCGAAGGTGACGTTCTTGACCCTGTACTCGCGCGCCAGCAGGGCCTTCACCCGCTCGACGGGGTCGCGGTGCTTCCAGACCTCGACCTCGGCGTCGACCCGGTACCGGGTCGGGTCGTCGGAGGTGGTGTGCGCGCCCATCCGGTAGGTGAAGGCCTCGACCATCGTGGGACCGCCGCCGACGCGGGCGTTCTCCAGCGCCCGCTTGGTCACCTCGTACACCGCCAGCACGTCGTTGCCGTCCACCCGGATACCGGGGAAGCCGAAGCCCTGGGCGCGGTGGTACAGCGGGATCTTGGACTGCAGCGACGAGGGCGAAGAGATCCCCCACTGGTTGTTCTGGCAGAAGAAGACCACCGGCGCGTTGAACGACGCGGCCCAGACGAAGGATTCCAGGACGTCGCCCTGGCTCGACGCCCCGTCGCCGAAACAGGCCATCACGGCCTCTTCGCTGCCGTCGCGCTGCACTCCCATGGCGTAGCCCACCGCGTGCAGCGCCTGGTTTCCCAGCACCACCGTGGGCACCGAATAGCGGTACTTCTGCGGGTCCCAGCCGCCGGTGCTCACCGCGCGAAAGACGCGGAACCAGTCCCGGGGCGGAATGCCGCGACACCAGGCGATGCCGTGCTCGCGGTAGGTAGGAAAGACGAAGTCCTGGGGGCCGAGCGCCCGGCCGGCGCCAATCTGGGCCGCCTCTTGACCCTGTACCGGAGCCCAGAGTGCCAACTGACCCTGACGCTGCATCGACGTGCCCTCGTTGCAGATGCGACGGGTTATGACCATGTCGCGGTACATGGCGAACACCTCTTCACCGCTCAGCGTGCTGACGTACTGGGCATGAGCTACTCGTTCACCCTCGGGCGTGAGCAACTGGACAAGTTGTTCGTCGATCATCGACTCTCCTTAGGCCACTGCTCCCCTCGATACCCTACCCCCGTGCCATAAGTGGGTGCCTGGGCTCGTGGTGGACATTGCCCCTCTACGCGACAACCGCGACTTCCGCTTGCTCTTCCGCGGCAGCTCCCTTCACTACTCGGCAGTAATCTCACGATGGTGGCGGTTCCCTCTCAGGTGTACCGCGAGACGCACTCGAGCCTGTGGGTCGGCGTCGCGAGCCTTCTCCAGCTGGCGGTGGTGACCGGAGGGCCGCGCCTCGGGGCTGACGACGACCGAATTCTCGATCGTCCCGGGAAGCGTGGCCTGCGTCCTCGGTGCCATCGGCCTCGTGCGCTGGCGGCCGAGCTTCTGGAGCGACCAGGTCCGCTAAGCCGAGCGGACGGGGATCGACCGGCGCTTGGCGTTGGTGACGTTGGCGAGTTGGCCGCACGCCGCGTCGATGGAGCGGCCGCGCGTGTTTCGTACGGTGACGTTGATGCCGTGGGCCTCGAGTCCGTCACGGAACTCGTGGACCCGCCTCGAAGACGATCCGAGCACCAAGAAGCCCGGGGTGGGGTTGAGCGGTATCAGGTTCACGTGGGCGCGAAGCGGGCCGGCGTAGCGGGCCAACTCGTCGATCGCCTCGTCGGTGTCGTTTACGCCGTCGATGAGCGCCCACTCGAAGCTCAGTCGCCGCGACGTCGTCGCGACCCAGTACACGCAGGCTTCGTAGAGCCGCTCCAGCGGGTAACGGCGGTTCAGCGGCACCAGCTCGTTGCGGGCGTCGTTGTTCGCAGCGTGCAGGCTCACCGCCAACGTCAGCGGGAGTCCCTCCCTGGCGAGGCGTTCGATCGCCGGAGCCACGCCGACGGTCGACACGGTCAGGTGGCGCGCGGAGAGCCCCTTGTACTCGTGCAGGCGCCTCACGGCGCTGACGGTCGCCTTGTAGTTCGCGAGCGGCTCGCCCATCCCCATGAACACCACGTTGGAGAGCCGCCGGGGTGCGGCGGCCCGGGCGGCGAACATCACCTGCTCGAGCACCTCGCCCGCGCTCAGGTTGCGGGTGAAGCCGGCCTGGCCCGTGGCGCAGAAGGTGCAGCCCATGGCGCAGCCGGCCTGGCTCGACACACATACCGTCACCCGGTCGTCGTAGGACATGAGGACCGTCTCGACCGTCGCGCCGTCGTGGAGCCGGAAGACCCACTTGCGCGTCGAGCCGCGGTCGCTCTGCACGTCGTCGGCGACCTCGATGCTCGTCGGGAACTCCTCGTAGAGGCGCGAACGCAGGGCCTTGGGGATGGTGGTGATCTCGTTGATCACTTGGCCTTCGCTCCACAGTCCGTGCCAAACCTGCTCGACGCGGTAACGAGGCTCGCCGACCAGGAGCTCGTCCAACTCGTCTCTGGTGTATTCGTAGACCGATGGCATGAAGCCACGCTAGGGCGCCGGGCGCGGTGTCGCGCCGGGCGCGATTCTCTGCTTGACTCTGTAGCGGTTGCGCCGACGTGGCATCGACCCCCAGCGACAGGAGCAGCACCATGGAACTCAAGAACACATCGGCCCTCGTCACGGGCGCCGCGTCCGGACTCGGCGAAGCGACGGCCCGCGCCCTGGCGGCGCGCGGCGTCAAGGTGGTCGTCGCCGACCTCAACGACGAGCGCGGCGGCGCCGTCGCCGCCGAGATCGGCGGCGTCTACGCGCACTGCGACGTCACCGACACCGACCAGGTCATCGGCGCCCTCGAGGCGGCCAAGGCCATGGCCCCGCTGTGGAGCGCAGTGAGCTGCGCCGGCATCGGCTGGGCCACGCGCACCATCGGCAAGGACGGCGAGTACGCCTCAGCCCACGACCTCGACCTCTACCGCAAGGTCATCGAGATCAACCTCGTCGGCACCTTCAACGTCTGTCGCCTCGCGGCGACGGCCATGAGCCACAACGCCCCCGACGTCGACGGTCTGCGCGGCGCCATCGTGAACACCGCCTCGGTCGCCGCCGAGGATGGCCAGATCGGCCAGGTCGCCTACTCCTCTTCCAAGGGCGGCATCGTCGGGCTCACGTTGCCTCTGGCGCGGGACCTCGCGGCCATCGGCGTGCGGGCCAACTGCATCCTGCCCGGACTCATCGACACCCCGATCTACGGCACCGGCCCGCAGTCCGACGAGTTCAAGGCCCGCCTCGGTGCGGGCGTTCTCTTTCCCAAGCGCCTCGGCTACCCCGAGGAGTTCGCGTCGCTTTGCGTCGAGCTGCTCGCCAACAGCTACATGAACGCCGAGTCGGTGCGCATCGACGCGGGCATTCGCATGCAGCCCAAATAGGATCCGCCCGAGCGGTGCCGGTCACGAACGCGAGTATCCCCCGCGGCGCCCGACCATCCTCGCCCGAAACGCTCCAACGCGACCTTCCCGGCCGCGGTCTCCTCACTCGCCCTTGAGGTCTCGAAGGTTGAAGGCGACCAGTCCCGCGAGCGCGCCCGCGACGCCTATCGCGGTCATGATGGCGTTGGTCGTCCAGTCGATCGGCGCCGACGGGGCGGCGGCCATCTGATGGAACGCGGAGGTGTCGAGGATCCAGTGGTTCACGTTCACGATCCCGCCGGTGAGCTCCACGAGCAGCGACCAGACGAGCACGCCGTAGGTCGCGAACGTGACGAGCCTCGGCAGCGCGCCGTACACGAGGGCGCCGATCCCCAGGAGCAGCAGCGCCGGGGGCACGATGTTGAGGCCGGCCTCCACCATCGAGGAGAAGCTCACCCCGGCGTGCTCGCCCGCGGCGCCCAGCCACGTCGAGAGGCCGGCGAGGAGGCCGGCGAGCACCACGATGCCCGCCGCCATCACGATTCTGCTGGCGAGCCACCTGGTGCGCGAGAGAGGCCGCACGAGGAGGTACTCGAGGCGACCGATCGACTCCTCCGCCCTCGTCGCGCTGATCTGCCCGGCGGCCACGAAGTTGAGCGCCATCGCCATGATCAGGAGCGCGAACCCTAGGTAGGCCTCCGCGCCGGTGACGCCGAGGCGCGCGAACACGAGCCTCATGCTCGGCGTGCTCGTCATGATCTTGCCGCCCGATTTCGCGATGCTGCCGAGCAGCAGCCCGTAGGCGATGATCGACGCGGCCCAGGCGATCAACATCGACCGCATCAGGCGAAAGGCGAGGCCGACCGATCCCGACAGGAGGCGCAGGTGCGGTGCGGTGCTCGAGCGGTCCGGAAACACGCTCGCCCCGAGGTCACGTCGGCCCGCCAGATAGACGGTGTAGGCGGCGGCGGCGGCCGTGAGCAGCGCGATCGGCACCAGCGCCAACGGATTCGGCCTGGTGAGTGGCTGGAGCTCCTCGATCCATCCGAGCGGCGTCGCCCAGCGCAGCCACGCGAGGTCCGTGCCCGAGTCGGCGACCATTCGCAACGCGTAACTCACCCCCAGCAGCGCCGAGGCGTAGCCCGCCGCCTGGCGCCGTGTCGACGACAGTTGACTCGCGAGCGCCCCGATGGCGGTGAACATGCAGGCGCCCGCAACGACGGCCAACGCGAAGAAGAGGGCCGCGCCCGCGCCGATGCCTACCTTCGACGACCGCCCCATCGCGATGGTGATGATCCCCGTCGTGACGAGGAGCGCGACCAGCCCCATCGCCATGGCGAGCAGCGCCTCGGCAGCCGAGCGCCTCCTGGTGGTGCGACCCGCGAGCAGGAGTTCCCATCGTCCGGCGTCCTCCTCACCGCGCATCATCCTCGTGCTGGTGAGGATGCCCCAGACCGCCGCGGTGATGGCGAGGACCGTCAGGCACTTCCAGGCGGTGAACCCGGGCACCGTGTCGATCTGGATCGCGGGCCCGACGAGCGCGCTGATGCCGGTGTTGGCCCCGAACTCCTGAACGAGGAGCCTGCGGGCCGCGGGCGTGGCGTAACTTGATGCGTAGGCGAGCGCCTGCGTCGCGGTGTAGAGGCCAAAGACGACGCCCCACCCCACCGCGGACCTGACGGTCTTGCGGCTAGTGACCTGCAGGATCACCGTGCTCGGCCACGTGCTGACGTGGCGCGCCGCGTCGGTACGAGTGTCAGCCAGCATTGCCCGAGTCGCCCTGCGCCGTCAATCCAGCGCCGTAGTGCGAAAGGAAGAGCTCCTCCAGCGACGGTTCACGGCTCAGCAACTCGCGCACCCCGACGTCGGCGAGCGCCTTCAACAAGGGCCCCACGCTCCCCTGCACCTGACAGGTCATGGAAGACCCCTGGACCGACACCATCGACACTCCGGGAACCTGCGAGAGATCGGGAACGGCGCCGTCGAAGGTCGCCTCCACGCTCAGGGCGGAAAGATGTCGCATCTCGGCGAGCGTCCCCATCTCGACGAGCACACCCTCTCGCAGGATGCCAATCCGGTCGCACAACACCTCCACCTCGCTCAGGATGTGCGACGAGAGCAGGACGCTCTGGCCGCGACCCCTGGCTTCGTCGATGCAGGACCGAAACGCCCGCTCCATGAGCGGGTCGAGTCCACTGGTCGGCTCGTCGAGGATCAGCAGGTCCGGACGGGTCATGAGAGCCGCCACGAGTGCGAGCTTCTGGCGGTTCCCCTTGGACAGGGCGCGGACCTTCTTGGACGTGTCGAGCTCGAAACGATCGACCAGCTCGTCGCGATAGGCGAGATCCAGCCGTCCCTGCACCCGCCCGAGGAGGTGCAGCGTCTCGCCGGCCGTCAGCGTTGGCCATAGATTCGCCTCTCCCGCCACGTAGGCAATTCGACGATGTGCCTCGACGGTCTCGTGCTGGCAGTCCAGACCGAAGATCTCGCCCCGGCCGCTGGAGGGTATGAGCAGCCCGAGCAGGAGACGTATCAGCGTGGTCTTGCCGGCTCCGTTGGGTCCGAGGACTCCCACGACCTCTCCCTCGCCGACCTCGAAATCCAGATCCCGCAACGCCTCTGTCGCGCCGAACTGCTTGGAGAGCGCGAAGGTTCTAACCGCTGGTCTCGCCATCTCGACTCCTCTTGGAAGGACTTCGTTTCACGTATATCCTTGCACCGGCCGCTGGGGTCCAATGTCCCTTCTGCGCCCGCGGCCGGCCCTTGCCAAGGCTCAAGAACGGACTCGCTACCGGGCCCCGGCCATGTCGATCATGACGAGGTGTTCACGCTGAGCCCCTGCTGGTACGTCGGGGTTCAACTCCACCCTCGAAGCGCCTGGCGCAGCACTGCGTCGTAGCCCTTCAGGCCCTCACGGCTGAGGCGCGCCTCGGGTCCCGCGGCGATGCCGACGCGCTCGGGAATGACGCCCCAGATCTCCAGCTTCTGTTCCTTCCACCACGCGATCGCCCCTTCGAGGTCGTTCGTGCCCAGGCGGGCCGCGCAAATCACCACGCCTCGGGGAATACGCGCGGGGATCAGCTCGATGGTTGCCAGCACCCGCGAGTACTCGACGCCTCCGGCGCGCGTCGGAATGACCACGGCGCTGGCCAAGGCAACGGCGGCCTGAGTCACTCGCTCGTTGCCCGGCGGCGTGTCGACCACGGCCAGGCTCTCGTTTCGGATCATGGCGCGGGTCGCCGTGCGCTCCGACGGTGCCTCGACCACCGTTATGCCCGGAACCGGCCAGACCTCGAGCCACTCGGCGGACGACGCTTGGGGATCGGCGTCGATCAGCGTCACGGGGTCGTAACCACGCTCGACGGCGGCGGCGGCGAGGTAGATCGATGTCGTCGATTTCCCGACTCCACCCTTCAGGCTGGTGACGACGATGTTCATAGAGCCGTCATACTAGACACATTTGGCGACGCCGGAAATTCGGACGCCGTCCCGGGCCGTTGGCGCGCCGAATGATCAGCGAGACGGCCGATTGGATACGAGATCCTCGAGCCCGCCACGAGCGCAGGTCCGAACGCCGACTGGCTCTCGGCGGTTCGGGACCGACCGGGCCCGGCACTAGATGCAGGAACCCAACGAACACGAACAATATTCTTCGTCGAAGATGCACAATCCTGCTCAAAGCAGTCCGGATTTGGTCTTTCTGGAGCACGCCAACGGGCCAAAATGAACAGTTCCTACTGGCCACCATCGGGAGATCGGTGACCTTCCGGCAAGCCGAGACCCAATAGGTGGAGAAACTCCCGTAGCAATATCAGCTCTCGAAACTGGCAGAGCCAAGAACAAACTGGAAGACCTTGCTCCTGTCGTTGGTGCGTGAGGGTTCACGTCGGGCCATCGACACCAGGGGTTGGCAGCCTTGCGTAGGTCTTACTTCCTGAATGTCAACGATCAAGGCAGGTGCACCGGCCACCAAGACGGTGGCCAATTCAATGAAACTAGCGCCTTGCCCGATGTCGCTGCGACGCCGGACCGCCGCGACATACGGCCCACGTCGCCGGCATCGTTAGTCTTCGACGTTTGCTGTGGCACTCGGCATCGACGAACCGCGCGACAGGAGTCGCAGGGCCGCCGGCGCCAGCGCCTGGTGGGCGAAGAAGACGAACGCCGTCGCACCGACTATGTAGACCGAATCGATGACCGACGACAGCGTGTCGACACGTGATCCGGTGGCCCCGAAGACGCCCGGCGCCACGAGCTGGAAGATCAGGTACCCGAGGACCATAGCCGAGATAAGAACGATGAGCACCGAGATGAAACTGACTGCGGCCACGTAACTCCGCATGACTCGCTTGGTCGGACTGGATGGATCTGTTTCCGAATCGGAGAGGGCCAATCCCCGCTGCCGATGGATCACGTGGGCGACGCCGCCGACCAGAACCATGAGGAAACCCACTACGACGATTCGTGCAACAGTGTTGGTACTGGGGGCGTTGGAGCTCATCAGGCTCACTAACGCCTCGACGACAATGATCGAGCCCATGTAGGCGATCCACAGCGAGAGGAACGAGCCGCCGAAGAGGTACGCCGCCATCGGCCGCTTGCCCGAAGGGTCCGGGTCCGCTCGGTTGGCGATCACGATGATGACGTACGTCATAATCGATCCGGCGCTTGAAATGAGCAGTAGGAACACGATCACGATGAATACCGCGCTGCTTCCGAGGATTCCACTTGAAATCGAAGACACGAAGCCCCCTTCGATGAAGACGCGAATGGTCTTCTCGCTATGGCCTTAAGCCCATTCTCGTTTCCGGAACGACCAGTCTGGAATTTCTCCGAGTCGCCAGCGAAGGGGTGCGGATCGATGACGTCGGGCCACTGATACCTGGGTGATAATCGTGATCAGTTGGTGAGGCTAACGAAGACCCTTCAGACGTCTATCGTTCATCTGGGATGGCGATTTTGGAGGTTTCACCATGAGCATCTTTCGAAGCTACAGACGCGCCATATTTCAAGTCGCGATCGGGGTTTTGACATTGTTTGGGTCAGCCGGATTAATCACGCTTTCTGAGTCGAGCCCTGCGTTCGCCTCGACAGCAATCCCCACATGCTCTTCGAGCCAACTCACGATGTCCGTGGACGGAGGCCAAGGCGCTTACTCCGCCGCCGGGACCCAAGGCGTTGCCTTCATCTTCCGCAACATCAGTAAGAGGGCCTGCAGCCTTAAGGGCTATCCAAAGTTCCGTCTTGAACCTTCCTCGTACAAAGGCAAGTTGACCAAGATTATTAATGGCGGAGGCGGGATCTTTGCCTCCGTGCCACCGCGACTGGTCGAGGTCGAACCCCATGCCTCGGCCTCCTTTGGACTCGATTACGGCGATGCGTACAACCAAGGGAATGATCCCAGCGCCGGACCGTGTATGACTCAGAGCGCCACTGCGTGGCTTCCAGTGGAACCACACCCGTACTCCGTTCCGTTCACCACGGCGTTGAAGATCAACTTCTGTTTCGCGGGCTTTCAATTCAGTGTGACGTCCATTCAGCGCGGTCGAGTTCCCAAAAAGGTTTAGTTACTTGCCAACTCGCTGTCTGACGACAACGATGTCTCGTCATACGGCAACCGCCAGTGACTGGTAGCAGACCTGTCGCGTCGGGCCTCCCTGTTCAGCTCCACGGTTGCAATCGCCAGTCGATTGTGGACGTCGGCCCCCAATGTGAACCCGCACCTAATTGCCGCGCTTTATCAGGTCCTGTTTGCCGAAGGTACCTAGATCAATTCACGCACGGCCAATGCAGTTTGCTGGGTTGTGCTCTCCACTACCCGGCGTTTGCTCCAGCGCGACAGCCCGACACTCACATGAATTGCTCGCCAGGCCAGTCCAACTTACCGAGTAAAGGCCACAGACTTGAACAGTCATTGGCGTTGCCCGAGCCGACCTTCGCGTTGTCGAACCCGGTCGAGAAGCCGGCGCGCTTCGTCGCGCCCAGCGCAAAGGAAGTGCAGCCCGTCACCTCCGCCGTCCTGCGCCGGTTGTTCGGCCCTCGTCGATGACCAAGCTGTTCTCACCTCAGAACGTTTCCCCGCTTGGTCAGATTCGCCTCAACTAGATTGACCGGGTGACCGCACGTCCCGAACCTCGCTGGCCCGCGTCACTGGCACTGCTCTCCTGCGTGGGCCTGTACGTGATCCTGCCCAATCGTCTGGTCGTCGGCCCGCGCTGGATCCTGCCGGTCCTCGTCGCGCTGCCGCTCCTCCCGCTGTCGGCCCGACGCCACCGTCACCCCGACGAGTCGCCGCACATCCACCGCATCACGCTGTCGCTGATCGGGCTCGTCACGGTCGCCAACGTGACGTCCATGGCCCTATTGGTGCACCACCTGCTGAGCGCCCAGGTCACCCAGGGCCGCAACCTTATCTACGCGGCCGTCTCGGTGTGGCTGACCAACGTCATTGTGTACGGTCTCTGGTTTTGGGAGATCGACCGGGGCGGACCGCACCTTCGCGCGGGCAGGACCGAGCGACTGCCTGACATCCAGTTCCCCCAGATGGAGAATCCCCAGTACGCCCCCAAGGGCTGGCGACCACGGTTCACCGACTTCCTCTATACGTCCTTCGCCAACGGCACCAGTTTCGCGCCCGCCGACGCGATGCCGCTCACGCTCTTGGCCAAGACGCTGTTTCTCACCGAGTCCCTCGTGTCACTGGTGACC